>Ga0184623_10000687_pt1 | contig 14460 bp, 13 predicted proteins | sample PLM1_100_b1_FD_133138 | JGI IMG/M metagenome (GOLD analysis project Ga0184623, IMG submission 133138) | Groundwater sediment microbial communities from an aquifer in East River, Colorado, USA - PLM1_100_b1 | ecosystem: Environmental > Terrestrial > Soil > Riparian zone | place: USA: East River...
AAATCAGTTATGCCGAACTCGTCCACCGGAGGGGCGGCGGCTGCCCCGATTAGGGTGAGTAGCGTGGCGGAAGCCGAGTCGGAGCGGCGGTCGCTTCTGGACGCCGCCGGGACGCCGGTCATTGCCTATGTCGAGGACACTCGCGACGGCCTCCCGCTGGCGGACAAGCTGGAGGTCGTCGGGCCGGCGGCGGCAGAGCTGATCCTCGCCGAGCTGCCCGGTCGGGCGGTGTCCGGGCCGATCGAGCTGGGCCGGCGGCTGGTGGAGCGCGGGGCCAAGGTGATGCGGCACGCGCACCTGATGTCCCGCGACCTTGTCGGTGATCCGCCTCCGGCGCAGTGGCGGCAGCTGCAGCCGCCGGCCGGGCTGCGCGTCGTGCCCTGCGACCGGCCGGCTCAGCACCTGCTCGCCGCCCGGCGGGCGGCCTATCCGCCGGGCTACCCGCGATCGGGCTGGCCGTCACCGACGGCAACCCGGCGCGGCGGGTGTACGAGCGGCTCGGCTTCCGCCTGACCAGCTCCGCCTTGACGGTCGTCGTGCCCGGAACTCCCCCAACCCGGCAATAAGAGTGGAGACGGCGTCAGCGTCCTGAAACGCGCCGCCCCGGTGCGGTTTCGACCGCCGCTGGCCGGGGAGAAACAGACACATTGTGGCCGCGTCAAGGAGGACGCCGATGTCCCGCGCCAAGCTGTCCGCCGCAATCGCCGCTGGCATGGTCGCCGGCCTGCTGGGCGTCATGCCCGCCACGTCGCAGGCCGCGCAGCGGGGAGCCGCCCCGGGCGCCCCGGGCGAGGCGCACACGTGGGCGCCAGGAGACAAGGACGGGTTCGGGACCGCGCGCACCACGCAGAGCAAGGTCTGGTACACGCTGAACAACGGCGCGCTGACCGAGGTCTTCTACCCGCGCATCGACACGCCCAGCATCCGCGACACCCAGCTGGTGGTGTCCGACGGCCGGACCTTCGCCGACCGCGAGGACGAGGACACGGTCGCGCGAGTGGAGCTGGCCGACCTGCGCAGCCTGATCTACCGCCAGGTCAACACGGCGAAGTCCGGGAAGTACCGCATCACCAAGACCTACCTGACCGACCCGGCTCACGACGCGCTGCTTGTCGATGTGCGCTTCGAGTCGCTGACCGGCGAGAAGTACGATGTGTACGTCCTCCATGACCCGGCGCTGAACATGACCGGCGATGACGACGTCGGCAGTGCCGCCCATGGCTCGCTGCTCTCCGACGACGGCCAGGTGGGCAGCGCGCTGGTGACTGCTCCGCGCCTGACTCTGACCTCGAGCGGCTACCTCGGCGTGAGCGACGGCTGGACCGACCTGCGCGACGACTTCCGGATGGACTGGGGCTACGAGGCGGCCAGCCCCGGCAACGTCGTGCAACTGGGCAGGACCCTGCTCACTGGCCGCCACGGCGGGCAGCGTCTGACGCTCGCGATCGGGTTCGGCGCCGACTCCGGCGATGCTCTGGACGTCGCGAGGGCGGCGCTGGACAAGGGCTTCAATGTCACAGCCCTTGACTATGCCGCCGGCTGGCGCGCGTACCTCCAGTCGCTCGACGACCGGCCGGCGAGCGTGCAGCGTTGGGCGGCGCACTGGGACGTGTCGGCGATGGTGCTCGCTGCGCACGAGGACAAGACGTATCGCGGCGGCTTCGTCGCCGCGCCGGCCCGGCCCTGGGCGTGGGCGAACGAGTTGCAGTTCCTGCCCGTCTACCACGCGGTGTGGTCGCGCGACCTCTACCAGATCGCGACCGGCCTGCTGGCGGTCGGCGACGAGGCGGCGGCGAACCGCGCGCTCGACTACCTGTTCACGGTGCAGCAGCGGCCGGACGGGTCGTTCCCGCAGAACTCCCGCCTCGGCGGCGAGCCGGTCTTCGGCAGCCTGCAGATGGACGAGGTGGCGTTCCCGATCGTGTTGGCCCGGCAGCTCGGGCGTGACAGCGCCGCGGACTGGGACCATGTGCGCCGCTCGGCCGACTACCTCGTCGCCAACGGCCCGCGCACGCCGCAGGAGCGCTGGGAGAACGTCGAGGGCTATTCCCCGGCGACCACCGCCGCCGAGATCGCCGGGCTGGTCTGCGCCGCCGACATCGCGGAGGTCAACGGCCGCGCCGACCTGGCCGCGACGTACCGCGCCACGGCGGACAAATGGCAGGCCGGCCTGGATGAGCAGACGCTCACCACGACAGGACCGCTCGACGACGGCCCCTACTACCTGCGCATCACTGCCAACGGCGACGCCGACTCCGGGGCGCAGATCCAGATCTCCGACGGCGGGCCGCTCATCGACCAGCGCGCGGTCGTGGACCCCAGCTTCCTCGAGCTGGTCCGGCTCGGTGTCAAGCCGGCGCGCGATCCGGACATCCTCAACACCAACGATGTTGTCGACCGCGAGCTCGCCTACGACACCCCCAACGGCCGCTTCTGGCATCGCGCGAGCTACGACGGGTACGGCGAGCAGCGTGACGGCTCGCAGTGGGAGCCGGTCGAGCCTGGCTCGGGCATCACCGTCGGCCGCGGCTGGCCGCTGTTGTCCGGCGAGCGCGGCGAGTGGGCGCTGGTCGCCGGCCAGCCGGCGCAATCCTTCCTGGACAGCATGGCCAGCGCCGCCGATGACGAGAGCCTGCTGATGGCCGAGCAGGTGTGGGACGACCAGCCGCCGTCCGGCAGCGCGCCGCGGTTCACGCCGGGCGAGCCGACGTTCTCGGCCACGCCGCTCGCCTGGACCCACGGGCAGTTCCTGCGGCTCGCGGCGTCGATCGACGCCGGGCTGCCGGTCGAGATCCCGCAGAATGTCGCCTGTCGCTACGGAAGCGAGGCCTGCCAGAATCGGGCCTCGTGACGGACCTCCTGAGCGGGTCGGCCGAGGCCGAGCAGGTGGTGCTGCTCGACGCTGACCGCCATCCGGTCGGCACGATGCCGAAGAGCGCGGCCCACACCGCTGACACCCCGCTCCACCTGGCGTTCTCGGTCTACGCCTTCGGCCCGGACGGCCGTTTCCTCATGACCCGCCGGGCGCTGGCCAAGCGCGCCTGGGGCGGCGTGTGGACCAACTCGTGCTGCGGCCATCCGGCCCCGGGCGAGGCGCCGGCCGACGCCGCGCAACGGCGACTCGACGAGGAACTCGGGCTGGCGGCCGACAGCTTGGCGTTGGTGCTGCCCGACTTCGCGTACCGCGCGACCGATGCCAGCGGCGTCGTCGAGAACGAGGTGTGCCCGGTGTTCGTCGGGCAGGTCAGCGGCGACCCTACGCCGAACCCCCGTGAGGTGGCCGAGTGGCGTTGGGTTCGCTGGCCGGACTTCCGGGCGGTCGCGGCCGCCGCGCCGTGGGTTCTCAGCCCGTGGGCCGTGGAGCAGGTGCGGGCTTTGGACGCGGCCGGATGGCGCGGTCCCCGATAGGGGCTTAGGATACAACTAGTATCGTCAATATCACCAAGCGTGCCCAATATGGACCGACTATGACTCAGCGGCGAGCATTGGTCGTTGACGACTCCGAGGCGGTCCGGATGGTGATCGTGACCGGGCTGCAGCGGGCCGGCTATGCGGTCGAGAGCGCGGCGTCGGTGGCGGCGGCGCTTGCGCTGCAGCCGGAGAGCTACGACGTCGTGCTCATCGACCTGCAGCTCGGCGCCGAGCGGGGCACCGACCTCTTCGAGCGCCTCTGCGTTCGCGACCCGGCCGCGGCGGCTCGATGCCTGCTGATGACCGGCGGCAACGTGACCCTCGACCTGCCCGGTGGCGTGCCCGTCCTCGCCAAGCCCTTCCGGCTCGACGAGCTCATCGCCGCGGTGGAGGAGCTGAGCCGCCACACCCCTCCGCGATCTTGAGCCATTTTCGTATGGGAGCGCTCCCACTTCGAAAAAAGCTCAAGATCGCGGAGGGGGTGGTCAGCCGAGGTGGCCGAGGCGCTGGCTGATCTCGTCCGCCCCGCCGACGAGCGCCGCCACGAGCTCGTGCATGCGCTCCTCCGTGAAGCGGTACGCCGGGCCCGACGCGCTCACCGCGGCGACGACCGCCCCGTGCTGCGAGCGGATGGGCGCCGCCATCGCGTTCAGGCCCACTTCGTACTCCTCCACGGCCACCGCGTAGCCGCGTCGGCGCGCTTCGTCCAGTTGCCGCTCAAGGGTGGTCAGCGAGGTCACCGTGCGCGGCGTGAACCGCTCCAACCCGGCGGCGACGGCCTCGGCCCGGCGCACCTCGTCGAGATGCGCTAGCAGGACCTTGCCGCTCGACGTGGCGTGCAGGGGAGTGAGCTGGCCCACCCAGTTGTGCGTCGCGACGGCCGAGGGGCCGCGGACCTGGTCGATGTTGACCGCGTAGTGCGCCTGGGCGACGGCGAGGTTGACGGTCTCGCCCATCTCGCGGGCGAGCCGCTCGCAGACCGGACGGGCCTGCTGGGTCACGTCCATGCGCGACGAGACCGCGCCGGCCAGCCGGAGGATCCCGAAGCCCAGGCGGTATTTGCCCCGGTCGGCGGCTTGTTCGACCAGCCCCCTGTCCTCCAGCGCGGCGAGCAGCCGGAATGCCGTCGACTTGTGCACCGCGATCTCGGCGGCCACCTCGGTCACGCCGGCCTCGCCGCGCTGCGCCAGAATCTCCAGGACCGTGATAGCCCGGTCGACGGACTGCACGCTGTTGGCGTTGGCCTCCGCCGGCCTGTTGCTCATGGCGAAACTATAAGCGGCAGGAGGATCGGCGGTAAGGGCAGCTGTTGCGAGAAGCGCAACCCGATGCGCAAAATGAGAAACCCACTCTTCGAGGGGCCGCGATGAGCAGAGCAGAGCAGTTCGACTTCGTCATCGTCGGAGGCGGCTCGGCCGGCAGCGCGCTCGCCAGTCGGCTGTCGGCCGACCCGGCGAACCGGGTGCTCGTCCTCGAGGCCGGGCGGGCCGACTGGCGGTGGGACGTCTTCATCCATATGCCGGCAGCGCTGCCCTTTCCGATCGGCAGCCGCTTCTACGACTGGAAATACGAGTCCGAGCCGGAGCCGCACATGCACGGGCGGCGCATCTACCACGCGCGCGGCAAGGTGCTCGGCGGGTCGAGCAGTATCAACGGGATGATCTTTCAGCGCGGGAACCCGCTCGACTACGAGCGCTGGGCCGCCGACCCGGGCATGAAGGCGTGGGACTACGCGCACTGCCTGCCCTACTTCAACCGGATGGAGAACTGCCTGGCCGCCGCGCCCGGCGATCCGCTGCGCGGCCACGACGGCCCGCTCGTGCTGGAGCGCGGGCCCGCAACCAACCCGCTCTTCCAGGCGTTCTTCGCGGCCGTCCAGGAGGCGGGCTACCCGCTCACCGACGACGTGAACGGCTACCGCCAGGAGGGGTTCGCGCCGTTCGACCGCAACATCCACCGCGGCCGCCGGCTCTCCGCCGCAGGCGCCTACCTCCACCCGGCGCGGCGCCGGCCCAACCTCGAGGTCGTGACACGGGCGCTCGTGACGCGGGTCCGCTTCAACGGCAAGCGCGCGGTCGGCGTCGAGTACGTCCGCGGGCGGGGCGCGCGGCAGCAGGTCCACGCCGGCGTGGTGATCCTGTGCGGCGGCGCGATCAACTCCCCGCAGTTGCTGCAGCTCTCCGGCGTCGGCAACGCGGCTGATCTCGCGCCCCTCGGCATCAACGTCGTCCACCACCTGCCCGGCGTGGGAGAGAACCTGCAGGACCACCTCGAGGTTTACGTTCAGCACGCCTGCAAGCAGCCGGTCTCGATGCAGCCGTACCTCAAGTGGCGGTACCGGCCCTGGATCGGCGCCCAGTGGCTGTTCCTCCGGCGTGGGCCAGGGGCGACCAACCACTTCGAGGGCGGCGGGTTCGTCCGCGGCAACGACCACGTCGAGTACCCGAACCTCATGTTCCACTTCCTGCCGATCGCCGTGCGCTACGACGGCTCGGCGCCCGTCGGCGGTCACGGCTACCAGGTGCACGTCGGACCGATGTACTCCGACGCGCGAGGGACGGTCACGATCAAGAGCCGCGACCCGCGAGCCCATCCGGCGCTGCGCTTCAACTACCTGTCGACCGACCAGGACCGGCGCGAGTGGGTCGAGGCCATCCGCGTCGCGCGCAGCATCCTCACGCAGCCGGCGATGGCGCCGTACAACGACGGGGAGATCTCGCCGGGGCCGGTGGTCTCCACCGACGACCAGATCCTCGATTGGGTCGCCAGGGAGGGCGAGACCGCGCTGCACCCGTCGTGCACGTGCAAGATGGGCTCGAGCGCCGACGACATGGCGGTCGTCGATCCAGCGACGATGCAGGTGCACGGCATCCAGGGGCTCCGCGTGGTCGACGCCTCGGTGATGCCCTACGTCACGAACGGGAACATCTACGCGCCGGTGATGATGGTCGCCGAGAAGGCGGCGGACCTGATCCTGGGCAACACTCCGCTGCCGCCCGCCGCCGACGCGTTCTACCGGCACGAACGGCCCGAACGGCCCGAGCCATGACGACGTTGTCCGATCTCGTCCGCAGCGTTCGCTACGAGGTCATCCCTGCCAAGTCGATCGAGGCGACGGTGGTCGAGTCCGTTCCGACCGATGTCACAGTGGCGGTCACCGCCTCGCCGACCAAGGGCCTCGACGCGACGCTGGAGCTGGCCGAGCGGTTGGCCGGTCAGGGTTACCGTGTCGTGCCACACCTGTCCGCTCGCCTGGTCGTCGACGAGGCGCATCTCGAGGAGATCGTCAAACGCATGCAGGCCGCAGGCGTTGACGACGTCTTCGTTCCGGCTGGCGATGCTGACCCGCCCGCGGGAAAGTACGAAGGCTCGCTGCCCGTGCTCGCCGAGCTGACCCGCATGGGCCGGCCGTTCGGCAACGTAGGCATCACCGGCTACCCAGAAAGCCATCCGTCGATCGACGACGACGTCACCATCCAGTCGATGTGGGACAAGCGCGCCCACGCCACCTACATCGTCAGCAACATGTGCTTCGACGCCGCGGCGATCGGGCGCTGGATCGGACGGGTCCGGCGGCGCAACGTCGCCCTGCCGATCCAGGTCGGCCTCGCCGGGCCGGTCGAGCGAACTAAGCTGCTGTCGATGGCCACGAAGATAGGCGTGGGAGAGTCGACGCGGTTCCTGACCAAGCACGTCTCGTGGCTCGTGCGGTTCACCGCGCCCGGCGGCTACTCGCCCGATCGATTGCTGCGCAAGGCCGCCGGCACGCTGACATCTCCGGACTCAGGGGTGGCCGGCTTGCACGTCTTCACGTTCAACCAGGTTGCCGAGACCGAGCATTGGCGCCAGCGGCTGCTGGAGCGCCTCCCCTCCCCTCCGCGATCTTGAGCTATTTTCAAGTGGGAGCGCTCCCAAAGTGAAAATAGCTCAAGATCGCGGAGATGGAATGGGTGCGATGAGCTCCGCGAGCTCTCGCTCGAGGCCGCCGTCGCCGACGACAATGACCTCGAGCGGCAATCCGAGGCGTGCCGCAGCGTCCTCGGCGGCGGACCACAGCTCCGGCGTCGGTTGCTGGGCGAGCCATACCGCGCGCCGGTAGTGGCCGAAGTAGTCGTCGCGCAGCTCCGGGAAACGGTCGAGGCCGAGCTCGGCGACAACGCTGCGCCGGAAGGACCGGACGAGGAAGTCGGTAAGGAGGTAGGTGCCCGGCTCGGTTGCCAGCAGGTGCCGCACGCGCTCCGCGCCGGCGAACACGTCGTAGCAGTGGCTGCCGGACAGCCGCCGCACGCCGAGCTTCTCGCACACCTTGCCCAGCGCTCCGTACGTGCCGCAGTCGGAGAAGCCGACGGCGACGGCGTGGTAGCGAGATCGCAGCTCGCGCACGGCCGACTCGACGGCGGCGGCGATCCGCTCGGGCCGGTTGTGCAGCAGCGGCGGCAGCGGGTGCACATCGACGGCCCACCCGCGCCTCGCCGCGATCTCGGCGACATGCCGGGCCAGCGCGCCACACGCGACGACGGCGACCCGGTCATGCGGGTCACCCGGGAAAGGACAGTTGCTCGACGAAGCGGTCGTTGAAGTCGGGGCGGTCGGAGAGCTCGACATAGCGCACCTCCTCCAGCAGGGTCTGGGCGCCCGCGCGCTCGCGCATCGACAGCAGCGTCATCTTCGCGCCCTCGCCGGCGACGTTGCCCGCGCTGACGATGCGGAGCACCGACACCGCGGGCACCAGCCCGATCCGGACAGCGCTGGCGGGTGAGAGGTAGCTGCCGAACGAGCCGGCCAGCAGCACCTGCTGGACGTCCGCTGTGGTCAGCCCCATCTCCTCGACGAGCAGCTGCCAACCGGTGGCGATGGCGGCCTTGGCGAACTGCAACTCGCGCACGTCGCGCTGGGAGAGGTACACCGCGTCGGAGAGGTCGCCGAGTTCGCCCTTCCAGTGCAGGACGAACACGCGCTCGCCGGCGACGTCCCTGAAGCGGTCGGCCAGGCCCGGCCGGCGCTCGCGGGCAACGTCCGGTTGCACGAGCCGGCCGGAGCCGTCCAGCAGCCCCGCCCCCAGCAGCGCGGCGACCGCGTCGACAAGGCCGGAGCCGCACAGTCCTGCGGGCTCGACGTCGCCGATGACCTGGAGTTCCACATCGTCATCGCCGATCTGCACGACCTCGATGGCGCCCTCGGCCGCCCGCATGCCGCACCGGATCGCGGCGCCCTCGAACGCCGGGCCGGCCGGCGCCGCAGTCGCGAGCAGCCGGCTGCTGTCGCCGAGGACGATCTCGCAGTTGGTGCCGACGTCGATGAACAGGCGCAGCCGCTTGTCGCGGTCCATGCCCGAGGCGAGCATGCCCGCCACGATGTCGCCGCCGACGTAGGCTCCGAGCGCGGGGAACAGGAACGCCCGGGCGCCCGGGTGGACGCGCACGCCGAGGTCGCGCGCCAGCACATCCGGGAACGACCGGGCCGACATGATGAACGGCGCGACGCCGAGCGCCTCGGGATCGATGCCGAGCGCAATGTGGGTCATCGTGGCGTTGCCGGCCAGCGCCACCTCGTAGACCTCCGCGGGGTCGACCCCCCCTTCCTTGCACACCTCCTGGGCCAGCTCGTCCAGCGTCGCGTGCGCGGCATCGGTCAGCCGGCCCAGGGCGTCCGGGTCGAGCATCGTCGCGCTGATCCGGGTGATGACATCGGCGCCGAACGGCTGCTGCTTGTTCAGCATCGAGGCGACGGCGGCCGGCGTGCCGGTGGAGAGGTCGAGCAGGGTCGCGACGACGGTCGTAGTGCCGAGGTCGAACGCGATCGCGTAGCGGCGCTCGCTGGTGTCGCCCGGTTCGACATCGACGAGGATGTCGTCGACGACGACGGCGGTCACCGTGAAGTCCGCGTGCCGCAGCGCTTTCGGCAGGTTTCGCAGGGCGTGCAGGTCGACCCGAAGGTCCAGGTCGTCGAGCGCCGCGAGCAGCCGCTCGACGTCGGACTGCTGGTCGGCCAGCGTCGGCTCGGCCAACGTCACGCAGCGCTTCTGCACGGCCGGGCGCAGGATCACCTGCCGCCCGACGCCGACGGTCGCCGCCTTCGGCCGGGTGGCGAGCGGCGGCACCTCGACCCGCACGTCCTGGTCGGCCTGCGCCAGGCAGGCCAGCCGCCAGCCGTCGGCGAGCTCGGCCGGGGTGAACGCGCGCGCGTCCAGCGGAGCCGCCGGTGTGCTGCCGTCGAGCACCTTCACCCGGCATTTCTTGCACGTGCCGTGCCCGCCGCAGGTCGAGTCGATGGCGATGCCGTTCCAGCTCGCCGCGTCGAACACCGATACGCCGGGCGGGACCCGGACCTCGCGATCGTTGGGGACGAACGAGATCCGGATCCGCGTCAGCTCTGCCTCGCCCGGTGTGCCGCGATCCACTTCGCGCCCCACTCGTCGTTGCCCATCAGGAGGTCGGCGGCTTTGACCGCCTCGACGATCGAGGGCGTCCGCGCGTCCATGATCGCGCTGGTCAACCCGCAGGTCATCGCCATGGGGAGGAAGGTGGCGCCCAGGACGTGCCGGCGCGGCATGCCGAAGGACACGTTGGACGCGCCCAGGGTCATGTTCACGCCGAACTCGTCGCGGATGAGCTGGATCGTCTCCAGCGTCTTGGTGACGAGCGTCGAGTCGGCTCCTATCGGCATCGCCAGCGGGTCGATGACGATGTCCTCGATCGGGATGCCGTACGTCCCCGTGGCGATGTCGATGATCTTCCGGGCGATCTCGAGCCGCTTGCGGGGGTCGTCGGGGATCTCGTCCTCCTCGTTCGGCAGCGCGATAACGGCGGCGCCGTAGCGCTTGACCAGCGGGAGGATCTCGGCGAGCCGCTCCTGCTCTCCGGTCACCGAGTTGACCAGCGCCTTCCCCTCGTAGGCGGCCAGCCCGGCGTCGAGCGCCTCGACGACGGAGGAGTCGATGCACACCGGGAGGTCGGTGCGGCTCTGCACGAGCTTGATCGCGCGGGAGAGGAGGTCGGCCTCGTCGGTGAGCGGCACGCCCATGTTGATGTCGAGCATGTCGGCGCCGCCCTCGACCTGCTCCTGGACGTCGATGTTGATGCGCGAGAGGTCGCCGGCCCGCAGCTGCTCCTGGAAGATCTTCCGCCCGGTCGGGTTGATGCGCTCGCCGACAATGCAGAAGGGCTGGTCCGGCCCGATGACGATCTCTTTGGTCGCCGACCGCAGAACCGTGTGCATGCTGCTCCCTAGTGGTCTGCCGCCGGGTCAGGCGGGGACGGCGGCCGCGCGGCGGCGCTGGATAAGGTCCTTTGCCCGCCGCACGGCGGTCGACGCGTCGGCGGCGTAGCCGTCGGCGCCGACCGCGTCGGCGTACTCCTGCGTCACCGGCGCACCGCCGACCATGACGATGACCTTGTCGCGCAGGCCGGCCTTCACGAGCGCGTTGATGTTGGCCTTGAACATCGGCATGGTCGTGGTCAGGAACGCGGAGAAGCCGACGATGTCGGGCCGGTGCTCCTCGATGGCCGCGACGAACTTCTCCGGCGCCACCTGCACGCCGAGGTCGATCACATGGAACCCGGCGCCCTCGAGCATGATGTTGACGAGGTTCTTGCCGATGTCGTGCACGTCGCCCTTGACCGTGCCCATGACGAACTTTCCGACCGTCGCGGTGCCGGTGTCAGCCAGCAGCGGGCGCAGCAGGTCGAGCGCGCCGCTCATGGCCTTGCCGGCGATGAGCATCTCAGGGACGAAGAAGTCGCCGCGCTCGAAGCGGGCGCCGACCTCTTCGAGCGACGGGATGAGGGCGTCGAAGAGCATCGACTCTGGCGTCATGCCGATGTGGAGCCCTTGCTGGGTGAGCTCCAGCACCCGCGGCCGGTTGCCGACCAGCGTCTCGTCGTAGAGGGCCTTGAGTATTTCGGGGGGCGTGGGGGGTCGTCCCCCCGACGGCGTCGTGTCAGGCGTCATGCGGGGCCTTCCCTTCCCAGAACATTCGCGTCTCTGCCAGGAGCAGCTTGCCCAGCCGGGGGAGGTCCTCCCGCGTGATGCGTGCGGTGGGCCCCGAGACGGAGACCGCGGCGAGGACCGACCCGTCGACCGCGCGCACCGGCGCCGCGACGGCGACCAGCCCTGGCTCGAGCTCCTCCCAGGCCACGGCCCAGCCCCTGCGGGCCACCTCGGCGAGGTCGCGGTCGAGTTGCTCCCTGGTAACCAACGTCGCCGGCGTGCGTCGCGCCAGCGGGCCCTCGGGGACGGTCAGTGGGCCGTAGGTGAAGAAGATCTTGCCGAGCGCGGAGCAGTGCGGCGGGACCTCGACGCCGACCCAGTTGGTCGCGCCGAGGAAGTAGCGGCTGTCGATCTGCGCGACCTGCACGACGCCGCTGCCGCGCGGCACGGCGAGGTTGACGGTTTCGCCGGTCGCCTCGCCCAGCCGCTCGAGAACCGGCTGCGCCGTCTCGACCAGGTCGTGCACGGAGTCCTGGCGCGCGGCGTAGGTCACGAACAGCGACCCCGGCCGGAACGAGCCGGCCCGGTCGCGCTGGACCAGCCGGTTGCGCTCGAGCGCCTGGAGCAGCCGCGAGGTGGTCGACTTGGCCAGCCCGACCCGGTCGACGAGCGCGGTGAAGCTGGGCGGCCGGTCGGACTCGACGATGAGCGCGAGGAGCCTGGCCGCGCGATCGACGGCCTGGCTGCCCATCTGGCTGCTCATCTGCGTGCTCACGGCCCGCCTTTCGAATCCCATATCATGGAACTACTGTTCCAGTTTTTCAGCGTAGGATCGGCCGGACGTACCGTCAAGGCAGGAGAGCTGGGTGGGATGTTCCGTAACTCGATGCCCCGCTACGAGATCCTTTCCGAGGACGCCCTGGCCACGCTGGACAAGGGCTGGCGGCGCATTGTCACCGAGATCGGCGTCGAGTTCCTGTCGCAGCGGGCGCTCGACCTGTTCCGGCAGGCCGGGCAGCAGGTTGAGGAAAAAAACGTCAAGTTCGACCCCGACTTCGTGCTCGAGCAGGTGGCCAAGGCGCCGCGGGAGTTCGACGTGCAGGCCCGCAACCCGGCCCACAGTGTGCACATCGGCGGCGACGCGATGGTCTTCGGCGGCGTTTACGGGCCGCCGTTCGTGCGCGAGGGCGAGGTGCGCCGCGACGCCACGATGGACGATTTCCGCAACTTCACCCGCCTCGCGCAGAGCTTCCCCGGCCTCGACTCCGCCGGCGGGGTGATCTGCGAGCCCAACGACGCGCCGCTGGACTCCCGGCACCTCGACATGGTCTACGCGCTGCAGACGTTGACCGACAAGATCTACATGGGCAACGTCGTGTCGGGGGTGAACGCGCGCGACACCATCAGGATGACCGAGATCCTGTTCGGCGGCCGCGAGAAGATCGAGAACGTCCCGGCCACGATCTCGCTGATCAACTGCAACTCGCCGCTGCGGTGGGACGACCGGATGCTCGAGGCGCAGTTCGAATACACCGCGGCCAACCAGCCGGTCGTGCTCACGCCGTTCCTGCTCATGGGTGCGATGTCGCCGGTGTCGATTCCCGCGACGCTGGTCCAGCAGATGGCCGAGGCGCTGACCGGCATCACGCTCTCCCAGCTGATCCGGCCCGGTGCGCCGGTCATCTTCGGCTCGTTCCTGTCCAACATCGACATGCAGTCGGGCTCGCCGTGCTTCGGCACCCCCGAGTCGGCGGTCGGCCTGCTCTGCACCGGCCAGATCGCGCGGCACTTCGGGCTGCCGGCGCGCTCGGGCGGCGGGCTCACGTCGAGCCAGGTGCCCGACGCGCAGGCGGCGTACGAAGGCCTTATGACGATGCTCCCGACCTTCCTGGCCGGCATCAACTGGGTGATGCACACGGCGGGCTGGCTCGACGGCGGGCTCGTGGCGTCGTACGAGAAGTTCGTCATCGACATGCAGGTGCTGGAGATGCTCCAGAAGGAGTTCACGCCGCTCGAGATCGACGAGGAGTCGCTGGCCTTCGAGGCGCACGAAGAGGTCGGCCACGGCGGCCACTTCCTCGGGGCGGCGCACACGCTGGAGCGGTTCCGCACCTGCTTCTACCGGCCGTTCCTGTCCAGCTCGGACAACTACGACCGGTGGGTGAAGAGGGGGGCCAAGGACGCGGCGGCGCGGGCCGGCGACATCTGGCGGAAGCGCCTGGAGGACTACGAGCAGCCGCATCTGGACGACGCGGTGCGCGAGGAACTGGCGGACTACGTCACCCGCCGCCGCCGCGAACTCGGCGACTGAGCGAACCCCAGGCCCATGATCGGCATTGGCCGGATGCGGTGGCTTCAGGCCACGCCGATCTTGGCGCCGGGCGACTATTCGCCGCGGTAGGCGTCGCGACGGTGACCGACGTCGATGACGTGTACGACTCTTTCGGCATCTCGGATGGTGTAGCGGACCCGGTATTCCCCGCGGCGGGCTCGCCACTGGCCCTCGAAGGGTTTCCGAAGTGGAGCGCCGACGCGGCGCGGGTCCTGACTGAGCGGGCCACTGATGAACTCGAAGCATGCCCAGGCGACCGATTCAGGCAACCGCTCCGGTAGCTGGCGAGCAGCGCCAGGTGATATGACCACCTCGTAGCTCACGAGGAGCGCTTTCCGAACCGCTCCTCTAGAGACTGCTTCAACTCGGACACCGAAAGGCCCTCGCCCCGAGCGAACTCTGCCTGCGACTGCGCGATTCGCTCCTGGGCGGCTGGGTCTGCCAGCAGTTCCAGCGTCGCCTCGATGGACTCGAGGTCCTCAGCGGCGAGCAGCACGAGATAGTCTCGACCGTTTTTGGTTATATGCACGCGTTCGTGCGTGCGATCTACCTCCTCGGCAATCTCCGAGAGGCGCGCCTTGACTTCCGAGAGCGGGAGGACTGTCATAGACCAGAATTATAGTTCATTGCGAGACTCGCGAGACGGCCACGCACCTCGCCGAGCCCTAAGAGCCTGTTCCGGAACCCCTCGCCGGCTCGCGACGCCCCGCATCCCGCCTGGCTGCGTTGTCGTCAGTCGCCGCACAAAAACCAGTGCGACTCCATCCTCCGCCTTGCCAGCCGGGCGC
>Ga0184623_10000690_pt1 | contig 14446 bp, 12 predicted proteins | sample PLM1_100_b1_FD_133138 | JGI IMG/M metagenome (GOLD analysis project Ga0184623, IMG submission 133138) | Groundwater sediment microbial communities from an aquifer in East River, Colorado, USA - PLM1_100_b1 | ecosystem: Environmental > Terrestrial > Soil > Riparian zone | place: USA: East River...
CTCCCAGTTGATCTCGTCAGAGGCGAACACCGGCCCCTCGCGGCAGACGCGCTGCGGCGTTCCAGCCGCTCCCATGACGACGCAGCCGAGACACGCCCCGACCGCACAGCCCATGTTCTGTTCCATCGAGACCTGGAGGTACGCCTTCCGACGGGCAGCGGGCGACCCAACGGCGTCGACGCGGCCGCCACCGCGCTTCCGGCCGAGCTTCGCGACCCCGAGACGCTGCCGCCGTCCGGCGGCCTGTCGGGCGAGCGCCGCGAGCATGCCGGCGGGGCCGCAGGCGAACGCCTGATCGGCCCAGGCCTCGTACTCGGGCACGAGTTCCGTGACGAATCCGCGCCTGCCGACCGAGCCGTCGTCGGTCGCGATGACGTATTCGACCTCATCGGGCAGCAGCGACGACGGGTAAACGTCACGAGCGCTCGCGGCGCCGAAGAGGAGGGTCACCTGGCGGCCGTCCCGGATCGCCTCGTCAGCGAGGGAGCGGATGCCGGCCATTCCGAGTCCGCCGGCGATCAGCAGGAGGCGCCGCGACCGAGGATCGACCTCGAACGGCCGTCCGAGTGGGCCCAGCATGTCGATCGGATCGCCCGGCCGGAGCCGGGTGAACCATTCCGTCCCCCGGCCGATTGTCCGGAAATGGATCGTGATGATCCCAGTCGCGAGGTCGGCGGTGTTGATGGAGAACGGACGCCTGAGCACGAATCCCGAATAGTCGCCGGTCCGGATGTGGACGAACTGCCCGGCGCGGGAGCCTGTCGCGAGCTCCGGCGCGTGGTACGACTGGAGCCACTGGCCGGGCAGAATCTCGCGGCTCTCGACCAGCTCCGAGGTGACGATGCGCATCGTCACGCGCGGGGAGCGTCCTCCTCGTCGTCCGCCGATTCGCCGTCGTCGGCGGGGGCGCCATCACTCTCGGCGATCGCCCCGGCCGGGATTCCCTCGCCCGTGCCGTTCGTCGCGTCGGGGGTCGCGCCGTTCAACTCGGGGGCAATCGCCGGGTAGGCCTCCGCCAGGGCGTCGGCCAGATCGCCGAAGACGTCCGTCGGGTCGTAATACTCCACGAGCTCGTCCGCGCTCGCGAGCGGCCGCCACTCGTTTTCCTCTTCGGTCAGGACCTCGGCCTTGAATTCTCCAGCCGCGGTGAGGGTGAGCCGCTCGTCTTCGTCGTCGTTGATGATCATGTCGCCGATCCGGCCGCTCAGCAGCGAGGCCGCGTCCTCGAACTGCTCGAGGAGACGGGATTCGCTGCGCTGGCTCCGCTCCTGGAACTCCAGCGCGAGGTCGTAGAGCCGCTGGGCGGCGACTTCGTCGTCCTCGGCGTCGAGCGGGATCGGCTGCGTCGCGGCCCAGTCGTCCGCGGCCGCCGCGTAGGGATCCGGGCCGGTCGAGACCGCCTCGTCGAGACCAATTCCGGCCGCCTCGAGCATGTCGGGCGTCGCGGTCGGCTCCTCGCCGAGGCCGCCCGCGTCGCGTGCGGCTTCCGCAAACGCCGCGTAGATGTCGGCCGGGTTGTAGAGCTCGACCAGCTCGCCGGCCGACTCGATGACTTCGGTCTCGGCCGTCCACTCCCCGCTGAGCTCATCGACGAACCGCGTCCGGCTCCGGAACGAGAGGTCGGGGGCGATCGACAGGTAGTCGGGATCCTCGTCGATCAGCGTCAGTCCGCCGAGCTCCGCGATCCTGCCCTTGTTCGCCTCGAGAAAGCGGCGGAGCTGATCCGTGGCCTGGACGAGGAAGTCGGAACGCTCGAGGGCGGCGTCGGCCGCGATCTCACCGAGCAGGTCATTGCGGCTCGTGTCCATCGCTCTGCCTCCGTCTTCGCCGTCGCTCAACCGTGGAATTCGAGATCCGGACCCATCCGCTCTCGAAGGAACATCGAGTGGTGGCGCTGGAAGATCCACTCGCCGGCGCGGTGTCCGATCGCCCGAATGCCCTCATCGGCCTCCAGCCTGTCCAGTGTTGCGTAATCGGGGAGTTCCAGCAGGATCACATTGTCGAAGTCCCAGCCGTGGGCCACGTTGTACCAGCCGAGGAACCGGATCCCGTACTTGTCGCCGTACTCCTTCATCTGCCGTGCGAAGAGCGTCTTCATGTAGAACTTGAAGAATGCATCCCGGCCGCGGCGAACGGAGAAGTAGGTCGCGAGCACGGGCACGTTGGGGGCGCCTCCTCCGCTTCGACGAGCGCCGGTCGATCCCGGCGCCGGCCTATTGTCGCACGGGCCCTTCGTCGTTCGGGTCCGGATCAGGCACGTCGGCGGGCGCCTCGTCCTCGATCTCGCCGACCGTCTTCGTGGCGCTGCCGAGCGGTCGTCGGCGCGTCCGCCGGTCGGCGGCCACGAGGCGGAGCAGAAAGATGATCGTCTGGCCGGCGACGAGCAGCAGCAGGATGACGAAGAAGAGGAGGGCGGCGCTCAGCCAGTCGGGCCAGTTCCAGACGACGCTGAGCGGCGTCAGGACGATCGCGATCGCCAGCACGACGAGCTGGAAGCGGAAACAACCGAGGCCCGGGCCGCGTTCGGCCTGCAGCTCTTCGCCCTTGTACTGGATCGGTCCCGGGGAGGTCACGGCGTGCAACTCTACGGGACGGGGCCTCAACCCGCCGTTCCTCGCCCGACCCTCCCTTTGTCGCCCGGAAGACCCCCTGCCCTTTTGATGACCGTAGTTCGCGTCTAGATGACGATCGTGCGCATCGACCCAGAGGGCGGAGGGTCGGTGGAATCCGAATATGCGAACGACAGTCATCAAGTTTGGGCACCCCCTTTGCGGATCGGATGGCGCAGAGAGCCGGCTCGGCGGAGACGGAGCCCGGGACCACCTCCCCCCACGTACCATCCGGGCATGTCGTCAGATGACCACTCCGCCGCCGATCGGTTCGCCTGGCACCCCGAGCCGGAGCTCCTCGGCTACGGCGACGCCTCTGCCCGCCCGGCCCTCGAGCGCCTCGGTGCTGAGGCCTGGGCGACCGCCCTGGACTACCTCTACGAGCATGCGTTCGTCCGGGCCATGGGCAAGGGGAGCGGCTACGCAGAGCTGCGCGAGTCGTTCTTCGGACCGACGGGCCGGCCTGCCGCAGCCCCAGAGCAGCCGACGACCTCTGCGTCGATTCTCGACGAGTTCCGGACCCGCCTGGCCCCTCATCAGCTCAACGCCCATCACCCGCGCTCGCTGAGCTACTTCACCCCACCGCCGCTCCTGCTGTCGGTCGTCGGCGAGCTCCTCGCCCAGGTCACCCAGCAGGGCGTCGACGTCTGGCATGCCGGTCCGTCGGCGGCCTTCGTCGAGGAAGAGGTGATCCGATGGCTGTGCGACCTCGTCGGCTACGGCCCCGACAGCTTCGGACTCCTAACCTCTGGCGGCGTCATGGCCAATTTTCTCGGGATGGCGCTGGCTCGTGACGTCCACCTCGCCCGGCTGCGCGGATCCGAGAGGCCGCCACGGGGCGGCGAGCTGGACGGTGTCCGGGTCTACACCTCCGACCAGACCCATTTCTCGATCGGCCGGGCCCTCGACGAGCTCGGCTTTCCGGCCGATACCCTCATCGTGCTTCCGACCGACGACCGCTTCCGGCTCCACCCTGAACCCGCTGCCGACGCGATCCGCCGCGACCGGGAAGCCGGCCTCACGCCGCTGGCGATCTCCGCAGTCGCGGGGTCGACGAACACGGGCTCGGTCGATCTGATCGAGGAACTCGCCGACGTGGCGAGGCGCGAGGGGCTCTGGTTCCACGTCGACGCGGCCTATGGGGCGGCCGCCCGCCTCTCCGCCCGCGACGCGGGCAGGGTCCCGGGCCTCGAGCTGGCCGACTCGGTGACCGTCGATCCGCACAAGTGGTTCTACCAGGCCTACGACATCGGCGGGCTGGTTGTCCGCGACGGGGCTCTCCTCGAGCGGACCTTCGGTGGGCGCCGGCCCGAGTACTACCGCGGCGGCGAGGCACCGATCGGCAACGACGGGGGCGCCGACCACGACGGCGACGGCGACCACGACAGCCACGACGTCCCGGGCCAGCTCAACTTCTACAAGCTCGGCTTCGAGGGCACGCGCCGCTGGCGTGCCCTGAAGCTGTGGATGAGCTGGAAACATCTTGGAACGAGCGGGTTCGCGCGGCTCATCGAGGCCAACAACGACCAGGCGGCACTCCTTGCCCGGCGCTGCGCGGAGAGCGACGACCTCGAGGCCCTGCCGGCGGAGCCGGAGCTGTCGGTCGTCTGCTTCCGGCACCTGCCCGGCGGCGCGGTCGCGGCCGGCCGCCTGTCGCCTGGCGATCTGGACGCCCACCAGGATCGCCTCCAGTCCGCCCTCGAGGCCTCGGGCGACGGCTGGCTGTCGACGACGCGACTTCGCGGCGCCACGTGGCTGCGCGCCGGGATCGTCAACACCCAGACGACTGAGAACGATATCGACCGATTGCTCGCGACCCTTCGCCGCCTCGCGGCCGAGGCCGAGACTGAAGCCGAGGCGCGCTAGCCCGTCGGCCCCAGCGCCCCCTCGAGGAATGCCGTTCGATCCGCGAGCGCGTCCGGGACGGCCATGTCGTGCTCGGCCTCGTAGGCCTTCAGCTCCGCGGCCTCGCCGGCGGCCCGCTTGAACTCGAGGCCGGTCATCTGGGCGATGAAGAAGTCGCACCGGGCGAATTGGAGCAGCAGCTTCGCGGGTGCCGCCCGCCCGATGTGCTCGATCGGGTCGACGGGCCGCATCGCCGCCAGGTAGTCGATCCGGTCCTCGTCGATCGCCCAGAACGCGAGGAACCAGTCGGCCCAGCGGGGCACCGCCGCGATCAGGGCGTAGGCGGTCGGCCGGCGGTCGGCCGTGGCGAGGAGCGCGGCGTGCATCGCCCCGAAATCGTGCCCGACGACGCCGACGCGAGCCGGATCGATCGCGGGTCGGCCCGTCACGACGTCGAGGCAGCGCCGAAGGCGGTTCACCTCGGCCGTCACGCGCTCGCGATCCGCGGTCGAGCCGGCCGGATCGCCCTGCCAGGGGAACGTCAGCTGCGGCAGGATGGCCGCCGCGTTGTGGCGCCGTGCCCAGTCGACGGCCTCGTCAACGAACTGCGTCCGATTGCCGTTGGGCGCCTCGGTGTCGAACCAGTGCGCGAAGAGGATCGCGGGCCGGGCCACTCGGGCGTCGACCGTCGACGGCTCGACGAGATAGGCCTCGATCGGGGTGCCAGCGCTGCTCGGCGGGATCCGAATGTCCCGGACGAGCACGCCGTCGCGATCCTCGCCGCCGACGATCTCGAACGCTGGCGGCGTGGCGGGCCCTGCTGGGTTATCGGGCGCTCCGTCGGTCACGGAGCGAGTCTAGCAATGCGGTCAGTCGTGGACCTGGATGTTGCCGTCGGTGACAGCCCACGTTCGGGCGTCGGCCGCCGGCCACGGCTGGATCGCGCAGTAGTCCGCCGAGGTGAAGATCTCGGCATCGCCGGCGAACCCGACGAACGTCGACCGGTCGGCTGGCGCACCATGTCCCTCGCCGTAGTCGACGACGCGGAACCAGATGTCCCGGCCGACCTGGGTCCGCGGGGTCGTGTAGGAGGGGTGAGCCGAGGTGTTGGAGGTGATCATGCCGCCGATCCACGCCCGGTGGTTGACCGAGTCCTGGGTGACGCAGGTAACGCGACCCTCGAACTCGATGGCGAATCCCTGGAAGATCGTCGAAACGTGGAGGTCGCCTCCGACGGTCCCGTTCTCGTGGGACATCGCGTCGAACGCGAACGCCGCCGGCGTTGTGCCCAGGAGTGAGTACACGCCGCTGCCGGTCGCCCCTGCGGCGATGTTCCCACCGCCAGCACGGACGGTGCCCCCGATGACCAGGCTGATCAGCATCCCTCCGACCGAAAGGATCGCGAGACGTCGCAACGTGAGCATGACGTGCTCCCCTGGAGGATCGAACCACCACATGCGCGGCGGCATACTTGAAGATTGTAGACTTTGTTCGATGTCTGTCAATCGCATTCGACATATCTCGCACGACCCGACACGACCGGCCGCCGGATGACCATCCGGATCGGCAGTCGCGATGCCTACGAGTTCCTCCTGACGCTGACCGCCTACTCGACGCCGTACCGGGTCGACTCATACGATGTCGGCCGGGCCTGGTTCGAACGGGTCGACGGCCTCGTTGACCCGGCCGACCGTGAGTCGATCCGGTCCTTGACGTCAGGCTGCGAGCACATCCTCGTCCGGCTCTTCGGCGTCGCACACGACCTTGCGGCGCCGGGCTCGGCGGAGCAGCTGCTCGAGGCAGTCGCGATGTTGGATCCCGCCGACCTCCGCCTGACGCTGCTCGGCTATTACTCGCGGCGAACTCGCCGCCGGGTCGCGCCGGACGTCATCCTGGCGGCCGCGAGCGGGGATCCCGCTGCGGAGCGGGCCTTCCTCGCGGCGGCGCAGGACGGACCGGAGTGCGAACGGGCGTTGTCGGGACTCCTGTCGGCCGATCCGTCTGCGCTGCGAGACACCGTCGTTTCGGCCGCCCGGGGTTGGGACGCAGCCGTCTTCCGCGAGCACGTCGCGCTCGTGGGACCGCTCATCGAGATGGAGGCTGATCGTCTGCGACGCCGCGCCAACGAACTGGCCGAGCGCGACTTCCTGTTCGAGGCGACGAATGGCGCCGAAGTGATCGCCGAACCTGGGACCGAATCCATCGAGGTCTTCCCGCACTGGGCGCTCCGGCCGTGGAACGTGTTCTGGGAGCATGGGACGTCCCAGCTCATCGGCGTGCCGATCCCGGCCGAGCGGGCCTCCGCCAATCCGGACGATCCGCCGGATCGGCTCGTCATCCTCGCAAAGGCGCTCGGCGACGAGCGGCGTCTGCGGATCCTTCGCCGGCTCACCGTCGGCTCATATTCACTCCAGGAGCTAGCCGAGCACTTCGAGATTCCGAAGACTACGCTCCTTCACCATCTCGTCATCCTTCGGTCCGCCGGGATCGTCCGTGTCGGGCCCGGCACCTCCCCGAGATACTCGCTGCGATCGGAAATGCCCCTCGAGCTGCTCCGCCTGCTCGACGGCTACCTGCCCGCAGTCCCACGTAGTCGGGAAGGACGGGAGACGACAGGCGACAGCTAGGGCCGGGGGGTCCTCGACCGGGTCGCCAGTCGATCCTGGAGCCTGAACCATTCCCCGGCGAACGGGAGGAACCAGGGCCGGCCCTCGTACGGTGCGGGCACGAGCGGGAAGCGCAGCCGCGATAGGGCGGGTGCCGGATCGCCGGACAGCCAGCCGCCGACGGCGGTTCCGAGCGAGGTCATCAGGGCAACACCGGTCCCGCAACAGCCCATCGCGTAGGTCACGCCGTTCATCCGCCCGACGTGGGGCATCCGATCGAACGTGAAGCCGACGTTCCCGCCCCACGCGTAGTCGACGCGCATCCCAGCGAGCTGTGGGTGGACCTCCAGCATCCCTCGATGAAGGATTTGTGCGGTCCGATCGACCGTCGTCGGCAGGAAGCTGGCCCGGCCACCGAAGATCATCCGGCGGTCGGCCGAGACGTGCCAGTAGTACAGGAAGTTCTTGGTGTCGAAGAAGGCCCGGCCCTTCGGCGAGATCTCGCGGGCGAGATCCTCCGACAGCGGCTCCGTGGCGATGATGTAGCTGCCGATCGGGATGATCCGGCGGCGCAGCGACGGGACGAGCCCGTCCGTGTAGCCGTTCGTCCCGACGACGACGTCCTTCGCGAGGATCGCGCCCCGATCGGTTTCGACGACCAGCCGGCCGTCGGCCTGGCGGCGGATCGTCCGAGCCCGGACCCCTTCGTGGAGATCTGCGCCGGCGCGTTCCGCAGCCGCGACGAGCCCGCCGAAGTACTTGCCCGGGTGGAGGAGCCCACTCAGCGGGACGGCGAGCCCGCCGTAATAGGCGTCCGACCCGATCTCCTCCCGCAGCCGCTCGCGGGGCACGAACGTGGCCTCGACACCGAACGCGGCGAGGCTCTCGGCCGCCTTGACGAGATCGTCCGCGTGCGAGGGTGCGTAGGCGAGGTCGACGTAGCCGCACTCCCGGAACTCACAGTCGATCGCCTCGTCGGCGATGAGCGTCTTGACCAGCGTGTAAGCGTCGAGGGTCTCGCGGAACAGCTCGCGTCCAGTCTCCTCTCCGTAGCGCTCGACGAGCTCCCGCGGGCCCCATTTGTAGCCCGGATGGACGATGCCGCCGTTGCGCGTGGAACCACCGAAGCCGAGGGTCTCCGCCTCGAGGAGGCTGACCGAGGCGCCGCGGCGGGCGAGCTCGCGTGCCGCGGTGATCCCCGTGTAGCCGCCGCCGACGACGGCGACATCAACTGAGTCCGGGAGCGCCCGCCCGCGCCGGTCCGGCAGCGGTGGCATCGTCGCATGCCAGTACGGCCGGCGCTCGAAGTCGTCGTTCAGGCTCGAATCTGGCATCGGGCGCAGCGTAGCGGAGCGGGCGACCGTCATGCTGTTTCGACGGGTGTTGTGAACCTTCGGCCTGCGAGCGGCATCAACTCAGTGAACGCAAGGAGGGTTACGCCGATCGGACCCGCGATTGACCGGTCGGTCGTCGACCGGGCACGCAACGGCGACCTCGATGCGTTCGAGTCAATCGTCCGCGCTCGGATGGATGCCGTGTACCGACTGACCAGCGCGATCCTCGGTGACGAGGCCGACGCCCGCGACGCCGCCCAGGAGACGTTCGTCGCGGCTTGGCGAGAGCTGCCGCGACTCCGCGACCCCGACAAGTTCGAGGCCTGGCTCCAGCGCATCGCGGTGAACGCGTCGCGAATGACGCTCCGTGCCCGCGGCCGTCGCCGCGTCCGGGAGATCCCATCGTCCCAGGTGGTCGCGCTGGCGAGTCGCCCCGCGCCGAACAGCAGCGCCGACGACGATGCGGGGGTTCTCGATGCCGCGCTCCGCCGCCTGCCAGTCGACCAACGGACGATCCTCGTCCTCCACCATCTGGAGGGACAACCCCTCGCGGCGATCGCCGCCGTCTTGGAGATACCGCTCGGCACCGCCAAGTCGAGACTCTTCAACGCCCGACGGGCGCTCGGGTCGGCCCTTCGAGCCGAAGAAGGCAACCGATGACCGACGACCGACGACCGACCGACTGGTCTGACGAGCGCCTGGCCGACGCATTCCTGGCCCGAGCCGCCGCTCGCCCGACCTCGCCGGACCTCGTCGCCGCAACGCTCGAGCGGGTCCGCCGTTCACCTGCACGATGGTCATCGCGGCCATGGCTCCGTTCACTGGGACCCCTCGCCGCGGCCGCGGCGATCGTGGTCGTCGTCGGAGCCGTCACCATTGGTCGACCTGGCGTTGAACCCGGCGACGATCCCGAGAAGGCTCTCGGGCTATCGGTCTTGAGCGTCTCAGAGGCGATCGCGATCCGCGATTCAGACCCGAGCGATCGCGAGATCGCCGTCCGAGGTTACTTCTCGCCGGCGTTCCCAGTTCCGTGTCCCGCTCCCGGCGACATCACAATCAACCCGATCCGACTGGACTGTCCGCTGCTCAAGCAGTGGCTACTCGAGGATCCCGAGCGCCTGGTCACGAGGTCATCAAACTCGGTGGAGGGTCACGCGCCTACGGGCCCGGCCTTCCACCCGGTCTTTCCGTTCCTCTCCATGAGAGCATGGGCGGCGGCAGGAGCCGCAGAAGATCCCGTGGAGCTGGTTGTCATCGGACATTTCCACGACCGTCGCGGACATGGTGCCCTGTGCGGTTCAACGGACGACGCCGCCTGCGACGGCTTCGTCGTGGACGGGATCCACTCGGTCGCCGGCAAGCGTGCTCCCGCTAGCACGGTGATCGATCTCGAGCCGTACGCGTCCGAACCGCGCCGCGAGCCGGCGTGGACACCGGCCGACGTCGATCGGGTGATCCTGGCAGCGGTCCCGGACCTCGAGATCCTGTCGCGGGTGGCGCTTCCGGGACACCGCATCCGCGAGATCGAGCCAGCCCTCGGAACCGGCGCGCTGGGCATCATCGATCGACCAATCGCGTGGATCGTAACGGGCCTCGATGCGGGCTCTGGCAGCAGCGTGCCGGTTCGGCGGACGTTCCTGTTCGTCGACGGCACGGCTGAGGCATACGAGACGGTGCCGTGGGACGTGGACAACGTCGGCTTCGTGCCGTTCATCCTCGTCGGCACGCCGTCGGCCCCCTCCGCCAGCCCGGTGACGCTCGATGTAGTCGACCCTACTGGTAGGCACCGCCGCGTCGAGATCGTCGACGAGTCGGGCCTGCTCGAGTCGGCAGCGCCGGTCGCACCCGGCGAGTGGCCACCCGACGTGCCGACTCCGGGAAGTGACGTTTCGGTCAGCCAGGTGGCGGACCGCCCGAACGAGATCCGGCTGGGCTGGGTGGGCGGGGCATGCGATGGACCGATTCGGTTCACGATTCGCCCCGACGGCCGGACGATCGTCGTCGAGAACGGCCCGCCGGGGTCGGGTCCACCAGAGGCCTGCATCCTCGTTGGAATCCAGCGCGGCGTCATCCTGACCTTCTCGGCGCCCGTTCCCGCGTCGGAGATCGAGATTGTGAAGTCCTCGGCTCCATCGTCCCTGGCCCCGCCGGAGTCGCCGACCGTTTCGACGGTCGACGGCGAGCCGATCACGGTCAGCGAGGCGATCCAGCGCCGCGACAACCGGCTGGACAACACGGAGATCGCCGTCCGCGGCTTCGCGTGGAGTCCGGCCGCTGTCGTGAATTGCTTGATGATTCGCCCCGCGTCCCCAGCGCTGTCCCAGTGTCCTGATGACTTGTCCTGGCTCGCCAAAGAACCACAGCCCGCATCGCCAGGACCTGAGTTCCGTCAACCCGTCGGGCCGGCGTTCAACCTGTTGATCAGGCCGGAAACGTACCTGGGCGCTGGTCCGCTCAGGCCCGATCCGGTCGAGGTCATCGCGATCGGCCATTTCGACGACCACCGCGCCGCTCAATGCCCGGCCGATCAGATCGAGAGTTGTCGTCGTAATTTCGTGGTCGAAGCACTGCTCGACGCGAGCCATCCCGAGCTCTACCCCTACTCGAACGAACCTGTCCGCCCGGATCCGTCCATTAGGACGTTCGCCACCGCTGCAGACGTCGCCCAGGCCATCGTGGCGCCACGGGGTTCCGTCGCCGTGCTATCGGTGTTCGCCGTCTCGGGAGCTGCCGTCGTCGCGTTCGAGCCGCAGGCGGCCGAGTCAAGCGAGTTGACAACTGCAGACGCGGTCTGGATCGTCCGTTACGTCGAGGTCGGGGTCGAGGAAGAGCGGCCGGTCCTCAAGACGGAGCTAATCATCGACGGCCCGATCGACTCCTTCGCCGGCTCGGTCTACGTCCCGACGCCCTGGCGGTCTGATGCGATCGCGGACCATCATCGACTGACCGCCAGGGCCGCCTCGTGCGCGACGCGGCCGCCGGCGATCGTCGCGAGCACACGACCAGAGAGCTGGCGACCGCTCAGCGGGGAGTTCTTGCCCTTCGACACAAGCGCGTCGGCCGAGACCGTCCACGATTCAGACCGATCGAACACGACTAGGTCTGCCGGCTCGCCCTCCACAAGGCCGACAGGCCGGTCGACGAACCGCCTGCCGAGAACCGCGGCCGGGCCCGTTGTGAGGGACTCGATCGCCCGCGCCAACGGGATCAGCCCCGCGTCGACGGCCGCGAGTAGCACCCCGAGCGCGGTCTCAATGCCGCTGATCCCGTTCGCGGCCAGCCCGAACTCGACCTCCTTGTCGACGGCGGTATGCGGCGCGTGGTCCGTCGCGACCGCGTCCGCGGTCCCGTCGAGGAGCGCCTCGCGGCACGCGGCCGCGTCGCCGGCCGAGCGCAAGGGCGGGTTCACCCGCAGCGCGCTCGCGTACGGCGCGGCCGTGATCGCGCCATCGCTCCACGGATCGCCGGACGCTTCCCAGGCCCAGCGCCGCGAGCCGGCCACCCATTCATCGGTGAGCGCGAGGTGATGCGGCGTGACGTCGCACGTCACCGGCAGGCCCGCGGCCTTTGCTCGCCGCACCAGGTCGAGCGAGCTGGCGGTGGACACGTGGGTCAGGTGAAGCCGCGCCCCCGGCACGTCCCGGACAACCTCGGCGAGGATCGCGAGGTCCCGCGCCACGGCGGCCTCCTCCGCCGCGGCGGGCCAGCCGCGCAGCCCGAGGACCGTCGCAACGAATCCGTCGTTCGCTACGGCGCCGACGGTCTGGGTCGCGTCCTCCGCGTGGTCGACGAGCGGCAGCCCCAGCGCCCCGGCATAGGCGAGTGCATTCCTGACGAGCTCCGCCGAGCCGACGCACGATCCGTCATCGGAGAAGCCGACGACGCCAGCGTCGGCCAGCTCGCCCAGCGCCGCCAGTGTCTCTCCGCGACGCCCGGCCGTGACCGCTCCGTACGCCAGCGCCCGAACCGGCGAATCGCTCGCGGCGGCGGCCGCGGCGACCTGTGCCAGGACCGCCGGATCGTCGAGCGCCGGGGTCGTGTTCGGCATGAGGCAGACGGTCGTAAAGCCGCCATGAGCCGCGGCGGCCAGCCCCGACGCGATCGTCTCCGCGTCCTCGTTGCCCGGCTCGCGAAAGTGGGCGTGGAGGTCGATGAAGCCGGGGGCGACGACAACGCCGCGGTCGTCGATTCCCTCCGCGTCCCCGCCGTCCAGCCAGGCGACCGATTCGAGGATCCCGTCCCGGACGACGATGTCGCCCGGCCCCTCCCGGCCCGCCACCGGGTCGACGAGCCAGGCCCGGCTGATGTCGAGGTCGGTCATTCGGCGGCCCGCGAGCCCAAACTCGGTTCGGCCGTCCCCGCCAGCAGGTAGAGGAGCGCCATCCGGACCGCGACCCCGTTCGTCACCTGCTCGGTGATGAGCGACTGTGTCCCGGCAGCGACGTCCGCCGCAATCTCGACGCCTTCGTTCATCGGCCCCGGATGCATGACGAGCGCACCCGGTCGGGAGAGGGCGAGCCGCGCCGAGGTCAGCCCGTAGCGCGCGGCGTACTCGCGGAGCGACGGCAGCAGCCCCGACGCCATCCGCTCGCGCTGGATCCGGAGGGCCATGACAACGTCGGCGTCGCGCAGCGCCTCATCGATCGAGGACGTGACACGGAACCGCCGCCCAGCAGCGGCGCCGCGCCCGGCCCAGGCCTCGAACCCGCGCAGGAGCGTTGCCGGGCCACACAGCCAGAGGTCCGCGCCCGCGGCGGTCAGCGACCAGATGTTGGAGCGTGCGACGCGCGAGTGGAGCACGTCGCCGAGGATCACAACCTTTCGGTCCTCGACCGAGCCGCCGGGCAGCCGCGACCGCATCGTGTAGAGATCGAGCAGCGCCTGGGTCGGGTGGGCGTGCCAGCCGTCGCCGCCGTTGACGACGGACCCGCTGAACGTCTCGGCGGCGAGGTATGGCGCGCCGGACACGGCGTGGCGGATCACGAGCAGCTCCGCCCCGAGGGCCTCGACCGTCCGGACGGTGTCGACGAGCGACTCGCCCTTCGAGACCGACGATAATGACGCGGCGATGTTGACGACGTCGGCGGAGAGGTTCTTGGCCGCGACCTCGAACGAGACGCGCGTCCTGGTCGAGGCCTCGTAGAAGAGGATCGTCACGTTCCGGCCGCGGAGCGCGGGCACCTTCGAGATCGGCCTGGCGAGGACCTCGCGCATCGCGTCGGTCGTCCGCATGACGAGCTCGATCTCCGGCCAGCTCACGACGTCGAGATCGAGGAGGTGCCGATGCGACCAGCCGACTGTTTGGTTCTCCGGCGGCGAATCGACGATCGGGACCGCGATCGCGACGGGCCGATCGGACACGGTCATCCGACCGAAGCGGCGGCGGGTTCAATAACCCTGTCGATCAGGACCGCGTCCTCCCCATCGATCTCATCGAGGTGGACCCGGACGACCTCCTCGCGGGAGGTCGGAACGTTCTTTCCGACGTGATCGGCGCGGATCGGCAGCTCGCGATGGCCGCGGTCGACGAGCACTGCGAGGCGGATTGCCTGCGGTCGACCGAAATCGACGAGGGCGTCCATCGCGGCGCGTATCGTCCGGCCGGTGTACAGGACGTCGTCGACGAGGACGACTGTCACGCCATTGAGGTCGAACGGCAGGTCGGTTCCCTTTACGACCGGCTGCTGCGCGACGAGCGAGAGATCGTCGCGGTAGAACGTGATGTCGAGGGCGCCGACCGGGACCTCGACGCCCTCGTTCTCGGCGATCGAAGAGGCGATCCGACGGGCGAGGGGGACGCCTCGCCGCTGGATCCCGACGAGGGCCAGACCGGCGGTGCCCGCCTGCTTCTCGACGATCTCGTGCGAGATCCGGATCGTCGCGCGGCGGATCTCCTCCGCGGTCATGATGTGCCGGCCGCTCATCCGCTCCTTCCCGGCCTCACTGGGCCTCCAAGGCGGCCTCACGGGGCCGTCGCCGAAGGGTCGCCGACAGGATACCGCAGCCGGCTCCCCGACCGGCACGGACGCGGGCCCGAATGACGGACTTGGGC
>Ga0184623_10000691_pt1 | contig 14433 bp, 12 predicted proteins | sample PLM1_100_b1_FD_133138 | JGI IMG/M metagenome (GOLD analysis project Ga0184623, IMG submission 133138) | Groundwater sediment microbial communities from an aquifer in East River, Colorado, USA - PLM1_100_b1 | ecosystem: Environmental > Terrestrial > Soil > Riparian zone | place: USA: East River...
ATCTTCGCGGTCAATCGGTGTAATGAAGGTCTGGTTGAGGTTTCTAAAGATCGTATGCGTAATGCTGTCTCCCGCCGATTCGACTCGCTTGATCTCCCGCGCCTTCTGCTCGACGTCGTGGTAAGTCTCCATCATTTCTTTCAAGAGGCGGCTGCCCAGAACCATGTTCTGCGCCGCTTCATGGAACAGGTCGAAGAAGGCTACCTTACGGGGAAACAGGCGGAACATGCGCGCTCCCGGTCAGTATTCCCATTGCTTCGCCGGAGTGTACCGGTGTCGCCGGCCCAAAATCAACGACAGCGCGATCCCTATTAGTGGGTTCGGGAGGGGGTCCAGCAGGACGGGGCCCCCTCCCGCAGTGAAGGAGCTGTGCGCGCCAGGCCTGGACCATGTTGGCATTCAGGTCTACTAAAAGCACAGTGCGAAGCAAAGCACTGATTCGGCTTTTCGCAAAAGTCTGGATCTCCTGAATCATCAAGCGAGCGGCCTCGGCATGCGGAACTTCCCCGACGCCGGTTCCGAGGCCTGGCAGTGCTATGCAGTGAAAACCGCGCTCTTCCGCCAAGTGCAACGCAGCCCGGGTGGCTTGAGCCACATTTTCGGGAGGAATCCGCATGGCAGGGGCCGGCATGGTCGGCGCATGAATAATGCCGCTAAAGCGTGTTCGCCCTCCGGACGTCAAGACCGCTTGCCCCACCGCGATAGGCGCCTGTCGCATCGCCTCCTGCTCTACTTCCGGCCCGGCCGCCCGCTTGATCACGCCGGCTACGCCGCCACCCATGATGCCCCGGCTGTTCGCCGCGTTCCCAATGGCATCAGCCTCAACGTCCAGGATGCTGCCGTGAATGACTCGAATCTCGATCCCCATTGTACCTAACCTCTCATGTCATTCTTTTAATAGCCGGTCACTATTTCGGGTTACGACATCCTGCGATTCATTTTATCAACCATGCGGTATTCTCTGTCCAGCATTCGCTATAATAGCGCATGCGAAGTCCTCATCGGATGCAAGATCCTATGTTGTTGTTAGGAATGACATTGCTCGTGTCCTCTCTCCATGGCTGTACGACCTCTGGGCTCGTCCCACCAGAGCTTCAGCATCGGATCTCGCGTGATGTCCCCTTCACCGCAGTCAAGGCTGACGCCGAGAAATTCAAGGGCCGACTCGTCGTGGTGGGTGGACAAGTTCTGAGCGCTCAGCGGCTCCCGGAAGAGACTCAAATTGAAGTCCTGCAGTTGCCGCTGGATAGGAGGGATCGACCGATTCTGAACTTAGTAGAATCGAAAGGCCGGTTCTTGGCTTTCAAATCCGAGTTTCTTGATCCCGCATTGGTTCCGCCAGGCAGCAATATCTCAGTCATTGCAGAAGTTGTAGGGAATCGAACTGTTGGGGTTCACGACGGGACCTACACCTACCCAACCTTGAAGATCAAAACCCTCAAGATCTGGCCGAAGGAGCGCAGGTATGCTGGCTCCTTTCCGTTTTGGGATCGCTGGTCCTATCCATTTGATGATCCCTGGACGCATCCCTATTGGGGTGCCTATTAATCGAAAGGAATTCCCTCTTGACATTTTTTAACGGTAGGCGCGACACTTGCGCTTCCACAGACCGGGCAACGAGGTTGACCTATGCAGAAGTTCTTAGGTAGTATCCGCCCTTCGATGGCGGCGGCGCTTGTCGTGGCCGCTCTCATCTTTGTCGCGGATCTGATGCTGCCCTTAGGGTGGGTGGTCTGGCTCCCCTATGTAGCACTGGTGGTTGCTCCTTTGTGGCTACCAGGACGCCCGTCGCCGGTCGTACTGGCCGCAATCAGTACATTCTTCATCATTGTCGCCTTAGTCTTCGATTATCTCTACACCCCTACCGATGTCTCATTGAGCGTCGGCATCTTCAACCGGTCCCTTGGGATCGCTGTGCTGTGGGCGATCACGGCACTGGTCGTCCGGCAGCAACGCATAGAGCAGGAGCGCGAGAGCCTCATCCTGCAGCTCCAGGACGCCTTGGCCAACATCAAAACGCTCCGGGGCCTCTTACCCTTTTGCCTCTCCTGCAAAAAGATCCGTGAGAGTAACGGCTATTGGAGCCGCATCGAAGCCTACGTCGCGAAGCACTCTTTAGCCGAGTTCACGCCGGGCCTGTGCCCGGAATGCGAAGAATACCTCCGCTCCCAACTCCCCGACGAGCAAACGGTCTCCCGCTAGAAGTTATGTCCTGACTCGCAACGAAACGGGTCGCTGAATCCGCAGCGAAACAGTCACACAATTCTTTGAGGCCACTTGGGGACGCTCGCCAGCGCCTTGGTCAACGCGACGCGGAGTTGAAGCGAGGCGCCTTTGAGAATGCCGGCTTTCAGGCGATGTTCCTGAAACTGTCCCGATAAAAATTTGGCCTTGCAGAGATGTCGTTGGATCTTGCCGCTTGAGGTCTTGGGAATGCTGCCCATAGCCAGGAGCACGACCTTGTACACGTGGAGATCATGAGATTCTGCGACCGCTCGCCGAATCACCAGGGCGACGGAGCGATCTTGCTGCTCGGGAGCTTGCGTCATCTTCCCAGTACGTGCCGGCTCATCAGGCGCCCGATCCGCTCCATGCCGAGGGTCGAGTTCTGCCATGATCACCAAGCGCTCTTCCCCCTCCAGATCCACAGCAAATGCGGCACAGCATCCCGCCCGTAATGCCGGGTGGCTCTTCTCCACAGTCTGTTCAATATCCTGCGGATAGTGGTTGCGCCCGTCGATGATAATCAAATCCTTTAGGCGGCCGGTCACGTAGAGCTCGCCATCCTTCATGACGCCCAGATCTCCGGTTCGCAAAAATGGGCCTTCTTTCGTATCGGCCATGTATGCACGGAACGTCTTCTCAGTCTCTTCAGCGCGCTTCCAGTAGCCTTGCGCCACATGAGGCCCAGCCACCCATACCTCACCGACCTGGTTCGGCCGTGTTCGGGTTAAGGACTCAGGATCCACAATGGCCACCTTTCCATCCCGCGAAGGTCGCCCACAGCTCACCAGCATCCGCACATCCTTCGCCCGGCCTGCCCCCACAAGCCGATTCTGATCGAGAGCCGAAGCCTTCGCGGCATAGAGTCGTGGAGGCTGATCGTGCAGTCCACCGGTGACGAACAGTGTCGCCTCCGCCAGCCCATAACACGGGTAGAAGGCGTCGCGACGAAAACCACAGCCGGCGAAAGCTGATGCAAACCGCTCCAGCGTGTCATGACGGACCGGCTCAGCTCCATTGAAGGCGACTTTCCAGGACGTGAGATCAAGCGTAGAGCGCTGTTCAGGGCTGATCTTCCGCACGCACAAGTCATAGGCGAAATTAGGACCGCCGCTTGCGTGCGCCTGATACCGGGATATGGCCTGCAGCCATCGGATCGGTCGTTGTAGAAAAGCCGCCGGCGACATCAGGACACACGGTGTCCCCAGATACAATGGCTGCAGCACATTCCCGATGAGTCCCATGTCGTGATAGAACGGCAGCCAGCCGACTACGGTTGATTGCTCGGTAGGTTGGAACGCCTCCTTGATCATCCGGTTGTTGTGCAGCAGATTGGCGTGACTCACCATGACGCCTTTCGGACTCCCGGTGGATCCTGACGTGTATTGAAGAAACGCAACGCTGTCGCCAGTCACCCCCGGGTCCCGCCATTGGTTGGCACTTTCTTTCTCGAGAACATCGGTGCCTCGCCACGTGAGAGTCTTCAGGTCAGGCGCCTTTTCCAACATCTGAGAGGCCCTGGCCAGAAATCGTGATTCTGTGAGCGCCACCAGCGGCTGAGCATCCTGGCGGATCGCGCGAAGTCTGGGCAGCGCCTGAGGCCATCGAACCAGATGTGGCGGATACGCGGGCACCGCGACCCATCCGGCATAGAGACAACCGAAAAAGGCGGCGATGAACTCCAAGCCGGGAGGATACAGGAGCACCGCACGTTCTGGTGTTTTTGCAAGACTCAGAAGAAACGCGGCGATGATGCGCGCCCGCTGGTCCAGTTCACCGTAGGTCAGATGATCCTTTTCTTCTTCGCCGTTATCCAGAAAGGTGAACGCCCGCACGTCCGCCTGGTCGCGCGCTCGCCACTGAAGCAGCTCAACGAGAGTTGTCGGCTGAACAGCCAGATCCGCGGATGTCATTTCAGATGAAGAACTCGGTGGCATCGCCATTACCCAGCTATCTCGGCGTCACGGACATTCCGGTGTCGTGCCCAGAAGGGCTTCAGAAGCAGCCTCTGTGAACTTCCGGTTCTCTCGTTTTATCGGCAGACAATGAGATTTGCTGAAGAAGCAGGTCCTGAGCTTTTTCGACCTTGGTGGGAGGGCGGTGAGTTCCCGCCTTTTCGGACCGGTACGGCTAGGATCTTGGAGGGTGGGGCTCCGAACGAGCGCTCAGCGGTGGTGGGTTCGGGAGGGGGGTCCAGCAGGACGGGGCCCCCTACCGCGGTGATAGAGGGCGGTCATAGGGCCCGGCCACCGGCACTTGTGACCGATGATTTCCTGAGGCAGCTTACCGTTTCACTTTCCTTGACGAGGAACCGGAGTTTTAGGAGGCGTCGGATCGTTCCCAGGCACGATCCCGGAAATGCGAGGGGAAGTTGGTACTGGTGGAGACGGCGCTGGGCTCAGCCGGCGCGGTTCTTCGGATGACTCACTCATCTGAAACGGTTTCCCCGGCTCGGTCGGCAACCGCTCCAGACCGACGACCCGCTGCAGGTGCGCGTGCGCGATATACGCGTCATAGACTGCCGCGCGGTAGCGTGCGAGGAGGCGTGTCACATCGAAACGAGCCACTGTGACGTCCCGCTCCACCCCGACTTTATCGCGGAACCGTTCTTCCGCAATCTTGAGCGCCGTTCGCGCGGCTTCCGACTCTTCCCGCAACGTGCTCATCCGCCCCTCAGCCACCCGCACGTCTGATAACGCAATCCGCACCTGCTGGAGGATCATTGACTGCTGATCCCGCAGATCAATGACCGCCTTCTGGTGCCGGAACTCCGCTTGCGCCCGCTCGTGATTGGTCCGCCCCCACTCCCAGAAAGTCCAATTGGCCTCCACCCCTGCAGTAAGAATCTCCCCTAAAGGATGGATGATCTGGTCCTTCTGCTTCTCAAAGGTGCCGAAGAGTCCCACCCGAGGATAGTACCCGCTTCGGGCGAGTGTGATGCCCTCCCGGGCCCGATCAACGCCGAAGGCCAGTTCTCGCAAGTCTGGGCTTTGCCCCTGAGCAATGCGGGCCGCCTCCTCAGGCTCGAGCGTGACAATACGCTCTTCCGCCTGATAGACCGGACGGATCGAGTCGGTTGGCTCCAAGCCGATGAGCCGCTTCAGATCATCCTGGGCAACCTGGGCGCGTTGCGCCGCCTCGAATGCCTCCTGGCGAAAGATGGCTAACGTGGCTCGAAGAGGTGGCAGCGCGTTGGGTGTCGCCCGGCCTCCGGCAATGGAGCTTTCGGTGTAGCGGATTTCAGCCTGTTGCAGCCGAATGCGGGCCTCAGCAGCCTGACGTTCCTCATTCGCCTTTAACGCTGCAAAGTAGGCGACCTGCACCTGCTCGGCGGTGTCGTGCTGTATTCGCGTAACACGGGCCGCCCCGATTTGCTTGTCCAGCTTTGCTACCGCATACGTGCTGCTCAGCCGGAAGCCGGTAAACAAGGGTTGGTCAAGGCGAATGCGCAAGTAGTAGTCCCATGCAGACCCAGCGATGATGTTCGTCCTTTCGGGTGGAATCAGCAGGCCCGACGGCAGCACCCCGGGGATAGGAGGAACCGAAATGGAGTTTGGGGGAATAGCGATCACAGGACGTGGCCCTTGCACAAAGTATCGGGCGTCGCTTCGCAGCTTCGGCAAAAAATCCTTGAAGGCTTTCGGCACCTCCTCCGCGAATGCCGCCGCCTCGTATCGGGTAGACTGGACGCGAAGATTTCGCTCCGTCGCGAGACGCAGGCTTTCCTCCAGCGTGAGCGGACGCGCCTCTTGGCCCGACACAGATCCCGGAAAAGAAGCCCCTACCCAACACGCGATGGATAACGCTAGTGCAGCGAGAGTTTTGCTCACGTCTACTCTTTCCCTACCACGATGGCATCTCCCGGATTCAACCCGGCGACAACCTCGACGATCTGGCCTTCAAAGGCGCCGAGCTGCACCGGGCGCTCTTCCACGACACCGTCCTTCACCACCAACACCCAAAGATCCTGTCCTCTGCGCTGCACGGCGGTGCGCGGGATGAGAAGAGCTTTGTCCTTTTGGCCGGTGCTGATTTTCACGTTCATCGCCATGCCGATGCGCAGTTGGGGATCAGGCTCGATCGGCATCTCCGCCTCAAGCACCTTGGTATCGGTGATCTCCGCGGGGTTATCCGTAAGGACCCGTTTACGGCCCACGCGCCACGCGATCTTCTGGATGGTGCTGGTGATCTTTCGGCCGGGAAAGGCGTCCGAGGTGATCACCGCCGGCATGCCGATCTTGATTTTCCCGGCGTCTGATTCGTCCACTTCCGCTCTGACCAGCAGGTTTGAGTTATCGGCGATCGTATACAGCGGATCGCCTGCCGGCACCACCCGGCCTCGCTCATGATGCTTGGTGATGACCCGCCCATTTAAGGGCGCGTGCACCACTGTATTGGCAAGTTGCGTTCGGATATATTCCAAGGAGGCCTCTGCCTCACGGTGCGCAGCCGAGGAACTCCGAAGCTGCGCTGCCCGGAGGTCAGCAGCATGGCGGGCATCATCCAGTTCAGCCCGGGGAGCCACTCCGCCGTCAAAGAGCCGTTGCACCCGCGCGAGCTGGTCCTTAGCCTGATTGAGCTGGACCTGGGACACCTCGATCGTGGTCCGGGCCTGCTCTACCGCCGACGAGGCCTGGCGCAATCTTGCTTTGAGCTCTTGGTCGTCGAGTCGCGCAATGACTTGTCCGGCTCGGACCATGTCGCCTTCTTGGACCGTCAGTTCGGCGACCAGCCCCCCCACCTTGGGGCCCACCTCCACTTGCTCCGATGACACGATTTTGCCATTTGCCGATACGGTGAAGTTAATGCTTCCAAGTTGAACCAGTTCCGTTTTGAGAGCTGTGCGGCTGTGCCACACATAGAATCCCGAGGCGACTCCTCCGAGAAGGATCACCGGGAGGATGATCGTCATGAGGCGGCGTCGCATGCTCATTCCACGATCCGGCCGTCTTCGAGATGGACAACTCGGTCCACCACTTTAAGGTTGCGCGTGTCGTGCGTGACGAGCACGACGGCCCGGCGTCCCTCATTCGCCACCTCCCTGAGCAGCTCGATGACCCCCTGGCCGCTCTTGGAATCCAGATTTGCCGTCGGCTCGTCAGCCAGGACAAGCGAGGGGGAGCCTGCCAACGCCCGCGCGATCGCCACCCGTTGCCGTTCACCACCGCTCAGGTCTCGCGGCAGAAAGTGTTTGCGCTGCCCTAAGCCCACTCGTTCAAGGAGGCCTTCGGCCTCACGCCGTGCAGCTCGGCCGGTAATATCTTTTAAGCGGAGCGCGATCAGTATGTTGTCGACCGCCGTGAGCGCGCCTAAGAGATTGAACGCCTGAAAGATGAAACCGATATGCTCGCGACGCAACCGCGGGAGAGCCGCCTCGCGCTTGGTGTCCACCCGTTGATCCAAAAGACGGATCGTCCCGGCCGTAGGGGTCAAGAGAAACCCCATCATCGAGAGCAACGTCGTTTTTCCGCTCCCGGAGGGCCCCACGACCGCCACCATTTCCATCGCGCGTAATGCCAGCGAGACCGAATCTACAGCAATCACTTCTACCTTCCCTTCGCGGTATACTTTCCGAAGATTTTCCACCTGCATGACCACAGGTCCTGCCGGGACAACCGACTCTCCCTCGAGCGCCGACTGGACGGCCTGAATCTGTTGCCGGGCCATGCTTTCGATCTCCCCCACGACGGCCGCTTTTCTCTCGGCCATCGTCAAGACCGTGATCGCCGAGGACAGCGCGTCAACGCCCTTGCGGAGCGCGGCGTACTGTCTGGTGGCTGTGCTCACCGGCTTTCCGTGGGTCTCCTGCAAGACAGGAATGAGAGTGAAGGCCAAGTCGTCGAGGCACGGGAGGTTCACCGTCGCGGCCGAACCTTTCATGTTGGTGAGATTTCGGAGGACCGTCTCATAGAGACGGACCCGCTCCGGGGGGGACGCGGATTCAAACTTCGGCAATGCGGCCTTGATGTGGCGGATCCAATCCGCGGCTTCGATGGCGAAGAGCTTGAGGACTTCTTCCAGGAAGTCCCCCTCCAGGAGGTTCTCCGGCATCTGGCTTTCCAGCTCCTTCACGCCACATTCCCTCACTGGTGACATGACCCCTCCCCCTAACCCTCTCAGTAACCCATTGCACGTGAAGAGCAATGGGTGCACCGGAAGAGGAAGAGTGCATCCTACCGGAACACCGCCGCCGGCTCGACTTGCATCGCCTTCCAGACAGAGACAAAGGCGGCAAAGAAGCACATCATGAAGGTCGCGATGAGGAGGCCTACCAGAGCCCCAGTCGGGAGAACCAGCGCTGCCCCAATTTTATCGTACAAGTCTTGGGTTAAAAACGTTACGGCCATGCCGGCGAGAAAGCCAAGGAATGCATACACAAACGCCTGCTCAAAGATGATCTGATAGATGTGACGGTTTTCGGCGCCGATGGCCTTGAGGGTGCCGAATTCCTTGAGATGATCCATCGTCGAACTATAGATCGTTTGCCCCACGATCACGATGCCCACGAGGAAAGCCATGACCAACGTGAGAAGGAACCCGAAGCCCATGCCGGTGTCGAACATCCAATACTTCTTTGTCTTCAAAGAGTACTCGGCCTTGGTGTAGACATCCACATGGTCCACACTCCGCCGGATTTCCTCACTCACCTCCTTGGGATTCAGACCCGCAGCGACCCGCACAAGGATAAACACCGTTTTGTCGACCCCCAGATATGCGCCCAAGACCTGTTGCGCCGTGGTATAGGACATAAATACGATTGGAGCGGTCGTGAAGGACTTCACTTCCCGAGAGATACCGACAATTTCCAGCCGCTTTCCCACAATCTCTCGATATTCCCCGACCACTAACTTACCGAGATGCGCTTCCGCCGATTCATCCATAATGGCATACATCCCGCCCTTCACATCGGTGATCCTACCTTCACGCATGTTCCATGGCGCGCCGGTCCCTGTATCCGGGTCGTATCCGATGATTTCAATCTGCTCATTCCCACCGTCCGGATTTTTGATCATCGCCCATCCTAAGATCAATTTTTCAGCAGAGGTGACCCCTTGGACCCGCTGCACCTGATTGACCTTCCGTTCTGGAATCGGATGAGAGAAATCGAAATTCCTGGAGTTTTTGGACGTGATCCAGATGTCGGCGTCAATATGGTCAATCATCAAGGCGCTGTTTTCCATGAAACCAAGGAACAGCCCTCCCTGCGCCGCCATCAGGATCACGGAGAAGGCCACGCCGACGACCGCAATTGCCAACCGTGTCGGATCATGGAGAAGATTCTTAATCGCGAGGGTGAGCACCGTCGTAGGCTATTAGGTCGCGTTGCTGAAATGGTTCATCCCTCGGCCCTTTGGAAAGGTGTTGAGGACGTAGCTGAACAATACGATTATAGCTGTAAGTTTTGATAGAGGCTAATGAATTTTCGCGGCGAATGAGTTTTTATCAATGCGTCTCAGAATCAAGGCAGCCTTTGGCTCTCTGGCATCGTCACTACGCTAATAGCTTTACGCAGCCTTACCTTGCAACTGCCGGATAAGATCCACCACATCGCTGACTCTCCGCACTGGCATCATATCCTCGTCGGTCACCTTGATATTGAATTTGTCCTCAAGGGCCATGGCCAGCTCGACCGCATCAAGTGAATCCAGCTCCAGATCGCCCGACAGCGTGGCCTCAGGGCGGAATTTCTCTTCAGGAATCCCGCAACGGTCCATCATGAGATTCTTCAATGAGAGTTCGAGTTTGTCTAAGTGCATGGTCTTCTCCTCTGATAGGTATCTACCTCGCTCATGCTGCAGGGAACCACATCACGGCCGATCGGTTTTTTGCAGGACCAACACGGCGTTCGTACCGCCGAACGCAAAGGCATTCACCATCGCTGTCTTCACACACGCGCGCCGGGCCACATTGGGGACATAATCCAGATCACACTCGGGGTCCGGAGTTTCATAGTTGATCGTGGGCGGCACAATCCCTTCGCGAAGGGCGAGGATGGTCGCGATGACAGCCACAGCGCCGGACGCGCCGAGCAAGTGCCCAATCATGGATTTGATGGAACTGACGGCCAGGCGAGCCGCATGAGCGCCGAAGACCTGCTTGATGGCCACCGTTTCATGCTTATCGTTGAAGGACGTGGAAGTTCCGTGCGCGCTCACATAGTCCACGTCTTCGGCATGCAGACGGGCATCGTTCAAGGCAAGGCTCATACACCGTGCCGCCCCTTCACCCCCCTCTGCCGGCGCCGTCGGATGGTACGCATCTGCCGTCATGGCGTAGCCGGATATTTCTGCATAGATCGGGGCTCCCCGGGCACGGGCATGTTCGACCTCTTCCAGAACTAGAATCGCCGCCCCTTCGCCGAGCACAAAACCGTCCCGATTTTTGTCAAAGGGTCGACTGGCCCGCTCCGGCGCGTCATTGCGGGTTGAAAGGGCCCGCAATGAATCGAAGCAGAAGAACACCACTGGAGTAATCAGGCTTTCGCTCCCCCCTGCCAGCATCACATCAGCCTCACCTCGTTGGATCACGCGGAACGCCTCCCCAATCGCATGGGCCCCTGCAGCACAGGCAGTACTGATCGCGGAATTCGGGCCGCGTGCCCCAAACCGTATGGAAATCCATCCGGCCGCCATGTTGGGAATGAGCGCCGGCAACATGTAGGGCACAAAATGTCTTGGTCCCCGCGCTTGCAAAATTTCATACGTCTCAATCAGCTTCGGCACGCCGCCCATGCCGGTGCCCACGATGACGCCAGTTCGAGTGCCGAGGGCGTTGGGTGGAACCAACCCCGCATCATCCACCGCCTCCTGAGCAGCCACCATGGCGTACTGCACGAACAAGTCCATGCGCAGGGCGTCTTTTTTGTCCAAGACCGTAAGCGGATCAAAGTCTCGCACTTCGGCAGCGACCCGGCTTGTGTGCTGAGCTGCGTCGAACCGCGTGATCGGCCCCACCGCCGATCGGCCGCTGGTCAAGCCTTCCCATAGCGCGGGAACCCCGACGCCGAAGGGCGTGACCGCTCCCATTCCTGTGACAACGACGCGTCGCATGGATTTTCACTTCTTTAGCGGCAGTTTGGCCATAATTCTTGAGTACTTATGGCTAAATGTTGGCTAACGGTCGGCGGGCGGGGTCTGTTCAGTCAAACTTGGGACAGCGTTGCGGGGGATTGCTAGCTATGGCTCTCGAGAGGACTCGTCCTGCCCGACTCAGCAGTGGCCGGGACTCCACACCAAGTCTCACCGGGAGGCACGTGCGTATGGGCTTTCACATAAGAGCAGGGCTTCACGATGGCATTTTCTCCAACAATGACATGAGGTCCAATGATGGCGCCTGCCGAGATAATGGCGCCGTCGCCGACCACCGCGCCGCCATAGACGACGGCGCCTATTCCGATCGTGACATTCTTGCCGATCCGGATCCTCGCATGCGAGAGCCGCTTGCCTATGATGAGATGGGGACACAGGACCCCCTGGTATCCTATGACCGCATCATCACCGATGAACACGAAAGGCAAATCAAACAGAATCCCGGCCGGGAAGACATTTCGCCCTAAATGAGCACCAAGCGCCTGGCAAAAGAGTCGTCTAAAAGGTACCGGCAAGATCTGGCTGTGAATGATGGAGTAGAACAGCATGAGATAAAAAATCAGATGCGCGTGATAGATGAATTCTTCTCGCGAACCTTCTCCAATGTCTCCCTCAGGTAGAGGCCAGAGCCACACGATTAAGCGATACTCCGCGATGCTATAGACACAAAAGAAGATAATCCCCGCCGTGACAAGAATAACGCCGCGAAAATCTCCAGGCGGAACATGGCGGAAAATGAGCCATGTCGTGCCGACGGTGAGACCCAGCACAAGAACAAACAGCAGGCTTAAACAGAAGGCTCTTGTTGGGGAAATGATCCTCATGTCATTCGCCTACTGAATCACGGTCCTACGAGGTTCTTAATGATCTCTCGAAAGCGGCTCGGCGCGTCATACTTCGCAAAGATCGAGGCGATAACTTTTGCCGCCTCCGCGTATGTTGACTGCCGCAGCATCTTGGTCACAGAGGACCGAATGTTTTCTGCATTGGCTTGACTGGCTCGAATCACCTCCCCGGCGCCAGCCGAACAGACCGCCTGCATGTTTAGGAGCTGATCCATGAGCCCTGCCACGCCGAGCACCGGTATTCCCGACGCAAGCGCCTGCTGAGTCGTGGGGCTGCCGCCGTTGCAAATAACAAGATCGGCCCGCTTCACCGCTTCATCACCCGGCAGGTAGTCGGCCACCAAGGCGTTCGCCGGCACACGATCAAGTTGAGTCAGTCCGGCGGTGGCAGCGACGATCGTGACGGGAAGGCTTGAGAGCGCGTCCAAGATGACTGGCAACAATCGCGCCTGCCCAGAACTCCCGAGGTTCACGTAGATCACCGGTCTGTCCCGGGGCACCTGCTCCCACCAATCCGGACGGGTAATAGCCGGCGACCAAAGAATTGGACCCAGGTAGTGGTGATTGTCTGGAAGGTTAAGGATTGGAACGAGCTCAGGAACATCCACATACAACACATAGTCACCATCGCTGTAAACGGTCACCACGTCGAAACCAAGCAGAGGCAATCCGTGTTCACGCCGAGCTCTGTTCAGCGGCAGGGAGTGATACGCAAACGCTATTTGCCGAACCAAAGCAAAACACAGCGCAAAGATTTTAAGTCCCACTATGTGTATGGCGGGATGATCGGGGGCCGGAAAGCGCCGGGCGGCATACGGGCTCCAGTAGGCATTATTGAGCGCTACATATGGGATCTTGGCAAGCCGGGCACTGATGGCCAAAGATAAACGCCAATCGCCCACGATAAGATCGGGGGCAAAATCTCGGATCACCTCCAGGTCTTCTTTGACATAGTCTCGGAGATCTTGAACATTCCAAAGCGGACTATCAGTTCGGAGCCTCTCGAGAAAGAGCTTGGGCGAGATGGAGTGGATCGGCCGCAACGCAAAGGGAAGATTGCCTAATAAATGGTTATACCGCGGATGGCACGCGACTTGGATGTCGTACAGCATCGGATCGAGCGCCCGGGCTAAAACAATCGGCCGCACCACATGGGACAGCGTGACCGCCTCGCCGAAGAAAAGGATGCGCTTCCGAGCTCTAGGCCTCGCCTCCGAAGCAGACAGGGCATCCATTCGCGTCTTCATTCCAGAGGTCGGTCGAACAGTCCTGCAGCGACTCCCGCCATCACCAGGAAAGATTCAGAAATCACCCATCCCAGTACATGTCAAGTGGCTGTCAATTGCCGCGTGAAGAAACACCTATGCAAAAGGTTTCTTGAGAGCGTCTTCACCGCAGTCACGATGGCACCTCTGTATAGACGGCGCCAACAGGTCGGCGGCCCGTGCGGCCACTCGGCGACGGTGCAAATCCAAAGCGCATGAGAAATGCCGGACGGCCGCTTCCAACTTCCGGAATGAGTACTCTGAACTCACTACGTAGTGTCGCTAATTTTCCCCGTCCAAGTGAAGCAATCAACTCCGGCTTCCCCTGATCCAAGAGGTTCTCCAAAACCAACAACGACATCATGGGTTGCACCGCCAAGCCTTCTGCGTGTAACGCGAGCCATGCACGCTGCATCGCCCGGCCCACGAGCAGATCCATGTGAGGAATCGTTGAAGCATCCGGCGCAACCACCACGCAGAGCCCTGATGCACTCTCGACAAGCTTGCGAGCACGAGAGGCAAAGATGCGCGTCGCCCCGGTCCCCTTCAATATCCAGTCTGCTCCTCGGAACAGGGTTCGCATCCCTATACGCTCGGCAGCAGACGCTTCCAAGCAGGCCAACGAAAGCCCTTCTTCAACTTCGGCATGATATGGAGCATCAAAGCGGACATTCGAAAGAAATGCGCCTCGCAGCGACCTCTCGCCAAACATGATGGCATCGCCTCGACCAATCACTCCGGCCAAGCCAGAAACCCTATCCTGCCCGCAAATCCAATGAGTACTGACGCCTTCCAGCACAGGCGTTTCACTTTTCAATCGTGCTAACACGTCGGCGCCTATTGGTCGGCCCTCATATGTCCGGCGGTTGGTCACACGACCGGCGAGTGTCTCTTCAACCCTCTCATTTGTTTGTCCATCTTGAGCCGCGCGTTTCAAAGAAATCACCGCCAGAGCCGCGCCGGATCCTGCTTCAAGGGTCGCTTCCCATCCTCCAGCCTGAGCCATGCGAA
>Ga0184623_10000692_pt1 | contig 14428 bp, 15 predicted proteins | sample PLM1_100_b1_FD_133138 | JGI IMG/M metagenome (GOLD analysis project Ga0184623, IMG submission 133138) | Groundwater sediment microbial communities from an aquifer in East River, Colorado, USA - PLM1_100_b1 | ecosystem: Environmental > Terrestrial > Soil > Riparian zone | place: USA: East River...
GAATTCCTTTAACTTCAATTACCTTTTGATGGTCTTGGATTTGCTTCAGCAGGTCATAGTATATCCGGTGATTTGTAACAAGATATGTGTTCCCTATCGTAAATCTGCGGAGCACTTCCCGTCATCTGTATTAAATAATTTCTAATGGCTTCTGTGTCGCCACCCTCTTTTAAACACTCATCTACAATACCCGAAGATTCAACACAACCAATGCTTTTATTAAATAATAAAGATTATGATATCATATGCCTTTGATTATGGGAGAATGGAAACTCTTTATGGATAAAAAGCAATTATCTCTAAATTTTTCTGGTATAGATAATCGCGGACATTTTTTCTGCGACTCCGAGTTAATACCAGGGGTTCAGGAGAAATTGCATGGTGAAGGATATTGGAATGAACTTGCGAATAAGATTTCTTTTTTTATGTATGCAGAAAGCGCTGGTGGTGAGTCATATATTCACATTTTTTTTAATGGCTATCAAACAGAAGGAATACCGACAGAGCATCCTGCTTCAGATAAACTGTGGACATTGACGGGATCATATCAAATTTCAGGGGTGAAGATGGATCTTCAAGACGCACTACAATTATTAGGAATTACAGTGCAAAATTCTAGAAGACAAGAATATGGCTGGTATGCTCAAAAAACTGAAGTCATATGAAAATTAATAGAATATTAAGCCCTTAATTTGGATAAATTTGAATCTAGGATTGAAACTAGTATTTACTGTAATGCTATGTGTAATTAAATTTGATAGAAATTTGATAAACACAATCCAAGAATAATTATAGAATTCTTAATTGGATTTATATCAATTACTTTATTATACATATTAGAACAATATCAAATATATGCTGAAGAATTAAAAAAATACTTGAATCACAATTAAACAAAATATTATCATTGGGGTTTTACAAAATCCGTATAATTATAGTATAGGACCTATCACAGTAAGAGCCGAATTTTATGATATGATTTTCTACTAAGTCATCAATATTGACGTGTTATTTTTTGTAATATTATTACAATAATAAGGCTTTTGGACATTCATCCTATCATCATACCTTTTGTAAGAAGTAATAAAACTTGTATGTTTCCTCGAATAAAGTATTGTAACTGGAAATTGTATAGCGCACGGAGTATTACAGAGAAACTAGACGACTGAACTTGAAACTTTCCGCAAAAATAATATCTGAATTATACGTCTGAGGTTTGATCTCATTTATTTTGGTAATAGAGATTGACAGAAAATTTGTGATGCCGCTCAAATTATAATACTCCATCATCATCTATGATGAAAGCAATGGGATTCAATCTGCTTGGTCCCACTAACGAATAGGGTTCAAGTAATTCTCTCTTATTGTTCACATACCAGTGTTGTATGAAGATTCCTATGTTTAAATACAAATCGAACCAATAATACCAATAATTAGTAACTCATACAGAATTATAACCAAATATCTAGACTTGTGCTTTAAACTTCAATGAATTTCTAGGTTCAGGTTCAGATATGCTTGTTTATAACGGATGAAAGTCACCACTTATAGTCACATTTAAATTTGTAGGTCTGAAGCCGTCGGGATATGAATGAAAATTCATTTGAATCTCATTCGAGTTTATTGTCTCTTATGCTGACCATTATCTACATCATGATGATAACATGTGAAATCTCTACACCAATAACAAAAACTGCAATTCGGACATAAAGGCTTTGAAAGTGTTGGATGAAATTCGGTGTAGCAGTTAAAGCAAATCATATCAATTTCATATAGATGAATTATTATATAAAACGGGCCGTCGGGAATCATGTTGTTAACAGCACGAATCCATTGGTGTTATATGATTTTGAAATAATCCAAATTTACATTTAAATAAAAATTCAATCATTCTAGAAATAAACCTGTCATCAAATGTGGCCGGTGGTTTGTGAATCATTTTTGATCCATTTTATGGGATCAAGACAACCAATAACCATTGATCATGGGTGGAACAGGCTACCAACACTGAAAATAGGATAAACATAGATCGGGATTTAGAGGTTTTACAGACTTCTTTTCTATGCTTGTGCTATGTCATTTTTTTGAACCGTTCCATCCATCTGGCGAAGGTATTTCTGATTAAAATCTTTTCTATTAACTCCAGGTTTAAATAATTTAGTTACAAGTTTTACAGGATCAGACCACATAATTCCAAATTCGTTACTTTCTATAGAATCAGGTATGTATCCTTCTTTCCACAACCATGGTGGGTTTGCTGAACCTCCATAAAATTTACCACTATTATCAAAGGTTGAGTTTGGTTTCTTCTTCCATCGTTCCCAAAGACCCTCCCTAGGATCCAAAACGTCTACTAATTCATAATAAAAAGAAGGATCATATGGAGTATCTTTTCCTTTTGTTATGTTTTCGATATTGTAGTATGCTGCTTTGTCATTTGGATAAAAGACAATCACATCTGGATGGATGTTTAGCAGAGATCGTAACCAAAGTATAATTTTGGTTCCAAAGTTTATTTTCGTTCCTAAAGCATAAAGACCATGTTTTCCTTTTTCTTGTTGAATTAATGGTCTCTTACTATCTAATTCTTCATCAACCTCGAGTTGTTCTTTTTTTGTAAACTCTCTTCCAAATTTCTGTCGTAGGTTGTTTTTGTACGCATATTTCCAAAAATCATAATGTGCAACTGTTATTATTCCAAGCAGTAATTCGGAATAATCTTGTTTTTCTAACAACACCAAACATCCTTCCATGTCATTGGGATGCGTATCATCATCTGCATGATAAAATGAATACAAAATAAAATAATGAGACTCAGTTTCTGCAACAGAATAATAAACAACTGGTAGTAATTGTTCAATCTTGATATTTCTTAAGCGTTTTCTAATGTTTTGTGTATCCCAACATGATTCTATGTCAACTTTATTATTTTTATAATATTCAAGATTAACTGGAACAATAAGATCTTTTTTTATATTGTAATTATTGTCGTTTGTATCAAGTCTAATATACTGATAATTTATAGGAGCCCATTTCAAAACAAGTTTGCTGTAAAAACTATTATCGTGTTCTATCATGATACACTCAGGAATTCTTGAATATAGTAAGAAAAAGTAACTTGATGGGATTCAATTTTTCGTAAACCATGTGATGCTTTTTGATAACAAACCATTATAATGATCTACTGTTGGAGCTACTACATTAAAAAAGATAGATGATACGTATTTGGTAGGAGTGCTACCAAAAAATTGTAATGCTGGAAAGTGTCTATACTCACTTAGTAGTGTTCTATCGGTAGTTAGGACAATCCGTGCCATAGCTACTTAATTACATCATACCTACTTAAGGAGATCAGACTTGCAAAAATCTATACGTAGTTGATGGTTCAATCATTCCAACTGCATTAGGAGTCAATCCTTCACTGACTATTTCTGCTCTTGCTTTTAAATCTGCTAAGCATTTATTAAGGGAAATTTCAGAAGGAGCCTTACCACCAGAGCAAGAAAATCAATATTTACCGAAATAAACTACCGTATAACATTTTTTCTTGATTTCAAAATTACTGATCAAACCTTCCGCAATAAAATTGATGGCTTGGACGAAATTTGAACTTAAAATTTGAGCCCGTCGGGATTCGAACCCGAGACAGCCGGATTTCTTCCGAAATGATAAAAGTCCGGTACTCTACCTGGCTGAGCTACGGGCCCATATTTCTGAATAGCGTGTATCGTAGTATATTTAATGTTTAGGCAAATGCTGGGGACCGTGAACATATACTGCTACTTATTTTTAATAAAATGCTAATTTCATAAATGAAATTTATTAAGAAAACATATTAATTGTAGAGGAGGAAATTTTTCAGTGCGCCCGGGTAGTATAGAGTTTCGATAGACTTACTAAATCTATTGAATCGTAAAGTCCGGTCTAGTATGGGGGACTGTCACTCCTTCGACCCGGGTTCGAATCCCGGCCCGGGCGCCTTTTTATTAAATAATCTAAAATCTTGTGCAAGTAGATCATAAATTTTGATATCGGATAAGGCAATAAATGAAAATCTATTATCATAAAATAATTCAGAATCAAGAGTATTCCCACTTTTATCTAAAATTAGTCCTTGTGCTTCCTTAACGATAAGATAGGCAGCAGCCATATCAGTTGGTCTAATCTTATCTCTAAAATCCATAAACATATCCAAGCATCCTCGTGCAAGAAAACATAATTCTAGAGCATTGGCTCCAAATACTCTAATGTGATTTAGTTTTGTAAAAATCGGACCTATTGAGTATAATAGTTCTTGCGAAATCCCTGAGATGTTAACACCTGCTATGATTTCCTCCTCCTTTATTATGCCAGGATTCTTGACACTTATTTTATTATCATTCAAAAATGCACCCTTGTCCTTTGATGCAAAATATAGATCTCCTGTTGTAATATCTATAACAGCTGCATCTACTACAGAACTCAGCTTTGGCTCAGTAGCATAAGCTAATGAACAGCAGTTGAAAGGAATGGATCTTGTAACATTGGTGGTACCATCTATAGCATCCATGATTATGTATCCCTCATCGTTACCTTTTATTATTCCACATTCTTCTCCAATTATTGTCGGATTTGTGCCAGATTCCTTTATCGTCTCTATTACTTTTTTTTCTGCTATTAGGTCTATTTTTCTTGAAATATCCCCTCCTGCTCCAAGACCCATTTTTGTGTTACCTTCCGGTGTTCCAACTAGATTCTTGACGCTCTTTCTGACTTCCAGGCACGCAGTTTTCAGCGTTTCAATCATTTGGTAATGGTCATCACAAGAGGATTATAAAATGTTACCTTATGTTGATTTTATATTGTTTGATTATTTTTGGTAATTCCCTTGTTTAATGAATAGCCACTAATTTAGATTTATTGACAGATAGTAGGTTATCTCATTTTATTACACTTTGTAATTCATATTCATATAAAATCTTGTCATTTTCATCAAAAACCTCCGCCTTTATTGGAAGAGGCATATCCTTATTCAAATAAATTTTGCTTAATGAATTGCCGACTGGATATTCTAATACATAGACCTTAAAGCTATTTGTAGACACAGAGATTGTATCTGTACTTGCTATTTTTACATTTATTGTCGATGAGCCAGTAAATATTTTGTCCCAAACAGCTCCGACAACAAGATACTTTGGTTCCCTTGCAAGATCACGAATTGCCAAAATCGACCCTTCTATTGGCTGAATGAACTTTATGTTTTCTTCAGAAATGGGATCTGTCATCAAGAGTTGCTTCTTGGAAAAATTGGCATTAACATCTTTGACCATACTTCCATTCTTAATTTTGAAATTTATGTCCCAATTGTCTTTTATGCCATGGAATTTCATTGAAACTGTTGAGTCTCTGAGATTTGACAAGCCACCTGCAGCAGCACTAGTCAGCGAATATGTTAGATTCATTCCATCTACTATGTTACTGCCTATTAACCACTGGTCTTCTGACGTAGGAGGATTTAAGATTGAAGGGCCATCTCCTGAAAAACCGCCGTTTATTGCAATTATTACTACACTAACTAGTATTCCTATTGCTCCAAATATTCCTGATGCTAGAAAGACTATTTTTTTGGGACTCATCACTATCACCCTGAATTAAATTTCGCTAAAAAATGGATTGTAGAAAAAAAATATTACTGAACAGTTATACCAAATTGTCCGGTTTCTACAAAATTGCTTGGGCTACCTGATCCAGCGGATGTTATGAGTACCTTTACAGTTGCCGGTCCTGGATTCTGGAAAATTACATTTTGTACGGCGGTTCCATCGCTTGCTAGTTGATTATCTTTCCCAAATACAAGTTGGTCCTTAGAGTCGATAACGGCAAAATTATATCCTACTCCTGACAACAGGTTTTGCTTATCATCCATGAACAGTATTCCAAATTTAGTAGTATTACCAGCCTTTATTGTAACAGGTTCCCATATCAACCTGATAATATAACTTCCCCTTTCAGTCCTCTGTTCCAGCGGAGGTACTGCAATTTCTTCCTTGCCTTCAGGTTGCTTTGGTTGGCCTTGACCTGTTCCAAGCAATTCAAACGCAAATTGGACTGGAGGATTGCCTGTGGTAACATCAGCATAGGTTTGAGCCTTAATAGGGTAGGGAAATCCGTCTTTTATCCATATAGTATTATCAACTCCTTTGTGCCATACTATTTTAGTGGTATCAAAAGTTCCTGCAGGAGTCGTGATTGTAGCTTTCCCTGAAGGAGCAATCGGAGAGCCACCTATTGCAGCTATTTTGCCCCAATTTATTGCGGTTAGTGATTGACCAGGTTTTGAAACAAAGGAAGAAAGCCACTTTAGAGAACTGGTATATCCACTTCTGTATTCATTCATTTCTTGGGGGATTTTAGAAGTTCCTAAAGCAGTCAAATCAAGATCACTTAAATGAAATGTTCCGTTAATTACGCGTCCTTGATCTACAATAAATGTTGGGGCTACCCAATAATGACCTGTACTGTTGAAATCCTTGAAATAGATCGTCATTTCAAATGGACGACCACTGTTTGTGTCTTGTTCTTGAACCCTATATGTTACATGCATGTCCTTTTTTGCGCCATCACCAACATACCATAAATCACTCGCTTGTGCTAGCGCACTGTTCAAATTGGAATGCGAAAGTAGTAAGACGGTTGAGAATAATACAAACATCATAAATGGTTTGCATAACGAGAATTGAAAGATGCCCATAGTTCTGATAAATTAGAATAGACATTCATAAACTTTTACAATTCTATTATTTCTGAATCAAGCTATATAGCTCTGAAAGCTTCTGATTACTTAGATAAACTAATAAGAGATGCATAAACCACAAATAGCAAATGTGTGGTTGTCCTAAGATTCATTTCTATGAGGTGGACTTTAAGTTAGCAGGAATGAAAGTGGTTCCCACACACAAAAATTGTGGAGACCCGTTAAGCAACGAACAATTCTCAAAGTTTGAAAAAGAACTTGTCAAATATTGGGGATTTGAAGAGGCATAACAACTATAACACAATCAAGGTCAATTACCGTTTAAATCCATACACAAAGAGGAAAAATAGAATACGTCAACTTTATTAATATCTAATTTAACTTTTGTTTAGGGGAATTTGATTGACTAAAATGTGTAAAGTGTCGATAGATACTGACGGAATAAATCAAGACGAAGCGAAGGCATGGGTGGATGAATTGGCAAATGTTTATGCTGACATGGAAATAGAAAATGTAAATGTATCTGGAAACAAGATTTCATTTAACGCTGGATTTTCAGGTATGGATGATACTCCACCAGACGACATAAAGATGAGATTAGACGAATATCTTACAATGAATGAAGCCTTTAAGACAAAATCTATAAACGTCAGTTAAAAAAGACATATTTTTTTTATTTTATTTTTCTTAATTATGTAAAATATTGATAAAATATTGAAGATTTAATGTTCATATTTAAATACTTGAGATGCTTTTTATATATGGGTAGTAAAAATGACTTGTAAAGGAATTTGTATACGACACAAAGCCCAAAAGCCGGTAGGTTCAGGCAGATATGTAAGCGGGCAAAAAAGGTGCCAAATATGTGAAATCTTCATAAAATGGGATGGACTATGGTGTCCATGTTGTGGATATCGCTTAAGAACAAAGCCAAGAAACCTGAAATACAAGGCTAAATTAAGGGCCAGAAGGGTAAAGGAGATAGAACCAATTTTGGTTGCTCCTGTCACTTAATTTTTCAATATATTTTTGCAGTTATCTTTCATCAGCACGGACATTTTCTTTACGTTTTCATAGTCACTTGTTAAATCTAAAGCAATGCTGTTAAGCTTGTGATAATTCATTTGAAAAGCATTGTCCTTTTTTTCAAGATGATTACACACTAGTTTCCCAATATAGTAATAACAATCTGCTAGCAAGCCATGCTCCAATAAAAATTCAATTTTTGATGCTAGCAATTCAATATCAAATCTTTCTTTAAGAATTTCTTTCAAGGCCTTAAAGGATCGATTTATGATAGTTCTTGTAGCCCTTTCTATTCCTAGGCATTCAATACAAGCTTGAATAGCTTCATTGATGAAATCTTTATGGACTTCAAGTAGACGTAATTGGTTTAATTCGTGAATAGGCATGGGCCTAATCTCGGAAATTAATATTATACCTTCAATAAGATCATATGCAGCCATCTTTAGATTTAGCGACGAACTTAATTCCGTTTTCTTATTACTATTTTTTGATACGGTAAACAGTGAGTCAACAATCCTCCTTTTTCCTTCCGCAATAAACATTTTTTTGATATCTAGTTTTGGAATTGAGTGTGGATAGGCCAACAACAAGTCACTTGCCTTGTTCTTTAGTTGTACCATGTTGAAAAGTGAAATATCATGATGACTGTATTTTGGAAAATTTAAAAATTCTATTGTGTTATTTCCAACATATGTAATTTTATTTCCCAAACCCGCATCATTGCCTCCAAGAACAGCAATATCATATTCACAGCATTCATACGATATTTCAGAATTTTCTGCCCTACAACCTATGAGAGCTAATTCTGAATCAGTTTTTTCATCAATGTATTCTTGAATTTCATTTGGTATTTTCAATTTAAATAAAAAAATAATAAAATCTAGTTTCTAACGCATATTTTCCATATCTTCAACGTCCCTGTAATCATTAGGGTTTAGTCGAAAACCATTAACCGATTCGTACGGAAGCTCCCTTAGCTTCAAGTAATAATCAAGCTTTCTCTTTTTAATTTTTGCATGAAGCCAAAGAACAAATCGTACCTCTAGAGAAATAGCTTCTTGCTTGTTAATTTCAGGATGTATTTCGATTAGTTTTTGTACCAATCGGGTATCTATAGAAATTTCAAAGAAATCCCACCCAAGTGTTTTTTTGCCACTAGAATAACATTTGCAATAATTATTGTCCGAATGTATTTCTTTCTCAAGAGACTTTAGGAATTCCATTATCTTTGGAAGTTCTTTTTCAAAATTAATGCAGGATCCACTGACTATAATGGAATTTGATACTTCATCGGATACTTCGCCTGCATTTATTTTTCTAGCTTTATTATTTTCTTCATTTATTAGAGCAACTTTTTTGATTATGACAATAGCTCCAATTGTAGTGCCAATTATACTTCTTGTTTTAGAGTCAATTCTAATTATTTGTTTATTTTTATCGGAAGGTAAGAGTGAAAGACAAATTATCTTGGTTCCATTTAGTGGACCAATAACATTAACAAAATCACCATCAGATATGTTTAATTTGTGCATGATGTCTGGATCAATTCTCACAATGTCCCTATCTTTGTCTTTAGTTTCATTTTCGTAGACTCGTAAAGAAATTCCAGAATTATCAACCATCATGTCTATGATGCATATTTGTATATAAGAATATTTTCAAATTCATGACAAGCCTTCAATTTATGATGTTCAAGAAATTTCATTTTCTATTATTAATATGGCATATTACTGGCATGTTAATTGATAATGAATCATAATTAAAAAAGAAAAAAAAGGGTCGTCGCTTTTCCTACTTTTGTTGACAGCGTCGTGACATTCAGCTTATGGAATTGATCTGCTGTACAGCTTTCCTTCAAGTGCAAGCTTGTACATCTCAGCCACGTATGGGTTCTTTCCTGGAGTTTCAGCACCCAATTCTACTAGACGTGCGTATACTCTTACTACATATGCAAGAGCACCCATGAAAGCTACTACAACTCCCATGTTAAACATCCAGTGATTCGGGACTGCGAAAATTTCTTCCACAAACCAAAAGTGCCACATTTCATTTATACCAATTGTAAACATGGTTGCAAGATAACCTATGATAGTTATCTTTAAACCAGTGTTCATTGAGTTGCCAGGTCCCCTTAGTACGGGTACCCTTCTGTCATACATTGCCACAAATCCCCAACCAAGAGGTAGGGCTACGAAGTGACTGTATAACCACCAATGAGCTGGTGTAAATGCACTGTCTCTAATTGCAGTTTGATGAAGAGATCCATCAACAAAGTTATCTACTTCTACGGATGCTGCGATTGAACCCAGCATGATAACCAAGATGTAGATTTTCTTTAGTCTCTGGATTTCTACTTCTTTTGGAATTAAAGCCGGCATCTGTGCCATTTTAGTTCACAGATACTTCATGGATGTTTTATAATAAGGTGAGGATATAAAAATTGCAATACGATATATAAAATTAGTAAAATCACTTGGTTGTTATTATAAATATTATCGTATTTGTCCATCGAAATAAATAAAACCATACCAAAACTATGATAATCACAAATGATAATCGTCAATGATAATCTTTATTACCACATTGAGTAGTAATAAATTATTCATATCATTTTTTCCTATTTATGATCTGGAGACCACCTACATAATATATAAATTATTTTCTTTTTAAGACAAAGACATGAATGTAGAAGGAAAAATTACAGCGAAAATATTATTACTTTTCATAATTACCTCCTTTTCTCTTACGGGTGTAGCGTTTGGAACAGAAACGTCAGGAAATGCATCAGGCACAATTAGTTGTCCTGGTGGAAATTCAGAAAAAGGAGAACTTTCATTCACCGCATTTATGAAAGATTCTCCTGTTTATGGAAGTTGGGAAGTAGTTCTGGATGACTCTTCTGAGGATAAGACCAGTAACGGTGGATATCTTGATTCTGGAAAAATAGATAAGGCAAATTATGATTTGGAGGGTAAAGAGACAACTAGTAATATTTGTGGATTGGATAAAAAAGCAAATATTTCAATTCACGGAGAGTGTGGAAATAATGGAAAAATCCAAGTTCGAGCTGATACAGGATGGAAAGGAACCTTCGAGGGAAATATTGACTGTGGATAAAATTGAATTCGTTAATTGTTATTTTATGAAATAAAACAAAAGAAAAGCTCGACTAAGTTTTAAGGATAATAACCCAGCAAATAGATGATGTTAAATCAGTCTGGGCCCCAGATCGGCATCTGACGACAGGATGACATCAGTTTTTTAATTTTGATATACTTTTTATTTATGACATATTTTTCAAACATTGTATTTGCGTAAAGGTAAGATTATAGTTATAGAGGGAATTGATAAAGCAGGAAAAACGACACAAGCAAATCTACTATTAAAAAAATTAAAGGGCCATAAATGTGTCAAATTCGATTTTCCTGACTATTCTACTCCTGTGGGAAAAGAAATTAAGCAATTCCTTAATGGAAATAGAGGGTATTCTGATGAGGTAAAAATGATGCTCCTTTCTGCAAATAGATGGGAGAAAAAGGCTGAAATAGAAAAATTAATTGGCGAGGGAACTACTATCATAATGAACAGATATTATCAATCTAATCTAGTGTATGGAATATCAAAAGGGTTAAAATTAAGTTGGCTACTTGGATTGGATGAAGGCTTACCAAAGGCAGATCTTGTGATAGTAATAGATATCAAAACTAATACTTTGGTTAAAAGATCTAAGAATGAAATCATCGATACTTTCGAAAAAGATCTACAACTAATTCGTAAGGTAAAAAGGAATTACAGAATTCTTGCAGACAAATATAATTGGTGCATTATTGATGGAGAAAAACCAGTGAACGATGTTAATGATGAAGTATTAATACAAGTAAATAAGATTGTGAAAATTTAATTCTTTGTTCTAATCAATTCTAACTCAGATATGAAATTTGTTGGGGAGATTGCTGATCCTATTCACAAGTATATCAGGTTTACAGAGCTGGAAAAAAAGATCATTGATTCAAATGTTTTTCAAAGATTAAGAAGAATAAAACAACTGGCTGGTGCACATTTAGTATACCCTGCAGCACAACATTCGAGGTTCGAACACTCGTTGGGAACTATGCATTTGGCGGGTCTGGCTGGAGAGCATCTATTTTCCATTGGTGTCTTGGACAAAGAATCAATTCAGGAATTACGTGTAGCGGCTCTATTACATGATATTGGTCATGGGCCTTTTTCTCATCTGTTTGAAGAAGCATTAAAAGTTACAAGTAACAAAAATCATGAAAGTATCGGAGCAGAAATAATATGTAAAACTGAATTGAGTGATATTCTTTCAAGCTTTGGCTATTCTCCATCTGTAATAAGTGAGATTTCTTTTGGTAATTCTAAAGTTAAATTTAAAAATGAAATAATTTCTGGAAGTCTTTCCTCAGACCTAATGGATTACCTTCCACGAGATGGATTCTTTACAGGTGTAGAGTACGGAAAGGTAGATTATAACAGGATTATTAATTCATTCAGAGTGACTAACAATGATAGTCTCGCACTAGATATTTCATCCTTTTACTCTTTTGAATCAATGATCATCTCAAGATACGAGATGTTTAGAGCAGTCTATTTTCACAAGACAGTACGATCTGCAGAGGTAATGCTCCTTCATTCTTTCTTGCTTTCAAGTGAGATTTTGAATTTGAGTAAAATATCCCTAACCGATTATCTAAAACTAACTGATGACAGTATATTGTGGAAGATCTCATCATCACCAAATAACGAAATGGCAAAGGAGATGATTTCTAAGTATCTTGAAAGGAAATTATTAAAATGTGTTTTTGAAAGATTTATTCGAAAACGAGATAATTTTACAAAGTTAAATAGAGATAAAATTGAGGAATTGAGATTGAAAATTGCAAGATTATCAAATATTGATGAAAAAAAAATTTTTCTTGATACATATGGTATTTCTTTAGTCCCCCTTGCTCCAAATAAGCAAGAAATGAAATCAATACTTCTTGTTAGCGAGGACGAATTCTTTAAACAACCAGTTTCTAATCTCCCTTTGGTAAATTCAATAACTGGATATCTTGATATGATAAGAGTATATACTAACCATAAGGATCGAAAAAAAATTACAAATATATCAAAAAATGTATTAGATAAGGAGTTGCCCGAAAAATAATGAATATCTCAGATAAAGATTCAAAACAAAAACAAATCGTAGTCATAAAGCTAAGTGGAAGCATTTTTAATATCAACACTAGTTCCAAATCTCTAAAGGAATATGCACAACTCTTACTAGAGATACAAACTAAAATTCAACCAGTAGTTGTAGCAGGGGGCGGAATAATTGCAAGGCATTACGTTAATTTGGCTAGATCTTTAGGTTCTGATGAAAGCAGTCTTGATGTAATGGGTATTGAAATATCAAGATTGAATGCAATGTTGCTTTCTGCAGCTCTTGGAGATTCTGTTTATCCAATTATTCCTTCCAATCTTGAGGAAATGAGTATTGCTTGCCAATCAGACAAAATAATAGTCAGTGGTGGACTTCATCCAGGTCAGAGTACCAATGCCACAGCTGCACTTATTTGCGAAAAAATTAAAGCTAATAGGTTCATAAATGCAACAGATGTTAATGGCATTTACGATTCGGATCCAAGCAAAAATCCTAAAGCAAAATTATTTAAAGAAATTGCCATAAAAAAATGTTTAAATCTCCTGAATAATGGTAGCACTATGGCCGGTACTTATGATCTTATGGACATTGTTGCTCTGAAAGTTATAGAAAGATCGAAAATTCCTACATGGGTAATAAAATCAGATCCGAAAATTATTAAAAATTTCATCATGAAAAGTAGTCAAACAGGTACAAAGATTATTGTCTAGAATAAGTCACGATATTATTTAGAAACTGGATCCTTATTTAGTAGCGATCTTGTTAGATAATAAAAGGTATTAGAAAGAGTAACGCTCACGTTATGTGTGTGGATTCTAGTAGTTTATTGAATTGATTGTTGTCATAATGATAATGCACTATTTAAAAACAATATTATTCATGAAACGGTCCTAATCTGTCCTTTATATTCTTGAAAACCATCATCTAGCATTTTTTTATATACTTCAGCAGCCTTTTCCTTTGGTAACGGTTTTGATTGGGCTTTTGCATAACCGTCATTGTCACACAGAAATAACATCGCGTCTGATTCTTTTTCCATCTTGCCAATTAACATTTCTTCGCCAACTGGAGAAAATCCATTACCATCTTGCTTTACAGTATATGTCAACATCGCAAATCCAGTATAATCAAATAGCTTTAACTGAGCCTTTTTAGATCTTTCATGACCCATAATAGATGCCTTATGATATTGCATAAACTATTATTGGTTTTACCTTCTAAAAGTATTTACTTTATACGAAAAATTTTGATTTTTAGTCAAGTTAACTCTCCATTTACAAAACTTGAATTTATTGAATAACTGGTCTATATGAGATTTAAGGCACTTTTGCCCCGCATTTAGATATAATTCGATCATGTATCGATGTAATTCTCCTAGCAATTCAATATAATTATTATATCGACATCGCATATTTTGAAATATTGTAATGTCTTCGTCTGGAATGTCGATAGCTGAACATATTGATGAATTAAGAATAAGGACAATTCACATAATAATTTGC
>Ga0184623_10000694_pt1 | contig 14402 bp, 15 predicted proteins | sample PLM1_100_b1_FD_133138 | JGI IMG/M metagenome (GOLD analysis project Ga0184623, IMG submission 133138) | Groundwater sediment microbial communities from an aquifer in East River, Colorado, USA - PLM1_100_b1 | ecosystem: Environmental > Terrestrial > Soil > Riparian zone | place: USA: East River...
ACGGGACCGGCCGCGTCATCTCCGCATCGTGAAGTAGTCTCCCGCCCACACCACGCCCCGGTGCCCTCGGCCGGGGCGCGGGTGTTGTTTAGACGGCCCGACTCGGCAAAATGCGCGTTAAAGCGCCCCGCCACCGGAAATGGTGGGAGTGCCCCGGCATGCGAGGGGATAGGGGTGCTCTCTTGGACGGGAGATGAAACACGAGCCCTGCCCGAACTGCGGTGGCCCGGATGCGACAGCGAGTGCTTGCTGATATCATCGTGATCACCGGGATTCTCCGGGCTCCCGGCTCGTTGGTTTCCGGAAATCGGACGCCGAGTCTTTCATCCGGGCTTTTGTGTCGCCTCTCGTCGTGACATAATTTCTTCGGCGGACCCCACCGGTCGCGGGTACCGACAACATCGAACAGGGAGACACTGATATGTCCTTCTTGAACCACCTCCCGAAATTGACCTGGCTCCTTCTATTGTTCTGCGTCGCTCTTCCCCTCGGCGTAGTAGCCGAAGCAGCGCCACCCCCCGACGTGGTTCCGGATCAGTACATCGTCGTCTTCCACGACAACGTTCCCAATTCCCGCGCGGCGGCTCAGGACGTGGCGCGCTGGCACGGGCTCAGCATCCTCCATGTCTACGAGCACGCGCTCAAGGGCTTTGCGGCGAAGATTCCGGGCGCAGCCCTGAGCGCCCTCGCGCGGGATCCGCGAGTGCAGTTCATCAGTGAGGACCGGGTCGTCGTGGCGTTCCAGCAGACGCTCCCGACGGGCGTCAACCGCATCAACGCCGAGTCCAGGACCACCACGGGCGCCGGCGTGAACGTCGCCGTCCTCGACACCGGCATCGACCTGAGCCACCCGGACCTCCAGGCCAATATTCTCGGCGGGAAGAACTGCTCCACCGGGAAAAGCTATAACGATGGCAACGGGCACGGCACCCACGTCGCAGGCATCATCGCCGCGCTGAACAACGACATCGGCGTGGTGGGGGTGGCCCCGGGGGCCCTTCTCTGGGCGGTGCGGGTCCTGAACAATGCGGGCATGGGCTCTTGGTCGTCGGTCATCTGTGGCATCGACTTTGTGGACTCGAAGTCCCCGGTCAGGGGTGGTTCCGTCACCGTCGCGAACATGAGCCTGGGCGGCTCGGGAACGGATGACGGGAACTGCGGCCTAACCAACAACGACGCCCTGCACAAGGCGATCTGCCGAGCGGTCGGGGACGGCGTGACCTTCGTGGTCGCCGCCGGCAACAGCGGGGCGGATCTCAGGGGCTTCGTCCCGGCCGCCTACAACGAGGTCATTGCCGTGACTGCCCTCGGTGACTCGGACGGAAACCCGTGCGGGACCGGCGGCCCGACCAGTTACAGCGCCGACGACACGTTCGCGAGCTTCTCCAACTTCGCGACCCTCCCCGCAGACGAAAGCCGTGTCATTGCGGCTCCCGGGGTGTCGATCTACTCCACCTATAAGGGTGGGGGCTACGCCACCTTGAGCGGCACCAGCATGGCCTCCCCTCACGTCGCCGGGGCCGCGGCCCTCTACCTCGCCACGCACCTGGGTACGAGCCCTGCGGCGGTGCGTGACGCCCTCAGGGCCGCCGGGGAGCCCCCGGACGCCAACTTCCTGAGCGAGTGCTCGAGCGGCGTGAGCCACACCGATCCCTCCGGCAAGCATTCGGAGCCGGTTGCCCGGGCGGATAGTCTCTAGCCCCTGGCCCGCTCTGCTGACGCTTCTCCTCGGCGCCAGCATCTGTCCCGGCCGGCCGCTGGCCTCCGCGGACGGCCCGGTCGCCCTGCGGCTCGAAGTCTCCGCTGACGGGCCTCGGTATGCCGTAGGCGAGGCCGTCCGGCTGACGCTGGCCGTCACGAATCCGGGCCGCGACGCCGTCTCTCTCATCACCCCGTCCTCCCAGCACTACGAGTTCGTCGTATGGAAGGTCGGGGAGGAGGTCTGGCGGTGGTCGGCCGACCAGATGTTCCTCACTGTCCTGAGCCGGCTGACAATCCTCCCCGGGGAGACGCGCACGTTCACGGCGGAGTGGGACCAGCGGGATCGAGCCGGGCGGCGCGTCGGTCCCGGCGACTACCTCGTCGTGGGGACCCTCATCGGGGGCGAGCAGGTGAGGCTCACGCCGCGGCAGCTCCGCATCACGATCCGCTAGCGGGGATCGGTTACTGACCTGGCGTCATGGGGAGCGAGGATCGGCGCCGCCCTGGCGGTGCGGGAAACAGATGCTGCGGCTCGGACCCTGGATTAGAGGCTCTACCCGGTCGGCCTGCGCGCTCCAAACCAGTTCAGGCGCTTGGGCTGACGATCGCGCCGACGCTGCTGCTGCGGGCGGATGATCGCTCGCGGACCATCGCGACGGTGCGCGGCGTTTCAACCATGACTTCCCCTTCAGCCCGCGCGGGTCCACGGTGTCGGCGGCGGAACAATGCCCGGCTAGGCTTCGGATTCGGGGGTAAAAGTGGGGCAGGTCCGTACCACCTTTCGAACGGCTTCTCTAGCGCAGGGGGATTCTTACCTTCATCACTCCTAATTGCCTCTACTACCTTCCCCGCGATCTCCCGGCTTCTTTGCGGAACCATGACCCCGATGTTCTGTCAGTGGCTCGTCGCACTCGCGGACAACCTCACCAGTGGATGGTTAACGATCCTCTCCTTGTACCGATCATTTAATCGGTCGATCAGCCTCGTCAGCCGCATCCAGACGCCGGTCTTGCGGTGGAGGTCATCGCCAGATTTGCCTTCGGCGATGGGCTCTTTGTACCCGGGGCGCTGATGCTTGAAGCCCAGCATTGAGCGAGCAGTTACCGTCGCCGTCAACGAGACGTCAAATCTACGCGTGGTGGAGCCACATGAAGGGCATTTGAGTCGCTCAACGGGCAGAAGATCAGCACGCTCATCGACGATGGGAACCCCGCATGACCCACAGTAAACTCCATTCGCCTGCGTCATTAGTTAGAGCCTCCACGGCTTCGATCGTACTCTAAATCTGATGCGGCTGCGGCTGTCCCGCGATGGTGTGAAGGGAGAGCTAGAGGAAACGAAACGGGCCGACGAGGGTGATCTGCCCAGCCCGTCACGAGCGGCGGCTCAGTCCCGACTTGGGGTTATCATCGCGCTGTGACCTTTGGCGAGGTGGTGGTCCCACCCCCGACGTTCAACTGGATTCTGTGGCCCTCTCACGGGGAGCTATCCAGTGCGTCCGATGAGTTTGTCGTTGAAGAGTTCCGTATTTGGCTGATGGGAAACTCCGTTGAGCTTGTTTTCGAGGGCTCCGGTGCCTGCTCTCCTGGTTCGGCGAGAGCCCTAGCAGAAAGGTACATCGAGGCGTTGAGAAGACGTCTGGTGGGTCTGTTCGCTCTGATCACAACGGAGGAATTCTTGGTTCGAACAACACCCCCGTTCGGGGGGATGACAATGGTCTCCCCAAGTCGGGGGGACCGTAGTCGAGTCGCGAGGGCAGTGAGAGAAGCGCTCAACGAACTGCTCGCCTCCGCCGATCAGGCGCTTCGGCGATGCTACGACTTCCTCCAGGATGCGCATGAACACGCGAACTCTCTCACTGGGGAGGCTGCGTACGCCGCTTACAAGGCCATGGAGGTATTGATAGATCGATTCGGTGGTCAGAAGGAGGCTGTCGCCGCTCTCGGGAGGACGGTAGCGGAAGCCAAGAAGGTTGCAAATGACGCGCGCCACATTCCGAGGAAGGGTCAGCCACCGCCACGAGCAGACGCTTCAGCGCGATCAGTTGAATTGGCGAGCCAGGCCATCCGGTCATACGAGCGGTACCTGCTTAGCCGACCATCGTGACCGGACGTTTCCGCGACCCCTGCGCCGACGATTCAATGGGAGGGAGACGCTGATGGCCCTTCGCGAAAAATATAAGGACTTGTACATCACGGTCGGATCATATGCCACGAGCGGAGGCTGGGCGCCGTCAATTAGCGTTAGTACCCTGCCGGACACGGAGGACTTCACGGTGACGATGCCGGGGAGATTCCAGACGTTCGAGACACGGGACATCGCGGAGCAACAGGGTCTTGAGGCAGCGAGGGCGTGGGTCGATGCGAGGGCCGCCCAATAATCAAGTGTGACAGGGGCGGGGATGCTCTCCCGCCCCTGGGCTACTTTACGCGGCTCGCGTGGTCTTGTAGTGGAGTGCCCGCTGGCCTCGTGGCCTGCCCCCTACTCTGCCGCACCGTCTCCGGGGTACAACCTTGACGGCCCCACTCAGGTCACAATGCCTTCCGCCGAGCCGAATCTCTATGAGACCTTTCGAACCGCCCCCTACTTTTGGTCCTCAGTTACGGAGTACAGGCCGAGGTAAGCGTCGCGAAGGTACTCCTTTCGGCCACTGAAAACCTTCGCACGGACCCCCGGATTGGCGCGGCTTTCCGCGAGCGTCGACGACGAGGATTTGTGCCGGGTACCCACGGCGATCGGCCTTGAGAGGGCGAGCGACCCATAGGTTGTACGCGCGCTCCATGCTCAGCGGGGCTGCTGTCTCACGATGAGCCCTCGCCAGTGGCTGAAGGCCTGTTGCCTTACTCTGTCGGGTTTCCCTACACGATGTCGAGTTTGACAACGCGCACCGTGCACCCGTAGAGTTCCCACGGCGATGGGCGAGCTCCGCGAGATCCCCGTCAGTCAGTTATTCCTGGACCCCCAGAATCCCCGCCTCGATGAGGTCCAGAGCTCTCAACCGGCGACTCTGCAGCGGGTGTTGACCAGCAGCACGGACAAGCTCTTCCGCCTCGCCAGATCGATCGCGAACAACGGACTCGACCCCACCAACTCGTTCTTGGCGATGCCCGCACTGACACCAAAGGACCGATTCATCGTCCTGGAAGGGAACCGCCGGTTGGCCGCCCTGAAGATTCTCGAGCATCCGGAGCTCGCGGCCGCTGTTGTCTCCGCTGGGCAGCTCCGGGCGCTCCGTGAGCTGCAGAAGACGTACCGCGCGCGCGGGAGCATCGAGACTGTACCGACCTATGTTGTTCGGAACCGCGAGGAGGCCGATCAGTGGCTGCTGCTGCGTCACGGGGGAGAACGTGGCGGCGCGGGCTTGGTGCCATGGGGTTCGCAAGAGAAGGCTCGATTTACCCAGCGCCGCCTCGGGGAGAAGGACCCGGCTCTTCAGGTTCTCGACTTCGTCGCCAAGAGCGGCGCCCTGGACGAGGAGACGGCCAGCCGCTTGAAGGACGTCGCTCGCACCAATCTGGATCGCCTGATCGCGGATACAGAGGTCCGTGCGTACCTCGGCCTCGCCAGGCATCACGGCGTGATCTACACCCAGGTCGACCCCACGGAGGCCGTGAAACTCCTCGCGAAGATCGTAACGGCGCTGGCTCACGGCGATCTGAACGTTACCCAGATCGAGAACCAATCCGCGCGCATGAGATACGTCAGGAGCCTCGGACCAGCCCCGGGCAAAGGTAAGCGTCTTGCGGTGGCTGAGCCGATCGATCTGGCGGCAGTTTCAGACGTGGAACCGGCCGATCGCCCCGCGAAGGCCGCGGCGTCTGCGGCCGCCAGACTTCGGAGGACGCTGATCCCTCGCAAGGCGATCTGCGCGGTGGCCAACCCGAAGATCGCTGAACTGTTTCGCGAGCTGCGAACGCTCGACCTCGACAAGTACACAAACTCTGGGGGCACGTCCTTTCGGGTGCTCTTGGAGTTGAGCGTTGACCACTACTTGGTGGATCGAAGCATCCGAAAAGAGGATCAGCTGCGGGCCGGTTTGGGCCAGAAGGTTCAAGAGGTGGCCACGGACCTCAAGGGCAAAGGGCTGATGAATGACCAACAGCTGAAGGCCGCCCGTACGATTACGAGCAGTGACGGGATGATGGGCGTCGATACCTTCCACGCCTACGTCCACAACCGGTACTTTTCCGCGACGCCTCTCGATCTGAAGAAGGCCTGGGACAATCTGGCCGCGTTCTTCGATGTCATCTGGCGCCCAGCCAAGGGGCCAGCGTGACGCCGGCGGCACCGGCGCCACCGCATCGGCTCCACGCCCTCTGTCCCTACTTCGCGATGTTTCCGCCGGCTTTTGCCAAGGAGAGCATTCTCGCCCACAGCAAGTCCGAGGAGCTGATCCTCGATCCGTTTTCGGGTCGTGGGACGACCCTGCTCGAGGCTCTGCTGAACGACCGGCATGCCTTGGCCGCCGACATCAATCCAGTCGCCTACTGCGTGACGGCGGCGAAGGGCTCTCGGCCGAGGGTTCCGCGTATCCTGGATCTGATCGACCGCCTGGAGGACGGCTACAACCGTGCGCCGCTACTGAGGCTCGAGGCGGCCCGCCAGGCCCTCCCGGCTTTCTTCCGCCGGGCGTTCTCCCCGGAGACACTCCGGCAACTGCTGTTCCTTCGTGGTCGGCTTCGGTGGCGTGACGATCCGGATGAGCGGTTCGTCATGGCCCTGTTGCTGGGCCATCTCCATGGTGAGAGCGATCGTTCAGAGTCGTTCTGCAGCAACCAGATGCCGCACAGCATCAGCACGAAGCCGGCCTACTCTCTCAAGTACTGGCGCGAGAACAAGTTGTATCCGCCGCGCCGGGATGCCTTTGATCTGCTCCACGACCGCGCCTCCTACCGCCTCGAGCAGGGGGTTCCGAAGCGCAGCGGCCATGTCCTCCGATGCGATGTGCGCAAGCTCGGAGGACGCGCGCGCCGATTCCGGTCGAAAGTCGCGCTCGTCGTCACGTCGCCTCCCTACCTCGATACCACTCGGTTCGAGGAGGACCAGTGGCTTCGGCTGTGGATGCTCGGTGGCCCTCCGAAGGTTACGTACTGCGCGGTCTCCAAGGACGACCGGCACGACTGGGCCCGCCCCTATTGGTCATTCCTACAGGCGGCGTGGCGAGGGATCGCCCCGCTCCTCCGACCGTCCGCTGTCCTGGTCTGCCGCCTCGGGGCTCGCGGCCTAGATCCGCGCGAGCTTCGGGCATGCTTCCGCGCGACGGTCGAGTCGGTCTGGCCAACAGCTCAGGAGCTGAGCCGGTCGCAGCTCAGCAAGTTCCCCAACCGCCAGACGGCGATCCTCCACCCCTACTCGGTGGGCTGCCGGTACGAGATCGACTTCACGGTTTGGATCCCGGACCCGACGCCGAGGCCGGCGCCGCAGTCGCGCGTGCGTCGTCCCTGTGGATAATCCACCGCCGTCTGCAGGCTGAGAAGACGGCCTGCCCGTGGGTGCGCTCCCTGCGTTTCAGGCCGCTGCCAGGGCTCGGAACACGAACTCCGTGCAACCGTAGGCTGTCTTGCCGTCAGGGAGTGGCACCGGCGCCAGCGTATGGGTGAACACGCGGACTCGGTCCTTCTCGACCTTCAGATCGAGCACGCTCAGCCTGGTCCCCTTGGGAAGGGTGAAGTCCCCGGGGCTCGCCTTCAGCGAGCCATCGGTAGCGACGGTGACCTCCGCATAGTCCCGCACGTGGAAACGCGGAGACTTCGTGTTGGCCTGGATCACGCGGCGGAGCTTCTTCGCTGGCGCGCCTTCAGCCTGAAGCACGAGGACGGCCCCTGGCTTGAACACGTAGCCCTCAAGCGCCGGATTCGCCACTTCCATGTGAGACGGTCGCATACTCTCCTGCACGCCGCGGCGAATTGCATCGCCGTCTCCGGCGTACGCGAGACCCGGGAGAAACCAGACGCTCAGTCCGAACGCCATCAGGAATGACATCAATTGCTTCAGCATGATCAGATTCCTCCTGGCTGGAGGGCAGTGCCCCAACAGGGGCGCGCGAGCCAGACCCCAGCCAAACCGAACTGTTAGTGGTGAAACTATGGGTTACAGCGGACTACGCAGCGGAGAGCGGAGACTTCGGAGGGGGTTTGTGCGTGCAGAGCGCGATCGTGACCGGAACCGGCTCAGGTTGCGGTGCCACAGCGGCTACCGTTTCTGGAGTCATGGCCGGCGCCGGCGCTGGACACGCCATCGGAGTGCAAGCCAAGTGGCAACTCGCCGCCGTCGCCGCGCAGTCGCCGAAGGCAAGGGCCACGGGCCCAAACAGCACCCAGGCAGTCAAGAGTACGACACTCAGGACACGACGACGGGTCATGCTGTCACCACTACGTTTCCACCTTAGGAGATGCGATGCAGGTCGTCAAGGATTCGCACGCCCGGTTCGCTCAACGCGAGGTCGGCCTGCCCAAGCGGCTCGCCGACGGGCATCTGACCAGGGCCCGTGCGCTCCTCGCGGAGGATCCCCGGGCGGCGTGCCGGCGGCCTCGCTCCCTCGTGCCGTGCTGGTGGTATCCTCGTTGCTGGGTTGGGCAGCTCGCGATGAACATCTCGCGCCGCACCTTGGTGCTGGGCGCGCCGCTCGTGCTCCTGGGGCCGCGTCGGCTCTACGCGCAGCCGCCGGACCTGGGACGCGAACACCGTCCCGTGATAGACACGCCGACCTTGGCGGAAGATCCGAGCGCCGTGCCCCTGCAGGTCTCCGTGAACCATCCGATGGAACCCGAGCACTTCATCCGGTCGATCGAGATTCGTCTGGACAACGACCCAGTTCCGCACAAGGGGACCTTCCTCTTCACACCCGCGAACGGCCAGGCCGCCGTTGCGTTCCACATGCGCTCGGGGGCCGGCGGCGTACTCACAGTCACCGCCGAGTGCTCGCGACACGGGCGCTTCGTCGCGACCAAGGAGACCCGGGTGACCGAAGGCGGATGCGCTGGGCCCCCAGACATGACCCGCGACCGTCTCGGCACCCCGCGGATCCGTCTGCCCGAGTCAATCAGGACCGGTGAGATCGTGCAGGTCCGCGCCAAGATCGACCATAACTCCTACACCGGCTTGGTCCTGAAGAGTGGGAAGTACGTCCGCGAGGCGCCGGAGTTCTACGTCAAGCATATGCTCGTCTTCGTCGACGACCAGCTGACGTCAGCCGTGAGCGCCAACCCCCTGATCCGCTTCCCGCTCAGGGTGACTCGCGCCGGAGTTCTCCGCGTCGTTTTCACCAACAACGAGGGCCAACGCTGGGATCCAGGTGTAAGGGCCTTCACTGCGTGCCGAGGCGAGAGCCCTGAAGCCCGCGTCCTCAACAGCCACGCGTAAGAGTTCGTCAGGCGATGACACCGTCAGGGCACGAGCCCTCAGCGGCAGCCAGCGAACCACAGACCGCGACGCTTCCTGATCACAGCGCCCTCAGATCTTCGACAACTGACCAGACTGGATCAGATCGACGAGGACGTTCCACTCGTCCTTCTTGAGGACCGCGAGGTTCCCAGCCTCACCGATCCTTACTTCCTGAGCGGAGATCTCGATCTCGGAGCACGCGGTGCATGCCGGGCAAAGCGATATCTTTACGTGTTCCATCTCCTCACTCCTTTTTCTTCAGTTGTTTGGTGCGCTCGATATGCGGGCAGATCACTGCCCGGCCGTGTCGCGGGGACCGCCAGCCATTCAGCAAGGCCCGGAGGCCGGCGCGGACGTCCTTCAGATCCTTGAGCTTCTGGTCGAGTTCCTCGCTCTTCCGCCGCACCAGATCGCGGACGTGTGGGCATGGGGCACGGCCTGCCCGTCTGATTGTCACGATCTCCCTGATCTCGTTGAGGGTGAATCCGAGCCGCTGTGCCTGTCGCACGAAAGAGAGCAGCTCGAGCGCGCTGTTGTCATAGATGCGGTAACCCGACGGCGTCCGACGGGGTTCGGGCAGAATCCCCGCCGCTTCGTAGAGGCGCAGAGCCTTGCGGCTCGCGCCGCCACGCTTCGCTACCTCACCGATCAGAAGGCCGTTCGTGCCCATGACAGGAGGGTAAACCCGGCCCTATGGGGAAAGGTCAAGACCCTTGCGCCCAAACCCCGGCTACCGAAAAGACCGGCTCGCCGTCGCTGGCTCAACGGGGTCGCCTCTTCGGAGCGATCGCGGACCGATCCGCGGATAGGGTCGGACTGATCCCCGGCTCGCGGTACAGCGCGTCGATAACCGGACAGTGGGAGCCGGTCCCCGTCGCGCATCGCGCCACGGTCCCTTTCAACACGTGCTCCATCGCCTTGAGGTCACCGATCTTGGCGCGGACGTCGTCCAGGTGCGCTTCCGCGACCACGCGCACCTCGGCGCACGGACGCTTGCGCTCGTCGGCGAGCTTCAGAAGCGTCCGTACCTCCTCAAGGGAGAATCCGAGCGCGCGAGCGCGGTAGTGGCGACCGCTGGTCGGCGGCTGACGCCGACGGCGACGCCAATGCGATAGAGCGCATAGAGGCCCGCGAGGGCGGCGGCATTGATGACCAGGATGCGGCCGACGATCGAAGCTGCGAAGCTGCCGGTTCCTCCAAGTCCCGCGACGGCGAACGCGAAGAGCGCGGCCTCATACGCGGCGAACGTGCCCGCGAGAGCCACGACCGCCTGGGTGAGGCCGCGAGCGGTCTGCAGGCGCGATACGATCGGCCGCGCAACGATGGTGCTCAAGACGGCGGCGACGCCGATGGCTAGGCCCCAGCTGAAGCTGTTTACGGTCCTTGGATAGTCGAGGACCACGTATCCAATAACCTGGTTGGCCATCCACAAGGCGACCGTGATCCGAATGGCGTCGGTCCGGGAGAGCGTCATCGCGGCCAAGACACCGAATGCCGCGAACGGTGTCGCGCAGGCGAAGACAAAGCTAAATCCACTGACGGCGACGACCAGGCACGCCAGCCAGGCCTGGTGAGCCCACTCTGATTGGGGGACTCGCGAATCCATAACGTGTCTCCTCTGCTGGTCTCGTTACGGTCTGAAGCTTGGATCGGCCTCAATCTATGCCCTCCGCCCTACCAAGGCAAGAGGGCTGCCTGTGCGAGGTTTCCACAACATATAGCTTGACGTTGAGCGAATGGCCCCTATATATTGCCCATCGTGCTGACGCCCCGGAATTGGTTCCGGGGACTAGAGGGAACCCGGTGCGAATCCGGGGCTGCCCCGCAGCGGTAAGCGAGAACGACCTCCGCCAAGAGCACTGACCCCTCGGGGTTGGGAAGCGGCGGACAGTAGGCCCCCGGCGCAAGCCGGAGCGCTCGCGAGCCCGAAGACCTGTCAGCATCCAGTTCGGGAACGAATCCCGAGCCGGTTCGACCTGAAGGCCTCGAGGGAGGCGGGTTAGGTCCACGTGGACGCGTTCTGCGCGTTCCCCTTGGTGCGATCCGCCCTCCGGTGGTCTTCGTGATGCCCGCGGGGGCAAGAGGTCAGTACGAGGGCTCTTCCGAGAGTCCAGCGCGCACGCTGACGCGCGATCGGCCGACCTTTCTCCTCCGGGCTCGACTGGGACGGCGTGACGCCGGTTCCAACGGAGGAGAATTGATGCCGAGTAAGACCCTGACGAGCCCGACCGTCCCCGCACCGCCGTCCTTCGCCGCGGGGTGGGCCGATTCCCAGCCGCAGTCGACCATGCGCGTGACCAAGCGCAATGGCTCGTCGGAAGCGGTGGACGTCAACAAGATCGTGCGCGCGGTCAACCGCTGCTGCCCGGGCCTGCCCGACGTGGATGCGCTCCGGGTGGCCACCAAGACCATCAGCGGGCTCTACGATGGAGCGACCACGCGCGAGCTCGACCAGCTCTCGATCCAGACCGCCGCCGGGCTCATCGTCGAGGAGCCGCAGTACGCGCGGCTGGCCGCGCGGCTGCTGGCCACCTACATCGACAAGGAAGTGCGCAACCAGGAGATCCACGCTTTCTCTCAGTCCGTCGCGGCCGGGCACCGTCTCGGCCTGATCAACGACCGCCTGCAGGAGTTCGTCTCGGAGAACGCGCGCAAGCTGAACGCCGGCCTCGACCCAGAGCGCGATCACGAGTTCGAATACTTCGGCCTCCGCACCCTGTACGACCGGTATCTCCTCAAGCATCCCCGGACCCGGCTCGTCATCGAGACCCCGCAGCAGTTCTTCCTGCGGGTGGCCTGCGCCCTGGCCGAGACGGTGCCCGCCGCACTCGAGCTGTACCAGCTCTTCTCGGCGCTGCAGTACCTGCCGAGCTCGCCGACCCTCTTCAATGCGGGCACTCGGCACGAGCAGCTCTCGAGCTGCTTCCTGCTCGACTCACCCGAGGACAGCCTCGAGCAGATCTATCAGCGGTACACCGACGTGGCCCTCCTGTCGAAGTTCTCGGGAGGCATCGGACTCGCCTATCATCGGGTGCGCTCGCGCGGCTCGCTCATCGAGAGCACGAACGGCCATTCCAACGGCATCGTGCCGTGGCTGAAGACCCTCGACGCCTCGGTGGCTGCGGTCAATCAGGGTGGGAAGCGCAAGGGGGCCTGCTGCGTCTACCTCGAGCCCTGGCACGCTGACGTGGAGGAGTTCCTGGCGCTCCGGGAGAATACCGGGGACGAGTCGAGCCGGACCCACAACCTGAACCTCGCGAACTGGGTGCCGGATCTCTTCATGGCGCGGGTCGAGGCGGACGAAGAATGGAGCCTCTTCGACCCCAAGGCGGTGCCCGAGCTGTCCGACCTCTACGGTGAGGCGTTCGAGCGCCGCTATGTCGAGGCGGAGCAGGTGGGCCTCGCGGCCAAGAAGGTGCGGGCTCGCGAGCTGTACGCTCGGATGATGCGCACCCTGGCCCAGACCGGCAACGGGTGGATGACGTTCAAGGACAAGGCGAACCGTGCGTGCAACCAGACCGCCCTCCCCGAGCGAGTGGTCCACCTGTCGAATCTTTGCACCGAGATCCTCGAGGTCACCTCGCAGGAGGAGTCCGCGGTCTGTAATCTCGGCTCCATCAACCTCGGACGCCACACTAAGACCACTACCGACGGTGGCGTGGCGTTCGACTTCGAAACGCTGGCGCGGACGGTGCGCACCGCGGTACGTCAGCTCGATCGCGTCATCGACCTGACCTTCTATCCCATTCCGAGCACCGGCCGATCGAATACCCGCTGGCGCCCGGTGGGGCTCGGGGTGATGGGACTTCAGGACGTCTTCTTCCAGATGCGGCTGCCGTTCGACGCGCCCGAGGCGCGCGCCCTGTCGCGCCGGATCGCCGAGGAGGTCTACTTCCACGCCCTCGAGGCCTCGGTGGAGCTGGCCTGCGAGAAGGGGGCCCATCCAGCGTTCGCCGAGACGCGAGCGGCGCGGGGGGAACTCCAGTTTGACGCGTGGGGCGTTACGCCTCAGGATCCCGCACGATGGGATGCTCTCCGCGAGCGAATCCGCACCGAAGGTCTGCGCAATTCGCTGCTGCTGGCGATCGCGCCGACCGCGACCATCGCGTCCATCGCCGGCTGCGCCGAGTGCATCGAGCCCCAGGTCTCGAACCTCTTCAAGCGGGAGACGCTCTCCGGGGACTTCCTGCAGGTGAACCGCTACCTGGTGGCCGCCCTCAAGGAGCTGGGACTCTGGACCGAGGCGACCCGGTCCCGGCTCAAGCTCACGGAGGGTTCGGTGCGGGGGCTCGAGGAGGTGCCCGGGGACCTGCGCGCCATCTACCGGACGGCGTGGGAGATCCCCATGCGCTCGCTCATCGACATGGCGGCCGACCGCGGCCCCTTCCTCGACCAGAGCCAGTCTTTGAACCTGTTCATCGAGAGCCCGACGATCGGCCAGCTCTCGAGCATGTACTTCTACGCGTGGAAGGCGGGGCTCAAGACGACCTACTATCTCCGCTCTCGGCCTGCCACCCGCATTGCGAAGGCGACCGTCGAGACACCGCCGGCCGTCAAGGACGCTGCCGCCGTCACCTGCTCGCTCGAGAACCCGGACACCTGCGAGGCCTGCCAGTGAGCCACGTCAGCCGACCCGCCCGCTTGCTCGACCCCGGCCTCTGCCTGACTCTCCGGCCGATGGCCTACCCGACGTTCTTCGAGATGTACCGGGCCGCGATCAAGAACACCTGGACGGTCGAGGAAGTCGACTTCTCGACCGACGTGGCCGATCTCCGGACGAAGATGAGCGACGCCGAGCGCCATCTGGTGCAGCGGCTGATCGCGTTCTTCGCGACCGGGGACTCCATCGTGGCCAATAATCTGGTCCTGAATCTCTACCGGCACGTCAACGCGCCCGAGGCGCGGATGTACCTGTCGCGACAGCTCTACGAGGAGGCGCTGCACGTCCAGTTCTACTTGACCCTCCTCGATACCTACGTGCCCGACCCGGAAGAGCGGCACCGCGCCTTCGCCGCCATCGAGAGCATCCCGTCCATCCAGCGGAAGGCCGAGTTCTGCATGCGGTGGCTCGACTCGATCCAACGGCTCGACCGCGTGACGACGCGCGCGGACCGGCGGCAGTTCCTGCTGAACGTCGTCTGCTTCGCAATGTGCGTCGAGGGCTTGTTCTTCTTCGGGGCCTTCGCCTACGTCTATTTCCTGAGGTCCCGCGGCCTCCTGCACGGGCTCGCGGCGGGCACGAACTGGGTCTTCCGGGACGAGAGCGCGCACATGGCGTTCGCGTTTGAGGTCGTCAACACGGTCCGCCGCGAGGAGCC
>Ga0184623_10000695_pt1 | contig 14398 bp, 13 predicted proteins | sample PLM1_100_b1_FD_133138 | JGI IMG/M metagenome (GOLD analysis project Ga0184623, IMG submission 133138) | Groundwater sediment microbial communities from an aquifer in East River, Colorado, USA - PLM1_100_b1 | ecosystem: Environmental > Terrestrial > Soil > Riparian zone | place: USA: East River...
AAGAGCGGTCCGCTGGTGATCCGTCGGGGGGCGGGCACGGCCAAACCGGACGGCTCCTGTTGTGCGGAGCGCGGGTTTGCCTCGGCGGAGTCAGGCAATTTCACGCTGACGGTTCCCACGGTCACGTCGGTCACGCCGGCGACGGCGGAGATCGGCAGCGTGGTCACCATCAAGGGGAGCGGATTCGGGGAGTTCCTCAAGACCGACGAGCGCACACAGGACGACATCTCGCGCGCGGGACACCAGAATAAACTCGCGCCGTTCGGCGTGAACATCGCGCGGACGGCAGTGCTGTTCCCGGCGAATAAAGATTACGTCAAAGCCAACCACGTCGCCGGCTACGTCGAGAGTTGGACCGACACCGAGATCAAGGTTCGCGTGCCTCAGGTGGCCGTCCCCGGGACCGTCCTGATCTCCCGCGGTTCCTGGGACATGCTGCCAGACGGCACCTGTTGCAAGGACAAGGAATGGATTCAGCGCAAAGCCGGCGAGTTCACCCCGACGGGTCTCGACAAGATCACCAAGGAGTATCTCGAAAACATTCCCAACGTGGGAACGATGCCGTGAAGAGTCACGGAAAGCCCGTGAGCGGCCGTCGCGCCGCTCTTGCGGGCCTGGTCGTTATCTTCTCGACGACGCTGCTGTGGGCTGCGGCGCCCGAATCGCTGCGCGTGGTGAAAAGCGGAACGACTCTCACGCTCTATGGCGTTTCCTTTACCTCGCCCTTGGCCGGGTGGGTGGTCGGGAGTGGCGGGACGATCCTCGCTACCACGGACGGCGGCGCTATGTGGAAACCGCAGAAGAGCGGCAGCCAGGAAAATCTCTATGACGTCGCCTTCCTCACGATGAAGGTCGGATGGGCGGTTGGCGCGAACGGCACGATTCTCAAGACGACGGACGGCGGCGCCAAGTGGACGGCGCAAAAGAGCGGGACGCTGGTCAATTTCTATGATGTGACCTTCTTCAATGCCAAGCATGGTTGGATCGCCGGGGCGGATGGGACGATCCTCTCGACGGACGACGGCGGCGGAACCTGGCAGGATCAGCCGACCGGCAGCCGCGCCAGCCTGTACAGCGTGCTGTTCGTCACAGAGAAAAATGGATGGGCGGTCGGGGCCGTGGGGACCATCCTGGCGAGCAAGGACGGCGGCCGCATCTGGACGACTCAGGAGAGCAAGACCGCCAGCACCCTGTTCGACGTCTCGTTTCCCGATCCGACGATCGGCTGGATTGTGGGCAACGGGGGTCTTCTCCTGCAGACCCTGGACGGCGGAGCCAAATGGGAGGATCGATCTCTATCACAACCGGTGGATCTGACCGGCATGGCCTTCACGGACTTCAAGAACGGCTGGGTCGTTGGGGACAAGGGCACCATCCTACGGACGACGGACGGCGGATTCACCTGGTCGGCGTATGGACGTGCGCCACAGACCACGTTTTACGGGACGGCTTTCTCAAACGGGAAGACGGGCGTCGTGGTAGGCGACAATGGGACGATCGTGCTAGTCACGGTCCCCTAACCGAGATCGCCCCATTCGTACTGCACGAGAGCCAGCACCGCCAGCACGGCGCTTTCCGACCGCAAAATTCGAGAGCCCAGCGACACCACTTCAAACCCGTTTTGCGCGGCTTGCTCGATCTCGTTGAGCTCGAACCCTCCTTCCGGTCCAATGGCCAACGTGACGGCCGCGGGTCGAGGTTGTCCACGGAGCCGATCCCGCAGCAGCAGTCCTCGCGGCCGCTCCCAGAGAAGCAACCGGCAAGCGCTTCGGTCGGGATCGGCGCACCAGGCCTCAAACGGTGCCGGCTCCGCCACCACCGGTACGTCCCACCGCATGCTCTGCTGCGCGGCTTCGAGCGCAATGCTCTGCCAGCGGCGGGTCTGCTGACTCGCGCGGCCGGATCTGGGGCGCACGACGGTCCTGGCGGTGATGAGGGGGACCAGGCGGGCCACGCCGAGCTCGGTCGCTTTCTGGATCGCCCACTCCATACCCTCACCTTTAATGAGGGCGAACCCCAACGTGACAGGAGGGCCGCTGAGAGGAGGAGGGGACGTTTGGGAAAGGATGCGGCCGGTGAGCTGATCGCGGTCCGTGGCCGTAATGGCGACGTGGTAACGCGGGCCTCCGGCTTCTCCGAGCCACACCGTCTCGCCGGGACGGATGCGGAGACTGCCTTTCAAGTGGCGAGCCAGGGGGCCGGTAATGGAGACGGTCTCCCCCTGAATGGCGCGCCGCTCGATGAAGAAGACGGGCATGCCTACTCGAACATGTTTTTCATCTTGTCCAGGATCCCGCTGCCTTCCGCGTCGAGCGGCTCTCCGCTGATTTTGGCGTATTCCTTTAACAATTCCTTCTGCTCGGCAGTCAGCGTGGTGGGGATGTCGACCTTCACACGGATGAGCTGATCGCCCGTCCCGTTGCTCCGCAGGCTGGGGGCACCGAGACCCTTGAGCCGGAAAATCTTGTCGTGCTGGGTCCCCGGCCCGATCTTGATGACCGTGTGCTCTCCATTCAGCGTTGGAACCTTGATTTTGGCGCCCAGCGCGGCCGCGGCGAAGCTGATGGGTACGTTGCAGATGATGTCGTTGCCCTTGCGGGTAAAGATGGAATGCGCGGCGACATTGATCACGACGAAAAGATCGCCGGGAGGTCCTCCGTTTTGTCCGTGCTCGCCCTCGTTGGCCAGGCGGAGACGCGTGCCGGTTTCGACGCCGGCCGGGATGTGCACGTTGAGGACACGTTCCTTCCGCACCCTCTGCTGCCCGCGGCAGGTTGGACAGGAGGCCGTGATGGTGTGACCGGCCCCCTGGCATCTCCCACATGTCTTGTTGATGGTGAAGAAGCCCTGTTGGAACCGAAGTTGACCGGCGCCTTTACAGGTCGGGCAGAGCTTGATGTGGTCGGCGCTCTTCGCGCCACTTCCCTGACACTCCGTGCAGGTCTCCCAGCGCGGAACCTGCAGGCTGACCTCTTTGCCGTAAATCGCCTCTTGAAACGCGAGAGTCAGGCGGTACTCGAGGTCGGCCCCCTGTGCGACCCGCGGGCCGCCTTGGCGCCCTCCAAAGAAGTCCTCGAAGATGTCGTTGAAGATGTCGCCGACTCCACCCTGTCCGAACCCTTCAAACCCCTGGGCTCCGTCGGCATGACCGAACATGTCGTACCGGCGGCGCGTTTCCTGGTCGCTGAGGACGGCGTAGGCTTCGTTGATCTCTTTGAATGTCTCCTCGGCCGCCTTTTTATCCTGCCCGTCGGATTGGGTATCCGGATGATGCTGCCGCGCGAGCCTGCGGTAGGCCTTCTTGAGGTCGTCTTCGTTGGCGTTCCGGTCGACGCCGAGGATCTCGTAGTAGTCGCGCTTCAACGATTACTTTTTATCCTTGTTCACTTCGGTATATTCGGCGTCCACCACTTTTTCGTCGCTCTGGGCCCCGCCGGCCTGGCTCTCGCTTCCGCTCCCGGCGCCGTCGGGACCGGACGGCCCCGCGCCGCTGGCGGCGGTCTTCTTGTACATTTCCTCGCCAATCTTCTGCGAGGCCTTGACGAGGTTTTGAGTGGCCGATCGAATGGTCTCCAGGTCGTTGCCCTCCAGCGCCTTGCGGGCCGCCGCGATCTCGTCCTGGATCTTCTTCCGGTCGTCTTCGCCGATCTTGTCGCCATGCTCGGAGAGGAGCTTTTCGACGCTGTAGATGCGGTTGTCGGCCTCGTTGCGGACTTCCACGAGCTCGCGCTTCTTTTTGTCTTCCGCCGCATGGGCCTGGGCATCCTTGACCATCTTATCGATCTCGTCCTTGGCCAGACCGCTGGTGGCCGTGATCCGGATCGACTGCTCCTTCTGCGTGGCCAGGTCTTTGGCCGACACGTGAACGATGCCGTTTGCGTCGATGTCGAAGGCGACTTCGATCTGGGGCATGCCCCGCGGAGCCGGCGGAAGGCCGACGAGGTCGAAATGGCCGACGGATTTATTGTCCGATGCCATTTCTCGCTCGCCCTGGAGGACGTTGATCGTCACCGCCGTCTGCCCGTCAGCCGCCGTCGAGAAGATTTGGCTCTTTTTCGTCGGAATGGTCGTGTTGCGTTCGATGAGGCGTGTGAACACGCCGCCCAGGGTCTCGATGCCGAGGGTCAGGGGAGTGACGTCCAACAGCAGCACGTCCTTCACCTCGCCCTTCAGCACGCCGCCCTGAATGCCCGCGCCGATCGCGACGACTTCGTCCGGGTTCACGCCCTTGTGCGGTTCCTTACCGAAGAAATCACGCACGAGCTGGATGACTTTGGGCATACGGGTCATGCCGCCGACCAGCACGATCTCGTCCACCTCCTTGGCCGAGACGCCGGCATCGGCCAGCGCCTTTTTGCACGGCTCGACGGTGCGTTGGATCAGATCATCCACCAACTGTTCGAGCTTGGCCCTGGTCAGCTTGATCACCATATGCTTGGGCCCGCTGGCGTCGGCCGTAATGAACGGCAGGTTGATCTCGGTCTCCGGAGAGGAGGAGAGCTCGATCTTGGCCCGTTCGGCCGCTTCCTTCAGCCGCTGAAGGGCCATTTTGTCTTTTTTGAGGTCGATCCCCTGGTCCTTTTTGAACTCCTCGACCAGCCAGTCCATGACGCGCTGATCGAAGTCGTCGCCGCCCAGGAACGTATCGCCGTTGGTGGACTTGACCTCGAATACGCCGTCGCCGATCTCCAAAATGGAGATATCGAACGTTCCACCTCCCAGGTCGTAGACCGCGATCCGCTCATCTTTTTTCTTGTCCAGGCCGTACGCCAGCGACGCGGCCGTCGGCTCGTTGATGATGCGAAGCACGTTGAGGCCCGCAATCTGTCCGGCATCCTTGGTGGCCTGGCGCTGGCTGTCGTCGAAATAGGCGGGCACCGTGATGACCGCCTCGGTCACCGGCTCGCCCAGGTAGTCCTCGGCGGTCTGCTTCATCTTCTGGAGGATCATGGCCGAGATCTCGGCCGGGCTGTAGTGTTTGCCGCGGATCTCGACATGCGCGTCCCCGTTCGGGGCGGCGACGATTTTGTAGGGGAGCCGCTTGGCGGCCTCGCGGACCTCCTTCGAGTCGGCCTTCCGGCCGATCAGTCGCTTGATCGAGTAGATAGTGTTCTCCGGATTCGTGATGGCCTGGCGCTTGGCGATCTGTCCGACCAGCCGTTCTCCCTTCTCGGTGATGCCGACGACGGAGGGCGTGGTCCGATTCCCTTCCGCATTGGCGATGACGACCGGCTCGCCTCCCGACATGATGGCCACGCAGGAGTTCGTTGTTCCAAGATCAATTCCGATGACTTTCCCCATGTTCTCTCTCCTTCCCTTCTATCCCTCTTGATCCTCGGCGGCCTTGTTCGATGCGGCCACGGTCACCATGGCCGGACGCAGGACGCGGTCATACAGGTAATAGCCTTTCTCATGTTCCGCCACGATCGTATTCGGCATCTGCCCTTCCTTGGCCTCGACCATTGCGACAGCCTGATGAACGGCGGGGTCGAACGACAACCCCACGCTGGGAATCGGTCGGACGCCGAACCGCGACAAAGTTTCCTCATACTGCTTGCACGTCAACTCGACACCCTGGACCAGACCGTTTGCGCCGTCGGACTGCTTTGCGTGCTCTAACGCCCGTTGCAGGTTGTCCAGGACTGGAAGCAGATCTCTCAGGAGCCGTTCGTTGGCGTACTTGATGTACTCCGCCTGATCCTTCTGGACCCGCTTCTTGTAATTTTCGAATTCGGCGGCCAATCGCAGATACCGGTCAACAGCGGCTTGGGCCGCGTCGGCCGATGCTGCTGAGGCCTCTTCATCGATACTCGACGGAGCCTCGCCGGTCTCCTGCTCTCCGGAATCCGCATGGCCGGAAAGATCGGACTCGCCTGTTTTTTCAGAAGATTTTCTCTTATGGCTCATCCGAAACACTCGATGATGTTTTACAGTAGCCATGCTAGGCCCGTAATCAAGCGCCAAGAGGCGGGTTTCCCTGGAAATTTCTTTCGGAGACGGGGTGTTTTAGGACGGTCTGTTCAGGGCCCAGAGGAGGGCAAGGCCTTCGAGGGTCAGGTGAGGCCGGACTTCACGGATCGTTCGCGATTCGGGAGCAATGAGTCCCGCCAGGCCTCCGGTCGCCACGACGAAGCACTCGCGACCCAGCTCGTGCTGGATCCGCCGGACGAGTTCGTCGACCAGGCCGGCATAGCCGAAGATCAGCCCCGCCTGCATGCTCGTGACCGTATCCTGACCGATTGCGGATTTGGGGCGGGCCAACTCGATCTTGGGGAGTTTCGCGGTGCGGGCATAGAGGGCTTCAGCGGAAATCCGCAGGCCCGGCGCAATGGCTCCCCCCAAGTACTCGCCCTCGGGCGTGACCGCACAAAAGGTCGTGGCGGTACCGAAATCCACGATGATGATGGGCCCGCCGTATCGGCGGTAGGCCGCCGCCGCATTGACGATCCGGTCGCTGCCCACCTCTTGCGGGTTGGTGTATTTGATGGTGACGCCCGTCTCGATCTCTGCGGCCACGATCAGCGGGAGGCAATGAAAGTAGGTTTCGGACAGCTCTTCGAACAGAGGCGTCAGCGGAGGGACGACGCTCGACAAGATGACACCGTCCATGCGCTCCGGGCTGATGCCTTCGACCCGCAGAAGGTCCAGGAGCAAAATGGCATACTCGTCGGTGGTCTTGGCGTGATCCGTACTCACGCGCCAGTCGACGAGGAGCTTATCGCCGTCGAAGACGCCCCAGACGATGTTCGTATTCCCGATGTCAATCGCGAGCAGCATAGGTGAAACCGTTATAGGTTATGCGTTAACCGTTAATCGTTGGATTCGGACCATTGGAAGCTTCACGATTCACGTTTAACGTTTCCCGATTTACGTCTTACCCCAAGTGTACGACATCTCCGGCGCGGATTTCGAGCATCTTTCCATCATCGGCGCGAAGACGCAAGGCGCCGTCGGAGGCGATTCCTTCGGCCGTTCCTTCGATGTGCGCGCTTCCCATCAACTCGATCCGGACTCGTCGCCCTATGGTATCACACGATTCTCGATAGGCTGCGGCGATACCGTCGGGCCCCTGGTCGCACAACTGGTCATACAGAACTTCCACCGCGCCGAGAAGCGAGGCCAAAAGGCGGGTGCGTTCGACGGAGCGGCCGGTTTCGATCAAGAGCGAAGTGGCGGTCGAGCGCAAATCTTGCGGGAAGGTTTCCAGCGGCATGTTCACGTTGACTCCGATGCCGACCACCACAAGCCGCGTGCCTGCCGGACTGCCTCCGATCGCCTCGACCAGAATGCCGGCCAGCTTGCGGCCGTTTCCGTTTCGCACCATGAGCACGTCGTTCGGCCACTTCAGCCTGGCGGCACGCTTGGTCAGATCGCGGATGGCGCGGACGACCGCGACCGCGGCCAGCAAGGGAATCCAGGTAAGCACAGCCGTCACTTGCGGACGGGTGAGGAGAATGGACACGTACAGGTTCAGACCAGGCGGCGAGACCCACTGCCGTCCTATTCGCCCGCGGCCCGCCGTTTGTGATTCGGCGACCACCACGGTGCCATCAGGAGCGCTCTTGTGCGCGAGATCGGCCAGGAGGCGATTCGTCGAGTCCACTTCGTCATACATGGAGAGATTTGCGCCAATGATCCGGGTTGTCAGGCATAGACGGATGGCTTCAATCGATAGGGAAGGATCGGGAGGCGGAGTCACCGTCGGACGATATCCATGCTGAAGCCGGCGGCCGGCGCCGAGTGCGTGAGCGCGCCGATTGAAATGAAGTCCGGTCCTGCGAGGGCGATGTCCCGTACGGTGGTCAGCGAGACCCCGCCGGAGACTTCGATGATGGCTCGCCCCTTGATCAGCTCGACGGCCTTCCGGATAGAGGGCACATCCATGTTGTCCAGGAGGATGATGTCGGCTCCCCCGTCGAGCGCAGCCCGCACTTCGTCGAGCGTCCGGACCTCGACTTCGATCTTCAGTCCATGGGGAGCCCGTTCACGGACCAGCCGGCACGCGCGGGCGACGTCGCCTCCGGCCAATGCAAGGTGGTTGTCCTTGATCAGAATCCCATCGCCCAGGCTGTGCCGGTGGTTGTGGCCACCGCCGAGCGTGACGGCCCATTTTTCAAGTTCACGCAAGCCGGGTGTCGTTTTTCTGGTGTCCAAAATCCGCGCCCGGGTGCTCCGCACAGCCTCGCAGAATTTGGCCGTCAGCGTCGCGCTGCCGGACAGCCGCTGCAGGAAGTTCAGCGCCACCCGCTCGCCCTTCAGGATGGAACGACCGTCGCCGGTCACGGTGAAGATCGTCGCTCCGGCCTGTACACGATCGCCGTCGCTGAAGGAAGGTCTACAGACCAGCTCGGGATCGACCTGCCGGAAGACTTCCACGGCAACGGTCAGACCGGCCACGACAAGTCCGTCGCGCTCCTCGGCGACGATCGTGCCGAGAGCGGGGGCGGCTTCAGGAAAGAGCGACTGCGTGGTCACGTCGCCGGCACCGAGGTCTTCGGCCAGGGCGCGGGCGACGATGTCTCGAATGTTCACGCCGAGCCTCCCGCCAACTTGCCGAGACGGTGCAGCTCCCCTGAGAGCTTTTCATGCTCGGCGCGGCATTCCTCATGACGCGCTTTTGTTTTCTTCAGGACATCCGGAGGCACTTTCGCAACGAAGTCCGGCTTCGAGAGCTTCTTTTCATCTTGTTCCATTTGAGCGGCCAGTTCTTTCAGACGCTTCTCGATCCGGGCTTGTTCCTTGCCGACGTCGATGAGACCGGCCAGGTCAATCACGAGATCACCGATCGCACCTCCTGGAAAGATGAGGGGAACGGTCGCCGCATGAGTCGGAGGCACTGTTTTCATTCCGATCTTCAGCGTATTGACTCGGCCAAGCGATTTAATCAGTGTTTCATGAGCACGCAGGGATCGTTCAATTCCTTCGTTCGGAGCAGTTATGGACACCGACAATTCTTTTGTAGGTGGAATGGTTTGAGCACCGCGTATCTCTCTCACGCCGGCAACGACCTTGAGAACGCCCTCGATATCCTGCTCAATCTCGTCGTTGATACAGGCCTTGTTGGGTGGCGGGTATGGAGCCACCATGATGCTCTCGCCTGTATGCGGAATGGCTTGCCAGATTTCCTCGGTGATAAATGGCATAAATGGATGTAAGAGACGCAGGAGAATTTCGAAACTCTCGACGAGCGTCGTGCGTGTGATCGCAGCCTCGCGCGACGACTTGTCCGCCAGTGCCGGCTTTGTGAGCTCGAGGTACCAGTCACAGTACTCGTGCCAGGTGAAGTGATAGAGCGTATTGGCCGCCTCATCGAACCGATACTGCTCGAGTGATTTGTTGACTTCGTCGATACATCGGTGCAAGCGGCTCATGATCCACTGGTCCGTGACCGGCCGGTCGCTGACAGACGCTTCTGCCCGCGGGCCTTCCAGATTCATCAGGATGAAGCGGGCGGCGTTCCAGAGCTTGTTCGCGAAATTCCGGTAGCCTTCAATCCGCTCTTCCGAAAGCTTGATGTCCCGGCCTGGAGAGGCCATCGCGGCCAGGGTGAACCGTAGGGCGTCGGTGCCGTATTTATCCATCACCTGCAGCGGATCGATGACGTTCCCCTTGGACTTGCTCATCTTCTGGCCTTCCGCGTCCCGTACCAATGCATGGACGTACACGTGCCTGAACGGAATCTGCCCCATGAACTTGAGGCCCATCATGATCATCCGCGCGACCCAAAAGAAGAGAATGTCGAAGCCGGTGACCAGGGTGGAGGTCGGATAATATTTTTTCAGCTCCGGCGTCTGGTCCGGCCAGCCGAGCGTCGAGAACGGCCAGAGCGCGGACGAGAACCACGTATCCAGAACGTCAGGGTCTTGGATCAGCGGGTCAGAATGACCGCAATCCGGACAATGCGAGGGCGCTGTTCGAGCCACGATCGGCTTGGCATCAGACGTGATCGTCAATGACTTGGGCGAAGCGGTCTCGATGACGGCCTCCGTATTACAGTGCCGGCAGTACCAGGCCGGGATTTGATGGCCCCACCAGATCTGCCGCGAGATGCACCAGTCCTTGATGTCCCGCATCCAGCCCAGATAGTTGTTCGTCCATTGCTCAGGGATCAAGCGGATCTGCCCTGACTCGACGGCTTTGATCGCCGGCGCGGCGAGCGGTTGGATCTTCACGAACCACTGCGGCGAGAGATAGGGCTCCACCACCGTCTTGCAACGGTAGCATTTGCCGAGCGCCATGGCGTGGTCTTCGATTTTAACCAGGAAGCCGCCCTTGTCCAAGGCGTCCGCGACAAGGGTCCGCGCCTCCTTGGTGGATTTGGATGAGAGGCGCTCTCGGAGGGACTCGTCCACCTGAGCGTCGCGCAATCCGGAGGGCTCCATCCGGGCATGTTGGTCGAAGATAGCGATGCGCTCTAAGCCGTGTCGCTCTCCCGCTTCAAAGTCGTTGAAGTCGTGAGCCGGTGTGATCTTCACCGCGCCGGTGCCGAATTCCCGGTCCACGAGAATCGGGTCGCCCACGATGGGAATCTGGCGGTGGGTCAGCGGCAGCCTGACCTTCTTTCCGATGAAGCGATTGTAACGCGGGTCTTCCGGATGGACGGCGACCGCGGTGTCTCCCAACATGGTTTCCGGCCGTGTCGTCGCGACGGTCAGATGCGTGGTGGGATCATCGGCGAGCGGGTATTGAATGTGGTAGAGCTTGCCTGCGGTGTCCTCATGCTCCACTTCGATGTCGGAGAGAGCCGTGAGGCAGCGAGGGCACCAGTTGATCAAACGTTTCCCCCGGTAGATCAGTCCGTCTTCATGCAGGCGGACGAACACTTCGCGCACGGCTTTGGACAGGCCCTCATCCATCGTGAAGCGCAGACGATCCCAGTCGCACGATGATCCAAGCCGCTTGAGCTGCTCGACGATCGTTCCTCCCGACCGCGCTTTCCACTCCCAGACCCGCTGAATGAACCGGTCGCGGCCGAGCTTGTCTCGGGTGGTGCCTTCCGCCAGCAGTTGCTTCTCCACGACATTCTGCGTGGCGATGCCCGCATGGTCGGTGCCCGGCACCCATAAGACGTTCAAGCCCTGCATGCGGCGCCAGCGGATGAGGATGTCCTGCAAGGTGTTGTTCAAGGCGTGACCCATATGCAGAGAACCGGTGATATTCGGGGGAGGAATCACAATTGAGTAGGGCTGGCCTGCGGCCTCGACCGAGGCGGTAAAGGAGCCCTGTTCCAGCCAGGTCCGGTACCAGCGGGTCTCAACCTGTTGGGGGTCGTAGGATTTTTCCACGGGAGATTATCCTAGCACGGGAACGGAAACGACAGAAAGGGCAGGAAGGATGGCTGGATGCTTAGACCTCGGCGGTGAGGCGTGCGATTTCCTTTCTCACGGCAGCTTCGGCGTGATCCGGCACGACTTGCCAGACCATCTTTTCAATGATCTCTTTGGCAAGCTGGTCGACAATCGGCTTCACCACGTCAGGCAGGGCCTGACGGGTGATTTCCTGCAGGGTCTCTTTGATCAACACCTTCTCTTCGGCGATGGCGCGTTCCATTAGGCCGGGCAACATGGCTTTCAGCGCCTCCTCGGCCTGCGGCTTGATCAGATTCGGCACGGTGTCCTTGATCATCTTCCGCACCATTTCCTCCACCACTTTGGCAAGGGCGGTGGTGACGGGCGTTAGATCGACTCCAAGATCAGACATGTCTGCCCTCTAGGTCCATGAGCAGACCACGCTAACAGAGGCCCTTTTTAATGTCAAGAATCGACGCATTGACAAGGATTGCCGACGAGGCCAAAATCACGCGAAGCGCTTTGGGGAGACCAACTGAGCACCGGCTTTGGTCCGAAGGGTACCTGATATGAGCAATGCTGGAGCAGCAGCGATGAAACGGGTGGTGGTGCCGCTTGCGCATGGGTTTGAAGAGATAGAAACCGTCACAGTCGTGGATATTTTGCGCCGTGCGGGGATTTCCGTGACCATTGCAGGGGTGGAGGCAGGGTCCCCCCCCGGTGCTATTGAGGGGCGGACAGGCATCAGGTTGGTGCCAGATCTGTCCATTGCTGGGGTGAAGGCGTCAGATTTTGACATGATTGTCTTGCCGGGCGGCCTGAAGGGAGCCCAGACCCTCCAGAAGGATACGCGCGTGGCCCGGCTTTTGCGTGCTTTACAAGACAACGACCGGTACATCGCGGCCATTTGCGCGGCTCCCACGGTGCTGGCGGCCCATGGTATGATCGCTGGACGGAAACTTACCAGCCACCCGTCGGTCCGGGAGCAACTCTCCGGCGCGATCTACGATGAGGGACGGGTGGTGATCGATGGCAGGCTTGTGACTAGCCGGGGGCCTGGAACGGCGATGGAGTTCGCGATGGCTCTTGTGGAGATCCTGATGGGGCGGCAGAAAGTCGAAGAAATCAATCAAGCGGTGTTGGCGAAAATCTAAAGGAGGACGTATGGAGACGAAAGGCATTTTAGGAATGGGCTTGGCCCTCATGCTGGCGGCCGGTGGTGCATCGATGAGCGCAGTCTCTCTGGCTCAGGCCGAGCCAGCGAAGCAGGAGACCAAATCCTCCGAGGGGCAGGATAAGCAGGATAAGAAGGATCTCAAGCAGGGCGAAAAGCCTGCCGACGCTGCCGACGAGAAGACCCGTGGCTTCAAGAAGGGGCAAAAGCCGACGGAGACCATGGGTACGATGGGCAAGGAGAAGAGCAAGGACACGTCCAAGCCGTAAGGTCTGGTTTCATTTCCTTACCGGCGGCGCCGAGTCTCATCGTGAGACTCGGCGCCGTCCTTTTTCAGCGCCACTCGCAATTGTCGTCAGGTGAAGAGGGCTTCCAGACGCTCAAGGGAAACGCCGTCGAGACCTGGAAGCACCAGGTGCGCGGCTGTTAGCTGATCGGCGGGATAGGTGGTGGCCAGGCCGACCACTGTCATGCCGGCTGCGAGGGCTGATTGAATGCCGGCCAGCGAATCCTCCACCACGAGGCATTCCGCCGGCTGAATCACCGGGTGAAGGCGCGGCGCCGCCGCGTTGATCCGCGCCAACGCCACTTGGTACATGGCGGGATCGGGCTTGCCGCTCGGGGCATCCTCGGCTGAGACCAGCGCCACAAAAACTTTCTCGATCGGCGTGCCCCGCAACGCGAGCTCGATCTGCTGGCGCCTTCCCCCTGAGGCGATCGCCAGGCGATAGCTCGCGGCGGCACGCTGAACGAATTCCACGACGCCCGCAAACAAAGGCGGTTTGTGCGTCACGGTCAGGGATCTGAACAGGGCGGCCTTTCTCTCTGCAATCCGCTGCTCGCGCGCCGGGTCGCGCTGCCCCGTCGCTGACTGCACAAGCGCGGCGGTGCAGGTGCGCTCGTCCATACCTAGGTAGGTGCCGTAGTACTTGTTTTTGGTGAGGGTCAGCCCGTCTTCCGCCAGCGCCTGTTGGAAGGCAAGGAAATGGGTCGTCTCGTCGTCCGCAATCACGCCGTTGAAATCAAAGATGATGGCGCGGAGACGCTGCTGGCTCATGGCCGGGCGGGCTTTCTTGTACGTGCGGGAGGCGTCAGGATGCGGAAGCGCCAGGGTTTGGCGGCCCAGGGACCTGCATAGTCCACTCCGATGCGGGGAAACGCGCCGATCTGTGTTCGGCTGATTCGTTCTCCGCGGTCTTCGATCCAGAGAGCCTTGCCGCTCGTCAGATTGTGGCAATTGAGCCGCCGGTCAATCTCGAACAGGCGGCACACGCGTCCCGGTCCATCGGCCAGCCCGGCCTCGTACTCGATCGCTCTGATGAGCACGGCCGCTGGATAGTCGTTGCGCTCCGTCACCACGTTCAGGCAATGGTACATGCCGTAGATCAAGTAGACATAGGCCAAACCGGGCTGGCCGAACATCACGTCCGTCCGTTTCGTTCGTCCCCGCGAAGCGTGGGAAGCGCGGTCCTGGGGCCCCACGTAGGCTTCCACTTCGATGATACGGCCTGCTCGGATGCCTGAGGCTGTTTCCCGTACCAGGTACTTTCCGAGCAGGCTGCGGGCCACCCGCAGGGTCGGCCGGGAGTAGAACGAAGCGGGGAGGGGGACGTTGTTCACGATACTCCGGCGGGCCAGTGACATCGGCCGCATGGTAAAAGATAAGGCGTGAATCTTGCAATCCTTCACCTCTTTTGATAGTTCAATAGGGTGAAGATTGGAGAGGAGGAGTGATGCTTGCTCGTCTGGTCGGTTCGTTGATACTAGTTGCCTGCCTGCTCTGGATGTTCCCCTCCTCCAGCACTGCTGCAGGACCCTCCTTGCCAGTGGAACCCGACGAGGGCACCCGCGTTGACGAATTGTTCGACAGCGAGTCGAGGCTCTACCTCTCGCTTTATTCCCTCAAGAGTGATGGTGCTGTCGATTACATCGCCGG
>Ga0184623_10000696_pt1 | contig 14391 bp, 27 predicted proteins | sample PLM1_100_b1_FD_133138 | JGI IMG/M metagenome (GOLD analysis project Ga0184623, IMG submission 133138) | Groundwater sediment microbial communities from an aquifer in East River, Colorado, USA - PLM1_100_b1 | ecosystem: Environmental > Terrestrial > Soil > Riparian zone | place: USA: East River...
AATTTTGACTGCCGTTACAGCCGCTCCTGTCAAAGAGGAGAGTAAGACACGGCGTAGAGCATTGCCAATGGTCACCCCGAAACCACGCTCAAACGGTTCGGCGATAAAACGCCCATACGTATCACTGAGGGAGTCACGTTCACTCTCAATCCGCTTAGGTTTTTGAAAGTTGGCCCACATTGTTTTCATCACCCAAGAATCCTCCGCAGGAAATACCCACCGCTTGCCTTATAAGCAATACTAAAACAGGGTACATACAAGAGGGAAGCAGGAGGATAAGACACCCACTGGCTATTTTGAGTAGAGTTCCACAATAAGTTGCTCGTGAAAGGGCATGGTGAGATCATGCCGTTTTGGCAAAGCTTGCACCACTCCGCGCATATTCTCAGGGTCTACATGAATCCACGCAGGAATTTGTTTCTGGTTGAGACGTTCTATGGCACTACGTACCATATCGAGTTCCCGACTTTTTTCACGTGGTTCCACAACATCACCCTGCTTGATAAGGAATGATGGAATATTCACGCGCCGGCCATTGACACGTATATGCCCATGATGGACCAGTTGACGTGCCTGTGCACGCGAATCAGCAAACCCCATCACATAGACCACGTTATCGAGACGCCGTTCGAGTAATACCAATAATTCAGAACCTGTCACTTCCTTCGAGTGCGCCGCTTTCTGGAAATAGCGCCGGAATTGCGACTCCAGCACCCCATACGTCCGTTTAACTTTTTGCTTCTCACGCAGTTGTAGACCATACTCCGACAATTTAGTACGCCGTTGCCCGTGCTGGCCAGGGGCGTAATTGCGCTTACTGATCGCACACTTATCGCTTAAACAGCGCTCTCCTTTCAGAAAGAGTTTCATACCTTCCCGGCGACACAGGCGGCAAACCGCATCAGTATATCGTGCCACGTTAAACCTCTCCTCCCTTATATACTCGTAGGTGATATGGACCCTAGACACGACGTCGTTTTGGGGGACGCGGGCCGTTGTGCGGGATGGGAGTCACATCACGGATCATGCTGACTTCCAATCCAGCCGACTGCAACGCCCGTATGGCCGCTTCACGGCCTGAGCCTGGCCCCTTGACCAAGACATCGACTTTCCTCATGCCTTGGTCCATAACTTTACGCGCGACCAGTTCTGCGGCGGTCTGGGCCGCAAATGGAGTCCCCTTACGGGAACCTCGGAAACCTTGTCCTCCAGCACTGGCCCAGGCCAGAGCATTGCCACCCATATCAGTAATCGTGATGACTGTATTGTTAAAGGTTGACTGGATGTGTGCAATACCTTCGGCCACGGTACGACGCTCACGCCGCCGCTTACCATCCTTCCGCCTAGATTCCGCCATGTTCATCCTCTACTTTTTACTTTTTCTCCCGATGGTACGCCGGGGCCCCTTACGTGTCCGTGAGTTTGTACGCGTACGTTGTCCTCGTACAGGTAAGCCGCGCCTATGTCGCAAACCACGGTAGGAACCGATATCCATCAGTCGCTTGATGTTCATCGCCAATTCACGGCGCAAATCACCTTCAACAGTATATTGCTGCTCGATTGTCTCGCGCAACCGTGTAATTTCGTGCTCAGTTAAGTCTTTTACGCGCGTATCGGGGTTAATAGTTGTCGCCTGTAAAATCTTCTTTGACGAAGACAATCCAATGCCATAGATGTAAGTCAAGGCAATTTCGACCCGCTTGTCATTAGGGATATCAGCCCCTGCTACACGCGCCATTGTCTAGCCCCCCTTAGTCATCTATCCCTGACGCTGTTTGTGACGTGGATTTTCGCAAATAACTCGTATCACGCCTCGCCTACGGAGGATCTTACACTTATCACAGATCGTTTTGACCGACGCACGCACCTTCATATCATTGTCTCCGCATCTGTCTTACGACTTACTAGGCACTAGACTATCTTCCTACTTGAAACGATAGACAATACGACCACGAGTCAGATCATATGGTGACAATTCAAGCTTCACCTTATCGCCTGGAAGTATTCTAATAAAATGCATCCGCATCTTCCCGGAAATATGGGCGAGCACCATATGCCCATTCTCGAGCTCGACTTTGAACATAGCATTTGGTAACGGTTCAACTACCGTACCTTCTACAGCGATAATTTCTTCTTTTTCCATAAATTCCTAATTGCTACCACTCAAAGCTGGCTGAGGATAATACCCTCATGCTCGGCGACAGTAATAGTATGTTCGAAGTGTGCTGAGAGCCTACCATCTGCAGTAACAACTGTCCAGTTATCCTGCAAGATTTGCACATCGGAGGTCCCCACATTGACCATGGGCTCAAGGGCTAAGACCATACCAGCTCGCAGGCGTGGCCCGCGTCTGGGAGGACCGAAATTGGGTACTTGCGGTTCTTCGTGCAAGGCCGTCCCAATGCCATGCCCCACAAAAACTTTCACCACAGAATAACAGTGCTGTTCGGCGAAAATCTGGATAGCATGGGAAATATCAGACAGGTAATTGCCAATTTTCGCTTGCACAATACCCACATAGAGCGCCTCTCTTGTGGTGTTTATGAGCTGCTGTGCCTCCTCTGTAATAGGACCAACTGCAAAAGTAATCGCATGATCCCCATAATAACCATCGACAATAGCACCGCAGTCAATACCAATAATATCTCCCTCTACAAGCTTCCGTTTCTTGGAAGGAATCCCGTGGACCACTTCCGAGTTAATTGACGTACATAGCGTGGCTGGAAAGCCGCGATAACCTTTAAATGCGGGAAGCCCCCCATACTTACGGATGTATGTTTCCGCTACTCTATCCAACTCAGCTGTAGTGACCCCAGGTTGAATCATTGGAGCAATATGTTGCAACGTTGCAGCCGCAAGTTGGGCACTAACGCGAATTTTAGCAATTTCCTGTGGAGAGCGACAGGTAATCATAGTATTTTACAACACTGCTGTAATACGTTGAAATATGTCGTCAATAGTGCCTACACCTGCAATACAACGCAACAAACCCTGCTGACGGTAATAGTCTATAAGAGGTGCCGTTTCATGCTGGTACACCTCAAGCCTATGGCGAATGGCTGCATCCGTGTCGTCGTGTCGTCCTTCCAACTGGCGGCGCCCGGCGAGGCGTTGCAGCAACTCTTCATGAGGGACTTCAATACTGATCACATGCTCAATAGGTCGAGTTTGTTCCTTAGAGAGCTGCATCAGCGCCTCCGCCTGTGCCACTGTGCGCGGGAAGCCATCCAGAATAAAACCATGCTTGGTATCGTTCTGTGCTAGTCGCTCTCGTACAATGCCAATGATTACCCCATCCGGCACCAAGGCCCCACGGTCCATATAGCGTTTTGCTTCTAACCCCAGCGGTGTTCCATGACGCACTGCCACTCGCAGGATATCTCCTGTGGAGATCTCTGGGATACCGTATCGCTCGCTGAGCCGATGTCCTTGTGTCCCTTTCCCTGCTCCAGGTGGGCCCAAAAGAATCAAATTCATCGTCCTGTCTTCCTGTACATGAGCTAGACTATCGACGTCCCTTGATGCGCCCTTTCTTGATGAAGCTTTCATAGTGGCGCATGACGAGATGCGATTCAACCTGTTGCATAGTATCCATAGCCACTCCTACCACGATGAGTAACCCTGTGCCTCCAAAGAAAAATGGTACATGGAAGAGCTCGACAAGGTAAGTCGGCAAAATGACAATAAACGACAGGTAGAGTGCCCCGACCAAAGTAAGACGCGACAAAGTCCGGTCAATATACTCGGCAGTCTTTTTCCCCGGGCGAATACCGGGCACAAACCCCCCATACTTGCGCATATTGTCAGCGACATCGGCTGGATTGAAAATGATCGCGGTATAAAAGTACGCAAAGAAAATAATCATCAGAACAGTCAATATGGAATACAAGATCGTTCCGGGAGAAAGTTGCTGCACGATGGTTTCGAGAATACCACCTGGATGCTGCACCCCCACAAATTGCGCAATTGTTGCTGGAAAGACCATAATAGACGAAGCGAAGATAGGTGGGATAACCCCTGAGGTGTTGATTTTTAGAGGGAGATGGGTGCTTTGCCCGCCGTACATACGGCGTCCAACCACACGCTTCGCATATTGGATGGGAATTCGACGGTGCCCTGCCTCCATAAAGACAATAGCCGCTACGACAGCCACCATGAGCACGAGTACACCTAGGAACAGAAATGGACTCATTTCTCCCAGGCGCAATTGGGTCCACGTTTGGCCTATGGCAGAAGGCATGCGCGCGACAATCCCCGAAAAGATAATCAGTGAGATACCATTACCGATGCCCCGCTCAGTGATTTGCTCTCCTAGCCACATAATGAATGTGGTGCCTGCCGTCAAGGTCAGCATAGTCATGAGACGAAATGCCCAACCGGTATGTACGACAATATGCGCCCCCCCCTCCACTTCCATATGTTCCAAACCTATAGCAATACCCAGCCCTTGGATCATACTCAATACAACCGTGCCATAACGGGTATACTGATTGATTTTCTTACGCCCTGGCTCCCCTTCTTTATTCAGTTTTTCCAGATAAGGGACAACTACAGTGAGCAATTGGAGGATAATGGAGGCGCTAATATAGGGCATGATACCGAGGGCAAAAACAGCCATCTGCTCGAGCGCACCGCCAGAAAACATGTTAAAGAACTCGACGATGGTGCCCTGCGCACGCTTGAAATAGAGCGCTAGGGCCTGACTATCGATACCTGGGGTTGGAATAAAGGCTCCTACCCGGTACACAGCCAGCAGCGCAAAGGTATATAAGATCCGCTTTTTCAATTCGGGGATTTTAAAAACATTTTGGATCCCGTCGATCACGCAGATTGCTCCTCTGCTGTACCACCAGCAGCCATAATCTTTTGTTTGGCGATCTGACTAAACTTGTCTGCCTGCACGGTTAAGGGGACAGCTAACTCTCCATCACCCAGGATTTTGATAGGCTTGACCAGGGACTTGATCTTCCCTATATGTTGCAGCAACTCACGCGTGACCACTGTGTGCGCATCAAAACCATGGAGGTCTTTGATATTGACAATCTGATAGACGATTTTGAATATATTGGTGAAACCACGCTTCGGCAAGCGCCGCTGTAACGGCATCTGCCCACCTTCAAAGCCGGGAGCAGGCTTACCTCCCGAACGTGCCTTCAGCCCCTTATGGCCACGCGAGGACGTTTTACCATGCCCTGACCCAGGTCCACGGCCTACACGCTTACGCGGTTTCACTGCACCCACCGACGGACGCAGCGTATTCAGTGTAGTCATAGCATATTCCCTAGCATGAGAGCGGTCTCTCTACCCTTCAACACGTACCAGGTGTTTCACTTTGTTGATCATGCCTCGTACTTGTGGTGTATCTGGGAGTTGCACACTCTTCTGCAGCTTGGTTAAACCCATACCACGCAAGACCAACCGTTGCTTCTCAGGGCGTCCAATCATGCTACGCACTAACCACACGGTAATCTTCTCTCCATCGGCCATCTCTACCCCCTACACCCGCATTGCTTCACGCTGCTTCCCACGCCCCTGAGCAATCTCGCGCTTGCTACGCAACTGCAACAAACCCTCTACAGTCGCTTTGACGACATTGTGGGGGTTATTCGTGCCGAGCGATTTTGTGAGCACATCAGCCACACCTGCAGCTTCCATGACAGCACGTACCGGCCCCCCCGCAATAATCCCTGTTCCACGCGATGCTGGCTTGAGCATCACCTTGCCAGCACCGTAGTGCCCGAGCACACTATGCGGGATCGTGGTGCCAGCCAAGGCTACCGTCTGTAAACTTTTTTTGGCTTTGTCTATCGCCTTGCGAATTGCCTCGGGCACTTCATTAGCTTTCCCTAAGCCAATACCAACGCGGCCAGCACGGTTGCCAACCACCACCAGGGCACTGAAGCTGAAGCGTCTCCCCCCCTTGACGACCTTCGCGACACGATTTACATGGACAATCTTGTCAATATATTCTGTCTGTTCAGCAAATTCCTCAGCCACCCTTGCTCCCTCAGCCTATCGCGTACCTACACTGCGTGTTAGAATTGCAGCCCTTTTTCTCGTGCACCAAGCGCAACAGCTTGCACACGACCGTGGTAGAGAAAGCCATTGCGATCAAAGACTACTTGCTGCACCCCATGTTGCAGCGCTTTTTCTGCTACCATTTGCCCGACAAGTGTCGCCCCTGTGATATTCCCCCCACTCTGGCCAGTTGCCCGAAAATCCTTGCTGAGACTCGATGCAGCAACCAAGACGCGGTTGGCAGTATCGTCAACGACCTGTGCATAGATATGCTTGGCGCTACGAAAGACCGAGAGACGCGGCCGTTCGGGCGTGCCTTGCACCTTCCGACGGACACGGCGCTGCCGTATTTTGCGTGCCCGATTTTTTTCCTCTGGTTTTCCCATAGACGCTAGGACTTACCCTCCTTGCGGCGAATCGTTTCCGTCACGTACTTAATGCCTTTGCCCTTGTAGGGCTCGGGTTTCCGTACAGAACGAATATTTGCGGCGACCTGCCCCACCAATTCCTTATCAATACCCCGCACGGTGATTATGGTGCGGTTCAATTCAAATTCAAGTCCTTCAGGGGCTTCATAGGTGATAGGATGCGAATGACCAAGTTGCAGCGTGAGTGTTTTCTGCTGCACCTGTGCTCGGAATCCAGTCCACACGATCTCAAGCTGTTTTTCAAACCCTACCGTTACGCCAACAATCATATTGTAGAGCAAGGTTCTACTCAAGCCGTGCAAGGACTTATCCAGCTTTGCATCACTACGACGTGCAACCTCTAGCGTCGTACCATTACGATGCACGAGCACCCGTGGATGCAACTGGCGACGTAAAAACCCTTTAGGTCCCTTGACTTCCACATGATTGTCTTCCCTGATGTGCACCTCTACTCCCGGAGGTACAACGATTGGTACACGGCCGATGCGCGACATCGTATCACCTTTCCTCATGGACTACCACACAAAGCAGAGCACTTCCCCCCCCACGTTTTCCGCCATGCACTGTTGGTCGGTTAAAATCCCTCTGGAAGTGGAAAGAATAGCGATGCCTGCACCGTCTAACACCTTTGGCATTGCTTTGCAAGAGACATAATGACGCTTGCCGGGCGTACTAATTTTACGCAAACCTTGGATGATACTCGTATTCGTGGCATTATACTTCAACGTAATGCCTAAGAATCCCTGCGGATGCTCTGCCTTGTCCACACGAAAGTCACGGATATACCCTTCTTCTTGCAGGACACGGGCAATCTCCTGTTTCATACGGGACGCCGGCATTTGTACTCTCTCATGGCGAGCTGCTAGAGCATTACGTATACGTGTCAACATATCAGCGATTGGGTCGGTCATCATACGTGTGCGACTCCACAACGATCATCCTCACCTCAGGAGACTACCAGCTTGACTTGACCACGCCGGGGATCTCGCCTCGGAGGGCTAAGCTACGGAAACAAATACGGCACATAGCAAATTTCCGTAGATACCCTCGCACCCTACCACACACACGGCAACGCCTATACTGACGTGCCGCAAATTTCGGTATCCTGTTTGCCTTATTAATAAGCGATTTTTTTGCCATACTCCTTTTTCCATTCCAAGCTTAGCTTCGGAAAGGCATACCGAGGAGCCGCAGCAGCTCCCTACCCTCCGCATCGGTCTTGGCCGAGGTCACGACGGTGATCGCCAGCCCTTTAATACGCTCCACCTTGTCATAATCCACTTCGGGGAAGATCACTTGCTCTTCAACACCCAAGGTATAATTCCCACGCCCATCGAAAGCATTGCTTGTCACACCACGGAAGTCGCGCACGCGGGGTAAAGCGATATTGACTAACCTATCAAAAAAGTCATACATACGGTCTTTGCGTAAGGTCACTTTGACCCCAATTGACATCCCTGTACGCAGCTTGTACACAGCAATAGATTTGCGCGCCTTCGTAATCACTGGCTTCTGCCCAGAGATAGCGGCAAGCTGTTCCACGCCAGCATCTAAGAGCTTGGGATTCTGAATGGCCTCCCCAAGGCCCATATTCAAAACAATCTTGTCCAAGCGTGGAACCTGCATAACATTACGATAACCAAAGCGCTGCTGTAATACTGGTACGACCTCCTGCCTGTAATATTGGTGCATGCGTGCAACGTAGGCCATGAGATCTCTAACCCCCTTCTCTTCCCCCTGCCATACTTATTTATCGAGGAGTTCACCACAGCGACGACATATACGTACTTTTTTCTTATCCTCCAAAATACGGTGTCCAATGCGTACACCACGCTCACACTTGCTGCAAATGAGCATCACGTTCGAGATATGCAACTTCCCCTCACGCTCAATAATCCCGCCCTGTTGCATTTGCCGCGTCGGACGCGTATGCCGTTTGAGCATGTTGACACGCTCGACAGTCAAACGTCCCTCTTTAGGAAAAACGTGCAATACTTTGCCTTGTTTCCCACGATCTTTCCCAGCGATAACTTTGACAAAATCGTCCTTTTTAATATGCCCTTGTGCTTGAAGAACAACTTTTGCGCGTGCCATACAGTTTTCCCTTACTGTCTCTGCTTCTCAGGGCTTTCAGAGCACTTCTGGCGCCAGTGAGATGATTTTCATAAAGCCCTTGGCACGTAGTTCGCGCGGTACTGGACCAAAAATGCGTGTGCCTACAGGTTCGCCAGCGTCATTAATGATCACTGCAGCATTATCGTCAAAGCGGATATAGGTGCCATCCGTACGGCGAATTTCCTTGCGCGTCCGCACAATAACAGCCCGACGGACATCTCCCTTCTTGATAGCGCCATTAGGTAAGGCTTCTTTCACCGACACCACGACCACATCGCCGACACTCGCATAGCGTCGACGGGTCCCCCCCAAAACGTGAAAGCACTTCACTCTGCGCGCTCCAGAGTTGTCAGCTACCGTAAGCAGAGTCTCCGTTTGGATCATACACCCAATTCCTCACCCCCCGCGACTGGGGCAACGTCCGCTCCAGCACGCCGCCGCACAACTTCTAACAGGCGCCAGCACTTCGTCTTGCTCAGCGGTCGTGTTTCAATAATACGCACGATATCTCCAATCTGACATTGATTGTGTTCGTCATGCGCGTGAAATTTTTTACTCCGTTTGACCACCCGCTCATAAATAGGATGACGCACCCGGCGTTCAACCTTTACCGTGATCGTCTTGTGCATGCGATTACTAATCACTTCTCCGTGCAAAACTTTTCTTCGACCCTCTGCCATAGCCTGCTACCTTATGCGTCCTATAGGATGGACTGCAGTTGACGCTCGCGCTGCACCGTTTTGACGCGTGCAATATCTCGCCGCACAACGGCAATACGCCCTACATTTTCAATCTGACCAGTCGCCAATTGAAAACGGAGGTTAAAGAGTTCTTCGATCAACTCCTGGTGCTTGTGCTGCAACTCTTCAGGACTGAGATCACGTACTTCGCGTGCCTTCATGCGATTGTCCTTGCCCCTTTTACATCTTTGCCAAAAAGCGGGTAGCAATAGGGAGTTTATGGGACGCCAGACGCATCGCCTCGCGGGCAACCCTCTCATCAACCCCATCCATCTCATAGAGAATAAGACCAGGCCTCACGACAGCGACCCAAAACTCTGGACCTCCCTTCCCTTTGCCCATACGCGTCTCCGCCGGTTTTTTGGAGACTGGTTTGTCAGGGAAGACCCGAATCCAGACCTTGCCACCACGACGGACGTGGCGGGTCATCGCTATACGCCCAGCCTCGATTTGCCGGCTGGTAATCCATGCGGGTTCAAGAGCCTGTAACGCATATTGCCCGAAACTGATCTCATTCCCACGACTCGCCTTGCCACTCATCCTGCCCCGGTGCTGTTTACGAAATTTCGTCTTTTTCGGCATCAACATGGCTCAGGCACCCCTCGTTAGCGGCGTCCACGCGTACGCGGTTCAGGCATCACAGCGACTGCTTCGTCAGGAGCCAACAACTCCCCTTTATAAATCCACACCTTTACCCCGACCTGACCGTAGGTTGTCTTTGCCTCAGCGAAACCATAATCGATATCTGCACGCAGCGTGTGGAGTGGCACACTCCCTTCACGATACCACTCACGCCGTGCCATCTCCGCCCCAGCGAGACGTCCCGACGACTCAATACGGACTCCCTTCGCACCAAAACGCAGTGCTGAGGTAATGGCCTTTTTCATGGCTCGTCGAAAGGCCACACGACGCTCAAGTTGCAACGCAACATTTTCGGCAACAAGCTGAGCATCAATTTCAGCTTTACGGATTTCTTTAATATTGATGGCCACTTGCTTCTGAGTCAGATCTTGCAACTCGTTTTTTAACTTATCCACTTCTGCCCCGCGCTTCCCAATGATGATGCCAGGGCGTGCAGTGTAGATGTTAATTTTTGCCCGGTTTGCAGCACGCTCTATCTCTACCTTCGAAATCCCTGCATGATAAAGCCGCGTCTTAATATGGCGGCGAATCATTAAGTCTTCGTGCAACAAATCGGCATAATTGCGCTTTGCGTACCAGTTCGATTGCCAGGTTTTATTAATTCCCAGCCGAAATCCTATTGGGTGAACTTTTTGCCCCACAATATCCCCCTTCTGTGCCTCAGTGCCGACGACTCTCTGCGCGTGGGATTATGTAGGCGACTAGTGGGTATCCCGCTCGCGCAAGATGATCCGAATGTGACTGGTACGCTTCCGAATTGGCGTCGCTCGTCCACGCGCACGTGGCATGAAACGTTTGAGCGTCGGCCCTTCATCGACCATGATACGATCGATGACTAAAGTATCAACGTCGCTTATCCCATCATTCTCCGCCGCATTCGCTACTGCAGATTTTAAAAGCTTCTGAACTGGTAGTGCCGCTTTTTTACGGGTAAATCCCAAGATACTGAGCGCCTGGCTTACGCTCTTCCCACGCACCGTATCCACGACCATTCGTACCTTACGCGGAGAGATGCGAATGTGTGTTGCGCTTGCTTTCATCACCACGTCCCTTTACGCGATCTCCCGGCTTATCTCTTGATCTATTTCAGCCCCGTTGTCCGCTTCGTCATACCGCTATGGGCACGGAACGTCCGCGTCGGCGAAAATTCTCCCAGTTTGTGTCCTACCATGTTTTCAGTGACATATACCGGAACAAATCTTTTGCCATTATGCACGGCAATAGTATGTCCCACCATCTCTGGGAGAATTGTCGAGCGTCGTGACCATGTCCGAATAGCTCGTTTTTCTGCGCTGTTCTCCATAGCGAGGATCTTTGCTAGCAGATGCGCATCAACAAATGGTCCTTTTTTAACAGAACGTCCCATCTCTCCATACTCCTGGGTCTTTTCCCGGCCCTCTCTATTTCCGACGTCGCACAATAAACTTACTCGTGCGCTTATTGCGCCGCGTTTTGTATCCCTTCGTCGGTACTCCCCACGGCGTAACCGGATGGCGTCCGCCCGATGTCTTCCCTTCTCCTCCACCATGTGGATGGTCCACAGGATTCATCGCCACCCCACGTACTCGTGGGCGTCTACCTAACCAACGCGCCCGCCCAGCCTTGCCGATGGAAATACTTTCATGGTCGGCATTCCCCACTTGACCTATGGTCGCACGGCATGAAGATAAGACTAAACGCATTTCACCTGATGCCAAACGTACCTGGGCGTATTTACCATCACGTGCCATCAGCTGTGCCGCTCCACCAGCACTGCGGACGAGTTTCCCCCCTCTCCCTGGAGCCAGTTCAACGTTATGAATCGTTATGCCTAGCGGCATATCTTGCAAAGCCATCGCATTGCCTGGACGGATATCTGCCTGCGGCCCTGACATAACGGTATCACCTGTTTGGAGACCTGCAGGTGCAAGAATGTAACTCTTTTCGCCATCTGCATACTGTAACAAGGCTATGCGTGCCGAACGGTTGGGGTCGTATTCGATGGTGGCCACTTTGGCTGGGACACCATCTTTCATGCGCTTAAAATCGATCACGCGGTAGCGTCGCTTATGTCCGCCTCCGCGATGCCGACTCGTCACCCGGCCGTTATTATTCCGCCCACCCGTTTTCTTGATCGTCCCTAAGAGACTGCGCTCAGGTGTGGTTGACGTAATCTCTGCAAACGTACTGACCGTCTGAAAACGCCTCCCAGGAGACGTGGGCTTATAACTACGGATTGCCATGATCCCAATCCTCGCTAGACACCCTCAAAGAAGGTAATTGTGTCGCCTTCTCGCAAGGTCACATAGGCCTTCTTCCAGTCAGGCTTTTTCCCCTCACGCATACGCACCCGCTTCTTCTTGCCCCGCATGTTCAGCGTGTTGACCTCCAAAACTTTGACCTGAAACAATGCTTCTATGGCTTGCTTAATCAGTAACTTGTTTGCCTGTGGGTCCACCTGAAAGACCACGGTATTGTGCTCTTCGTTACTCTGCATGCCTTTTTCAGTGATCAGAGGGCGCTTGATAATCTGATAATGATCCATTAAGTCAACCTCCCCACGATTTTCTCAATGGCTGCCTCAGCGCAAATAACCGTCGTATAGTGTAGCAAGTCATAGACATTAAGTCCTACAACCGGTAAAACTTTGACATCTGGGATATTGCGTGCTGAAAGATACAACGATTCATGCGGCTCTGCCACTAGCAGAAGTACCTTGCGCTGCTCAGTAAAATATTTGACCATTTGCACGACTTCGCGCGTTTTTGGCTGCGGAATGTCAAAACGCTCAATAATACGGAAAGCATTTTCACGCACCTTTAAACTTAACACTGAGCAGAGGGCTACACGCCGCTTCTGTTTGGGCATAGTATAGGCATAGGAACGCGGCATGGGCCCAAAGACTGTTCCACCACCGCGCCAGAGAGGCGAACGTTTCGACCCTGCACGAGCCCTCCCCGTCCCTTTCTGACGCCAGGGCTTCGTCCCTCCACCTCTTACTGCCGAGCGGCTCTTGGTATGCGCCGTCCCTTGCCGACGTTTTGCCAACTGATAGCGCACCACCTCATGCAAAAGGTGCTCTTTGACCTCGGCGCCAAATATCGCCTCTGGAAGATCAGTTTGGCGTATCACCTGTCCTTGGGCATCATAGACATCAATCTTCATCAGCCTTTCCCCGCCTGCCTCTATCACGGCTGTTTCCTGCTGACTTGTATCAAGAGCATCCCACCAGTGGGGCCGGGGACTGCTCCTTTGACAAGCAACAGATTCCGTTCTTTCAGAAAGCGCACGACCTCGAGGTTTTGCACCGTCACCCGCGTATGGCCATAATGCCCAGGCATCCCCGTATTCTTCCAAACTCGGCCCGGGTCTGCGGAGGCCCCCACTGATCCCCCATGGCGGAAATATTCATGGGTTCCATGTGACATATTCTTCCCGGAAAAATTATGACGCTTTATCACACCCGTAAAGCCACGCCCTTTGGATGTACCAATAACATCAACGTAACGACAACCAACAAAAATCTCACCTGAGACTTCCTGACCTTCCTGGCATTCCTCCAGGGTCTGTGCATCAACGCGAAACTCTCGCAGCCATCGCGTAGGATTGACCCCACTACGCTGAAAGTGGCCGCGTAACGGCTTGGTTACACGCTTCACTTTTTTTGGCCCAAACCCCAATTGCACAGCAGTATACCCATCACGCGCTGCGAGCTTTTTCTGGACAATCCAACATGGTCCTGCCTCAATGGCAGTAACAGGAATGACATCTCCATCATCTGAGAAGAGCTGCGTCATTCCGACCTTACGACCGATGAGTCCTTGTAACATATGCAAGTCATCCTACAGTTTAATCTCAACATCAACCCCAGCTGATAGATCGAGCTTCATAAGAGCATCCACAGTTTGCGGGGTAGGCTCCAAAATGTCGAGCAAGCGTTTATGAGTCCGAATCTCAAACTGCTCACGCGATTTCTTATCGACATGCGGCGACCGCAATACCGTAAACTTGTTCAACACGGTAGGTAAAGGAATAGGGCCAGCCACCTGTGCACCTGTACGCTTTGCCGTCTCAACGATCTCGTTCACCGATTGATCCAGGATACGATGATCATACGCTTTAAGTCGTATACGAATTTTCTGCCCAGCCATGCATCCACCATGCCCTTATCTCATAAGTCGCTACGCCAGGACCTCGCTGACAACGCCGGCCCCTACCGTCCGCCCCCCTTCCCGAATCGCAAACCGTAACTCCTTCTCCAACGCAATCGGCGTGATCAACTCCACCTGCACCGCTACATTGTCCCCCGGCATCACCATCTCCGTCCCCGCCGCTAACGTCACCACCCCCGTCACATCCGTCGTCCGAAAATAAAACTGCGGCCGATACCCCTGAAAAAACGGCGTGTGCCGCCCCCCCTCGTCCTTCGACAACACATACACCTCCGCCGCAAACCGCGTGTGCGGCGT
>Ga0184623_10000697_pt1 | contig 14390 bp, 13 predicted proteins | sample PLM1_100_b1_FD_133138 | JGI IMG/M metagenome (GOLD analysis project Ga0184623, IMG submission 133138) | Groundwater sediment microbial communities from an aquifer in East River, Colorado, USA - PLM1_100_b1 | ecosystem: Environmental > Terrestrial > Soil > Riparian zone | place: USA: East River...
CAGCACAGGCGCCCGAGCGCGTGGCTGGCCGGCCGCAGCCGCGCTGGCAGCCGCACAGGGCGCCGCGACCGCCGCGACCGCCGCCGCGCCCAGCGCGCGGCCGAGCGGCTGGGTCAGCGCGAGTTGCCCACGCTCCTTGTGCGCGACCAGCGCCGCGCGGACGAGGCCGTCGTAGGCCGCCGCGGTGTGCACCGGGGGCAAGCCTGGGGGTGGCGGCTTCGGCCGGACCGGCGAAGGGCGGGCAGCCTGCAGCGCGCCCCGGCAGCGGGCGCACAAGGGGGACGGGACGGGCCTCGGGAACCACGAAGCGGTGTCGGGGCTGGACGTGCCCGCCCCGCCGGCTCCCCTTGCGGCGATGGGACAAGCCTGGCCGCAGCCGGCGCACGTGCGGGGAACGACGAGGTCGGCGAGCGCCGCGGCCAAGGCGATCAGCGCCGACGGGAGCGAGGCGAGCGCTCGGACGAGGAGATGGGTGAAGGTCATGGGCCAACGGTCACCGGGGAGACGCGGGGCCGGCCACCGGGGTGAGCGGATCTGTGGACAGGAAGGGCGAACGGTGGGGTGTGGACAGAATCCGTGATGCGCGTCGGTCAGCCCTGGAACGTCAGGTCGGTGCCGGAGCCGACCCGTTGCCAGCCCTCGCCCTCGAACTGGAACACCCCCTTGGCCGCCGAGGCGAACAGCCGGTCGTCAGGCGCGGCGGCGATGGAGGTGATCCCGGCCAGCCGCGCGGTCGCCTCGGCGGCCCCGCCGTCGATGTCCACGATGTACGGCTGCGGGGCGCTGCCGTCGTCCTTCCGGGCGAGCACGACGACATGGTTGGCGTCCTGCCAGGTGACCGGCCCGAGCGAGGTCAGCTCCCGGCCGATCGGCTGCAGCCCGGCCAATCGCGGCGGGCCGCTCGCCCGCTCGACGCGCCCCACGAGCAGCCGGCTGCGACCGCCGCCCTCGTCGACCACCACCGCCGCACGGGCACCGTCGCGGGCCACCCGGAAGGAGAGCACACGCTTGGCGCCCAGCTCAGGGGCCTCGACCCGGCTGTCGACAGTGCCGGTCAGCAGGTGGACGACTGGGCCGCCCGCGGTTCGATCCACGACCCACAGGCCGCCACCGGCGTCCCACGACGGTTCGCTCAGGTTCGCGCCTTCCAGCGCCCGGAAGAACTCCGCGTCCTCGGCGACCGAGCCGCGGAACAGACTCCGCCGATCGGCGGACAGGCCCGCCACGTCCTGCTCGCCGATCGAGATCGCCGGGTCGGCAAGCGGCGGCCGGCCGGATCCCGCTGCGCCACGGAGCGGGACGGTGGTGGCCGGCTTCGAGCCGTCGCGCGGCGAGAGGATCACCAGGCGCCGGGCGGAGAACGCGTACAACGGGCTGCCCGGGCCGATGACGTCGGGCGCGAAGTTTGGCCAGGCGTCGCGCGGCTGCTGGTCGGGCACACCAGGAACGGCGTAGTCAGCGTTGTTCGCCGTGATATGCACCGCACGGACGTCGGGCAACGCCCGCAGCGTCCACACCAGCTGGGCCGACAGCAACTCGCGCTGCCTGCCCGCGGCGTTCCTCGCTTCCTCGGACAGGTCGACGACGACGACGCCGTTCTCGACGGTCACGATCCGGTCATTGAGCCGGGTGCCGGCGGGGAACTGGCTTACGACAGCGCCGCGCATCCGCGAAGTCGGCCCCCGGAGCATGGCCTGCACGACAGACGTCGCCAGCCCCTGCCTGATCGGCAGCAGCACCGGGTCGGGGACCAACCGGCTGCGGGTGGCCACATCGACGAAGTAAAGGTCGACCTCCCGGTAGGCCCGCGCCACATCGCCGTCGGTCAGCAACAGCCCGGGGTCGAGCCCGACGATGCGCCACTCACCATCGACCTGCCCGAGCCGCAGGCTGGACGTGAGCCGGGCATCGGCCGGAGCGCGGGTGTAGGCACCGTCCGACTCGATCGTGCCGACGAGATCAGCCGCGACGGTGAACTCGTTGTTCGGCCGGGGGGTCAGCCGCAGCGTCGCCTCCTTGTAGATGCGAACGCCCTGATCAGGCGACCACGACGGGCGCAGGCCGGCCGCGAGGTACTCGCGAGCGACCGCGTGGTCACGGTCGAAGTCACCCGCGGCGACGAGGAACCCTCGCGCAACCGACTCGCGGCTCGCGCCCGGAGGTGGCGGCTGGGCGAGCCGCCGAACGTACGCGTCCTGCTGCCGGAAGGTGATCTCGCGCCCTTGGTCGACCGGCCCGGCATCGGGAATGGAGGCGCAGCCGGCCAGGAGGACCACAGCCCCGGCCAGCACGGCCGCTGCCGATCGGCGCCCGGCGAGCCGGGCGAGCAAGGTCTCAGCCACGCGGCGCCCCCGCTGCCGAGTCGGCCGGGAGAGGTGGGCCACCCGACTTCCCCACGGCGAGCGCGGCGAGCCGGCGCTGCGAGTCGCCCGGCTCGAGCGGGATCGGCGAGCCGTCGATCTCCGCCCCCACTCGCCGCGGCAGGGTCAACCGGAACTGCGAGCCGTCGCCAAGCGCCCCCCACGCCTGCAGCCACCCACCGTGCAGATGCGCGTCCTCCAGGGCGATCGACAGGCCCAGCCCGGTGCCGCCAGAGCTCCGTGCCCGCGCCGGGTCGGCCCGCCAGAAGCGGTTGAAGACCAGGGCGGACTCGCCCGGTCGCAGCCCAACGCCGCGGTCGCGGACGGCCACCGCCACAGCGTGCTCGTCGGCCGCCACCCGCACCACGATCTCGCGGCCGTCGCCGTGCTCTATCGCGTTGACGACCAGGTTGCGCAGGACCCGCTCGACCCGACGGGTGTCGACCTCCGCGACGCACGGCGTGTCGGGCGCCCGCAGTGCGACGGTCGCGCCGCGCCGCTCGGCGAGCGGCTCGGCGGCGTCGATGACCCGGCGCGCCACCTCGCGCAGGTCGGTCATCTCCGCGTCCAGATGAGCCGCGCCGGCGTCGAACCGGCTGATCTCCAGCAGGTCGGCCAGCAAGGCCTCGAACCGGTCGAGTTGCGCCTGCAGCAACTCTGCGGACCGGCTCACGGCCGGGTCGAACGACGCGCGCGACTCGTGCAGGACGTCGGCGGCCATCCGGACGGTCGTCAGCGGCGTGCGCAGCTCGTGCGACACGTCGGAGACGAACCTGCGCTGCACCCGGGACAAGTCCTCGAGTTGGCGGATCTGCCGCTGGAGACCGGCGGCCATGTCGTTGAACGAAGCAGCGAGCCGGGCCAGGTCGTCCTCGCCGCGCACCCGCATCCGCTCCTCGAGCCGGCCGGCAGAGAACTGTTCGGCGGTCCGCGCGGCCATGCGGACAGGGTCGACGACCTGTTTGGTGACAATCCAGGCGATCCCGGCCAGCAGCACGACGAGCACCACCCCGGCGCCCGCGAACACCTTACGGACGAGCAGCACGGTGTCCTGCTCCTGGGTAAGAGGGAACAGGTAGTACATCTCGTACGAGGACGGCGCTTCTGGAAGGGCCGGCAGCGCCAGGGAGACCCCGACCGCGTACCCGGGCGTGGGCAGCCGCCCGTCGAGGTAGCTGATCTCGACGAACGTCGACTGCACCCGGCCGGACCTGCGGACCTGCTCGCGCAGCGCGGGCGGCACGCTGCGCGGGTCGACCTGGCCGGACGCGCGCTCTTCGGGCGGCGCGGCGTCCGGCGCGACGACCGGCGCGCTGAGCAGCACCACTTCGTACAGCCCGACCGGACCTCCCTTCGAGGTCGCCGAGAAGACGAGGACGTCGACGAAGCCGGCCAGCTCTGCCGCGCTCGTCACGTCGGCCTGCTCAGCCTGCAGCGTGGCGTCGTTGAAGCCGGCGCTGGCCTCGGCCGTCGCCGCCTTGGTCTTCGCGTCGACCAACCCCCGGGCGACCTGGTTGTGCACCACCAGGGTCAGCCCGCCGACGACGACCACGGAGAAGACCATGGTGGTCACGACCACCCGAAGTTGCAGTGAGCGCCGCCACCGCGTCGCCCAGGCGTGGCCGGCGCGCCGCACGACAGCGGTGGCCCGGCCGGCGGGGCCGCGGAGGGCGTCGACCGCCCCGCCGCTGCCTCTGGGACTGCCGGCGGTGGCCGGGGTCGCCTGGGTCGGCTGATCAGCGTGGGCGTTCATCGGACCGGCCGGGCCGTCAGGACGGGCCGGCCTTGTAGCCGACGCCCCGCACGGTGACGACGATCTCCGGCCGCTCGGGATCGCGCTCGATCTTCGCCCGGAGGCGCTGCACGTGGACGTTGACCAGCCGCGTGTCGGCCGCGTGCCGGTATCCCCACACCTGCTCGAGCAGCACCTCCCGCGTGAACACCTGCCACGGCTTGCGGGCCAGCGCGACGAGCAGGTCGAACTCGAGCGGGGTCAGCGCGATCGGCTCGCCGTCGCGCTTCACCGCGTGACCCGCGACGTCGATTGCCAGGTCGCCGATCTGGAGCAGCTCGGGGGTCGGCTCCTCGCTGCGCCGCAACCGCGCCCGGAGCCGGGCGACGAGCTCCTTGGGCTTGAACGGCTTCACGACGTAGTCGTCGGCGCCCGACTCGAGCCCGACGACCACGTCGATGGTGTCGGTCTTCGCGGTGAGCATGACGATCGGCACGCCGGACTCGGCCCGGATCTGTCGGCACACGTCGATCCCGTCGGTGCCGGGCAACATGAGGTCGAGCAGCACGAGGTCGGGCTTGGTCTCGCGGAACGCCGCGAGCGCTAGGTCGCCGTCGGCCACGAACGCCGGCTCGAAGCCCTCGCTGCGCAGGACGATGCCGAGCATCTCCGCCAGCGCGGTGTCATCATCGACGACGAGCACACGTCCCTTCATGAACCTCATTCTCTCCCCAACATCATTCTCTCCCCATCAGGCGCGCCACCGACGAGGCGCCGACCGGACGGGCCGTGCCGCATTCGGTGACCAGCGCGGTGACCAGCTCGGGGGGCGTCACGTCGAACGCCGGGTTGTAGGCCGGGCTGCCGGCCGGCGCAATCGGCGCCCCGGCCCAGGAGACGATCTCCGAAGGCGACCGCTGCTCGATAACGATCGAGGCGCCGGTCGGGGTTCCCAGGTCGACCGTGCTGGTCGGGGCGACGACTACGAAGGGTACGCCGTGGTGGCGGGCGAGGACCGCCAGCGGGTAGGTGCCGATCTTGTTGGCCACGCTCCCGTCGGCGGCGACCCGGTCGGCGCCGACGACCACGAGGTCGACCTCGTGGTGGGCGAACAGCGAGCCGGCCGCGGAATCGGCGAGCACAACGTGCGGGATGCCCGCGCGAGCGGCTTCGTAGGCCGTGAGCCGCGCGCCCTGAAGGAGGGGGCGGGTCTCGTCGATCCACAGCTTGGCCACGCGGCCCGCCCGGTGCGCCGCGAGCACGACGGCGAGCGCGGTGCCGTGACCGCCGGCCGCGAGCGAGCCCGTGTTGCAGTGCGTCAGCACCCGCGCGTGCTCAGGCACCAGCCCGAGGCCGTTGGCAGCCATTGCCGCGCTCGCCGCCGCCTCCTCCCGGTCGAGGTCGCGGGCCGCCGCGAGAGCCGCCGCCGGGTCGCCGCCCGACTGCTCGTACGCCGTCCGGGCGCGCCGGACGCCCGATGCCAGGTTCGCGGCGGTGGGACGGGCCGCGGCGAGGTTGTCGGCGGCGGCAGCCACGTCCTCGCCGTGGGCGGCCGCGAGCGCCACGCCGTAGGCCCCGGCGATCCCGAGCAGTGGGGCGCCCCGGACGGCGAGACGCTGGATGGCGGCGACGAGAGCGGGCACGTCGGCGCAGCGGAGGGCAATCTCCTCTGCTGGCAGCCGGGTCTGGTCGAGGAGCACGACGGCCGGGCCGGGCGGGTCGGCGAGCCACGAGAGGACGGGTGGCGGATCGGCTGGGGACACCCCTCCAGTCTGGCCGCTGTCCTGTCGGACTGACGTGGCACGATGGCCATGAACGCGGGCGAGCGGCTCGGGGCCGGAGACCTCCTCGCCCGCGCAGCCACACTCGCCAGCCACCGCTTCCCAGTGCGACTTGGGGGTCGACGCCGATGTCCGACACGCCGGGTTGGACCGCGCCGGGCGGCGGCGAGCCGACAGAGCCGGAGGAGCCCGATCGGCCGCCGCCCGAGCCCGCGGCCCCAGGCTGGTCCGCCCAGCCCCCTGCCGGGCCACCCGTGCCACCGGGCCGGTCCCCGCAACAGCCCGCACCACCGCCGCCCGGCTGGGCGCCTCAGCAGCCGCCTCCCGCCTCTCCGGTCCCGCCCGGCTGGTCGCCCCAGCAGCCGTCTCCGGCCCCTTCGGCCCCTCCGGCCCCTCCGATCCCGCCCGGCTGGTCGCCCCAGCAACCCCCGCCGCCCGGCTGGTCCCCACAACAGGGGCCCGGCGCGTGGGGGGCAGCGCCAGCACCCGGTTGGTCTCCCGGGCCGGCCCAGTGGTCGCCGCAACGCCCACCGGCACCCAAACCGGGCATCATCCCGTTGCGCCCACTCGGCGTCGGTGAGCTGCTCGACGGCGCGATCTCGGCGCTGCGCGCCAACCCCCGCACGATGCTGGCCTTGACCGCGGTGATCGTCGTGCTGTCCCAGCTGATCCAGCTCGTCCTCACGCTGCCGGTGATCGGAATCACCGAAGATCTGGGGAGCGTCCAGCCCGAGAGCGACCCCGACGAAGCGCTGTCGGCGCTGGGCTCAGCTCTGGCGTCGCTCGCCCTCCTCTACATCGCGCAGTTCGTGGTGACATTCCTGTCCTTCCACATCCTCGTGGGGCTGCTCGCGCCCGTTGTCGGGCGGGCCGTGCTGTCCGACCAGATCAGCGTGCGCGAGGCGTGGCGGCAGGTCCGGCCGAGGCTCCTTCCCCTGCTGGGCATGGCTCTGCTGCTGCTGATCGTGTCGGTCGGGCCAGCGCTCCTGGCGATCGGCCTGGGGGTGCTCCTGATCGCCGCGGGCGGCCCCCTCGCCGTGGCCGGCGGGCTGCTGTCGGGCCTCGGCGGGCTCGGCGCCCTGGTCGCGAGCATCTGGGCCTACGTCACGCTGGCGTTCGCGACCCCTGCCCTCGTCCTCGAGCGGCAGCCGATACGAGCCGCGATAGCCCGGTCTCGCCAGCTGGTCAGGGGGTCGTGGTGGCGCGTCTGCGGCATCCTGCTCTTGGGGCTGCTGCTCTACTTCGTGGTGTCGAGCGTGCTGTCGACGGCGTTCACGCTGCCGTTCCTGTTCACCGTCGATTTCACGGCCTCCGAGCCGGCGCCGGTCACCATGCTGCAGATCATCCTCGGCGCGCTGGGCGGGATCGTCAGCAACGGCGTGACGTTCCCGTTCGGGGCGGCCGTGGTCGTCCTGCTGTACGTCGACCAGCGGATGCGCCGCGAAGGCCTCGACCTCGAGCTGGCCCGTGCGGCCGGGGCTCCGGGCCAACCGCCGCCTGCGGCGGGAACGGCCCCACCGGGATGGTGACGGCGTTCGACGTCCCCGTCGAGATCAGCCGCGAAGCGGCCCGGGAGGCAGCCCGGGCCGAACTGGCCGACCCCGCCTACCGCCAGGCGGAGCCCAATCCCGTCGAGCGCGCCGTGCAGTGGCTTTTCGACCGGCTCGGCGAGTTGCTCGACCGGGCGTCTGCGGCCACGCCGGGCGGGCCGTTCGGCATCCTCGTCCTGGTGCTCCTCGTCGTCGCCGTCATCGTCGTCGTCCGATGGCGGATCGGTCCGGTCCGGGGATCAGGCGCCGAGGCGCCGCTGCTGTTCGCGGGCCGCGTCCACAGCGCCGCCGAGCATCGCGCCGCCGCCGACGAGCACGCCGCGGCGGGCCGCTGGGCAGAGGCCGTGCGCGAACGGCTGCGCACGATCGTGCGCGATCTGGAGGAGCGCGGCCTGCTCGAGCCGCGGGCCGGGCGGACCGCCGACGAAGCCGCGGCCGAGGGCGGCGCCGCCCTCCCGGGGTGCGGGCCCGGGCTGCGCGCCGCGGCGCGGGTCTTCGACGAGGTCTGGTACGGCGGGCGGCCGGCGTCCAGCGGCATGGATCACCAGCTCCAGGCACTGGACGAGCAGGTCCGGGCCAGCCGGCCGGCGCGGGAGGCGGTGCGGTGAGCGTCCAGGCCACCTCGCGCGACCCGTCGGCGGCCGACCTCTGGCGGGCCGCCCGGCTCCCGGTGCTGCTCGTCGCCGTGGTCCTCGGTGTGGCCATGCTCGTCGGCGTCGTCGCGAGCCGCACCCAGGCCGGGCTCCTCGATCCGCGGGCGGTCGACCCGAGCGGCAGCCGCGCGCTTGCGACGTTGCTGCGCGACCAGGGCGTGCGGGTCGAGCTGGCGCAGACCGTCGCCGAGGCGAGTCGCGCCGAACCCGGCGACACCGTCCTCGTCACCCGGCCCGGGTTGCTCCAGGAGCAGCAGCTCACGGCTCTCCGCGAGACCGGCGCCGATCTCGTGCTCGTCGCGCCGGACCAGCCGGCCCTCGACGTCCTCGCCAGCGGCCTCGCCGAGTCAGGCGTCGCCGAGGTGGCGACCCGCTCGCCCGCCTGCTCACTCGACGCGGCCACGCGCGCCGGAGCGGCCGACATGGGCGGCCTGCTGTACGCCGCGGCGGCCGGCGCCGACGCCATCCTGTGCTACCCGGCCAAAGACGGCGCCAGCCTCGCCCGGACAAGCGCCGGCGGCCGGCGGGCGACCGCGATCGGAACCCCCGCGCCGCTGACCAACGACCGGCTGGACGAGGAGGGCAACGCCGCCCTGAGCATGATGCTGCTCGGCGCCAACGAGCGGCTGCTGTGGTACCTCCCGGCTCTCGACGACCCGGCGCTCGAGCCGCGCAGCGTCGGCGACCTCGTGCCCGGCGGCGTGCGCTTCGGCCTGCTCCAGCTCGCTATCGGGATCGCGCTGCTCGCGCTCTGGCAGGCGCGCCGGCTCGGGCCGGTCGTCGCCGAGCCGCTGCCGGTCGTCGTCCGCGCCGCCGAGACCGTCGAAGGGCGGGCCCGGCTCTACCGGCGCGCCGGCGCGCGTGACCGTGCGGCGGCCTCGCTCCGGGAAGCCGCGCTGGCCCGCATCGTGCCGATGGTCGGCCTGTCCCGTCATGCCCAGCCGACCGCGGTCGTCTCGGCCGTCGCCGCCCGGTCACGATGGGTGGCGCCCGAGGTCGGCGCGCTGCTGTACGGTTCGGCTCCCGGTGACGACGCCACGCTCGTCCGCCTCGCCGACGAACTCGATCGGCTGGAGAGAGAGGTACGCCGCACGTGACCGAGTCCGCTGCTCACTCGACCGCCGCGACCACCGCGACCACCGAGCCGGCGGCGCCGGCCGACGGCGCAGTCGGCGCGCGCGAGGCACTGGTCGCCTTGCGGCGTGAGATCGGCAAGGCCGTCGTGGGCCAGGACGCCGCCGTCACCGGCCTCGTCATCGCCCTGCTCTGCCGGGGGCACGTGCTGCTCGAGGGCGTCCCGGGCATCGCCAAGACGTTGCTCGTGCGGGCGCTCTCGGCGGCGCTCTCCCTCGACAGCAAGCGGGTGCAGTTCACTCCCGACCTCATGCCGGGCGACGTGACGGGCTCCCTGATCTACGACGCCCGCACCGCGCAGTTCTCGTTCCGCGAGGGCCCGGTCTTCACCAACCTCCTACTCGCCGACGAGATCAACCGCACGCCCCCGAAGACCCAAGCGTCGCTGCTGGAGGCGATGGAGGAGCGGCAGGTGTCGGTCGAGGGCCGGCCGCGGCCGCTGCCCGACCCGTTCGTCGTGGTCGCCACCCAGAACCCGGTGGAGTACGAAGGCACGTACCCGCTGCCGGAGGCGCAGCTCGACCGGTTCCTCCTCAAGCTCGCCATGCCGTTGCCGGCCCGCAACGACGAGATCGAGGTGTTACACCGGCACGCCAACGGGTTCGACTCTCGGGACCTCGCCGCGGCCGGTCTCCAGGCCGTGGCCGGACCGGCCGACCTGGCGGCTGGCCGCGCCGCATTGGGCCAGGTCAGGGTCGCTCCCGAGATGCTGGGCTACATCGTCGACATCTGCCGGGCCACGCGCGAGTCGCCCTCTCTCCAGCTGGGCGTGTCGCCGCGCGGCGCCACCGCGCTGCTCGCGGCAAGCCGCGCGTGGGCCTGGCTCTCGGGCCGCGACTACACCACGCCCGACGACGTGAAGGCGCTGGCGCGGCCGGCGCTGCGGCACCGCATGGAGCTGCGTCCGGAGGCCGAGCTCGAGGGCGTGACAACCGACGCCGTCATCGACGGCGTGCTCGCCACTGTCGCCGTGCCGCGCTGAGGCCGGCCGGCGGTCGAGGACGGCACGATGGCGCTCACGGGACGCACCGGCCTGCTCGCCGTCCTCGGCGCGCTCATCGTCGGCTTCGCCCTACCGGGCTGGCAGGGGATCGCCGTGGTCGAGGGCCTGCTCGCGGTAGGTGTCGGCGCCGACATCGCCCTGGCCGGCAGCGTCCGCCGGCTGCGGCTGCGGCGCTCGGGCGACACCTCCGTCCGGCTGGGCGAGATCGCAGCCGTGAGCCTGCTCGTCGCCAATCCGGGCCAGCGCCGCGTACGGGGTCAACTGCGCGACGCGTGGCCGCCTTCGGCCGGCGCCGTCACGCAGCGCCACCGCGTTGACGTCGGCGCGGGCGAACAGCGCCGCCTGACGACCCTCCTGCGGCCGGCGCGGCGCGGCGACCGGACGGCCACCCGGGTGACCGTGCGCTCGGTAGGCCCGCTCGGCCTCGCCGGTCGCCAGGGCTCACACAACGTCCCATGGACGGTGCGGGTGCTTCCGCCGTTCACCAGCCGCAAGCACTTGCCGGCGAAGCTGGCGAGGCTCCGGGAGCTGGACGGCCGGGCAGCGGTCCTGGTGCGCGGCCAGGGCACGGAGTTCGACTCGCTGCGGGAGTACGTCCTGGGCGACGACGTGCGCTCGATCGACTGGCGGGCGAGCGCTCGCGCCGCTGACGTGATGGTGCGCACGTGGCGGCCGGAGCGCGACCGGCACATCCTGCTCGTGCTCGACACCGGCCGCACCTCCGCCGGGCGGGTCGGCGACGCCCCGCGCCTCGACAGCGCGCTCGACGCCGCGCTGCTGCTGGCCGCGCTGGCGAGCCGGGCGGGCGACCGGGTCGACATGATCGCCTACGACCGGCGGCTACGAGCCGACGTGCAGCGCGCAGCTCCCAGCGACCTGCTGCCCTCGCTCGTCCACGCCATGGCGCCGCTGGAGCCCGAGTTGGTCGAGGCGGACGCCAGCGGCATGGTCGCGACCGTGCTGCAGCGCGCCGGGCGGCGATCGCTGGTCGTCCTTGTCACCGGCCTCGACGCGGCCGTCTTGGAGGAGGGTCTGCTGCCCCTGCTCCCCCATCTGACCCGGCGGCATCAGGTTCTCCTCGCCGCCGTCGCCGACCCGCGAGTGGAGGAGATGGCGCGCGAGCGGGGGGACCTCGATGCGATCTACGCAGCGGCGTCCGCCGAGCGGGCCCGGGCGGAGCGCCGGCGGATGACGCACCGGCTCCGCCGGCTGGGCGTCGAGGTCGTCGACCGGCCGCCGGCCGATCTCCCGCCCGCCCTCGCCGACGCCTACCTCGCCCTGAAGGCGGCCGGCCGCCTCTGAGCCGCGGCGTCAGCCGGCGGTCGGCAGCAGGTCGCCCCGGTCGGCGTCGGTCACGTCGCCGGTCTCGCCGGCCTGAGCCGCCCGCCTGCCGAGGACGAAGACGTAAACGAGGAACAGGGTCTCCGCCACGACGCCGATGGCAATCCGCGCCCAGGTCGGCAGCCCGGACGGGGTGACGAACGCCTCGATGACCCCGGACACGAGCAGCACCGCGCCCAGGCCCAGGGCGATGCCGACCGCTGCGCGGCCCTCTCGGGCCAGCGCCTCCGCGCGGGTGTGCGGCCCCGGGTTGATGACGGTCCAGCCCAGCCGGAGTCCGGCGCCCGCGGCGACGAACACCGTGGTCAGCTCGAGCAGGCCGTGCGGGGTGATGAGCCCGAAGAACACGTCGAGGCGGCCGGCCGCAGCCATCAGGCCGGCGCTCGCGCCGAGGTGCACGACGTTCTGGAGCAGGATCAAGACCACCGGGATCCCCAGCAACGAGCCCGTGACCAGGCAGAGGGCGGCCACCCAGGCGTTGTTGGTCCAGACCCGGAACGCGAACGAGGCGGCCGGGCTGCTGGAGTAGTAGGCCTCGAACTCCCCGCCCTCGCGGGTGAGCTCGCGGATCTCCTCAGGCGCGGCGATTGTGGCCTGCACCTCGGGGGTCACCGCCACCCACCAGCCGACCACGGCCGCGATCAGGCAGCAGAGGACGGCGGTCGGCACCCACCAGCGCCGGGAGCGGTAGACCGCAGCCGGGAAGCCGGCGGCGAAGAATCGGGCCAGCTCTTTCCACGCCGGCGTGTGCGCGCCCGTGACCGCCGACCGGGCGCGGGCGACGAGTGAGGACAGCCGACCCACGAGCGCCGGGTCGGGCGAGCTCGAGCGGACCACCGACAGGTGCGTGGTGACCCGTTGGTAGAGCTCGACCAGCTCGTCGACCTCCGCGCCGGTCAGCCCGCTCCGGCGGCGGATGAGCTGCTCGAGGCGATCCCAGTCGCGGCGATGCGCCGCGACGTATGCGTCGATGTCCACTAGCTGCCCGCTGCGTCCTCTGGCCTTTTTGTCCGCTGCCTTTCTCCAGCGGCAAGCCTAGTGGCCCGCCCCGGGGACAAGTTCGTACCAAGCGCGTGCTCTACGGCGCCCTGACCAAGGACACTGGTCGGGTGAGCGATCTGGTGACCGGCGAGGCGGTCGTTGTCGAACTCAGGTTGGCGCGGCTGCCGACCCGGGCGCTGGCCGTCCTCATCGACCTGGCGATCCAGTGGGCGGTGCTGCTTGCGCTGACCTTCGTGGTGGCCGCGTCGGGCTTCCTGTTCGACGAGGCGTTCGTGCTGGCACTCCTGCTCGTGGTGACCATCGCGGTCATCGTGGGCTACCCGGTCACCATGGAGACGCTCACGCGCGGCCGCACGATCGGCAAGCTGGCGCTCGGCCTGCGAGTGGTGCGGGACGACGGCGGTCCCATCCGGTTCCGGCACGCGCTGGTGCGGGCGCTCTTCGGGGTGCTCGAGTTCTGGGTCACCTTCGGCGCGGTCGCCGTCATAACGTCCCTTCTCTCGGCGAAGGGCAAGCGACTCGGCGACATCTTCGCCGGCACGGTCGTCGTGCGGGAGCGGGTGCCCGTCCACGGTGGGCCGATGGCGGCCATGCCGCCCCAGCTCGCGCCGTGGGCGAGCCGGCTCGAGCTCGCCCGGCTGCCCGACGACCTGGCGCTGGCCGCCAGGCAGTTCCTGTCGCGCGCGCCCGAGCTCTCCCCCGAGATTCGCGAGGGGATGGCGCGCCGGCTGGCCGACGATGTGTTCCGGCACGTCTCCCCGCCGCCCCCGCCCGGAACACCCGCACCGGCCTACCTGGCAGCCGTGCTCGCCGAACGCCGCCGCCGCGAGCTGGGCCGGCTCTACGTCCCTGTGCCGCAGCCCTACGCCATGCCTCCCGGCTACCCGCCGCCGCAGTACGGCCCCCCGGCCCAGTATGGCCCGCCGCCGCAGTATGGGCCCCCCGCGCCAGCCCCCCAGTCGGTCCCGCAGCCCGCCCAGCGACCCGATGCCGAACCGCCGGACAACCCCTTCGCCCCACCCCGATGACAGTTGTCCACAGCAGGCGAAAACGGGCTTCCCTCGCCCTGTCCGTCGTGCTACAACCTTGACATAAGGAGGTGGCACAAATGACAACAGCCCTTACGCTCAAGCCCGTGCCCGACGAGGAAGTGCATCTATCACTCGATGAGCGGACGGTCGAGGCAGCCCGGGAAGCTGCCGCGCGCGCCGGACTAACTCTGTCCGCGTGGATGAGTCACGCCGTCGAGAGCACCGCCCTCTACGAGAACGGGCTGGCCGGCATCCGGGAGTACGAAGACGAGTGCGGTGAGATCACCCAGGAGGATCGGGCGGCGGCGGCGGCTTTGATCGAAAGACTCAGCCAGGAGACGGATGCGGGGGGTGACGTATGAACAAGATCAAGAGGAGGCGGATGACCTACGACACGGGTGCCCTAATAGCGGCCGAGGCGGGCGACCACAGGGTCTGGACCCTGCACGACGCAGCCGTGAGAACGAGACAGCCGCCAAGCGTGCCCGCGGCCGTACTGGCACAAGCGTGGCGCGGCGGCCCCCAAGCCAGGCTGTCGCGCCTGCTCAAGGGCTGCAAGATGGAAGCGCTGGGAGAAGAGCAGGCGCGCTCCGCCGGCAGGGCTTGCAAGCAGGCGCAAACTGCCGATGTCGTCGACACATCCGTGGTCGTCGGCGCATTGGACCGGGGCGACATCGTCATAACAAGTGATCCCGGCGACCTGGGTCGGATAGCCGACGCCCTTGGACAACGGCTGACGATCCAAGGCGTTTGACCGAAGCCGCGAAGGCCCGGGCCACTCCCCGCGCAGTGGCCCGGGCTCA
>Ga0184623_10000698_pt1 | contig 14382 bp, 20 predicted proteins | sample PLM1_100_b1_FD_133138 | JGI IMG/M metagenome (GOLD analysis project Ga0184623, IMG submission 133138) | Groundwater sediment microbial communities from an aquifer in East River, Colorado, USA - PLM1_100_b1 | ecosystem: Environmental > Terrestrial > Soil > Riparian zone | place: USA: East River...
CCGCCAGGCGCGCCACGTGAGTGCGAGGTTCAATGTGACCAGCCAGGTGCCGACGACGACGAGCGTCAGGCCGACGTAGAAGGCCCAGTGCGCCTTGAGCGGCGGGTAGAACGTGAACATGACGGTCGCCGCGTTGCCGATCAGCGGGATCGCCGCCATGACGAGCCCCGCCGTCATGAGCCAGAACGTCCCCCAGGCGAGCCCGAGGCTCGTGAGTGGGATCCGGAGCGCCCGCGTCGTGATGAACGGCACGAAGCCACAGATGAAGAAGGTCGTCCACACCAGCACGTTCAGGACGCCGTGCAGCGTGAGGCTGTGGTAGTAGGACTTCACCAGCGGCGTCGAGGGGTACACGTTGACGCCCGCATGCTCGAGCGACTGAAACAGCCCGGTCACCACACCGCCGAAGAGCGCCACGAGGGCGACGATCAGATTCGCCGCGGTGAGACGATTCAGGGAATTCTCCGGGGTGGTCATCGGCGAGCCTCCACGATCACCCTTCCCGCCATGGTGTGGTGGGCGATGCCACAGTACTCGTGGCAGATGATCGGGAACTCGCCCGGCTGATCGAATCGCACCTGGGCGTGCGCGATCTGGCCGGGTAGCAGCATGACGTTGACGATGTGCTTGGGGATCAGGAATCCATGCACGACATCCTTGCTCGTCGCCCAGAAGTGGACCGTGGAGCCGGCCGGCACCCGGATCTCGCTCGGCGCGAACGACCAGATCTGCGCCGTCATTCGCACCTCGTATTGGCCTGGAGCGATCTGGACGACGCCGGGCTCGGCGAACGGACCCGTCTGGCCGACCGTTCTCGGATCGACTCTCCCCTCGTTCCCGGGCAGGTGGACCCCAGCCCCGAATGCGGTGACGACGAGCGCGACGAGCATGCCGATCGGGATCGCAAAGCTCGGGAGGATCCACGCGAGCTCGTACAGATAGACCGTGGTGCCTCGCTTCATCGCCTCAGCCCCTCCACAGCTTCAGGTACGCGTTGGTCCACAGCGCGGCGAGGAGAAAGAGGTAGATCAACATGAACAGCAGGGCGCCTTTCGGATGTTCGTTCTCGTCCATGGACCCTCCCGGGCTCTGCGCGTGCCCGCGAAGCTTGAGCAACCCCGATGCCAGAGCGGAACGACCAAAAAGTCGCGTAGTTGAACCGCACCGCTGGCGGGTACGGTGAGGCACTACCGCCTCACACGGGGCGCTCGCGTACGTCGCAGGAGCCGGGCGCGGCATCGTGAGTTGCACGATAATGCTGTGCGGTGGACACGATCGAGAACCGGACCTTCGACGAGATCAAGGTGGGCGATACGGCCAGCCTCGTTCGCACCCTCATGGGCGAGGACTCCGAAGTCTTCGGGATGTGGGGCGGCGCGTTGATCTCGACGCTGCTCGGAACGAAGCTCCCCGGCCCCGGCACGATCTACGTCGAGCAGACTCTCCGGTTCCGGCGACCGGTGAGCGTCGGGGAAGCGATCACGGCGTCGGTGACGGCGACATTCAAGGATCCGGCGACGCATCGCGTGATCCTCGAGTGTCGTTGCGTGAACCAGTCGGGCGAGGTCGTGATCGACGGCACCGCCGAGGTCATCGCACCCTCGGAGAAGGTGAAGCGGCTACGCGCCATCTTGCCGACGGTCCACCCGCACGATCGCGGCAGACGCCACCGTCAGCTGATCGCGTCGACCCGCGGCCTCGAGCCGCTCAAGACCGCCGTTGTCCATCCGGTGGACCGGAATTCGCTCCTCGGTGCGATCGATGCGGCGCGGGCCGGGCTCATCGTCCCTGTGCTGGTCGGCCCCGAGTCGAGAATCCGCGCCGTCGCCGCGGCGGAGTCCGTCGACCTGGCACCGTATCGGCTCGTGCCGACGCGCCACAGTCACGAGGCCGCCGAGCGGGCGGTCGCTCTGGCCCGGGCGGGCGAGGTCGAGGCTCTCATGAAGGGAAGCCTCCACACCGACGAGCTCATGCAGGAGGTCGTCGCCAAGGAGACCGGGCTCCGCACCGGTCGGCGGATCAGCCACGTGTTCGTGATGGACGTGCCGACCTGCCCGCGGCCGCTCTTCATCACCGATGCCGCGATCAACATCGCGCCCGACCTCACCGCCAAGCGCGACATCGTGCAGAACGCGATCGACCTCGCCCACGTCCTGGGAATCGAAGCCCCGAGGGTCGCGATCCTCTCGGCGGTCGAGACGCTGAACCCGGAGATCGCATCCACGATCGCCGCCGCCGCGCTCTGCAAGATGGCCGAGCGCAAGCAGATCACCGGCGGTATCCTCGATGGTCCGCTCGCCTTCGATAACGCGATCTCCGAGGAGGCCGCGAAGGCCAAGGGCATCGAGTCACCGGTCGCCGGCCGTGCCGACATCCTCGTGGTGCCTGACCTCGAGTCGGGCAACATGCTCGCCAAGCAGCTCGAGTACCTGGGAGAGGCACAGCTGGCGGGACTCGTGCTCGGCGCCCGCGTGCCGATCGTGTTGACGAGCCGCGCCGATACCCCGTCGACGCGCATGGCCTCCTGCGCCGTCGCTCTCCTCTTCGCCCGGCGGGGACCGAAGTATTGAGTCGCCTCCTGCTCGTGATCAACGCGGGCTCGTCGTCGATCAAGTTTTCGGTGTTCGAAGTCGATGCGCGAGCGCCGACGCTCGCGCAACGCTTCCGCGGTGAGGTCGACGGTCTGGGAGCGCGCCCCCACTTCGTCGCGCATGATGCGGCCGGCACCCGTCTCGCGGACGAGACAATGGGGGCGACCGTGAGCCACGACGACGCGCTCGGCGCGATCTTCTCCTGGATCGAGACCCGCACGGCGGAGGCGGCCGTGGTCGCTGCGGGGCACCGTGTGGTTCACGGAGGCGTCCAGCACGCCAGACCCATCCGCGTGACGCCCGACGTGCTGCAGGAGCTCGAGGCGCTCGTTCCGCTCGCGCCGCTCCACCAGCCCCACAATCTCGCGCCCATCAGGGCGCTCGAGAAGCTCCGGCCGGACCTGCCTCAGGTCGCATGCTTCGACACCGCGTTCCATACGACCCAGTCACCCGTCGCGCAGGCGTTCGCGCTGCCGCACGCGCTCAGCGAGGCCGGGATCAAACGCTACGGGTTCCACGGCCTCTCCTACGAGTACATCGCCAGCGTGCTGCCCGAGCGGCTCGGCGACGTGGCCGACGGCCGTATCGTCGTCGCCCACCTGGGTGCGGGCGCCTCGATGTGCGCGATGCGTCGCCGCCGGAGCGTCGCGACCACGATGGGCTTCACGGCTCTGGAGGGGCTGCCGATGGGAACGCGCACGGGCTCCATCGACCCCGGGGTGATTCTCCACCTGATGAGCGAGCGCGGGATGTCGCTCGCCGCGGTCAGCGAGCTCCTGTACAAGAAGTCGGGCTTGCTCGGCATGTCAGGCCTGAGCTCCGACGTCCGTGACCTTCTCACGAGCGACTCGCCCCGCGCGGCCCAGGCGCTCGCCGTGTTCGTCTATCGAGTCGGCCGCGAGCTCGGCTCGCTCACCGCCGCTCTCGGCGGCCTCGACGCCCTCGTGTTCACCGGCGGGATCGGCGAGCACGCCGCGCCGATCCGTGCGCGTGTGTGCCGGGATGCGGCGTGGCTCGGGCTCAGCCTCGATGAAGTCGCCAACCAGCGGGGCGGGCCCTGCATCAGCGCCGGGGGCAGCCCCACGACGGCGTGGGTGATCCCGACCGACGAGGAGCTGATGATCGCCCGCCACACGCTCGCCGTCGTCGGCAGCTGACCCTCCCTCCTCCGTGTCAGCCTTCAGACCCGGCCGGCGATGCGTGATGCCGCCGGCGACCGAGAAAAAGCCCGCCACGTAATCCGGAATCGACAAGCCCCGCAGCCATCGGGCTCCTATGACCTCGGCGATGAGCAGCATTCCGAGCGCGACCAGACCGACGGCGGCCCTCGGCCCGAGCGCGGAGGAAACGGCGAAGCGCCGGATGGTCCAGCGCGCCGCGATAATCGTCGTCACGAGCATCAAGGGAGCTTCCAAACAATTCGCGGACAGGGCCCAGCACCCAGCCAGCCGCAAACACCAGAGCGAAATATAGCGCACTGGTCTTCAGCGCACGCATGCAGTCATCCCTCACCAGATGGCGCAGGTCATTCGACGTACGAATCTGGACGATCGACGAATGTCTTCGCACATTCGAACGAGCAGAAGTAGTACGTCGCGCTTCCGTACGGCATCCGCGCCGGCGCCGTTTCCGGCCGCACCTGCATGCGACACACCGGATCGATATAGCGAGGCTCGACTTGTCTCGTACGTGGAACCACTTCGTGGATGCCGACCGGCTCCAGGACGTTCTTGAAACGGACCATCCCCAACGGGCGGCAGGCGAGATCTCGGTGACCTTTCAGAGCGGATGCAATGGGATCGGTACCCAGCACCTGCCCTTCGTGAGCATGGGCAGCCACACGGGCGGTGAGGTTGAGCGCCGGGCCGAAGTATCGGCCCTCCTGCTCGACAACTCGGCCACCATGAATCCCGACTCGAACGCCGGGAAACAGCGGCTCCTTCTCAACGGCTTCGCGAATCCTAATGGCGGTCTGCGCGGCAGCGGCCGCAGCATCGGCGACGACGAGCACCTCATCGCCGACGCGCTCGACGAGCCGCGCACCCGGGGCGAGGGCTTGCTGCGCGAGCCCTACATATTTCGTCACGATCCTCGCCGCCTCCATCCCGCCGTGCGCCTCGGTCAGCGCCGTATAGCCGGACAGATCAGCGATGAGGAACACGACGTCGATTTCGCGCTGATCCATAGCTAGGATCCGAACGACAACCCGCCGCCGAAGAGTGACGAGCGGTCGGCGGCACCGGCGGTCTTGGAGTGGCCGCGCGCGCGCGACTTCTCTGAACGGGGCCCCAGGCCTGAGACGGCCCAGGGCCCCCGCGCCAGCTTCCTATCCGGCTTTCACCGGGATGAAGCTTCCCTTCGCCGCCGCCGTCTTCGGCAGCGTCACCGTCAGGACACCGTCCTTGAATGCGGCGGTCGTCTTCTCGGTGTCCACCGGACCCGGCAGTGGGATCGTCCGCGTGAACGCGCCCCACGCGCGCTCCACGCGATGCAGCTTCTCGTTCTTCTCCTCCTTCTCGCGTGTCTTCTCGCCCGTCATCACGAGTAGCCCGTCGCGGACCGAAACGTTGATCTCCTTCGGCTCCACGCCGGGGACTTCGAGCTTCGCGACATACGCGTCCTTGGTCTCGAAGAGGTCGAGCTTCGGCATCCACTCTCCGGCCACCTCGAACACGCCCAGGCGCGGCTCGAAGAAGCGGTCGAACACTCGATCCATTTCGCCCTTGAACAGATCCATCCCTGCCCACGGAGCCAGCGCGCGCATGACCCTTTCCCTCCTTCCTTCAGTGCCATCCGTGGTCTCAGTGCGGTTGGCTGCTTTCGCCGCCTCGTCCACCGCACCGCAAGGCTGCCGACAGGACCCCTCCCTCGTCGCACCTCCCTCCGGGCGCTGGTAGCGCCACAGGAAAACTGAGCAACGAAGGTGCCATAGCGGACCGCGCGGGAAGCCTCGGATTTTCCAATCATCTCGGACGTGCGCGGGCGCGTTAGATGGGGAGGTCATGCCCCACTGGGGCGGGCATGCACGCTCCGATGGGGTCCTCGCCCCCGGATCAAGCTTCCTTGAGTGTGAATACCGGGCACGGCGCCATCCGGATCACGCGGTCCGCTACGCTGCCGACGAGGAGTCGATGGATCTCGCCGCGCCCGTGCGTGGCCAACAGCACGAGGTCCGCGTGCGACTCTTTCGCCTCGCTGAGGACCTCGCGATAGGGCACGCCCACACGGAGGACCGTGCGCACTTTGGCCCCGGCGTCGCGCGCGCGGACCGCCCACGCCTCGAGCATCTCTGCCCACGCGCGTCCCTCCGGGGAGAACTCGCAGAGCGCCCCCCTTGTGAACGGTCCCTCGAAGACCCTCCTGGTGGGCGGCGGATCCTCGTCGTCGGCGCGCGGGATGCCGAGCTGGTGCTCGGCCTGAACGGATCTGAGCTCCGCTTTCCGCTCCTCTGACGCGAGCAACACCTCCACGTCCAGGGGTGTCCCCGGAAGCACGTGCAAGAGCACGAGCTCGGCGCCGAGATTCGCGGCCATCCTCTGTGCCACCGCCCAGGCTTTTTCCGAGCCACCCGAAAAGTCTGTGGGTACCAAGATTCGAGAGAACATCCCTTCGCTCGTCATCGTCGCCACCCCCAGCAGCCGCGGTTCGGACCACGCGTCACTAAGATGAAGTACGCAATGCGAGTGCCAGTGTCCACGCGAACGTGATCTTCTAGAGATCAAGTCCTTAAGCCCAAGGGGCGCTCGGCGACGGTGGGATGGCACGGGACTTTTCTGTGGCGTCACTTCCCCACTATGCGCGTGCCCGCCCCAGTCGACCCCCGCCGCCGGGCCGGCCCTCCACCGCGAACGCCATCTCTCGTGGGCACTTGCAGGGAGGGTGCACCACGGCACGGTCCTTGTAAGACAGAAGGCCAACGAGAGCGTTTGGGAGGGCACCACCCATGAGACAAGGAACATCGAGCGACCGGTGTCGATTCGCTCAGCCCGGTCCGCCGTCGTCCGTGACGAGCGAGGGCTTCTACTGCCGCCTGCCGGGCGGGCGCGTGCACATCCCATCGGCGGAGGAGATTCGGCGCTTCTGCGCCACCGGCCGCTACGCCGAGTGTCCGGTGAACCAGCGGTGGACGCCGGCCAGCAGAGTGGAGCCGGCGTAAGAACGCGCCGACATTCGCCACACGCCACCGTGGCTGTGAGGGAGGAAGCAATGGCACGCACGATCCTGGTCCCACTGGACGCAACCTCGGAGAGCGCGGCCGTTCTCGACACCGTCCGCGAGCTCGCGCGCGTCGAGGGCGCGACGGTGCGTCTTCTACACGTCGCGCCTGCGCCAGAGGCCGTGGTGAACGACGACGGCCAGGTCATCGCCTACGCCGATCAGGAGACGGACCGCGTCGAGCACGAGGTCACCGTGTTCCTCAAGAGCCTGCTCGGACGCTTGTCCGGCGTGCGCACAGAGTTCGCTGTCCGCTTCGGCGACCCCGTCGAGGAGATCGTCCGCGAGGCGGAGTCCGCGGACGCCGAGCTCATCGCCATGGCGACGCATCGTCGAAAAGGGGCCGCACGCCTGATCGCCGGCAGCGTGGCGGAAACAGTGGAGCGCCAGACGACACGGCCTGTGCTGCTCGTGTGCTATGGCCACGCAGGCGCGAGCGAGGTTGCCGCGTAAGGAGGAATGAGCCATGGGCGAGGTCATCCTCGGTGTCGTGTTCGCGGTCATCGTCACGGCTGCCATTTTCATACGAGAGTCTTTCCGGACAAGCGACCGGAGCGGGATCTACTGTCCCACGTCGAAAAGTGTGGTCGCGATCCGGGATGGTGTTTGTCGTGACAAGGGCAGTCTCCGGATCGTCGGCGTCGCGCTGGCGTGCCAGCGCGAGTGCCTCATCATCGGCGGAGCCGGAGCAAACGCGCATTGAACGCCACGAGCACGGTCGAGACCGACATGAGCACCGCACCGACCGCCGGCGTGAGCAGGATGCCAGCCCCATAGAGCACGCCAGCGGCCACCGGGATGGCCAGCACGTTGTAGCCGGTGGCCCACCAGAGATTCTGGACCATCTTCCGGTAGGTCGCCCGGGCAAGCTCGACGATGGCCGTTACATCGCGCGGGTCGGACCGGACCAGCACGATGTCCGCGGACTCGATCGCCACGTCGGTGCCGGCGCCGACCGCGATGCCGACGTCGGCCTGGGTGAGCGCGGACACGCCGTCACCGGTCATCGCGACGGTAAGTCCGCGCGCCTGCACCTCCTTGATCTTGGTCGCCTTCTGGTCGGGCAGGACCTCGGCGAAGAACTCGTCGAGGTCGAGCTCGCGCGCGCCCCGGACCACGCCCGCCGCGATCGGATGCTCGGACTGGCTCTCGAGGCTAGCCGCGAGGCGCAGCAGTTCCTGCTCGCTCCGGCCACCGAGCGGAATCACGTCGGTCACGCCGAAGCGGCCCTCGGTGAGCGTGCCCGTCTTGTCGAAGACGATCGCGTCGAGCGCTCGAGCGCGCTCGAAAGCCGAGCGATCGCGGATCAGGAGGCCGTTGGTTGCCGACAGCGCCGTGGATACCGCGACGAGTGGGCCATCCTCAGGCCCTCACACGAGCGGCGACAAAGTTGTGGATCAGCGTAAGGATCAGCCCGGCGAACGCACCGTACAGAAACGTCTCGACCAGGCCCAGCACGAAGCTTCCAGGGCTGAGCCAACGGAAGCCGGGAAGCACTGCTTCGAGAAGCTGCGACGCGTGGAACTTCGCGGGGACGACGAGACCGTAGGCCACGCAAAGCGCGAACATCACGGCCGCGAAGATCCCCAGGGGCAAGGTCATCACCTTCCAGTTGAGCGGCGGCATGGCTCTATCCTCCCCGAGCTGGCACGCTGCCGACGTGCAGCGTCTGGCACGCGTGAGCCGACTCAGCCGGCGGGCGCATCACTGAACGCGCCGGGCTACGGCGTTGAAGATGGGAACAAACACAAGACCGGTATACGCGCCGTACAGGAAGCTCTCCACGAGCCCGAGGACGAACGCGCCGAAGCTCAGCCAGCGAAATCCCGGCAGCACTATCTCGAGGAACTGCACCGAGTGGAGCGCTTTCGGCACGATCAGACCGTAGATGACGCACACCACGAACGTGACCGCCCCGAAGAGGCCCAGGCTCCACGTCACAATCTTCCAGTTGAGCGGCGACATGGTCTTCCTCCTCACGCCCAGTGGCGATGGGTGCCTGACTGTTCGTCGCTGCTGTCCTTACGCCGGCCGTGACCGCCGTGGACACCGTGACCCAGATGACAGACCAGCATCATCAATGTGATGAGGATGAAGAACCCGTAGTTGCCCAGAAACTCACTCATGTCAGGTCTCGCTTTCTCGCGTCGAACTCCTCTTTGGTGATCTCGCCCCGTGCATACCGCTCGCGCAGGATCTCGAGGGCTGCATCAGGGCGAGAAGCCCCGCCCTGCTGCGCGAGCCAGCGGATGCCCACCACGATGCCGGCGATCAGGAACCCCCAGAACACAAGCATCATGAGCATCATGCCGACGCCCCACGCGCCCCACATCCACCCCATCGGATGCATGCCCCAGCTCCATCCGTAGGTTCGCTCTTGGGCCCACCCATGGCCCGGCGCGAGCCAGGCCGTGATCAGCACGCCGAGGAACGAGCGGTGAACGAGGTGCCGAGACAGGCGCCTCATCGCTCACTCCATCGCGGTTCCAACGTTGCCCCGAGGCGCGGAGTGAACATCGACCAGAAGCCATACCCCCAAGGAATGCCCTCGAAATGCATGCCATGGCCCTCCTTACGGCGTTGTCGAGAGCGGCCAGGTGAAACTCCGCTCCTCCACGCCCCCAACTCTCCTTACGACGATGCTGATTTCAGCCCCCGCGGTGACCGATGGAAACACCACGACCGCCTCGCGGTGATGACCGCTGCTCTGCGTCTGCTCGATCGCAGCCGGCGCGAGCTCAACTGCCGTCGGCCGAGCGCAGCACGACGGCACGCTCCCAGGCGATCCCGTCGAGGTTCACCGAATGGGTGTCGAGCACCACGCTGAACTTGAGAGGCCTCCCGACGGTAATCGGCACCGTCGGTGTCACGGCGACCGTGACAGGTCCTCGGCGATCTTGCTTAGTGAGCCCCGACTGGGCCCGAGCACCTTCGACGGCGATCGAGCAGATGAGCGACGTGACGAACGCGATCTGCATCAGCGAGCGCATCGCAGACTCCTAAGGGTTTTTGACCGTGACGGTCACGGAGTAGACCTCGCCCGCGGTTCCATGGCCGGCCACAACCGTGAAGCGTCCACGATATGGGGGGTCACCCCAGACCACCTCCGTGGCAGGCTCGATGGTGAGCCGATGATCCGGCTCGAACAGTTCCCGCACCGTCACCACTCGACGCGATTCCGCTAGAGCCCCAGTCGTGAGGAGCGCCATCGCTGCGCAAAGAATTATCAGCCGTCGCATTAAGCTATCCTCTAAGTCCCGAGCCATCTCAGGCTCACGGCGCGCTGGCGCCGCGGAGGCACGGGCCGCACGCCTTTGGGCGGCCCGTCGGCCCCGCCTACTTCACGACCACCGTTCCCGTATGCTCGTGCGCCTTGGTCCCGCTGATGTGCACCGTGTAGTCGTACGTCCCGGGCTTGTCGAACGTGATGCGCCCTTCCTTGCCGAGATAGAACTTCATCGCGTCCTGGCCGGCGAACCAGATGTGAGCGGTGCCGCCGGACCCGTTCACCCAGCGCACTTCCTCGCCGACTTTCACCTCGACCTTCTGGGGCTTGCTCTGCTCGCGCGTGACCGTGATCTTGGCCTGCGCCCACGCGCCGCCGGCCCCAAGCGCCAGCGCCAACGTCACCGCTCCGATGCCTGCCGCAATCCTCTGTCGCATCGCTGCCTCCTCCTGGTGTGTGGTGATCCGGGTCACCGGACCCGGCCCGTCGCCCTGAGCCACATGGCCAGGGCGCTGTGATAGTCGGCTAGCGCGTTTACCGCGTTGAAGCGCGCGCGCGTCAGCACGACCTGCGCGTCCAGAATCTCGAGCTGGATTCCGCGCCCGCTCTCGAACCGCTCCTTCACGACCCGGGATTCCTCCTCCGCCTGCTCGAGCCCCTTACGGCTCGCCTCGACTCCCTTCTCGGCGGCCGTCAGCATCAGCGCCGCCTGGTTCACGTCCTTGGCGATCTGCTGCCGCACGAGCCCCTCGGCCTGGCCGGCGCGCTCGAGCCTGGCCTTGGCGGTGTTCAGCGCGTTCTCCCGCAAGAGGCCGTCGAAGAGCGGCAGCGTGACGACGACGCCCACCGAGTAGCCTTCCGAGTTGTCTCCACGCATGCGCATGTTGTCGGCTTGCGACTCCCACGCGCGATTCTTCGTCCAGGCCCAGTCGTACATGGAGCTCAGCGACACCTGCGGGAAGTAGTTGCCGTAGGCGGCCCGTACCTCGGCCTCGGCCGCCTCGCGCTGCTTGACTGCGGCCCGGATCTCCGGCTGACGCGCGCTCGCCTCGCGAATCCCCTCGTCGACCGAGAGCGTCACCTGTGTCAGCTCGAGGCGATCGGCGAGGTCGACGGACGATGCGAGATCCACGCCGAGCGTCGTCTTCAGGGCGACCAGCGCCTGCTCGGCGCGACTCTGTGCCATCGCCTGCATCTGGACGACGTTTGCGCGCTCCGCCTCGTCGCGCAGCACGTAGTAGCGGGGCACGCGGCCTGCGTCGAACCCCGCCCGTGTCACCCGCAGCCGCTCCTCGACGTCGCGGAGCAGCTCGCTCGTGACGCGCACGTTCTCCGCTTCCCGGAGCGCGGCGATGTAGTCGAGCCGCGCCTGCATCGCGGTCTCGACTTCCGCGCTCTTGAGCATCTCCCGCGCCCCTTCGGCCCGGCGCGCGGCTGCCTTGTAGCCGTAGTAGTCGCGGCCACCAGAAAAGAGCGAGTACATCGCGGTGAGGTTGCCGTCGCGCGTCTGGTCCGAGTTGAACACCTGGTAGTTGCGCGCCATCGTGTTCCCGGCCGACGTGTAGACGTTCGGCGCCATGCGCTGGTCGGCGTAATAGCCGTTGGCCGAGAGCTGTGGCCAGAACGGCGCCTGCGCCTCCTTGCGCATCGACTCCATCGCGCGCGCATCGGCGCCGGCCGCCTTGACACGCAGGTTTTTGTCGAGGGCCAGCTCCACGGCGCGGTCCAGGGTCAGCGGCCCGTCGACGCGCGGCAGCGTCTGGGCCTGCGCGGACGCGGCGAAGAGCAGCGCAGCTAGCACGACGATGCGAGCCTCAGTGACTGCCATGCGGTGCCTCCTTCGTGGCGGGCTTCTCTTCCTGGTCTTTCATCCCGGGAGTTCCGGAGATATCGGTGACGCGAGCGCCCGCGTAGAGCGCCTCCTGGCCCCGGACGATGACGCGCGCGTCCGCCTCGAGACCCCGCACGACCTCCACCCGGTCGGCGCCCTCGAGGCCGGTGACGACCACGCGGGGCTCGGCGCGCCCATCCTTCGCGACCCACACCTTCGCGACCCCGCCGAGCCGCACGACGGCGCCGCGCGGGACCGTCAGCGCGTCGGCGCGCGCGCCTGTCACGAACTCCAGCATCACGTATTGCCCAGGGAGGAACCGGCGCCCGACGTTGTCGATCAACGCTTCCACGACGGCCGTCCGCGAACCCTGCTCGACGAACGGGAACACGGCGGTGACGCGGGCGGTGATCGGCCCCGGCCCGCCGCCCGCGGAGACCACGGTGACCGGCGACCCGACCCGGATCGCCGCCACGTCCTTCTCCCCCACGTTGGCCTGGAGCCGGACCCTGTCGATCTGTGCGATCTTCAAGATCGCCATGCCGGGTTGCACGAGGACCCCCGGGGCGACGAACCGCTTGACGACCCAGCCCGAGCTCGGCGCCGTGATGTTCACGTAGTCGCGGAGCACCGTGGAGGTCCCCAGGGCCGCGCGGCCCTGCGCGGCCATCGCCTCGCCCGCCTCCAGCTTCTTCCGGGCCGAGGTCTCCATGGCGCGCGCCTGCTCGAACCGGGCGCGAGCGGCTTCGCGCTTCGCCTCGAGCGAGGCCGCCATCGAACGGTCGTTCTCGTACTCCTGGCGCGAGATCGCGCCGACCCCGACGAGCCGCTCGGAGCGCGCGGCGACCGCCCGCGCGTAGGTGAGCTCGGCCTCGACCATCGCCAGCTCCCGGTCCATCTGGACGATGCCGTGCTGCGCGGCGATGAGGTCGGCCTCCATCCGGGCGCGGCTCGCCTGGGACGTCACGGCCATCGCCTCGGCCTCGCGGACGCGCGAGGACAGCTCGACGTCGTCGAGCCGCGCGACCACCTGGCCGGCGCGGACCGCGTCGCCCGGGTAGACCGAGATCTCGACGAGCCGCCCGGTCACGCGCGGGTAGATGTCCTGTTCGTTGAACGGCGCGACGCTGCCCGTGTAGAGGACGGTGCCCGTCACCGCGCCGCGCTCGGTGCCGGCGAGCGTCACCGGGAAGGGGACGGCGCCTGACGTGACGCGCACGCCCATGTCCATCGCGGTCCGCCCGGGGCCGAAGTTCGCATAGAACGCCCAGACACCCGCCGCGACGACGGGGACGAGGATGGCGCTCCGCCAGATCCTCGCGAGCTTCATGCGACTCACTCCTCTTTCCGCCGCCGCAGGCGCCGCGCTGCGGCCAGCGCGAGCCGGGCGAGGTCGTCCGTGTAGGTGTGGAGGACCGGGACCACGAACAGGGCCAGCAGCGTTCCCATGGCCAGTCCGCCGATGACCACGGTCGCCAGCGGCGCATAGGCGTCGATGCCCGTCCGCGGGAAGAAGGCCACGGGGATCAGCACCACGATGCTGATCAGCGATGTCATGAGGATCGGCCGGAGGCGGATCGGCGCGGCGGTGAGGATCGCCCGGTCACGCTCCATCCCCTCCGCCCTGAGCCGCAGCACGAGATCGATCATGAGAACGGCGACGGTCATCATCATCCCGGTCAGGATGACGACGGCCAGGATCGACACCGTCGAGAACGTCTGGCGCGCCAGGAGGAGGCCGCCGAGAATGCCGGTGGCCATGAGCGAGAGCGAGACGATCATGTTGAAGGGTTCGATCAGGCTCCGGAACTGCGCGACCAGCAGCAGGAACATGAAGATGACCGCCAGGTAGAGCCCGCGGAGCAGACGCTGGAACGATTCCTCCATCTGCGTCATGTCCCCTCGGAGCTCGACGCCGTAGCCCGGCGGGAACTCGATCTTCTGGTGGGCCGCCATGAGGAGGTCCATCGAGAGCTGCATGCTGGGCGGACCGCCCTTGCGGTAGTAGCCGAGGACGGAGACGACCCGGCGGAAGTTGTCGTGCTCGATCAGCGTGGGCCCGCGGCGTTCGTCGAGCCGGGCTAGGGCGCTGAGCGGCACGACCTCGCCCTTCTTGCCGACGATCTTGACCTGGGCGAGGTCGGCCCCGTCGCGCCGCTGCTCGCCGCGATACCGGAGCAGGATCGTGAACTGTCGCTTGTTGTCCAGGCGGTAGAACTCGTTGGTGAGGCCGCCCTTGAGGGCGTAATACGCCTGGTCGGCGACGTCGCCGACCGTGAGGCCGAGCTCCTGCGCCCGCGCCCGGTCGACCACCACGTTGAGCTGGGGCAGCGTCTGCGCCCAGGACGTCGTCACCTGATAGAAGCCGGGAATCTCCTCGGCGAGCCGCTTCGCTTGCTCCCCCATCTCGGAGAGCTTCGCGAGGTCGGGGCCGAAGAAGACCACCTGAATGGGCGCGGCGCTCGAGGCCATGACATCCGCCCCCATCTCCTTGATCGCCAGGCGCCGGATTCCCGGGA
>Ga0184623_10000699_pt1 | contig 14377 bp, 13 predicted proteins | sample PLM1_100_b1_FD_133138 | JGI IMG/M metagenome (GOLD analysis project Ga0184623, IMG submission 133138) | Groundwater sediment microbial communities from an aquifer in East River, Colorado, USA - PLM1_100_b1 | ecosystem: Environmental > Terrestrial > Soil > Riparian zone | place: USA: East River...
GATCGCGGTGTTCTACCGCGACGGGAAGGCCCTCGCGTACCTCGACCGGCCGGACCGCTACGCCCTCACGTCCCAGAACGTCGCGATCCTCGGATGGCTCCAGAAGGTCTTCACGGGCGTCGTCCAGCAGGCGGAGGTGTACTACCTCCAGAAGCGGATCTTCGACGGGAAGTTCGGCTCGAAGGAGCCCTTCATCTTCGAGGACCCGGACTTCGATCTGATCGAGCTCCGCACGTTCGGCGAGTTCCGGTACCGCCTGAAGTCGCCGGAGGCGTTCGTGAACCAGTTCGTCGGGACGTTCGGCTCCGCGACCTCCGCGGAGGTGGAGGACCGGATCCGCGATGAGCTCGTCAAGCAGGTCTACGTGAGTCTCGGCAAGATGAAGGAAGGCGGGATGAAGGTCACGCAGCTCGCGACGAACCTCAATGAGATCGAGCAACGCATCCTGTCGGAGACGAAGCCCCACTTCGCGAACCTCGGCCTGGAGGTCGTCCAGGTCAGCGGCCTGAGTATCCCGCTCCCGGACGCCGTGAAGGCGGCCGTGGCGACGGCATCCGCGGGTCGCATCCTGAACCGGAACGCCGCCACGGGCACCCAGCAGTACGCGTTCGCGGACGCGATGAAGACCGCGGCCGCGAACCCGAGCGGGGGCGCGGGGGCCGGGTTCGGCCTCGGCGCCGGCATCGGCATGGGGTACTCCATGGCGGGCCAGATGGGCCAGATGCAGGCGCCCCAGCAGGTCAAGGTGTGCCCGAAGTGCGGCTCCCAGCAGCCCATGACGCAGAAGTTCTGCGGGTCCTGCGGCGGGGACATGACGGTCGCCCCCGCGACGGGCAAGCCCTGCATCAAGTGCGGGAAGCCCGTGGCGGCCGGCCTCAAGTTCTGCGGGGAGTGCGGGTCGCCCCAGACGATCACCTGCCCGAGCTGCAAGGCGGAGAACCCCGGGAACCTGAAGTTCTGCGGGGAGTGCGGGAAGCCGCTCAGCGGGTGATCCCGTGGCCGTACCCCTGCCGCCTCCCGTGAAGCTGTCCTCCGCCGCCCTCCTGGGGATCCTCGCGATCCTCGGCCTCATGGCGGTCGGGATCTTCGCGTACGTCCTCGTCCTCGCCCCCGGGATGCTCATCGACCAGAGGCTCTGGTGGACGGGCTTCGTCGCCCTGATCTTCGCGTTCCTCTCGTACCTGGTGTACGCGGGGACGGAGTCGAAGCCGCTCAAGCAGCTCGCGGGCGGCCTGTTCCTCGTCAGCGCGGGGAGCTTCTACGGTTCCATCTTCACGAGCCAGAACGACACGGGCACGATGCTCCTGTGGTCCGTCGTCCTCTCCGTGATCGTCGTGGTCGTCCTGCTCGGCGTGTTCGTGATGGCCCGCGAGGCGGAGGCCACCGAGGCCCGGACGGCCCGCCGCCGCCTCACGCCCTAGGCCCGGACCCCCTCCCGCATCGGATCCCCCTCCCCCCACGTCAGAAGATGCCCGCCGGGTGGACATGTCCATCGCAGTCTTATGACCCAAGGGCCCGCCATCGGATTCGGTCGGGTGGCACCCGCCATCCGGCCGGAGACTCCCGCAACGGTCTGTTGTGGCGGGAAAAGGGTCCGGCGACAACCCCGGACCGCGAGGGACGGGCGACGGCGGGGGCTCCTAGCGGTCTCCGCCGACCGTCTGTCCCTCGATTCCTTTTTAGAGGCGGGACGCGAGGTCCTTCACCCGCTCCGAGGCGCCCCCGAGGACGGGGGCGCCGTGGCCCATCACCATGTTCTCGAACTCGAACGTCGCGAGCTTCTTGATGGAACCCCGATGCTGTTTCGGGGCCACGTTGTACCGGTCGTCCATCGGCTGGAGCCGGCCCTCGTTATTCACCGCGTCCCCCGCGATCAGGAGGGAGCGGGTCGCGTCCAGGAGGGAGATGCTCCCCGTCGTGTGGCCCGGCGTGAAGATCACCCGCAGGCCGTCCTGGGCGCGGCCGTCGTCGAGGAGGATGTCCACGGGGGTCCCGGGGTGCTTCTGCATCGCGGCGCCCGGCGGGCCCGTGTACGTCTTCTTCTTCGAGATGAAGTCCGCCTCGATCCGGTGGGCGGCCACCTTCGCTGACGTCTCCCGCTTGATTACCGCGAGGGCGCCGACGTGGTCCGGGTGGGTGTGAGTGATGAAGATCGTCCCGATGTCCGAGGGCTTCATCCGGACCTTCTTCAGGTACTCGAGGATCGTGGGCGCGGCGTCCGGGGTGCCCGTGTCCACGAGGACGAGCCGCTGGTCCACGAGGAAGAACGTGTTCGCGTACGTCTCCATCATATGAAAGCCCTTGAGGAGTTCCGCCATGAGGATCCGTCTCCACACGGGGGCATCCCCCCGTCCGGCATAGGGTTTTCGCGTCCGTCGAGAAGACGTGTGCGGCCGCTTGGGCCGATCCCGCGATTTATTATCACTTCGAATACTATTGAAGTGTGCTTTAAGCCCCGTAGGCGGGCTGGGGGTCGGTCGGTAGGGATGCGGGTTCGGATGACGCAGGGTAGCCTGGTGCCGAGCCTACAGAGCGTCTCGGAGTTCCTGTGGCAGGCCGTAGGGGGCCGGGCCGCGGGGATCGCGGCCTCCGTCGGGATTGTCATCGGCTCAGCCGTACTCCTGGGGTGGGCCCTGGATATCCCTTCACTGAAGGGCGTGATTTCGAACGCAAATTCGATGAAGGTGAACGGCGATGACTCTCGTCCTCCTCGGGGTGACCGAGCTCGCGGGGGAGCCGAATCGACCGCGTGGAGCTTCCCAACGACGCAAGGTGACCCCGCCTCGACCTGGACAGGGCGGCGCGTGTCCCCCCCGGTTGCGAACGCTGCTGAACCGTACAGGGGAATCCTTTATTGCCCTCTACGGACGGTGCGTCCCTGGCGACGACAGTGAGACCGGGGATGCTGGCGGGCGGACTCGTCTGCCTAGTCTTTGGAATCTACCTCCTCATCTTCGGCGCGTTCCTCGCCTGCCTGGGACTCTTCCTCCTCGTCATCGGAATCGTCCTGGTCATCCTCGGAGCCGTCCTGAGGGAAGGATCGACGGCCGCGATCCCGGCCCCCCACCTCAACGCGCTCCTCGCGAGGCTGTACCAAGTCGAACTCCGGCAGATCGCAACCGCGCAGCGACTTGCCCGCATCGAGGAGAAGGTCGGCCTCGCGCCGGCGGAGCCGATGTTCCCCGCAGTGCCCCAGCCCCTGTTCCCGCCTTCCCCGGGGCCCGCCCCAGGGCTCGAGCCCTCGTCACGTCCCGCCACGGCCCCGCCCGCCCCGACCGCCGCACCCTCGCCGGCGGCGCCACCGCCCACCCCCATGCCGCCCACTCCCGAGAAGACCGCGCCGCCCGAGGTGTCGTGGCTCGAGCTCGAACTCGGCGAGAAGTGGTTCCAGCGAATCGGCCTCGTCGTCCTCGTGATCGCGTTCGCGTTCCTCTTGGCGATTGTCCTCCCCCGGCTCCGCCCGGAGGAGATCGTCGGGGTCGACTTCGCCGCCGCGATCGGGCTCGCGCTCCTCGGCGAATTCGTGTACGCGCGGAAGCGGCTCGGGGAGTACGCGAAGGGGCTCGAGGCGGGCGCGTTCGGGATCGCGTACATCGGCGTCTGGGGCGGCGGGTTCTACCTCCGGCTGCCCGGCTTCCCGTGGCCGTACCTCCTGGTCGCGGTGCTCGCCCTCCACGCCGCCGCGGCGCTGCGGTACCGGTCCCCGTTCCTCTCCGTGGAGGCGGGTCTCGTCTACCTCGGCTGGGCGGTGTGGCTCCGGGCGTCCGGCTACCTCTCGCCTCTCGACCTCGCGCTCCTCCTGTCCATCGGCGGCCTCGGCGTCCTCGGCCTCGTGTACGTCCAGCGGAGCGAGCTGAGCGCCCTGTCCCTGACCTTCGCGTTCGACATCGTCTCCCTGGCGGCGTTCGACCTCCTCGTGCCCTACGGCTACCTGCCCGTCCTCTCCGTGGGCCTCCTCACGGCGGCCGTCGTGGCCCTGCTCCGGCTCGAGCGGGTTCTCCCCGTCCGAACGGAGGACCGGCTCGCCGCCTGGGCCGCGGGCCTCGGCCTGACGTACGGCGTCCTCATCGCGAACAGCTTTCCGATCCGGAGCGGAGGCGGGATCGACGACCTCACGATTTTCGCCACGTTCGTCACGCTGACGGCGGCGCTCACTGCGTCCGAGGTCCTGTCGAAGGACCGCCGGCTCAACCTCCCCTTCGCGGTCCTCGTCGGCGTACTCTCGTTGCCCGTCCCGTTCCTGATGGGCCGGGGCGAGGTCGCGCTCGCCGTGTACCCCGCCGTGCTGCTGTTCCTCGCCCTCCTCCGCCGGACGGAGGGGCTCGCATGGCTCACGAACCTCGTGTACCTTAGCTTGATCGCCTTCGCGGCGGTCGGGCTGAGGGACCCCGTGCCGCAGTTCGCTGCGGTATGGGGGCTGTTCTTCGGCGTCGCCACCCTCCACGCGTTCCTCCAGGTCCGGTCCGGGTACCTGACCCCTCGCAGCCTCCCGACGGACCTCCAGGTCCTCCTGTACGCGGTCGGCCTCGCCGGCCTCACGACCCGGGCGTTCCCCGGCTCCACGGGCCTCGTGCTGTACGGCGCGGCCCTCCCCGTCGCGTTCCTCCTGAACCGCCAGGCCCTTCGCTCCGCGGTCCCCGCGGCCGCCGCGGTCCTCGTGCTCGGCGCGTCGATGGCCCTCGCGCGGTGGTGGGCGCTCGAGCCCTCCGCGACGGGGTACTATGGGCCGAACGCCACCCTCCTCGCGGGGTACCACGTCGGGTTCGCGCTCGCAATCGGGGCGTGGGTCGCGTACGCGAGGCTCCGGTCAGACCCATGGAAGATCGCCCCCGGGGTCGAGGTGCGGGTCTCGTGGCCCGCCCTCGCCCTCCTCGCGTCCCTGCTCGCACAGGATCTCGACACCGCCGACCTGTTCCTCGCGGTCCCCCTCGCGGTCACGGCGATCGCCTTCTACCTTGACGACCCTCTCGCGTTCTCCGCGGGATACCTCGCCCTCGCCGCGCAGAGCTACGTGGCCGCGTCGCCGTATCTCCAGGCACGCGCCGTCCTCCTGCTGCCCGTGTTCCCCGCGGCCCTCCTCGTCCTCGGGTGCCTCCTGGAGGTTGCATCGCATCGCCGCGCGATCGGGAGGACGAGCGAGTTCGTCGCGACGGCGTCCTGGTTCGCGGTCGCCCCCCTCGCGTTCGGGCTCCGCGTCGAGACGACGATCGCGTGGGCCGCGGCGGGGGGCGTCGCCGTGGCGTGGGGACTGTGGCGCCGCTTCGCACCCCTCCGGTACGCGGGGTTCGTCCTGTTCTTCGTCGTTCTCGGCAAGGTGTTCCTGTACGATATCGCGGGCCTCTCTGTCGAGCTCCGGATCCTGGGCCTGATCGTCGTCGCGACCTCCCTGCTGCTGATCTCGTACGGCTACGCCCGGTACCGGAGGCGGACCAGCCCCTCGGGGTGACGGCCGGGCCGCGCGCCGAAAGCCTTTATCGTCCGCCTCCTTCCCCGCGCCCGCGGGGGAGCCGGATCGACCGCGTCGAGGTCCTGGACAACGGCCTGAAGGCGATCCTCCGCTCGCTCCCGGGCGTCCCGCAGGTGAGCGTCTGGGTCGTGTACCGGGTCGGCTCCCGGAACGAGGTCCCGGGGATGACGGGCTCGACGCACTGGGTCGAGCACATGCTGTTCAAGGGCGGCGGGAAGCTCGCCAAGGGGGACATCGACCGCCTGATCAGCCGAATCGGCGGCAAGTACAACGGCTTCACGGACAAGGACTGGACGATGTACTACGAGACGGTCCCCGCGGAGCGCCTCGAGACGGCCCTCTTCGTCGAGTCCGAGCGGATGCGGAACGCGGCGTTCGACCCGAAGGAGTTCGACGCAGAGCGGACCGTCGTGATCTCGGAGCGGGAGGGGTCCGAGAACCAACCTGAGTTCCTCGTCGAGGAGGAGATGTGGGGGACCGCGTTCCACGTGCACCCATACCACTGGCTTCCGATCGGGTACAAGCAGGACCTCGCGGAGATGTCGCGGGACGAGGTGTACGCCTGGTACCGCAAGTGGTACGCGCCGAACAACGCGGTCCTCGTCCTCGTCGGCGGGTTCGACGCGGACCGTGCCGCGGCCCTCGTCCACACGTACTTCGACCCCCTCCAGCCAGAGGCGACGCCGCCCGCCCCGCGGTTCGAGGAGCCGCCCCAGATCGGGGAGCGGTCCGCGGAGATCCGGAGGCCCGGCGAGGTCGATCACCTCGAGGTGGGCTGGAAGATCCCGGGGTGGACCCACCCGGACCTCCCGAGGATCGTGATGCTCACGGGCGTCCTCGGCGGGTGGCGCGGGTTCGGCCTCGCCGGCTCCGGCGGGTGGACGCCCCGCGCGAACCGGCTGTACCGCGGGCTCGTGGAGGCGCGGCTCGTCTCGGACGCCCGCGCCGGATTCGAACTGAGGCTGGACCCCTCCCTCCTCACGGTGTCCGCGACCCTGATCCCCGGGGTCCGGCACCGGGACGTCGAGCGGCGGCTCGACGGGATCGTCGCGAAGCTCCGGGACGCCCGGCCCACCGCCCGGGAGATGGAGCGGGCGCGGGAGCTCGTGCGGGCGTGGGACCGGTACGAGGCGGACGGGGTGACGTCCCAGGGGTTCATGATCGGGCAGCTCGAGGCCCTCGGCTCGCGGGAGACGTTCCCGCAGTTCCTGGACCGGGTCCTCGCCGTGACCCCGGAGGGGGTGCGGGGGGGCGCGGAGACGTACCTCGTCGACCGCGCCCGCACGACCGTGCGGTACCGAGCGGAGGCGCCCGCGTGAGCCTGCGGCCGGACCGGATCGAGCTCGAGGGCGGGGGCCGCGTCCTGTTCCTCGAGAACCCCGCGAGCCCGTTCGTCTCATTCCAGGGGAGCCTGCCCGCGGGGGTCGCCGCGGAGCGGCCCGGGGAGGAGGGGGTCGCGGAGTTCCTCTCCCGCCTCCTCCTCAGCGGGACGGAGGCCCGGACCGCCCGCCAGATCTCGGAGGCCATCGAGGGCCACGGCGCGACCCTGGAGTTCACGGTCGCGGAGGACATCCTCTTCTTCCGGGGCCGGACGACCCGCCGCGCGGCGGGGAAGGTCCTCGGGATCGCCGCGGACTGCCTCTTCCACCCCGTCCTCCCCGCGAAGGAGGTGGACCGGGTGCGGGCGGAGGTCCTCACGGACCTCGGGCGGGAGAGGGACTCCACGCGGGAGCGGGCGGAGCGGGAGCTCCTCGGCCTCGTCTTTCCGGGGCGGCACCCGTACGGCCGGGACCCGAAGGGGGACGAGGAGGCCGCGAAGTCGATCGAGCCCCGCCGCCTCCTGGAGTTCCAGGCGCGGTGCTACGGGCGGGAGGGCCTCATCCTCGCGCTCGCCGGGGACGTGGACGGAGGGTTCGTCCGGTCCACGGTGGCCCGGGCCCTCGAGGGACTCCTCCCGGGGCCGCCTCCGGAGCCCGCGCCCCCGCCGGCCCCCGGCCCGCCCGGGAGCGCGTTCGTGGACCTCCCGCACAAGTCCCAGGCGGACGTCGCGATCGGCCGCCAGGCGATCCCCCGCCGCCACCCGGAGTTCTACGCGCTCGACCTCGCGAACCTCCTGTTCGGGGTGATTGGGATCTACGGGCGGCTCGGCCAGAGCGTGCGCGAGGACAAGGGGCTCGCGTACTACTCCCTGAGCCGCCTCCGGGCCCTCCGCGCGGGGGGCTCCCTGTCCATCATCGCGGGGGTGAACCCGGGCCGCCTCGAGGCGGCGATGGCGGCGATCTCCGCGGAGATCGACCGGCTCCAGTCCGAGCCGTTCACGGAGGACGAGATCGAGACGGGGAAGCTGAACCGGATCGGAGGGCTCGCCGTGAACCTGGAGAGGAACGCGGAGGTCGCGGCCGCCCTCCATGGGATCGAGTTCCACGACCTCGGGCTCGACTACCTGGAGCGGTACCCCGCAATCGTGAACGGCGTGCGTCCGGAGGAGATCCGCCAGGCCGCGGATCGGTACATCCGGAAGGCGGACTGCTCCCTCGCCGTCGTGGGGCCGATCGGCGGGAAGACCTTCGCCCTCTGAGCCGTCGGTGCCAGCCCTCACAAAAAGGTGAAACGAAGACGCCGTCCCCGCGCGCGACGAGCACGCCCCGCGAAAAACCTTAAGGGCCATGCGACGTTCGGCGCGCCCGATGCCGACGCCTGGGACGGAGGTCACCCTCTGTGCGGTCGACGAGCTGCCGGAGGGCGGGATGAAGCACATCGAACATATCGGGTACGACCTGCTCCTCGTGAAGCTCGACGGGAAGTTCTACACCCTCGACGACGCGTGCACCGTGTCCTGGGCGATGCTCTCGGAGGGGACGCTCGACCCGGAGGGGAAGGCCGTCGTCTGCACCCAGTGCCAGAGCGTCTTCGACCTCGCTACGGGCAAGCCGAGGTCCGGCCCCGCGAAGTTCCCGCTGACCGTGTACGAGACCCACGTCATCGGGGACGACGTGATTGTGACCTTCACGTATTGAGGTCGGCCGCGGGTCGAGAGCGCAAGATTTATCTCCGCGCCCCCTCTCGTCTCCGCCGTCCTCAACCGGCAGGCCCGGACACGAATCCCGCCCCGCGCGGTCGTGGTTCTCCTGGGATTGGGGCGGTGATCCGATGACGGACAAAGACCAGCAGTTCACGCGGATGTGGAACGAGGCGAACAAGTCGAAGCGGGAGAAGTTCCGCAACCTGCTGAAGTCGAAGATCTTGGCCCGCGGGATCATCTTCAACGAATCGAACGCCCGGACGTTCTGGAACGGGGACGTCGCGCTAATCACGCCGGAGAAACCGTACGAGGAGCGGCCCCGCGAGGAGCGGTTCGAGCGCCGGCGCCCGCCGCCCCGCCGCCGAGGGCCCCCGCCCCACCGGTAGACGATTGACCCTGGCCGAGATGGCCGACGTCGGGACTTGTTGGTCTTATTCAAGACCAACTCTTCGCCGGGGGCCGGCACGCAGGCGGGGCCCGATCGATGGGCTCCGCTATCGCATCGAGGAAATCAAGAAAAGATAAGGGTGGGGGCTTGCGCCCCCGGTGTGGAGTCTCAGTACCGGCGGCGGTCCCGCGTTCGGTCCTTCGAGCGGTCCCGGGAGAAGTCCCGGTCGTCCGTCCCGAAGGCGAAGCTGCGGGGCGCGCTGCTGTCCTGGCGCGGGGAGTCGAAGCGGTTGAACCGCCGCTCCTCCGCGTGCTCCTGGGCGCTGACGTCCACCGTGGTGTTCACCTCGGGGATGTCCTGCTCGGTCTTCGTGAGCGTGCCGTATTTTCCGACGTTCAGCCGGACGTGGCCGCGCACGAGGGACACGAACCCATTGTCGATCTGGACCACGTCGTCCTTCGCGACCTGGTTGATCTGGTCCTCCCACAGGGTGAGGATGACGGTTCCCGTCTCGTCCCCGATGGTGGCCTCGACCAGGCGTCGAGGGCTGCCGTATCTCGGCGTGATCTCTTTCTGCTCTCCAAGGGCCACCACCTTCGCCAGCAGGTTCACCTGCTTCGACGTCGGCGTGAGGTCCTTGATCTTCGTGTTCACTTTCTGCTCTTCCATGGTTCTCACGTTGTCGTTGGTTGTGCACAAAGGCCTTGAGTCGCAAGGCGAGTCGGAAAACATCCTACGCGCGCGCGAAATCAGACGGATTGTGCTGATCCAAAGGACAACCCGGTGGTATTTAAAGGCTCGCCACCGGGCGCGCTCCATGAGACCGCGGGGCATGGCCCTCCCAAGGAGGCGCCCGCCCGAGGCGACAGTTAGATGTGGCCGGGGAGGCTTTCACGGGGCGCAGATGCTCGTCGACGCGTTTGGGCGTGAGGTCACGGACATCCGGATCAGCGTCACGAAGCGGTGCAACTTCGGCTGCATCTACTGCCACGACGAGGGGCTCGGGCCCGTCCTGAAGCCCCGGACCCCCCACGAGGACGAGATGTCCGTCGGGGAAATCGAGCGGGTCGTCCGGGTCGCGCGGGAGTTCGGGATCCGGAGCGTGAAGTACACGGGCGGGGAGCCCCTCGTCCGGCTCGACATGGAGGAGATCGTGGGCCGCACGGTCCGGCAGATCCCGGACGTCTCGATGACGACGAACGGGTCGATGCTGGGCCCCCGGGCGGAGGGCCTCCGGGCCGCGGGCCTGAAGCGGGTGAACGTGTCGATCGACGCCCTGGACCCCAAGGCGTTCCGGGACATCCGGAAGGGGGAACTCGCCCCCGTCCTCCGGGGGATCCAGCGGGCCCTCGAGGTCGGCCTCAAGCCCGTGAAGCTGAACATGGTCCTGTTCCAGCACACCCTCCCGCACGTCCCCGCGATGATCGACTTCATCGGCCACACGGAGGGACTCAAGCTCCAGCTCATCCAGTTCATGCCCGAGCTCGTCGGGGAGCGGGACTGGGACGTCGACGTCGACGGCGTGAAGAAGTGGCTCGAGCAGCGGGCGGACCGCGTGCTCGTGCGGGAGATGCACCACCGCCGGATCTACCTCTTCAATGGCGCGGAGGTCGAGGTCGTCGACCCCGTGCGCAACCCGGAGTTCTGCATGAACTGCCACCGGATCCGGGTCACCCACGACGGGAAGTTGAAGGGGTGCCTGAACCGGAACGACGACCTCCTCGTCACGCGGGGCCTCGACGACGACGGGCTCCGGGACGCGTTCCGGCAGGTCGTCGCGAACCGCGTGCCGTTCTACGGCGCGTACGTGAAGGAGTACCCGAGGCGGGATCCCGCGCACGCGACACCGATTTCCCTCGAGTCCGCGCCCAAGGTTTAATACCCCGCCCCACTACGACGCGCGGGAGTCGCCGATGGCCATCGCCACCCGGACCGTGGAGGAGGTCCTCCGAGAGGGAGGGTTCACCGCGTTCCACCGGCGGATCGTCGTGATCACAGGGTTCGCGTGGACGTTCGTCGCGTTCGAGATCATCGTGATCGGGCTCGTGCTCCCATTCATCGGGGCGGAGTTCGGGATCTTCGATCTCGCGACATTCACGCCCACAGACCCCCTGCGGTACGGCGCCGTCGCATCCGCGACCCTTCTCGGCTCGTTCGTCGGGAGCGTCGTCCTCGGACGCCTCGCCGACGCCCGGGGCCGGAGGTCCCTGTTCCAGGCGTCCGTCGTTGTCTACTCCGTCTTCACGGCGGTGAGCGCGGTCTCCTTCAACACGGAGAGCCTGTTCCTCCTGAGATTCCTCGCCGGCCTGGGCCTCGGGGGGATGCTCGTGATTGACCCCGCGCTCCTCGCGGAGTACCTCCCGCCGAAGAGCCGAGGGCGGTTCATGGTCTTCCTTGACTTCTTCTGGCCCGGGGGATTCCTCCTCGCGATCGGGTTCTGGTACCTCTTTATCGTCCAGCTCGGCGGCGCATGGCGGCTCCTCTTCTTGGCCGCCGCGTTCCCCGCCTTCCTTGCGTACCTGTTCCGGAGGACCGTCCCCGAGAGCCCGTACTACCTCGCCCGGCAGGGGCGGCTTGAGGAGGCGGCCGCCGTCCTGCGAAGGGTCTCCGGGCGTGCCGTCGCCGCCGCGGACATCGCCTCGGAACCCGCGGTATTGAGAGCGCCCGTGGGAGCCCTATTCCGCGGAGACCTCCTCCGCCGCACCGCGGTCACGATCGGCGTGTGGGTCGCGTTGAACTTCAGCTACTACGGGCTCTTCCTCTGGCTGCCCCCCGCGCTCGCGGGTTTCGGGATTGCGAACTTCGCGGACCCGAACGTCCTCGCCTCGTTCCTCGTGATCTCCGCCCTCGCCCAGTTCCCCGGGTACGGCGCGTCGATGCTCCTCGTCGAGCGCTGGGGCCGGAAGCGGACCCTCGCGCTGTTCCTCATCCTTGGCGGCGTGAGCGGCTACGTGTTCGCGACCGCGCGGGACTTCTGGACCCTCGTCCTCGGTCTCGTGTTCGTGAGCTTTTTCAACCTCGGGGCGTGGGGGGCCGTCTATCCGTACACCGCGGAACTGTTCCCCACCCAGTACCGCGCGACGGGGTTCGGGGTCGCTGAGGGGGTCGGGAAGGTGACCGCGGTGCTCGCCCCGATCGCGTTCGCCGCTCTCTTCGCGTACAGCTCCGGGGTCGTCTGGCCTCTCACCGCGGTGGCGGTCCTCATGCTCCTTGGGGGGGCGATCGCGGCGGTCTTCGGCCCCGAGACGAAGAACCAGACGTTCACCTGATTCTCTACCCGTTCGCCCGGTACGTCCCCATGACTGTCAGGACCGCACCGAGCACGCCAAGAATCCCCCCGAGGAGTAGGATGGAGATCGGAATCGCGAAGATGGCGGTACCGATCACATACCGCGCGCCCCGGTCGCGACCCCGGAGGAAGAACCCCGCAGCGAGGAGGGAGACGAGGGCGAAGGAAAACTGAAACCCGATCCCCGCGAAGACGATCTAGACCGCGCCGCCCCGTTCCAGTGCGATGAAGACCTCATCCCATTCGAGGGATTGCCTCAACGCCGACTCCATGATCGCCTTGAGGACGATGAGGGAAGCGAGAACGGAGCGGAAATGGGATGTCGCCGCTGCGACGAGCAATCCCGCCCCTTGGATTCGTTTTGCACGAACCGCCGATCTCGCCCTCTCTAGGAGGGCATAATACGCCGGGCCCAGTCCCGCAGCCCCGCCGGGGACCGCGGCGCCGGAAGAGGGAGTTTCAGGGGACACGGCCCCAGAAAGCTGCGTGACGTTCGATCCCCGCTCCACCACGGTTCTTCCGTGACGGACAGAGCGCTCGGAGAGGTCAACCTAACGCCGATTCGTAGCTGGCCTTCTCCGGAACCGGCCATTCCCGCCCGCCTCACGCCCGCCCGTTCGCCCCGCGGACGTCGAACGCCGCGAACCCGCGGAACGAGTTCAGCCAGTACCGCACCCGCAGGGCCCACGGACGCCGCGTGCGTCGGCGGGGCCGCCGCACTGTCGACAGGAACCATTCCGCGTCCGCCCGGCCGTACTCCCACCGCGCGTACTGGCGGAGGTCTGCGTTCGCTGCCGAGCTCACGAAGTTCGCGCCGTATCCGAGGGTTTCGATCATTCTTCCGTCCTCGGATACCCCAAAGGACGGCCGACGAGAACCGGTTTCAGCCGGCCAGGACAGCCGCCATACGCCGGCACCACCCATATAACCCCGGACGTTCGTAGGCCCTTCCATGACCCTGTGGGAGATCTCGTTCCGGACCCAGTACGACTACCCCTTCATCCGAATGTCCCAGCGGTATCCGGGCCTACCGATCTCGATGTGGTGCCTGTTCGGTCGAGAGCTCATCCAGGTGCCGACCCTCGACGAGAACGTCCTCGAGTCGATCCAGGGGGACATCCGGAAGGCGGGCCGGTGCATCGAGGAATGGGTGGAGGCCAAGGAAGCGCGGATCTTCATGCTCAAGTGCACCTGCGACAGCCTCGACAGCCCGTGGAACATCTGGGAGCCCTTCGACTTCGTGGACGCCCCGCCCGCGGTGTACAAGGACGGCTGGGGGTACTTCCGCGTGATCGGGTTCGACGAGACGAAGACCCGGGGCCTGTTCAAGGAGCTGAACAGCCGCGGGCCCACGGAGCTGATCCGGAAGCGGGAGCTCACCCTGAGCGTCCTGCCCTCGAGCGTCTGGGTGAACAGCCTGTTCGCCGAGCTCACTGGGAAGCAGGTCGACGCGGTCCTGAAGGCCCACCGGTACGGGTACTACACGTCCCCCCGCCAGATCACGACGGAGTCGATCGCGAAGGGCTCCGGCCTGAGCCGGTCCACGTACGAGGAGCACCTCCGGAAGGCGGAGAACCGGATCATGGGCGCGCTGATCCCGTACATGCAGCTGTTCGCCTCCGGGGAGAAGAAGCCGGAGAAGATGATGGAGAAGGGGACACCGCTCGACGTCGCGGAGTCCACGGCCCAGGGCTAGCCTCACGGGGGGTACGGCGGCGGCCCGGAGTACGGTGGGGGGTAGACGCCATATGCGGCGGGGGACCTCCGCCTCCCCTTCGCGCCGCCCGCGATCGTGAGACCCCCGCCAATGGCGCCGACGATGCCGCCGAAGACGGCGAACGAAAAGATGACCGCGACGACCCCCACGACGATCATCGGAATCGCGACCTGGGGCCGCCCCGCCCGCAGGAGGAACGCCCCCATCCCCGCCAGGGTCGCGAAGATCGCCTGCGCGAGGATCCCCGCAACGATGAGGGCAAGGAAGCCCGTCTGCTCAAGCGCGCCGAACATCTCCCCCCACGAGACGCTCCTCCGAGCCGCGTTCTCTACGAGGGCCTTGAACAGGAGGAGCCCGACGGGGATCGCGAGCGCGTGGACGGCGACCGCGGCCACGAGGAGGTTGCTCCCCGTCCTCGCGTTCGTGCGGGCCGAGTCCGCGAGGATGCTAACTTGATGGGTTCAGATTCAAGTTGGGCGATTTGAGCGCTCGCA
>Ga0184623_10000700_pt1 | contig 14374 bp, 5 predicted proteins | sample PLM1_100_b1_FD_133138 | JGI IMG/M metagenome (GOLD analysis project Ga0184623, IMG submission 133138) | Groundwater sediment microbial communities from an aquifer in East River, Colorado, USA - PLM1_100_b1 | ecosystem: Environmental > Terrestrial > Soil > Riparian zone | place: USA: East River...
GCCGCGGCCGCCGCCGCCGCGGCGAAGGCCGCCCCGCGCGATCCGCGCGATCCGGGCGATGCGAGGGGCGCGCCGGGGGGCGACACTGGGCATGGCGGGTCAGTCGGGCGGGACGACGAGGGAGCGGGGCAGTGACCGGCATCCAGTCCCCGGGTCGCAAGACCCTTATGCTGTTTGCCGGGCGGGCCTACCCCAAGCTGGCGGAGGAGGTCGGCAACTACCTCGGCGTGCGGCCCACGCCCACCGCGGCCTACGACTTCGCCAATGGCGAGATCTTCGTCCGGTTCGAGGAGTCGGTCCGCGGGTGCGACGCGTTCGTCATCCAGAGCCACGCCGAGCCGCTCAACAAGTGGATCATGGAGCAGTTGCTCATGGTCGACGCGTTGAAGCGGGCCTCCGCGAAGCGCATCACCGTGGTGACGCCGTTCTTCGGCTATGCCCGGCAAGACAAGAAGCACCGCGGCCGGGAACCCATCTCCGCTCGGCTCATGGCCGACCTCTTCAAGACCGCTGGCGCGGACCGGCTCATGGCCGTTGACTTGCACACCGCCCAGATCCAGGGATTCTTCGACGGCCCGGTCGACCACCTCTTCGCGTTGCCGCTGCTGGCCGATCACGTCAAGGCCCACTACGAGACCGCGGACATGACGATCGTGTCCCCCGACGCCGGGCGGGTGCGGGTGGCGGAGCGCTGGACCGACCGGTTGGGCTGCCCGCTGGCGATCATCCACAAGCGCCGCAACCCGCTAGTGGCCAACGAGGTCAAGGTCTTCGAGGTCGTCGGGCAGGTCAAGGGCCGCACTTGCGTGCTGGTCGATGACATGATCGACACGGCGGGAACGATCACCAAAGCCGCCGAGGCGCTCTTCGAGAACGGCGCCCGCGAGGTCATCGCGACGGCCACCCATGGCGTGCTGTCCGGGCCGGCGATCGATCGGCTGAAGAACTCCAGGATCAGCGAGATCGTGCTGACCAACACGCTGCCGATCCCCACCGACCGGCGCCTCGACAAGCTGACCGTGCTGCCGATATCCCAACTGGTCGCGCGCGCGATTCGAGAAGTCTTCCTGGACGGGTCGGTCACCAAGCTGTTCGACGGCGCCAGCTAGCGACCCTCGGTCTGTAGATCCCGCCCCCGAGGTGCCCGCTCACTGTCCGGTTCGGCTGGATCGCCTCGGGCGGGTAGACTTCATGGGTTGCCCGGCCCAGGATGGCCCCGTACAGCACGACAGGGCGCCTCCGGGCCTTGGAGATATTCGATCGCGTGTTACGAGGAGCACTACCGTGTCCGAGGTCCGCATCGCCGCCGAACTGCGCACCGAGTTCGGCAAGGGTGCAGCGCGCCGAATCCGCCGCGCTCACAAGGTGCCGGCCGTGATCTATGGGCACGGCACCGAGCCGCGGCACATCTCTCTGCCGGGCCATGAGCTGATGCTTGCCCTGAAGTCCTCCAACGTGCTGCTCGAGGTCGACCTCGAGGGCCAGCGCGAGCTCACCTTGCCCAAGTCAGTCCAGCGTCACCCGGTCCGGGGCGCCCTCGAGCACGTCGACCTCGTGCTCGTGCGGCATGGCGAGCGGGTCAAGGTCGACGTGCCCATCCAGACCCTCGGCGAGATCGCCCCGGGTGCGATGCTCAGCAACGAGCTCACCGAGCTGTCCGTCGAGGCGGAGGCCACCAACATCCCCGCGGCGATCGAGGTCAGCATCGAGGGCCTTGCGCCAGGGGCGCAGATCCATGCCAAAGACATCGTCCTTCCGGCGGGCACCACCCTGGTCACCGATCCCGAGCAGCTCGTGCTCCACGTCAGCGCGGCGCCCACGGCCGAGGAGCACGAGGCCGGGCTCGCCGAGGCCGAGGGGGCCGCGGGCATCGAGCGCGTCGCCCCGGCGGAGGAGCCCGCGCCGGCGCCGGTGGTGCCAGAGGGCGAACCCGTCCGCAGCTGACGCCGGCTTGTCATGCCGGCCGATGACCGCTGGCTCGTTGTCGGCCTGGGCAACCCCGGGCCCGGCTATTCCGGTCATCGGCACAATGTCGGGGCGATGGTCGCCGACCTGCTTGCCGATCGCGTCGGGAGCCGGTTCCGTGCCCACAAGACGCGGGTCGACCTGATCGAGACCCGCTTCGGCGCGGTCCCGGTGATTCTGGCCAAGCCCCGTTCCTACATGAACGAGTCCGGCGGGCCGGTGTGCGCCGTTCGCGACTTCTTCAAGATCGACCCGAGCCGCCTCGTCGTCATCCACGACGAGCTCGACCTCCCGTTCGGCACGCTGCGGCTCAAGCTGGGCGGCGGCGACAACGGCCATAACGGGCTGCGGTCGCTTCGCGCCGCGCTCGGCACCGGCGACTGGCACCGCGTGCGGTTCGGCGTGGGCCGCCCGCCCGGCCGGATGGACCCGGCCGCCTTTCTCCTGCGCGACTTCTCCGCCGCCGAACGCAAGGAGCTGCCGTTCCTCGTCGATCGGACCGCCGACGCCGTCGAGGCGTTGCTCGCCGACGGCCTCGAGCGGGCCCAGAACGCGTACAACTCCTGACCCGCCCCCGTTGGCGCGGAGGGGTGGGCGGAGCGATCGCGTTAGCCGGTGTTGCGCAGGCCCGCGGCCACGCCGTTGATCGTCAGCAGCAGGGCGCGCTGGAGTTGCGGGTCGGGCGACTCGCCGGCCGCGCGGATGCGGCGCAGCAAGGAGACCTGGAGGTAGCTGATCGGGTCGAGGTAGGGGTCGCGCACCCGCAACGTGCGTTGCAGCACGGCGTTCGCGCCGAGCAGTTCGTCCTCCCGGGTGACCGTGAGCAACTCGGCGACCGTGCGGTCGTACTCCTCGACGATGCGGTCGAAGACGTGGTGCAGGGCCGGGTCGACGAGCGAGTCGACGTAGTGCCGGGCGATCCGCAGGTCGGTCTTGGCCAGCGTCATCTCGACGTTGGAGAGGAAGTTGCGGAAGAAGTGCCAGCCCCCCTCCTCCTGGTACATCTCGTCGACGACGTCCCCGAGCCCGGCCTTGCGCGCTGCCGCCAGCCCGGACCCCACGCCGAACCACCCGGGCACGATCTGCCGAGACTGCGTCCAGCCGAAGACCCACGGGATGGCCCGGAGGCCATCGAGCCCGCTGCCGCTGTTGGGGCGCCGCGCCGGCCGGGATCCGATGTTGAGCGCGGCCAGTTGGTCGACGGGCGTGGCTGCGAAGAAGTACGCCGGCAGGTCAGGGTCGTCGACCAGTGCCCGGTATGCGTCGTAGGCCCCCTCCGAGATCACGTCCATCGTCGCGTCCCACTTGTCCAGCCGGACGGCCGGGTGGCGGGAGGTGCGGTGCAGGACGGTCGCCTCCAGCGTCGCGGCCACGGTGAGCTCGAGGTTTTCCCGGGCGAGCGCCGGCAGGAGGTACTTGTCCGAGATGACCTCTCCCTGCTCGGTCACCTTGATCTCGCCGTCGAGCGAGCCCCACGGCTGGGCGAGGATCGCCTCGTGGGTCGGCCCGCCGCCGCGGCCAATGGTGCCCCCGCGCCCGTGGAACAGCCGCAGCCGCACGCCGTGCCGGGCGGCCACATCGCGCAACCGCCGCTGGGCGCGCTGGATCTCCCACTGCGAGGTCGTGATGCCGGCGACCTTGTTCGAGTCGCTGTAGCCGAGCATGACCTCCTGCACGTCGCCGCGCAGCCGGACGACCGCGCGGTACGACGGGTCGGCCAGCAGATCCTCGAGCACCTCGTCGGCGCCCCGCAGTTCCTCGATCGTCTCGAGAAGGGGCACGAAGGACAGCCGGGCGACCCCCGCATGCACATCGACCAGGCCGGCCTCCCGGGCCAGGATGACTGCGGCGAACACGTCGTCGGCGCCCTGGGTCATCGAGATGATGTAGGTCTCGACGCATTCGGGACCGAACCGGTCCAGCGCCTGGCGGATCGTGCTGAAAACCTCGAACGTGCGCTGGCCGGCCGGGTCGAGCGGCGGCGGGCTGGGGGCGAGCGGGCGGGCGCCGGCAAGCTCCTTGCGCAGCAGCATCGTGCGGTACGCCCGCGGGAAGTCCAGGTACCGCCACGACTGCTCGCCGAGCCGGTCGAACAGCTGGGCGAGGACGTGATGGTGGGCGTCGGCGTGCTCCCGGATATCCATCGTCGCGAGGCGCAGCCCGAACGCTGCGGTGACGCGGATCGCCTGCTCCAGCCGGCCCCGGGCGATGAGCTCGCCGCGGTTGGCCAGCAGCGAGTCGCGCATCAGCATCAGGTCGGCGATCATCTGCTGGCTGCCCAGGTAGTCTCGGCCGGGCTCATGGGGATGGCCGGTGGCGATCCGGTGCCTGGTGTTGATCAGCCGTTGCCGGATGCAGGTCGTCTTCAGCCGGTATGGCTCCTCAGCGTTGATGCGGCGGAACCGCTGCTCGATCTCGGGCAGGAGCTCCAGGTCGCGCTCGATGCTCTCGGCGAGCGCCGGGCTGACGTCGCAGATGCGGCTCGACGTCGACAGGTCGTCGATCAGCTCGTCGGTGAGCGAGAGCAGATTGCGGATCGCGTGGTCGTGCTGGAGCGCGAGGACGGTGAACGTGACGACGGGCGAGACGTTCGGGTTGCCGTCGCGGTCGCCGCCGATCCAGGTTCCGAACTGCAGCGGGGTCGCGTCGGGTGGCAGCGTGACGCCGATGCTGGCGAGCTCGTCGCGCAGTTCCTGGAGCACCGTCGGCACCGACTCGCGCAGCAGGTCGTCAAGGTAAAAGGCGGCGTTGCGGGCTTCGTCGGTCGGCTCGGGTCGGCCGATGCGCAGCTCGTCGGTCTGCCAGAGGAGGTCGACCAGCCTGGCGATGGCATCGGAATCGCCGCGTTCGAGCAGGTCGGCGACCTGCCGCAGCTTGGTCAGAATCGACCGGCGGGCGGCTTCGGTGGGGTGAGCGGTGAACACCGGCCGCACGGCGAGCCGCCGGATCCACGCCTCGACCTGGTCGGGCGGCAGTCCCGCGGCGGCCACGCGGCGCACCGCCTGATGCAGCCAGCCCCCGTTGATCTCGCGTCGGCGGGTCAGCTCCCTTCCCCGGTGGACCTGCTCGGTGACGTTGGCGAGGTGGAAGTACGACGCGAACGCCCGGACGAGGCGGGTCGCGGTCGGCACGTCGATATCGCTCAGGAGGGCGGCCGCCCGGGCGCCGTCTTCCCTGGTCAGGGCGCGCACCTGCTCAACGAGGTCGAGCATCTGCTGGCCCTCCTGGCGGACCAGCGACTGGCCGAGGAGGTTGCCGAGCCGGCGGATGTCGGCTCGGAGCGACGCCTGGTCGTCGTCAGCGGTCGGCGGTTGCTGGTCGGCGGTCATCGGGCGCTCCGTATCGGCGTGGGGACGAGAGGTCGGTCTCCGCGTCGGGGAGCCGGACCGCGGGGTCCGGCGCCTCCTGAGGATACGGGGCGCGTCCCCCTTCCGCGATCTTGAGCTATTTTCGTCGGCTCATCGGCGTGTCGTCCAAAAAGCTCAAGATCGCGAAGATGGTGGGTTACAAGAAGTGGTGACTTGACTACCTGAAGTGACAGTGATCGCGAGACACGCCAACTACCTGCGAACTCGCTCGACCTGCTCCTACGATGACCATGTCAACGGCTGCGGAGGGGAGACTGCGGCCGATATCGATGGGGGTACCCGGTGGCGGTCCATGTCGCCCTCGCGGCGGCGCCGAAGCAGGCGCGTGTCCGCACGGAGTCAGCGCGCGCCTTTGCACCTGCGCGTCCCGTTAACAGCACCAGCTGTGTCGTCTCCCGGTCAGTAGAAATTGCGTCCGGAGGTTCGGGTGCGCGTTAGTCCGCTGTATGGGTTGTCTGTCGACAGTTGGGTCGGACGCCGCCGTTGGATGCGGTTCGCCGTGCCGGCCGGCCTGATCATCGCGTTGCTACTCGCGATCCCACTGCCTGCCAACGTGCTCCAAAAGGCCGCGGCGGCCGGGCCTTGTGATGCCCCCATAACCAACCCGATCGCCTGCGAGAACACCAAACCCGGCAATCCGGCCAGCGAGTGGGATGTCAGCGGCGCCGGCAGCGCGAGCATTCAGGGCTTCGCCACCGACATCAGCGTGGACCAGGGCGGCACGATCCCGTTCAAGATCGACACCAACGCCACCGCGTACCGTTTGGACATCTACCGGATGGGTTACTACGCGGGGAGCGGCGCCCGGAAGATCACCACCGTCAACCCCACCGCCGCGTTGCCCCAGAACCAGCCGAACTGCCTCACCCAGGCGAGCACCGGCCTGGTCGACTGCGGCAACTGGGCCCAGTCGGCGTCCTGGCTGGTGCCGGCCGACGCGGTGTCGGGCATCTACTTCGCCAAGCTGGTGCGCACCGACGGCACGAGCGGTTCCAGCCACATCATGTTCATCGTCCGCGACGACAACGGCAACTCCCCGATCCTGTTCCAGACCTCCGACACCACCTGGCAGGCCTACAACGCGTACGGCGGCAACAGCCTCTACACCGGCCAGCCGGCCGGCCGCGCGTACAAGGTCAGCTACAACCGCCCGTTCACGACCCGCGGCACCGGCGAAGAGGACTGGGTGTTCAACGCCGAGTACCCGATGGTGCGGTTCCTCGAGCGCAACGGCTACAACGTCAGCTACACCACCGGCGTCGACAGCGACCGGCGCGGCAACCTGATCCAGCAGCACCAGGTCTTCACGTCCACCGGCCACGACGAGTACTGGTCCGGCCCGCAGCGCGCCAACGTCGAGGCCGCCCGCGACGCAGGTGTCGACCTGGCGTTCTTCAGCGGCAACGAGGTCTTCTGGAAGACCCGCTGGGAGAACTCGATCGACGCATCGAACACCGCGCACCGCACGCTGGTCAGCTACAAGGAGACCCACGCCGACGACACGATCGACCCGCAGGACCCCCCGACCTGGACCGGCACCTGGCGTGACCCGCGGTTCAGCCCGCCCGCCGACGGCGGCCGCCCCGAGAACAACCTGACCGGCACGATCTTCACCGTCAACGCCGGCGATGCGGACGTGCGGGCCAACTTCGCCGAGCGGAGCCTCCGCTTCTGGCGCAACACCCGCGTCGCCAACCTGACGTCCGGCCAGTCGACCGCGATCGGCCAGGACACCGTCGGCTACGAGTGGGACGAGGACCTCGACAACGGCGCACGACCGGCCGGCCTGGTCCAGCTGTCGAGGGCAGCGGTGACCGGCGTCGACAAGCTGCAGGACTACGGCTCTTCCTACGGGCCGGGCAACGCCGTCCATACTCTCACGCTGTACAAGCACCCGACGAGCGGCGCGCTGGTGTTCGGCGCGGGCACCGTCCAGTGGGCGTGGGGCCTCGATGACGAGCACGACCGGGGACCGACCGGCACCTCCGACGTCGCCGCGCAGCAGGCGACGGTCAATCTGTTCGCCGACATGGGTGTGCAACCGGGAACGCTGATGACCGGGCTGGTCCCGGCGACACAGACGACTGACACCACCAGGCCCACCTCGACGATCACGTCGCCGGCCAACGGCGCCACCGTGGGCGCCAACCAGACCGTCAACATCACCGGCACCGCCAGCGACGTCGGCGGCGTGGTCGGCGGCGTCGAGGTGTCGACCGACGACGGCGCGACCTGGCACCCCGCCACTGGCCGGGCCAGCTGGAGCTACAGCTGGCAGACGCCGAGCGGCGGCGCCACCGCGACGATCCGCACCAGGGCGACGGACGACAGCGCCAACACCGAGACGCCGTCTGCCGGCATCACGGTGACCGTCGGCAGCGGCCCGCCGCCGCCGCCCGGTGACTGCCCGTGCACGATCTGGCCGAGCACCGCCACGCCGGCCGTCGCCGCCGACCCCGACAGCAACTCGGTCGAGCTGGGCGTGAAGTTCACGGCCAACCAGAACGGCCAGGTCAGTGGTGTCCGGTTCTACAAGGGCGCGGCCAACACCGGCGCGCATGTCGGCAAGCTGTGGTCGTCGGCGGGGACGCTGCTGGCCAGCGCAACCTTCAGCGGCGAGACGGCGAGTGGCTGGCAGCAGGTCAACTTCAGCCCGCCGGTGTCGATCACGGCAGGGACGACCTATGTCGCGTCCTACTACGCGCCGGTGGGGCGATACTCCCTCGACGAGAACTACTTCACCGCGGCGACCGTCCGCGGGCCGCTGACTGCGCTCGCCGACGGCACCAGCGGGGGCAACGGCGTCTACCGGTACGGCACCGGGGGTGGCTTCCCGAACAGCTCCTTCAACGCCAGCAACTACTGGGTCGACGTCGTCTTCAACCCCGGCGCCGACACCACGCCGCCGACGGTCACCGCCCGCACCCCAGCGGTCGGCGCCACCGGCGTCCCGGTCAACACGACGGTCACCGCGACGTTCAGCGAGGACGTCCAGACCGGCACCGCGGCGGTCACGCTCACCGGCCCGAGCGGCGCGGTCGCCGGGTCGACGACCTATGACGCGGCGACGCGGACGGTGCGGTTCACGCCGACCGCCGCGCTGGCCGCGACGACGAACTACACCGCGAACGTGAGCGGCGCCAAGGACAGCGCCGGCAACGCGATGACCGCGGTCAACTGGTCGTTCACGACCGGAACCGTCGACACCACGCCGCCGACGGTGACGGCGCGCACGCCGGCGACCGGCGCCACCGGTGTGCCGGTCACCACGACGGTCACCGCGACGTTCAGCGAGGACATCCAGCCAGGGACTCCGGTCGTCACGCTGACGGGCCCGAGCGGGGCCGTCACGGGCGCGACGGCCTACGACGCGTCGACGCGGACCGTGACGTTCACCCCCGGCGCGTCGCTCGCGACCTCCACGAGTTACACCGCGAACGTGAGCGGCGCGAGGGACGTGTCCGGCAACCTCATGACGGCCGTCAACTGGTCGTTCACGACCGCGGCGCCGACGTCGTCCGGTTGCCCATGCACGATCTGGCCGAGCACGGCGACGCCGGCGACGGCCAGCCAGAACGACAGCTCAGCGGTCGAGGTCGGCGTGAAGTTCCGGGCCAGCCAGGCGGGCCAGATCACCGGCATCCGGTTCTACAAGGGCACGGCGAACACCGGCACGCACGTCGGCAAGCTGTGGTCCTCGACCGGCACGCTGCTGGCCAGCGCGACCTTCGCTAGCGAGACGGCCAGCGGCTGGCAGCAGGTCAACTTCAGCGCGCCGGTCACGATCACCGCGGGCACGACGTACGTCGCCTCGTACTACGCCCCGGTCGGCCGGTACTCCATCACCGGCAACGGCTTCGGCTCCGCGGTCGTGCGCGGCCCGCTGACCGCCCTGGCCAACGGCACCGACGGCGGCAACGGCGTGTACCGCTACGGCGCCGGTGGCGGCTTCCCGAACAGCACCTGGAACGCCAGCAACTACTGGGTCGACGTCGTCTTCGTCGACGCGGGCGGCGCTCCGGACACGACCCCGCCCACGGTGACGTCTCGCAGCCCGGCTGCGGGAGCCACCGGCGTGGCACTGACCGCAGTGGTGACGGCGACGTTCAGCGAGGCGATCCAGTCCGGCACCGCCGCGGTGGCGCTGACCGGCCCCGGCTCGACGAACGTTCCCGGCACGACCACCTATGACGGACCGTCGCAGACGGTCACATTCACGCCGACCGCAGCGCTGGCCGCGTCGACGACCTACACCGCCAGCGTGAGCGGCGCCAGGGATGTCGCCGGCAACACGATGGTCGCCGCGAACTGGACGTTCACGACGGGTGCGGCGCCACCGCCGAGCAGCTGCCCCTGCTCGATCTGGCCGAGCACCGCGACACCCGACACGCCGGCCGCGGCCGACAACTCGGCAGTCGAGGTGGGCGTGAAGTTCCGCAGCAGCCAGACCGGCTACATCACGGGCATCCGGTTCTACAAGGGCGCCGGCAACACCGGGACGCACGTCGGCAACCTGTGGTCGGTCAACGGCAGCCAACTGGCCAGCGCGACCTTCACCAGCGAGACCGCCACCGGTTGGCAGCAGGTCGACTTCAGCGGTCCGGTCGCGGTGAGCGCGAACACGACGTACGTGGCGTCCTACCACGCGCCGACCGGCAACTACGCGCTCAACAGCGGCTATTTCGCGTCAGGGCCGACAACCAACGGGCCGCTGACAGCGCTGCAAGACGGCACCGATGGCGCCAACGGCGTCTACGGCTACGGCGGGAGCGCGTTCCCGACCTCGACGTTCGACTCTGGCAACTACTGGGTCGACGTGGTCTTCAACACGACCGCGACCGACACCACGCCGCCCGTCGTCACAGACCGGGCACCAGCGCCGGGCGCGAGCGGTGTGCCGGCCGACGTTCAGCTGACAGCGACGTTCAGCGAGGCGGTGCAGCAATCGACCATCGCCTTCGAGCTGCTTGGGCCGGGCAACAGCCTGGTGACGGCCGCGCTGACCTACGACAGCAACACCAGGACCGCGCGGCTCACCCCGCAGTCGCCGCTGGCGTTCTCGACGGCGTACACGGCGAACCTGTCCGGGGCCAAGGACCCGGCCGGCAACACGATGGCGCCGGTGACGTGGAACTTCACCACGGGCGCGGCGCCCCCGCCTGGGCCCGACCAGGGTCCTGGCGGCCCGATCGCGGTGCTGACCAGCAACGGCGACAAGCTCACGAAGTACACGGCCGAGATCCTGCGGGCCGAAGGGCTCAACGAGTTCGCCACCGTCGACATGGGCTCGGTCACAGCGACGACGCTGGCGACCTACGACACCGCGGTGCTCGGCGCGATGACGCTGAGCGCAGCTCAGGTGACGATGCTCACCAACTGGGTGAACGCGGGCGGCAACCTGATCGCCTACAAGCCGGACCCGCAGCTTGCCTCGCTGCTCGGCATCACCGCGACGGGCACGCCGCTGTCGGACGGCTATCTGCTCGTCAACACCGCGCAGGCGCCGGGCGCGGGGATCACCAACCAGACCATCCAGTTCCACGGGGCGGCCGACCGGTACAACCTCAACGGCGCGACCTCCGTGGCGACGCTGTACTCCACCGCCACCGCCGCCACCACCAACCCTGCTGTGACGCTGCGCAGCGTCGGCAGCAGCGGCGGCCAGGCGGCGGCGTTCACGTTCGACCTGGCGAGGTCGATCGTGCAGACCCGGCAAGGCAATCCGGCCTGGGCCGGCCAGGAGCGTGACGGCGGTCTCAACGACGGCGTGGTCCGGTCGGACGACATGTTCTACCCGAACTGGGTGAACCTCACCAAGGTCGCGATCCCGCAGGCCGACGAGCAGCAGCGGCTGCTGGCCAACCTCATCGAGGTCATGAACCGGGACCGCAAGCCACTCCCGCGGTTCTGGTACTTCCCGAACGGCCACAAGGCAGTCGTCGTGGCCACCGGTGACGACCACGCGACGGGCGGCACGGCCGGCCGGTTCGACCAGTACGCCGCCAACAGCCCGGCCGGCTGCTCGGTGGCCAACTGGCAGTGCCTGCGCTTCACGTCGTACGTCTACCCGAACAGCCCGCTGTCAAATAGCTCGGCGCTGAGCTACCACAACAGCGGCTTCGAGGTGGGCGTGCACCCGAACAACGGTTGCGTGAATTTCACGTCGCAGGCGGATCTCGCCAGCACGTACACGTCCGACCTCAGCGACTGGACCAGCAACTACAGCAGCATCCCGAGTCCGAAGAGCAACCGCTTCCACTGCCTGGTCTGGAGCGACTGGGCGTCCCAGGCGAAGGTCGAGCTGGCCAACGGCATCCGGCTGGACGCGAACTACTACTACTGGCCCGGCGCGTGGATCCAGGACCGGCCCGGGTTCATGACCGGCTCGGGGATGCCGATGCGGTTCGCCGACACCGACGGCGGCATGATCGACGTGTACCAGGCGACGACACAGATGACCGACGAGTCGGGCCAGAGCTACCCGTTCACGTCGAACACGCTGCTCGACAACGCGCTCGGATCGCTGGGCTACTACGGCGCGTTCACCGCCAACATGCACAGCGACCTGGAGACGACGTTCGACAGCGACCAGATGCTCGCGTCGGCGAAGGCGCGCGGGGTGCCACTCGTCACCGCGCGGCAGTTGCTCACCTGGCTCGACGGCCGCAACGCGTCGGCGTTCAAGAGCATCGGCTGGAGCGGCAGCACGCTGTCGTTCACCGTCGAGGTCGGCACCGGAGCCACCGGCCTGCAGGCCATGGTTCCGACGGCCGGCCCGGGCGGGACGACGCTGTCCGGCGTCACCCGTGGCGGCTCGTCGGTGAGCTACACGCTGCAGACGATCAAGGGCCTGCAGTATGCGGTCTTCTCGGCCAGCGCCGGGACGTACGCCGCGGCCTACTCGGGGTCCGGCGCGCAGGCGGCGCCGACCATCGCGGACGCGGAGGTCGCGTCTAGCACCGACGGCACCGCGACCCTGCGGTGGGCAACGAACGAGCCGGCCACGACCGAGGTGGCGTTCGGCGCGACGCCTGATTCGCTGGGCAACACCAGCGTCGAAGCCGTTGCCACGAGCGACCACACGGCCACCCTTGACGAGCTGCGGCCGGACACGACGTACTACTACCGGCTCCGCTCGACGGACGTGACCGGCCGGCGGACGACGTGGCCGCCGACCTCGCAGGAGCCGCTCGCGTTCACCACCGACCGCAAGGACGGCACACCGCCGAAGATCACGGCGGTGAGGGTGCTGCCGCTGCCCGACGGGACGGCCACAGTGACGTGGACCACTGACGAGCCGACGAGTTCGACGGTGGCGTTCGGCACATCGCCGGGGCAGCTGGCCAAGACGCGGGTCGACGACGCGCAGGTCCGCAGGCACAACGTCGTCCTGACCGGGCTCGACCCGGGCAAGACGTACTGGTACCGCGTCGGGTCGAAGGACGACGGCGGCAACGGCGCCAGCACGCCAGCGACCGGACGGGTCCCGCTGAGGTTCGTGTCGGCCGCTCAGGGCGTGGCCGATCACTCCGAGGCGAAGTTCCGGATGGGCGACCGCAGCGGCGTCGTCGTGGAGAGCGCCAACGCCAGCTCCACGGGCCAGCTCGCGCTCGGCGCGCAACGCAGCAGCGGGAAGTACGTCTCGCGGGTGATGGACGCCGGCGCGATGGTCACCTGGGACCGGGCGACCTGGCGGGCCTCGGCGCCCGACGGCTCGTCGCTGCGGGTCTACGTCCGCACCGGCAGCATGTCGGAGCCGGACAGCAGCTGGACGTCGTGGCAGCGGATGCGGCCGGGCGACGTGATCGGCAGCGACGGGCGGTACATCCAGTACCGCGTCGAGCTGGCGGGCAAGGGCACGAAGGTGGCTGCGATCGGCTTCACCCACAGCGGCGCCCGGCTCGGCAAGGTGGGAGAGCTCGGCAACTAGCCCCCCCGGGACCCCTCACCGCCGCGATCTTGAGCTATTTCTGACTGGGAGCGCTCCCACCGTGAAAATGGCTCAAGATCGCGGCGGTGAGGGGGCGGCTGCGGGTCACCGAAGGGGCCGATTCGGCAAAACAGGCCACGAACCGGCCGCCGGGTCGCCAGACTAGGGACATACACCGACCGGCGGGGGTTCAAGGGAGAAGCGCCGGTCGCTGGGGGGAGGACATCATCGTGGATGGAAACGGCCGGCTCGGCGTCGCTGTCATCGGCGCGGGCTATTGGGGCCCTAATCTGATCCGGAACATCCAGGCATCCGCTGACCTGCGGCTCGAATGGGTCTGCGACCTCGACGAGGAACGCGCCCAGCGGGTTCTGGGTCCATACAGCACCGTGCGGACCACCGCGTCGCTGGCCGACGTGCTCGACGACCCCGCGGTCAGCGCGATCGCGATCGCCACGCCGGCGCAGACGCATGTCGACATCGCCCGGCCGGCGCTCGAGGCGGGCAAGCACGTGCTGGTGGAGAAGCCGCTGGCGTCGGCCTACACCGACGCGGAGGCGCTGGTGCGGCTGGCCGACGAGCGCGGCCTGGTGCTGATGTGCGACCACACCTACTGCTACACGCCGGCCGTCACCAAGATCCGCGAGCTGGTGCACGGCGGCGTCCTCGGCGACGTGCAGTTCGTCGACTCGGTGCGGATCAACCTCGGGCTCGTGCAGCGCGACATCGACGTGCTCTGGGACCTCGCGCCGCACGACCTGTCGATCCTCGACTTCGTGCTGCCCGACGGCTGCCGCCCGCTGGCAGTCGCCGCGCACGGCGCTGACCCGATCGGCGCCGGGCGCGCCTGCATCGCCTACCTGACCCTCCAGCTCAGCGGCGGCGCGATCGCGCACGCCCACGTCAACTGGCTGAGCCCGACCAAGATCCGAACGACGATCATCGGCGGGTCGAAGCGCACGCTGGTCTGGGACGACCTGAACCCGACCCAGCGGATCTCGATCTTCGACCGCGGCGTCGACCTCCATGAACAGACCGACCTCGACACTGACGAACGCCGGGATGTGATGGTGTCCTACCGAACGGGCGACATGGTCGCCCCGGCCCTGCA
>Ga0184623_10000701_pt1 | contig 14368 bp, 10 predicted proteins | sample PLM1_100_b1_FD_133138 | JGI IMG/M metagenome (GOLD analysis project Ga0184623, IMG submission 133138) | Groundwater sediment microbial communities from an aquifer in East River, Colorado, USA - PLM1_100_b1 | ecosystem: Environmental > Terrestrial > Soil > Riparian zone | place: USA: East River...
CTGGGAAGACACGCGGCACAACGCGGTCGAGTTTCTGCGGCAAGTCGCACCGGATCGCCTCGAGCATCGCGCGAAGGACCGAGTCTTCCTCGAGCGCTACGACCAGGTCGTCCGGCGGTTCGGGCTGCTTGCGGACACACACGGTACGTGGTTCGCGAGCCGCTATCCCGAGCTGCTGAACAAGCCGATCGCGTATTTCTCCGCTGAGTTCGCGCTCCATCGCTCGCTGCCGATCTATTCCGGAGGATTGGGCGTGCTCGCGGGCGACCATTGCAAGGAAGCGTCCGACCTCGGCGTGCCGCTCATCGGGGTCGGCCTCTACTATCACGGCGGTTATTTCGATCAGCGGATGGGGCCGGACGGCTGGCAGCGGGATTCAGACGACCCGATCGATCCCACCGCCAATCCCGTCTTCCGGGTGCCCGGACCGGACGGCGGTCCCTGCCTCGTGCCGGTGACGATCTCCGGGCGCGAAGTCCAGGTCGGCGCGTGGCGCGTGATGGTGGGGCGCGTCCCCGTTTATCTCCTCGACACCGACCTGGACTCCAACGACCCCGCGGATCGCGCGCTTACCGCGCGGCTCTACACGAGCGCGCCGGAATGGCGGCTGCGCCAGGAGTGGGTGCTGGGCGTCGGGGGCGTGCGTCTGCTGCGCGCGCTCGGCATCCACCCGGAGATCTGGCATGCGAACGAAGGGCACGCCGCGTTCATGTATGTAGAGCGCATGCGCGAGCTCATCGAGAAGGGATTCACTCCCTCGAAGGCCAAGGAGCAGATCCGCGCGAGCAGCGTGTTTACTACACACACGCCGGTGCCCGCAGGACACGACGTCTTTACGACTGAGCAAGTCGAGCAAGTCACAGGACCGTTCTGGAATACGATGGGTATGACGCGCGACCAGTTCATGGCATTCGGCAAACCCGGAGCCGATGATCCGCGCTACGAAATGACCGTGCTTTCGTTGCGGCTCGCGGGACGGGTGAATGGCGTGTCGGCGCGCCATCGCGAAGAATCACGGCGCATCTGGCGCTGGGTATGGGGCAACAAGTCCACTGCGGAAGTTCCCATCGGGCACGTGACCAATGGCGTCCATCTCGGCACCTGGATGGCGCGGCCGATCCGAGATCTGCTCAGCGAGTCCCTCGGTGGGGACTGGGAATCAGAGGCTGAACCCGCGGCGATCGCAGCCGCTGTCCGAACACTCGATGATACGCGGCTGTGGGCCGTCCACGAAGGCCTCCGCCACCTACTGTTCCACTATGTCCGGGAGGAGGCACGACACCGTTGGCGGGCTTACTGGAAGGACCCGGCGAAGCTGGCAGGAGCCGGCGCGCTCCTCTCACCGACCGTCCTGACCCTCGGCTTCGCGCGCCGGTTTGCGACCTACAAGCGCGCGGATCTCCTGTTCCGCGACCCGGAACGGCTGCGGCGCCTGCTGACCAATCCCCGACAACCCGTCCAAATCATCTTCTCCGGCAAGGCGCATCCGGCGGACGAGCCCGGCAAGCGCGTGCTGCAGCGTGTCTTCCAGGCGGCGCAGGATCCCAGCTTCGAAGGGCGGATCGCGTTCCTGGAGGACTACGAGCTCCATTTGGCACAGCGCATGGTCGCCGGCGTGGATGTGTGGGTCAATCTGCCCCGCGTGCCGCTCGAAGCGTGCGGGACCAGCGGCATGAAAGCAGCGCTGAACGGCGTCCCGCAGTTGGGAACGCTCGACGGCTGGTGGGCGGAGGGCTTTGGGAAGGGCGAGAACGGGTGGGCCATTCCTCTCCCCGCCACGGACGCCGAAGCCGATCAAGCGGACATGGAACACCTGTTTGCAATCCTCGAGAACGACATCGTGCCGTGCTATTACGATCGAGTCCCTGGCCAGCACTCCGCCGAGTGGGTACATATGATGAAGGGCGCGCTGGCGGTGGCGATCGAACGGTTCACCACCCGTCAGATGCTGCAGACATACGTAACGCAGTACTACGTTGCCGCTGCCGCCGGAGAAGCAATTCCCGGCGATCCGCCGGCGTAGCACTGTGGGGAGGGGTTCGTTGAAGACCAGGGTTCTCCACCTCACCGCCGAATTGTGGCCGTACGCCCGCACGGGCGGCCTGGGCCAGGCGGTCGCGGGACTCGCCGATTACCAAGCGGCGAGCGGAACGGAGAGCCACGTGGTGCTGCCCCTCTATCGTGAGGCACGCGCTCACGCCGGCAGGATCGAGCCGTTCGGCGACCCGTTCACCGTCGAGAGTGGTGGACGACGCGAAGAAGTACGCTGCTGGCACCAGGTCGGCGACGACTATCCGAAGACGCTGTTCCTCGAGCACAATCCGTCATTCGATCGCCCCGGCATCTATGGCGACTCGAGCGGTGACTACCCCGACAACCCTCACCGCTTCGCATTGTTCGCGTCGGCGGCGATTGAAATCGCGCGGCGGATCGGCGAAGGCAATCTGATCATGCACGCGCATGACTGGCACGCCGCGCTGGTTCCGGTCTTCTTGCGCCGCGTGTATCGCGACGAACCCGACCTGCAACGGCTGCCGACGGTATTGACGGTCCACAATGGCGGCTTCCAGGGCGTCTTCCCGCAGCCCGTGCTGAAAGAGATCGGTCTGCCCGCCGACATGTGGTCACCCGAGTTCATGGAGTGGTACGGCCGGCTCAATTACCTGAAGGGTGGCCTGCTGTACGCCGACATGGTGACGACGGTGAGCCCGACGCACGCCTTCGAGCTGTTGACGGACGTCGGCGGCTTCGGCCTGCAGCACAGCTTCCGTCAACTCGGCGATCGGCTCGTCGGCATTCGCAACGGCATCGACGTGGACAAGTGGGATCCCGCGAACGACCCCGACATCCCCCTGCGCTTCACGCCCGACGATCTGTCGGGGAAAGCGCGCTGCAAGGCGACGCTGCAGGAGGCTTGGGGATTGCCGCGGCGCGCCGATATCCCGTTATTCGGCATGAGTGCCCGCCTCGTCGCGCAGAAGGGTCTCGATCAGATTGTGGCGTCGCAATCGCTCCGGCTGCTCGACGCGCAGTTCATCTTCCTCGGCGCCGGTGAAGCGCAGTTCGAGAATGCGCTGCGGGAGCTGTCGGCTCGGTTCCCCACGCGGATCGGCGTCAACACCGCGTTCACGGACACGCTCGAGCATCATCTGCTCGCCGGCGCCGACTTCCTGATGATGCCGTCGCTCTACGAGCCCTGCGGCCTGACACAGATGCGCGCCCAGCTCTACGGCGCGCTTCCGGTCGCACGGCGCGTCGGTGGACTCGCGGACACCATCGAGGATGGCGTCACCGGCATCCTCTATGACGCGTACAGTCCCGAAGCGTTCGACCATGCCGTCCAGCGAGCGGTCACGCTGTATCAGGATCGCGCGTGGTTCACCGAGCTGGCAAAGGGCGCGATGCGGAAGGATTTCTCGTGGCGCCAGTCGGCGGAAGCGTACGCCGCAGTGTACCGGCGCGCCGCCGCCGCGCGGGCCATCCCGAAGCCAACCTCGACCGATGGAGGCCGGGCGCCGCGGAAGAAGCGAACCTCCACCAGCAGCAAGGGTGGAAGGGGCGTGAACGCCCGTCGCTAAGACCCAGATGGATTTCGTTCTTACTCTCCACGGTCACCTGCCGTACGTCCTGCATCATGGCCGGTGGCCGCACGGCAGTGTCTGGTTGTGTGAGGCCGCGTTCGACAGCTATCTACCGCTGATCGAGGCGCTGCAAGCGCTCGAAAAAGAGCGTATCCCCTCGCCGGTGACATTGGGCATCACGCCAGTGCTCGCGAACCAGCTCGCTCATCCGTCGTTCATCAGCGAGTTCGAGACGTACATGGAACGGCGGCTGGAGTCCGCGACCAGCGCGCAGACCGCCCTCGCGGCCTCGGGCGACTCACAGCTCGTCCCGCTCGCCCGCTTCTGGCACGAGCGTCTGACCCGCCTGCTCAGCCTGTTTCGCTCGCTGAATGGCGACTTGGTCACCGCATTGCGCGGCTTCGAGGATCGCGGACGGATCGAGCTGATCTCTTCGGCGGCGACGCACGGCTTCCTGCCGCTGCTCGCGCGCGACGAAAGCATCAGCCTGCAGCTTGCCGTCGGCGTGGCGGAGCACAAGCGACTCTTCGGCCGCGCGCCGACCGGCTGCTGGCTGCCGGAGTGCGCGTATCGGCCCGGCGGACCGTGGAGTCCCACGGGCGCGCGTCCGCAATCGTATCGTGCCGGCACGGACGAGTTTCTCGCCGCCGCTGGCTACCGCTACTTCTTCGTCGACTCGCACCTCGTGTCAGCCGGCGCGGCGCTCAACTACCCCGACGTGGAGGACATTCCTGTCTCCGGAGATCGCACGCCGTACGTCGCGTACCGGGTCGCCTCCTCCAAGCGCAAGGCCCACGATCTCTTCGCATTCGTGCGCGACCCGCGCGCCTCGGCCCAGGTCTGGTCACGGGCACAGGGCTACCCCGGCGATGAGTGGTACCTCGAGTTCCACAAGATTCGTTGGCCCGACGGCCTGCGACTGTGGCGCGTCACCGGCAGCGGCGTGGATCTCGGCGCGAAGCAGCGCTATGACCCCGGCGCCGCAAGCAACTCCGCGCGAAACCACGCTGAGCATTTCGCGAGCGTGTTGCAGGACACGGCCGCGCGCGTCCAGCAACAACGCACCGCGCGAGCGCCGCAGCCTGTCGTGAACGCGCCGTTCGACGCCGAATTGTTCGGCCACTGGTGGTTCGAGGGGGTGGATTTTCTTGCACAACTGTACCGGAGTCTCGGGCGCAACGGTGTGCATCCCGTTACGGCACGGGAACACATCGCGGCCACAAGCAAGGCACGACCCACCATCCAGCTCACCGAAGGCTCGTGGGGAAAGAACGGCGATTTCTCGATGTGGCTGAACGAGCAGACGAGCTGGACGTGGAAGCGACTGTGGGCGCTCGAGGAAGCGTATTGGACCGTAGCGCCCAAAGCGCTCGCGGGGGGGTCGAAGCTGCGCGCGGTGCTGGCACAAGCCACACGATCGATGCTGCTCGCGCAGGCCTCCGATTGGCAATTCATCATCTCCACCGCTGAAGCAGCGGACTATGCCACGCAGCGGTTCGACGAGCATTGCGGGCAGGCGGAGGACTTGGTGCGCGCGCTGAGCAACGGCAAAATCGACGATGCGACGATGCATCGCGTGGAAGCGCTGGGAGCCCAGGATAGCCTCTTCCCGAACGTCCTGCGCAGTATCGCTGAGGTTGTCGGATGAACTCCGGGCAGCAAGGTCTCGTCGTCATTCATGGGCATTTCTACCAACCACCACGAGAGAACCCGTGGACCGGGCAGGTCGATGCCGAGCTCAACGCCGCTCCCGATCACGACTGGAACGTCCGCATTACGCGTGAGACGTATCGGCCCCTGGTCTCGGTCTACGAATACCTGAGCTTCGACTTCGGTCCGACGTTGCTCGATTGGATGGAGCGGGAAGCCCGCGACGTTCACGACGCCGTGATTCGCGCCGACCACGCGAGCGTGAAACGTCTGGGGCACGGCAATGCGCTCGCCATGCCGTTCCACCATATCATCCTGCCGCTTGCCAGCCGGCGCGACAAAGAGACCGAGGTACGCTGGGGCATCGCCGATTTCAAGCGCCGCTTTGGCCGCGATCCCGTCGGCTTCTGGCTGCCGGAGACCGCGGTGGACCGGGAGACGCTCGAGGTCGTCGCGGCCGCCGGCATCGGGTTCACGGTGCTCGCGCCGCATCAGGTGTCGAAGGCGCCCGAGTATGGGCTGCCCGGGAAGATCGCGCTGGACAACGGCCGATCCATTGCCGTATTCGCCTACAACGGCGGGCTGTCGCATGACGTGGCGTTTGGCGGACTGCCGACCGACCCGAATCGCTTCACCGACGCGCTGAGCGCCACGCCGCCGGGCGCGATCGCCGCCATCGCGGTGGACGGCGAAACGTTCGGCCATCACCACAAGGGCGCTGACCAGGGGCTCGCGATAGTCCTTGACCGGCTGCAACGCTCTGACAAGCTACAAATCACCAATTTCACCGCGGCATGGTCCGCGCACCCACCGGCCGAAACCGTCGATCTTGTCGCGCCGACATCGTGGAGCTGCGCGCACGGCGTGGAGCGCTGGCGGTCGGCGTGCGGCTGCCGGATGCATCAGAACGCGCAGACGCCGCAGGCCTGGCGCGCGCAGCTGCGCGCGGCAGTGGACTGGCTTGCGGCGGCAGTGCACGGCATCTACGAGCGCGAGGGCGCGGACCTGCCCGGTGGCCCCTGGGCGTTTCGTGATGCGGCTGGTGCCGTCGGACCGGTCCACGGGGGGGGCGACGAGAACGCGGCGCGGCTCGTCGAAATGGAGCGCGGCGTGCTTCGGTCCATGACGTCGTGCGGCTGGTTCTTCGACGACATCGCGGGGATCGAGGCGCGGCAGGTGCTGCGCTATGCGGCGCATGCGATGTCGCTCGCGGGAGCCGAGAGTGCCCGTCTCGAAGCCGGCTTCATCGAGAAGCTGGGCGACGCCAGGAACGTCGACGTATTTCGTCAGACGCTGCAGCCGACTCCCTCTTGAAGCAACCGCTGCGTTTTGTCTTTGGCCTCCATCTGCATCAGCCGGTGGGAAATCTCGATCACGTCATGGCCGATCACGTGCGTGACGTCTACCGGCCCATCATCGAGCGCGCCACCGCGGCCGGATTCTTCCCGCTCACGCTGCACGTCTCGGGTCCGCTGCTCGAATGGCTCGAAGACCACGACACGCCCTGGTTGGACATGATCGGCAAGCTGGCCGCGGATGGCCGGCTGGAGCTGCTGCTTGCGGGCTTCGACGAGCCGATCCTCGCGTCGCTCCCCCGGCCGGATCGGCTCGAGCAAATCGGCCGCATGCGTGACTACCTGAAGCGGCGCTTTGGTGTTCAGGCCACAGGTCTATGGCTCACGGAGCGCGTCTGGCAGCCGGAGCTGGCGGCCGACTTGGCTGAGGCCGGCGTCGAGTATGCGCTCGTGGATGACCGCCATTTCCTCGTCAGCGGCTTCCGGGCCGAGGAGCTACACCGGCCGCACCACACGGAGTCGGACGGGCGCCGTGTCGGCTTGCTCGCGATCGACGAGCGGCTCCGCTACCTCATTCCCTTCCGGCCGCCGGAAGAGACGGCCACGTACCTGCGGCAACTACGCTCACACGGCCACCGTCTCGCCGTGCTCGCCGATGACGGGGAGAAGTTCGGCGGCTGGCCGGGGACGAAGGACTGGGTTTATGGCTCGGGCTGGCTCGACACGTTCCTGAAAACCATGGAAGGCCTCACGGCGGACGGCGAGATCAAGCTCACGACCGGCCAGGAGGCGTTCCGCCAGGTCCCATCAGGCGGGCTGGCCTACCTCGGCACCGCATCGTACCGGGAGATGGAGAAATGGTCGCTGCCACCCACCGCGCAGCGGGACCTCACCACGCTGGAGGAGGAGCTGGGACCCAAGCAGCTGGCGGCGTCGGCATCGTTCGTGCGGGGAGGACATTGGCACCATTTCCTGGTCAAGTACCCTGAGTCGAACCGCATGCATAAGACGATGCTCGCACTCTCCACGCTGTCCCGCAGCCGTGGTGATCCGCCGCAAGCGCGGCGGGCAATCGGACGCGCCCAGTGCAACGACGCGTACTGGCACGGCGTGTTCGGCGGCCTCTACCTGCCCCACCTGCGCAACGCGATCTGGCGGCAGCTCGCCATCGCGGAGCGCGTGCTGCGCCAGGGCGAATCGCTGGCGTGCGAAGAGCTGGACCTCGACTACGACGGTTTCCCGGAGCTGTGGGTGCATTCCTCGGAGTTCTCGGCGGTCATCAGTCCGCACCGCGGTGGCGCCGTCGAGATACTGACGCGGTTCAAGGATCTCACGAACCTCGCCGACGTCCTGACACGACGGCGGGAATCGTATCACGAGATCCCCAAGCAGGGTCATGGTCACGAGAGCACGGGCGGCGGCACACAAAGCATCCACGATATCGAGAAGGCGTCCCGTCTCACTGAGCTCCCGCCGGTAGACGCCGAGCCCCGCGCGATACTCGTCGAGCGCCTCCTCGCCGATGACATCTCCGCCGCAAATTACGCCGCCGCGAAATACCAACCCCTGCGCTCGTGGGCCGAGGTGCCGATGAGCGCGCGCGTCTCCGTAGACGGCGATGCCGTCACGATCGTGCTACAGGCGCACGATCTCGAGAAGCGATTGAAATTCGACGCGGCGGGATGTCTCGACGTCGCCTACTCCTGGAGCGTGCCGGCAGCGCACGCCAACGCACTGTTTGCACCTGAGCTTTCGCTCGCCCGTGAAATTCCGCTCCGCGTTCAGCCTGACACGGAAGTGTGGCGGTCCCAGATCACAACGGTCGCGCGCAGTGAGCGGGGATTCGAAGAAACGGTCCAGGGCATCTCGGTCACTCCCCGCTGGCCCGCCAGCCTCGGCGGAGGCACACTGGAACTCGGCCTACACGGATGAGACAATGAACGCAAATTCAATGACGATCCTGGTTGCGATCATCCTGATCACGGGATGTGGGCGCGCCAACACGCGGAACGCAGGAGGCGAGGCAGTGGCGGACGCACCGAAGACCATCGAAGCGGTGCTCGCGGCTCACAACGATTCGCTCATGGCCGTGCCGGGTGTGGTCGCCACAGCGATCGGCCGGTGTAATAACGCGCCGTGCATTCGCATTTTGGTCAGTCGCGTGACCGACGAAGTACAGCGCCGCATCCCGAGCCAACTCGAGGGATTCCCCGTCCGAGTCGACGCCAGCGGACCGATCGTGCCGCGCTAGTCGGCGGAGGCCAGTCGGGAGAACCGCCGATCGGATTTCGGGAGGTCCACTCCCATCGCCGCGCCTGTGATCACACCCAGCGTCAGCGCGGACCACACCAGCGACATCGTGAGCGGATGAAACGCCTGAACCGCGGGCGTTGACGGCAACGCTGTGGAAACGATTCCCGCCAACACCGAAGCAATCGCCACCCATTGATACGAATGCAAGCCGCCGATGATCGGCGTCTGCGGCTCGGCGCGAAACGACTCCTCCACGAAGCGGGCGCAGCCGCCCAGGATCAGATAGCCGCCGACCAACACCGCGTCGGGCGCGCCGATCAGGCGTAGGCGCAGCAGCAGGAGGCCGATCACGATGTTGCCCGCGATCGAGTAGAGCGGCGTCGCATGAACGGGAACGCCGGCGAGGTCGGCCAGCTGCGTGACGCGCGAACGCCGATGGAAATACCGGATGCCGGTTGCCTCAGGCGCGGGGCCACCGTGGCAGCACCCCTGCACCAGACAACGGAGCCGGCCCAGGATCTGAATCCACGGAGCCGCGACGGCGAATGCTCCAAGCAGCGGCAACACCGGCACACCGGCCAGCCGTGACGTGATTGCGCCGAACACTCCGCCGAGCACTCCACCGTACCAGCCGAACGGCCGCAGCAGGCGCGAGGAACCCTCCAACCATTGGGCCCAGATCGCGGATCCCACGAGAATGCAGACGCCGATCCAGACGACGGCCGCGACGGCTTCGGGGCCGGCGGCGCTCCCGGCGACGAGAATGCCGACAGTCGCTGCCGCCGCCGCAAACACGCCGTGATTGATCACGCGCACGGGCCCGAGCCGCCATTCCTTCCAGGAATTTGCCAGGCGTTCGGCAGCGCGACGGGTCCGCGCCCACGTCGCCTCATATCGGCTCAGCGGCGGATACAGAGCGATCGCAGCCGCCACTTCGATCACAGTGTGCATGCCGGTCGTGATGCAGCTGAGCGTGATCAGCGCGGCCCATGTCCAGCCGGTCCAGCCCCAGGCGCGGCGGCCAGTCGCGTGGGAATTCGCCACCCAGCCATCCGCTGCGAGTAGCGTCCACAGGACGTGGAACGCGGGAAACGCAGCGACGCCCTGTGAGTGACCCTGCTCCCACGCCAGCAGCCGGCCCCAGAAACCGGAAGGCTCGAACGGGCGATTGACGGCGACCACGGGAATGACGAGCCACAGCACGGCGATGACGACGGTCGCGAGCGCGCTCTGCATGGCGAACCCGCGCAGCGCCGCGCGCGTCCGAATCAACAGGGCCGTCAGTGGAATGAAGAGATAGGCGCTGACGTAGATCAGCTCGGTCCACTGCAGCACAGCCCACCCACGCTCGAAGGACAACTGGGTGCCAAAGGCATCGACCGGCTTGCCGAACGCTTGCACGGCGCAGTAGACGAGCAACCACGGCAAAAAGACCCAGAGGAAAACGGCGATACGTTCGGCGACCGATGGCGCACCACCCGTCGGCCGTGGCAACGAAAGAATCGGCGGCAGCAGCGCGTTGGCACCGAACCGGCGAGCCAGATCGTGGCGCTCATAGCCGTACACCAGCGCGGCGGCGCCGAGCGCAACCGCGGGCGTGACCAGCCACAATCCCGATGCCGACCCCGCCCCAACCGCAACGCCCAGACACATGAGAACGAAGCCGACGTACATCGGATTGCGGAGCCAGCGATAGATGCCCGTGCGGACGAGCAGCGGCGGCGGGAACGGATTCATGGGGAGACCACGGCCGCGTAGTATCAGCTCAAATGCTCCTGCCGCACCGAGCACGACCCCAACGAGAACGAGGCTCCAGCCAGCCAGCGGCGCGCGCACCGCCGGCAACGTGATCACATCAGCCGTCGCCCGCGCCCACACCAGCAGCCCCGCGGGCAGCGCAGCCAGAAATAGCGCGCCGTAGGCCAGCCTCACCACAGGACTTCCTCGTGAATCGCCCAACCCTCATCCAGCGGAGCGGCGCCATCTCCGTTCACCAGCGCGGCGCGAGACAAGCGCTTGTGTTCGCGAGCCGCGCGGAGAATGCCGGTCAGCCGGCGCGCAAGGTGAGGCAGTGGCAAGCGAATCGTCGTGAGGAGAGGTTGATCGCGGATCGCGCGACTCTCGTGGAATACCAGCCGCCTTCCGCCGTCGAGGTCTGCCAGACCGGTCTGCCCGACCCCATCGAGCCACGCCCACTGCCGCGGGTGGGCGCCTGTCCACTCGATCCAGACGATGGCGTGCTGGGACGACAGGTACCGTCCCCAGCGCAGGGAGCCTCCGCGGAACGGGAGTTTCGCCGGCGGGATCGTGAGTTGGAGCTGTTCGACGTACCCCAGCCCGTGGAGGATCGCATCGCCGATCTGCACGCGTGCCAACGCCCGCGGCATGTGGCACCTCCATCGAATGGAGCCGTCAGGTCCGTCCGCGAGGCAGGATTCGATCGGGGCGGCGTCGCGACACCAGCGGGCATCGGCACGCAGCGCGGTGTGACGCCACGTTGCGACTTCAGGTTCGAGGCGCGGCATCGGCACACGGCGCACCGTCGCGTTCGCCTGCGGCGGTTCCGCACCGGTGAACACGATCGTGGCACCGTACGCGAAGCGGAGTGGTCCCCAGCGGAGTCGCGCCGCATACACAATGGCCCCGGCGCCCTCAGCGGTGACGACGTCGCCGTACCATTTCTCGAGGAGGAACACCGGGCGAAGCTGATCTTGCCTCAGTCAGAGCGCAAGCATAGGCTCCTGACGACATGCAAGAGTTGGCTTCGCAGCTCGCCGAAGTGGGCCGCCTGTGCTACGCGCGCGGGTGGGCGCTGGGCACGAGCGGCAATTTCAGCGCCGTCGCAAGCAGGAATCCCCTCACGCTTGCCATCACCACCAGTGGCGTCGACAAGGGACTCTTGGAGCCGAGTCAGATCGTCGAGATCGACGAGCGGGGTCGCGTGGTCCGAGGCACCGGAACGCCGTCCGCCGAAGCCACGTTACATCTGGCAATCGTGCGCTCGCGCGGCGGGGGGGCGGGGGCGGTGTTGCATACGCATTCGATTTGGAGCACGATTCTATCGGAGGCGGCGGGCGATGCGGCCGGTGGACTTGCGATCGAAGGGTACGAGATGCTGAAGGGCTTGGACGGCGTCCGTACGCACGAGCATCGTGAGTGGCTACCAATCATCGAGAACAGCCAGGATTGGTCCGCCGCGGCCCCGCGGATCGAGACCAAATTGCGTGAGCACCCCGAAGTGCATGGCTTCCTCATCCGGCGGCACGGCCTTTATACTTGGGGCCGCGACCTTTCTGAAGCCAAGCGGCAGGTGGAAATCCTCGAGTTTCTGTTCGAAGTGATGGGGCGAAAGCGAGGCATGACATGGCAACCGTGAGAATCCCGTCCGAACAGCGGACGTTGACCGATCAGCGCGAAGTGACTGAGTATCTCGCGACACTGGGCATTGAGTACGAGCGTTGGCCGCTCGCCCAGCGCGCCGCGGCGAACGCCCCGGCCGACGCCATTCTGGCCGCGTACGCACCGGAAATCGAGCAGCTGAAAGCCCGCGGCGGGTATGTCACGGCCGACGTCATCGACGTCACCGCGGCGACGCCCGGTCTCGACGCGATGCTGGCGAAGTTCAGCACCGAGCATTGGCACGACGAGGATGAGGTGCGGTTCATTATTCGCGGCCGCGGCCTGTTTCACATTCATCCCCGCGAAGGCGGGGGGCCGGTCATCGCAATCGAAGTCGAAGCGGGCGATTTGATTCGCGTGCCGCGCGGGACCTGGCACTGGTTCGATCTCTGCGGCGATCGCGACATCCGCGCGATCCGGCTGTTCCAGGACAAGGCGGGATGGACGCCGCACTACACGAACAGCGGCACGGACAAAGGCTTTCAGCCCCTGTGCATGGGGCCGACGTACATTCCGCTCCGCACCTGAACGACATCCGCGTCATCCTGCTGGACATCGAGGGCACGACCACACCCATCGAGTTCGTCCATCAGGTGCTGTTCCCCTACGCGCGCGCGCGCATCCACGAACACCTCGACAGCCATGACATCGAGGTGCTTCACGCCGAGTACCTGGCCGAGGCTCCACAGCCCGGTCTTCCCTCGTGGAACTCAGCCGACGTCGGGTCCGCCGAGGCGTACGTTCACTGGCTCATGGATCGCGACCGCAAGTCGACGGGCCTGAAATCGCTCCAGGGGCGGATCTGGGAGGCGGGATACCGCGGCGGAGAATTGAAGGGAAAAGGAGAAGTCTATCCCGATGTGCGCCCCGCCCTCGCGCGCTGGCGCAAGGCCGGGAAAGAGATCGCCATCTTTTCGTCCGGCAGCATTCAGGCGCAGCGCAATCTGTTCGCCAACACGACCGACGGTGATCTCTCCCCGTTTCTCTCGGGCTACTTCGACACGACGACGGGACCGAAGCGCGAGGCCGACAGTTACCGGAAGATCGCCGCCGCGCTGCGCCGCGTCCCGCGCGAAGTGCTCTTCATTTCAGATGTCACCGCTGAGCTCGACGCTGCCCGTCACGCCGGCATGCGAACCACGCTGTGCGTGCGGGGGCCGGACTCGGCGGTTTCCGCAAACGACCATCCTCGCATTCGGTCCTTCGACGAGGTACTGTAGCGGCCATGACGATCCTCGTCGTCGCCGGCCTCGCGATCGTTGCCTGGGCGGTTTTTACCTTCAACCGGCTTATCCGGCTCCGCCAGCTGGGCGACAACGCCTGGGCCGACATCGACGTCCAGTTGAAGCGCCGTCACGACCTGATTCCCTCCGTGGTCGCCGTCGTGCAAGGCCACGCGGGGTACGAGCGCAGCACGCTCGAAGCTCTGGTGGCGGCGCGCGGCCGAGCCATGCAGGCGACCGACCGGGGACCCGCGACGCGCGCACGCGAGGAAGATCCGCTCGGCGGCGCGCTGCAACGTGTTGTGGCCGTCGCCGAGGCGTATCCGGAGCTCAAGGCGGCCGCGAGCTTCGCGGGACTGCAGCGCACCCTGACCGACGTCGAGGATCATCTCCAAAACGCGCGTCGCTACTACAACGCCGTTGTCCGCGACTTCAACACCGCGATCGCGCAGTTCCCGTCCGGGATGGTCGCGGGACCCATGCGGCTCAGTCCACGCGAGTTCTTCGGCCTCGATGACCCGTCGGAGCGCGCGGTGCCGCGTGTGCCACTGGCGGTGCTGCTGATTGCCCTCGCAGCGACGTCCGTCCAGGCGCAGGAAAAGTCTTACTCGATCGAACGATTCGACGCGCGCATCCGCGTGAACCCCGATGCGACCATCGACGTCACCGAAACCATTACGGCGCGGTTCGTGGGGTCGTGGAACGGGTTGTATCGCACCATCCCGGTCGAGTATCGCACCGCACAGGGCTTGAACTGGACGTTGGGCGTGTCGCTGCAGAGCGCACAAGACGACGCGGGCCGTAGCCTGAAGACCGAAACGAGGCGGGACGGCCACTACATCAGGTACAAGATCTGGATTCCGGGCGCCGCGAATGCGGACCGGACGCTCGTACTTCGCTATCGCGCGACGAACGGCCTCCGGTTCTTTGACGAGCACGACGAGCTCTACTGGAACGTGACCGGCGA
>Ga0184623_10000702_pt1 | contig 14368 bp, 12 predicted proteins | sample PLM1_100_b1_FD_133138 | JGI IMG/M metagenome (GOLD analysis project Ga0184623, IMG submission 133138) | Groundwater sediment microbial communities from an aquifer in East River, Colorado, USA - PLM1_100_b1 | ecosystem: Environmental > Terrestrial > Soil > Riparian zone | place: USA: East River...
GACCGGCCCCGTGGTCGCCGCGCACGATGGCGTCGCCGAGACCGTCACGACCGGCGCGCACGTGACGCCGCTACTGGCTTCCGCCCCGGAGGGCTGGGTGGTGTCGTACTGGGCGGACAACTCGTCGGCGACGACGGCGTGGACCGAGCCGGCCGGGCAGATCGTGCGCAGCACGTCGTACGGCATCGGTGGCGGGCGGATCTGCTCGCTGGCTACCGATTCAGGAGCGCCCGTCGCGGCTGGTGACCAGGGTGGACTGACTGGTACGGCCAACGGATTGAGCAGCAAGGCCACCATGTGGACGGTCGTATTGACGGACTGATTGTTCGAAGGGGCCCCGGCGCTTCGCGCTGGGGTCCCCTTCGTATGCCCGGGCGGGTCGGGACAAACCGGGTCGCCATGCGGTGGCGGCTCAGCGGCGGGTGGCTCAGCGGCGGGTGGCAGGGACCCGAGCGTCCGTATGGCCGGTCGTTGCCCCTTCCGGCGCGGCGGCCGCCGGCACCGGCGCAGGGGAACCGCCGCGCCGTCCGAACAGGCGGGCGATCCGCTGAGGAGCGATGATCGCCACCGAGCCCAGGATCAGGGCGCCGACCCGTTCCAGCTGGCCGAGCGCGGTGGTCAGCTCGGCGCGGCGCGTGAACCTGGGTGCGAAGCCGACGACGACGCCGTCAGCCCAGGACGCCAGCGTCTGCGCGTCGCTGCCGGCGGTGATCGGCGGGGCTTCGACGAGCACCAGGTCGTGGGTCTGCTCCTCGTCGGTCACGAGGGGGCGGACCGACTCGACGTCCCACTGGGCCGGCTCGGCGAGGAGCAGCCGGGGAACGCTCGCGGCTCCGACAACCTCAGCGGCCGCATCGTGGCTGCGCGCGGCCGGCACGAGCAACGTGTTGCGCCCGGCGCGCGCGGTGGCGACGGCAACCTGCGCCGTCAGCACCCCGGAGCGGATCCCCACCGGCACCATTACGACGACGTGCAGCGCCGGATCCCGCTCCAGCGCGAGCAGCAGCATGTTCGCCAGTCGCCGCGCCTCCTCGAACTCCGCACGCATGACGGCCGGCCCGGACGGTTCCGTCGCCGGATTGTTCCGGTGCACGGTGGCGAGCAGCGGATCGAGCCCGTACGGCACAGCGGCGCGGACCCGCCGATCCAGCCTCTCCCGCAGCGCCGCGAAGGCGATCCCGAGGAGCAGCCCCGCCATCAGCCCGGACGGTCCGACCAGCTCGGGGACGGGGCTTTCCGGGCGGGCCGGCAGGGGCGGTTCGTGGATGATCTGGCCAGGATCGAGCGGCGTCGTGGAGAGCCGCTGGAGCTTGCCGGTGACCGAGTTGAGCTGGCGCATGATCAGGTCGCGGCGCGCCTCGGCGAGCGCTCGGTCGACGGGGCTGGCCGAGAACTCGGCGGCCGGGGCCACCCGCTGCAGCTCGCCCTGGAGCGCGTCGATGTTCACCTGCAGCGACTGCTTCCGCGCGGCGATCACCTCCTCGCCTTCGGAGGTCCGGCTGGCGAGGTACGCGTGGGCGAAGGCGAGCGCGCCGCGCTGGGCTGCGGCAGGGCTCGCGGCGGGGAACGTGAGCGAGAGGATCGTCGTGTTGGCCGGCGCGGTGACCCGGACGTCGGCGGCGAGTTGCTCGGTGGTGCGGGGCGTGCGCAGTTCGGCGCGGACCGCTGCCAGCACGGGGGCCGACCGGACGATCTGCGCCTCGGTGTCGAGGTTCACCACGGCGAGCGATCCGGTGCTGGCCGTCGACGTGAGGTCGGTGCGTAGCGGCAGCACGAGGACCTCGCAGCTCGCCACGTACCGCTTCGGGGCGAGCCCGAGTATGAGCCCGGCGCCGATCAGCCCGAGTACGAGCCCGGCGGCGACGGCTAGCCACCGGCGCCGCAGTACCGACCAGTAGGAGTCGAAGCGGACGGAGGGGCTCGTGCTCATGAGGCTCCTCCGTCCGTGGTCGGCGCCGGGCGGCCGCGACGGCGCAGCGCGAGCAACGCGTCGAGATCGAGCCGCTGGCGGAACTTCCAGCACAGACCAACGTAGACCGCTGTGCCCGCGACGAGCGAGGCGAGCAGCGGGAACCAGCCGGGGCCCGCCGCCAACCGGGCCGCGAACGGGACCAGCCCGAAGCAGGCCGCGGCGAGCAGCATCGCCAGGCGGGTGCCGGCCCCGAGCGGATGGAGCTTCAGCGAGTACCCGACCTGGGCGAGCGGGACCAGGTTGGTGGTGAGGATCGCGGCGGCCCAGCCGATCGCGGCACCGAGGATGCCCAGGTGCGGGATGAGCATCAGGTCGACGGTGACGTTGATGGCGAGCGCGAGTACCGCGTTGGCGAGGTTCCAGGTGGTGCGGCCAGCCATGTTGAGGACGGTCTCGACCATGCCGCAGCCGGTGGCGACGAGCATCGCGCCGGCGAGCACGGGCACGGCCGTCGCGCCGGTCTGGTACGCCGGCCCGAAGAGCTGCAGCACGAGCGGCGCGCACACCATGAACGCGAGGTAGAACGGCCAGTTGAGGAGGACGCTCCAGCAGGTCGTCGTCTGGTAGACGGTGCGGCTGGCGCTGTGGTCGCCCGTCCCGATCAGCTCGCTCAGTTTCGGCTCGACGACCTGGCTGAGCGCCTGGTTGACCATCTGCCCGATCACCAGGAACCGGGTGGCGGCGGCGTAGATCGCGGCGTCGGTGGGGCCGCGCAGAGCGGCGATCAGGACGATGTCGAAGCGCTGCAACGCGAGCTGGACGACGCTGGTCACCGCGCGTGGTGCGGTGAAGCGCCAGAACTCACGCGCCGTGACGTGGCCGGTGCCCGGGGCGCCTTTCCGGGCCCGGATGGCCCGCAGCCATGCCCACGCCACCACAGCGGTCCCGGCGTACGGCGCGACCCAGGCCAGGGTGAGGGCGTTGCCACTGCCGATCAGGATCGCGACCCCGATGAGTGCCAGCTGGGCGAGCGGCCGCGCGACCTTCTCGATCAGGGCGGTCGGGCGCATCAGTCCGTACCCGCGCGTGGCCGCGAGGCATGTATCGGAGACGGCGGCGAGTGGCAGGAACACGGCGAGGATCCGCAGCAGCGTCGCGAACGGGCCGGGGTCGCCGTGGACCGCCAGCGCCGCCCAGCTCGGTGCGAACCAGAACAGCGCCGCGCCGGCCAGCACCGACGCCACCACGACCGGCGTGTACGCCACCTTCAGCAGCGGCCCGATGCGGTCCTGCTGCCCGAGCGCGCGGAACCGGGCCACGAAGTAGACGAGGCCGGTGTTGGTGCCGAGTTCGGAGATCCGGACGCCGAGCAGGAAGACCGTGGTCGCGGCGAAGAAGACACCGGCTACGGCCGTGGGGAAGCCCCGGGTGACCAGCACCACGAGGGCGAGGTTGGCGAAGCCGGTGACGGCGGCGGCCACCAGGTTGAGCGCGCCACCACGGGCGAGCCGACCCAGCTCGGCGCCCGGTCGGCTCGTCGTGGGTGGTGCTGCCGTCATGTGCCGGCCACCGTGGTGCCGGCCGGCGCCATCAGCACCCAGGTGACCCCTGGCGCGAGCCGGAGCGGCACCCCGGAGCTGTCGGCGTAGTTCGCCGAGGACTTCTTCGTCGCCCGTGACCAGGTGCCCTTGACGAGCTGGTCGCCGGAGACGGCGCTGAGAGGGCCTTTGCCGAAGACGTTGACCTCGGCGACGAACGTGCCAGCCTTGTCGGCGCGCAGGTCGCGGTAGACGGTCTGCGGGATGAGCAGGTTGGCGACCCGGACCCGGGGCGCGCCGGCGCCGCTCTGCACCCAGCCACCTGCGGCGTCGCGCTTCCACACCTGCGCCGGCTTGCCGGGGACGGTCACGGTGACCGAGCTGATCTTGGTCACGGAAGCCTCGGCGAGCGGCTGGCCCGGATCGCCGTACGCCAGCAGCTGGAGCGGGCGACCCGCGCCGGCCGGGGCGACCTTCCGCAGGGTCGTCGTCGTACCGTAGAAGCTGCCGGACACGCTGGTGAACGCGGAACCGGCGCTTCCAGGCGTGAGCTGCGCCAGGCCGGATCCGGCGAGCTGCCGGAGGAACCGGTCGGCGCCGCCGGCGTGGACGTAGACCGGCCTGACCAGCGAGAGCAGCGCGACGTCCGACGGTTGGGTGGTGCCGATCGGACCGACCTTGGCAGCGTCCTGGGAGTGGTAGAGCGCGACGAGACGGCTCTCGCTGCCCTTGCCGGGCTGCTGGTAGACGATGTCGGCGCGATCGAGGCCCAGGGCTGGCGAACCGGTCGGGCTGAAGCGGAGTACCGCGGCGAGCGCCGACCTGGTCCGGATCGCGGGGTCCTTACCGGCCGCTCCCGTGAGCGGGAGGACGGTGGCCGGGTCGACGGGCGCCGCCGGCGGAGCGCTCGCGGAGGTGGACGCCGACGGCGTCGGGGTGTCGAAGGTGACCGGCTCGGCGTCGTCGGCCGCGCCGCCCTTCGCGCACGATGTGACCATTGCCAGCGCGGCGATCGCGGCGACTGCACGCACCTGGCTACCCCGCCGCACGGCTGCCTACCAGCGGAGCGGGTGGTGCTAGCGGCGGCGGTGCCGTCCGGAGGCCGCGGGTCCAGCCGGGGACCAGCGCGCAGCCGAGCTGGTGGAGGCCGACCTGATCGAGCTGGTTCAGCGCGTCCCGGGCATCGGGGTACCGGGTCTGGCCAGCCTCGACCACGACGATGGCGGCGTCGGCCCAGCGGGCGAGGGTCTGCGCGTCCGCGCTGCTCGTGGCCGCCGCCAGCTCGATCACGACCCAGTCGGCGAGCTCGCGCGCGGCGGCCAGGAGCGTGCCGGCAGCCGCGGTCTGGAGCCGTACCGCGAGCCGGGTGGTGTCGTTGCCCTGGGTCAGTACCCGGACGGTTTGCGCACTCGGCAGCGGCCGGAGCAGGTCAGCGAGGGTGTGAGTACCGGTCAGCGCCTCGGCGAGACCAGGGCCTGCACCGACGAGTTCGGCGCCCGTCCACGAGGCGGGATCGGAGCAGATGAGCACCGCGCTCGACCCGCCTCGTCCCAGCGCACCGGCCAGGTTGGTAGCGACCAGCGCCGCAGACCCGCCTGGCGCTGCGGCGGTGACCAGGACAACCCGGCTCTGTCCGGGCAGCGCCGCCGTGAGCGTGTTCTGCAGCCGCCGGAACTCCCGCGCCTCCTGGCCCGGACCGCTGGAGCCGGCGTTCAACTCCAGCGGCGCCACCCGAGCCAGGTTGAGGAGCACCGGCCGGCCGGTGCGGCGTTCGACGGCCGCCGCGGTGTGCAGCCGCGGGTCGGCCCGGTCACGCAGGACGGCAAGCGCCAGCATGCCGAACAGGAGGACGGCACCGGCCACCACGAGCAGCAGCACGGGCGACGGGCTGGTGGGAGCGGTCGGGATCGCGGCGTTGACGATGATCCCGCCCGGCGTGATCGTCGTCGACTGGAGCGTGCTCAACCGGTCCGTCAGTGCGGCGATCTGGCTGGTCAGGACGTCGGCCTGGGACTGGGTAAAGGCGCGGTCGGGGGATTTGGTGGACGTCGCCGCCATCTTCTTGACGATCGTCTGAAGCTGGGCGCGCAGGCTCGTGACCTGCTGCTGGACGGATTTGACCTGGTTACTCAGGCTGGCCGCGGCGACCGCCCGACGGTGGTCGAGGTAGGCGGTGGCGAACGCCTGCGCGCCGCGCTGGGCTCCGGCTGCGGTGCGTGCCTTGAAGGAGATCCGCAGGATGGAGGTGTTCGCGGGGATTTCCGCCTTGACGGCAGCGGTCAGAGCCTCCGTGGTGCGGTCGGTCTTGAGGAGGGCCTTGGTCCGCTCGGCGACCGCGATCGACTCGACGAGCTTCGCCTCGGTGTCGAGGTTGACGCCCGTGCGGGTGCCCTGGCCGTTCGCGGGCGCGGCCGACTCGTCGACACCGGTGGGCGTGACGAGGACCGTGGCCGTGGCGGTGTAGGTGAAGGGGCGGGCGATCACCGCGGCCCCAACGAGCGCCGCGCCCAGCAGGAACCCGGTGATCAACAGGAGCCACCGGCGGCGTAAGAAGCCGACCAATTCACCGGCGGCCGGCGCGGAACCGGTGACCGAGCCGTCCATCGTCGGTTCACCTTCCCCTAGCCTTCTTCGCCCTCAGATCGTAGACCGCCGACAAGGCCCCGGTGATACATCTGTTCCAGAGGTAAACTATCCGGTTGGTGACGCATCAGCCGTTTCGCCAGTTCTGGTGCCGGAACGGCCTATGATGGCGGTTGTTTCGGGTTCGCCAGTTTACGAAGCGGATTCGCATTACCGCAGGTGGCAGGGGTCGTGGAGGGGTCGGAATGTCCCGATGAAGAAGACTCACGTTAAGTGCGACTTAAACCGAGCTTATCGATTCGGTCTCAGCTTGGTCACGTCTCAGGGCCGGGCTATGGTCCGTCCGTTCCCCTTACTGAATAGAGAGCGGCACGCCTGTGTAGCTGAACGTCATCGGAGTCTCCCGGAGATTGTCACGGGCTGTGTCACTCTCGTCTCGGAGAGCTGTTGTGAGTTATCAGTCCCAAAGACCGACCGACCTGCTCGACCGTCCGGTCGCGGTCCCCCCACCGCCCCGGACACGCCTGCGCAAGGCGCGGGTTCCCCTGATCATCCTGACCGTGCTGGCGGTATCGACCGGCACCGCGGTCGCCGGCAGTAACGCGCTACGCCAGGCCGCTGATGGCGGCCATTCCACGACGACCATCCCCGTCGCGGAAGACGCCTACACCTTCGCGGAGTTCCCGGACGCGAAGAAGGGCACCAACGACAAGCTGGTTGCCAGCTCGGTGCCCGGCAACCACAAGGTCGCCTACCTCAAGTTCAACGTCAGCGGGTTGCCCCGGAACGCAGCCGACATCCGCGCCACGGTGCGGCTCACCCGCGACAGCCACCACCTGTCCGCCCCGGTGGCGATCTCCGTAGTCCCGGAGACCAACTGGAGCGAGAAGGCCTTGACCTACCAGAACGCCCCTGACGTCGGGCGGCGGCTGGATAAGGTCAAGACCGGGGTCTCCACCCGCACCGTCGCTTTCAACCTCGGGACCACCATCCGCGGCAACGGCGTGTACTCGTTCGCCGTGACCTCCGACTCCAAGACGGCGTGGGCCAGCTTCCGCTCCAAGGAGTCCGGTGACCAGGCACCGACGTTAGTGCTGGAGTACGCCACGGGCGGCTCCGCGCCGGCCCCGACGGCCGCCCCGAAGCCGACGACATCGCCGACCGTGAGCCCGACGCCCTCGGCGAGCACCAGCCCGACGCCGACGCAGAGCACGTCGCCCGCGCCGGCTCCGATCCCTGCCGGCGCCACCTACTGCGGCGCGTCGTTCCTGGCGGAGACGTCGGGCGAGACCCGGGCCGAGCAGTTGGCGCGGATTGACTCGTACTACAACGGCCTGGAGATGGTCCGCGTGTTCTACACGCAGCCGCCCGCCTGGCCGAAGGTGCTCGACGTGGACAAGCGGACGCTGTCGATCTCGTTCAAGTTCGCGCCGAAGGACGTCATCGCGGGCAAGTACGACGCGTACATGACGAACTGGTTCAAGACCGCGCCGCGGGATCAGCAGATCTACTGGACGTACTACCACGAGCCCGAGGACAACATCGCCTCCGGCGAGTACACCGCGGCGGACTACCGGGCGGCGTGGGCGCACTTGCGCAAGCTGGCCGACACGGCGGGCAACTCGAAGCTGAAGGCCACCCTGATCCTGATGCACTGGAGCCTGATGACGGCCTCGGGCCGGAACTGGCGGGATTACTACCCGGGGCGCAGTGTGATCCAGGTGCTCGGCTGGGACGCGTACAACATGCGCGCCAAGAAGGGCGAGTACCAGGATCCAGCCGGTATCTACGGTCAGCTGATTCAGGTGAGCCGGGCGGAGAAGCTGCCGTTCGCGATCGCCGAGACCGGCAGCCACATCATCACCGGTGACGACGGGAGCAGGCGCGCGGTGTGGGTGCGGGCGATGGCGAAGTACCTGAGCGAGCAGGGTGCCCTGTTTGTGGCCTACTTCGATATCGACTGGTCCACCGGCGACTACCGCCTCCGTGACCCGAAGGGCATGGCCGCCTGGCGGGAGTTCTGCAGCTAGGAGCCGCCGCACGCGAAGGGAGCCGCCCGTATGGGCGGCTCCCTTTCGCATAGGTCAGGCCCCTGGTGCCGTGGCGCGCGCCGGTTCGCGAAGATCCGGCGCGCGCCACGCGTTCGGTCCGGGTGATACCGGGCGTGGATGAGAAATCCACATCGCCCGGACCGCGGGGCAGGCCCCATCTTACCCGCTCGAATGAGCGGAAATTTGGTGTGCGGCAACGGCGGAACGAATTGTTGCGGGAAACGCGTTCCGCCGTTGCCGCGCCGACTACGACGGGGGCTCTGCACCGATCCGAATTGCGAATGGAACGGTGCGCCGGCCCGCCTCAGCCGTGCTCAGTGGGCGCCGACGAGTACCGGCCGCTCGATCGTGGATACCGCAGTGTCCACCGTGGACGCGCTGTAGCGGACGCCCGTACCAGCCAGTGGCCCTACCTCGGCGGCGCGCCCGCATACGAGGGCGTGGGCGCGGTGACGGCGGGCGCGGCCAGCCGGCGCGACGACCAGCTGGTGGGCGCGGCGCGGCGCCTCGGCGATCGTCGCCGGTCGAGAAACTCGAGTGGGCGGCCGCTGCTCGCAGAGAAGTCGTTTCGTCAGCACGTTGAACTCAACGAGGAGTGTCTATTGGGGTAACGGCTGGGTTCACAGTTTTTCGTGAGAGCCTTTCGGAAATACGGATTGTCTACACCGAGTAGCGCAATTGGCCGAGAAATAGTCGCGATTACGCGGAAGGTCGGGCCGACGCAGTCACGGTCCGTAATGTCATGGTTTGCGAACCGTTATGAACGGAGCGGCAGCAGCATCGAGTCGTAGACCGGGGCGTCGGGGAACGGCTGGAGGAAGCCGACGTGCTGCCAGCCCCAGCGCGCGTACGCGGCCTTGGCCGGTGCGTTGCCCTGCTCGACCAGCAGCGTCGCGCGCTCCTCGGTACGGCCGCCCAGCAGGGCATTGTGGAGCCGGCCCGCGATACCGCGACGCCGCCACGGCGCGCGCACCATGATCTCGTTCAGCGCGAACGTACGGCGGCCCGTCTCGCGGATCAGCTCGGCCGGTACCGCATCGAGGAGGCCGTCCCACCACAGCGTGTCCGCTCGCAGCGAGGCGCCGTAGGCATAGCCGGTGAGCGTGCCGGCGATCTCACCGGTGACCAGCGCGTACCCCGGCGCTTGCTGGTGCCTGGTGAGGCGTTCGGCGAACCGGTCGACCGAGAAGAACGGGTTGTCGACGCGGTCCGCGTAGACGTCGGCATATACCTCGACGAGCTGGTTGGTGAGGCCGCGCGCGGCGGCTCCGTCGTAGCGGCTGAGGCGGAGCTCGTCGAGGCGCGTCATCGGTTTCCTTCGGGCCGGCGGCTCACGTCACCACGGTCGCGTCGAACCGGGCGGCGAACCCGCGCGCGGCCGGGCTGCTGCTCCGGTACGCCCCGAGCCGTCGCCGCAGGTCACGCAGCTCGTTCAGGGTGCGGGTCGAGGTCACCTCGTTCGCCACGAGGGTGAGCGCGTTCTGCGCGAGCTGGCACGCGCCGGTGATGTCGCGGCGGGCGAGGTAGGAGAGTGCGAGCCGCACGGTGTAGAGCGAACGGTTGCGGACGAACGAGTCGCGCTGGCCCTCGCAGGCGTCCTCCAGCAGATCGCTGGCGCGGTTGGGCTTGCCCAGGTCGAGCTGGCAGACGCCTTCATTGCCGGCGAGTTCCGCTTCGTCAAGGAACGCGATCCAGACGGGGTTCTCCTCGGTGCCGGTGCGCCGGTCGAAGGAGGTGCGAGCCGTCGTCATCGAGCGTTCCGCGTTGTTGCCCTCGCGGAGTTTCGCCCAGGCGCGCGCTTCACGGACCGCGAGCAGCGAGCTGAGCGTCGGCGTGGCCCAACCGCGCGCGCTGCGCTGCGCAGCCTCCGCGAGCCGCAACCCCTCCTTGGGCCGGTCGAGCGCCACCGCCTGCATGCTCATGTTGGCCAGGACGTGGACTTCCAGCTCCTGGTGGTTGGCCATGCGCGCGGCAGCCAGCGCCTCGGTATAGCAGTACCGGGCCTGGTCCTGGCGGCCCGCGTCGAAGGCGAGCCAGCCGGCGCAGATGCCGAGTTCGCCCATGGCCACCTGGAGCCGCTGGCCGACGTCGTCGCCGTAGGTGCCGCGGTTGAGAAGGCGGCTCGCCCGCTGAAGCTGGGCGGCGGCCTGGTCGCACAGAGTGTCACCGCCGTAGCGGTAGTCGAGCTTGTACAGGTGCTTCGGAGTGTCTTCGAGTTGTGCGGCGTGCGCTTCGCCGATCCGGCCGAAGTCGTCCGCCGCAAGAGGGTTGTCCTCTTCCTCGCCTGCCAGGCTGAGGCCGACCAGCGCCGCTGCGCCGGACAGGCCTTTCAGCAGGTCACGTCTCCTCATCTGGGTGTCTCCTACCTCTGGGTCCCCATCAGATGGGACGGTAGTTCCCAGTTCAGGTCCACGTGATGCGTCGAGGTATTGGCCCGCCCCGACTGGGTCAACCAGATAGGGCGGTATTCGTAGTCCTTGTACGAAACGTAGAACAGTGTCCAGCTTTATGTCGGTGAGACCGCGTTCGATCCGCGAGACGTGAGCCTGGGAGAAGCCGACGAGATCGGCCAGCATGTGTTGCCGCCGGATCGGAGTCCGGGCTCGGTAGAGGCGGGATACCGCCGCGAGGTCGTGGTCGGCGAGCGCCCGGCGCATCTCCGGCTCCTGCCAGAACTCCAGCGGGAGTAGCGGGGCCAGCACGTCTACCGACTGCCTACTTCGACTGCACGGATCGCACATGTCGTTGTGGTTGTCGCGCCGCAGGCGGGTGCCGCACACCCGGCAACTTCGGTCGACATCGTGGACACGGGTCATCTCAGTGCCTCCGCGGAGAGGGGGTGACACGTAGATCCCGGTTGCGGAGATCCTAGCCCTCCGCAGTGTTATCGCAAGGGAACCTCCTGATACCTCGAGGTATCAACGGGACTCCAAGCGGTGTTGGCGCTATGTCGCCGACCGATCACTCTCTGACTTGTCGGTGTGCGGCGAGTGGCGAAACGGTGACAGAGGGAGGCAGCAATGGTCCGCTCGGGTGCTCATCACGCCGAGATCTATCCATGGCGCTCCAGACCCGGAGCCGCCGATCCCATCCTGGTCAGCGGGGATCCGGCCGCGCTCGCACCAGACCCGAAAGAGATCGATCTGACGTCGGGACGCTCGGCCCTGCGGGGCTCTCGTTACCGAAGGGGGCGTTACCACCTGTGAATGTGTGGATCAAACTTCGCACGATCCGCGAGCGGGTTCGCACGGCGGATGACCTGGCCCTGCTCGAACACGCCCCCATCGACCTCTACGACCTCATGCGCGCCGTCGAAGCCGTGCTGGCCCTGCACGACGGGCACCAGCGCCACGACGACCCCGACGGCCACTTCTACTGCAGCGGCTGCCCGTGTAGCCCTCGTGGGCCGGTGCCGTGGCCCTGCACCACCCGCCGCTCGCTCGAACGGGCGCTCGTCGGCGGTGAGGTCCATGTCTGACGCGCACTTCGTACTGGAACTGCCGCAGAGCCTCCCGGACGCCCCATCGATCATCGGCGACTACGCCGGCGGGACTGACTTCCTCCCCGCGCTCGGCTGGTGCGAGATCGATCCGGAGATGTACCGCATCTTCGCCCACGCGGTCCTGGGTTGGCATCGGCGCTTACCCAAGGCGGGCGGCGACATCTGCCAGTGCGGCAAGGCATGGGAGATCTGCGAGTACGTGAACCTCGCAGACGACCTCCTGTGGACCGCGGCCGGACCGCCGCGGTAGAGCTCCTCGACGCCGGTAGACGCAGCGGTCGCCGGCGTTCGTCCTCCTCGAATGCCTGCGCACCGCCGCGACCGCTCGCCAGATCGTGCGTACCCACCTCGTTGGGTGCCGGAGTTTCGGGGGTCTTTGCTCCCCGGCGGCCCCCGAAACTCCGATATCCAACGAGTGGCGCGTGGCACGCTTTTGCGGTGACCCACACCATCGACTGGTCCGACGGGCCAGCTGTCGTGATCATCGACCAGACGCTCCTGCCGCAGCGGGAAGAGATCCTCCGGCTCACTTCGGTCCCAGAGCTGATCGGCGCGATCCAGCGGCTCGCCGTACGTGGCGCTCCGGCGCTGGGTGTGGCCGGCGCGCTCGGCGTGGCACTTGCCGCGCGCGTATCGGCGGACCCTGTCGCAGACGTCGCCACCCTGCGCGCGGCCCGTCCGACGGCCGTCAACCTGGCCAGGGGCGTCGACCGGGTTGCTGCCCGACTCGCCGAAGGGCCGGAGGTCGTGCTGGCCGAGGCGCTCGCCGTTCGCGACGAGGACATCGCGAGTAGCGCGTCGATGGGCCGGTACGGCGCTGATCTCGTCACTGAGCTGATCGGCCCCGAGCCCCGCCTGCTGACCCACTGCAACACCGGCGGCCTGGCCTGCGTCACGGGCGGCACCGCCCTCGGCGTGATCACAACCCTGCACGCCGACGGCCGCCGGGTCGAGGTGATCGCCTCGGAAACCCGCCCATTGCTGCAGGGCGCCCGACTTACCGCGTGGGAACTCGCGCGGGCCGGCGTCCCGTACCGGCTCGCGGTCGACGGTGCCGGGCCGTTCCTCATGGCGCGCGGCGAGGTCGACGCCGTAATCCTCGGCGCGGACCGGATCTGCGCCAACGGCGACGTAGTGAACAAGGTCGGCACGTACGCGCACGCGCTCGGCGCCGCTCGCGCCGGCATCCCGTTCCTCGTCGTGGCGCCCGAGACGACGGTCGACATGGCCACCAAGAGCGGGGCCGACGTGGAGATCGAGGATCGCGGCGCGGCGGAGATCAGCAGCACGGGCGCCCCAGCGGTGAACCCGGCTTTCGACGTCACCCCGCACGACCTGGTGACGGCCATCATCACCGATCGGCGGGTCGTCCGCCTCTCTCGTGGTGAGACGCTTGCGGGGGTGGTGCTCGGCCCGCTGCGATGAGGCCCGATCATGTGCGTAAGGGCGCGGGTCACAAGCCTGCGTGTGACGGTCTCGAGCCCCGACCTGGGAGGGACGCAGTGACGGTCCAGCTGCTGACTCCGGACGGCCAGCGCCGCGAGCACCCCGACTTCCCGCTGGACGTGACCGGCGAGGAGCTGCGTGAGATGTACCGCGAGATGGTGCTAACCCGCCGCTTCGACGCCGAAGCAACGGCGCTGCAACGGCAGGGCGAGCTGGGGTTGTGGATCCCGAGCCTCGGTCAGGAAGCCGCACAGACCGGTTCCGCCCGCGCGTTCGGCGCCCGCGACATGCTGTTCCCGAGCTACCGGGAGCACGGCGCCGCGCTGCATCGCGGCCTCTCGCCGGGTCAGCTGCTGTCGATGTTCCGTGGCGCCGCGCTCAGCGGCTGGGACCCCGAGTTGCACCGGTTCGGCATGTACACCGTGGTGCTCGGGGCGCAGACCCTGCACGCGGTCGGGTACGCGATGGGGATCCAGCGTGACGGCGGCGACGAGGCGGTCGGCGTCTACTTCGGCGACGGCGCGTCGGCGCAGGGCGACGTCAGCGAGGCGATGAACTGGGCTGCTGTCTTCGGCGCGCCCGTCGTCTTCTGCTGCCAGAACAATCAGTGGGCGATCTCGGTGCCGGCCTCCCGGCAGTCCCGGACGCCGCTCTACCAGCGCGCGGCCGGGTTCGGCTTCCCCGGCGTGCAGGTGGACGGGAACGACGTGCTCGCCGTGCTGGCCGTGACCCGGTGGGCGGTAGCGCGGGCCAGGGCCGGCGAAGGGCCCACGATGATCGAGTCGTTCACGTACCGGATCGGTCCGCATACCACGTCGGACGATCCGTCCCGGTACCGCAGCGACGCGGAGGTCGAGTCGTGGCGGCGGCGCGACCCGATCAGCCGGCTCCGCGCCTACCTGACGTCGATCGGCGCCGCGGACGAGGAGTTCTTCGCCAGTGTCGAGGCTGCGGCGGACGAGTTCGCGGCGCAGACCCGAGAGGAATGCCTGACGATGCCCCTGCCCGCCGGTGAGCAGCTCTTCGATCACGTCTATGCCGACGAGCACGCCGACCTGGCGCGCGAGCGGGAGAAGTACCGCGCGTACGCGGCGTCATTTGTCGATCGCTGAACGTAACTAGCACGGAATCCAAGCCCGTCCCTGACGCCCAGCACGGAACCGAGCCCGTCCGCTTAGGGGCTTTCCGGGACGACCGTGGTTACTGACTGGCCGTCGGCGGCGACCGCGGTGACCCAGCCGCCGGCCCGTCCTAGCGCGAGTAGTTCCTCCCGGGTAGCCGGCCGTTCCTTGGCGGGCCCTGGCTCGGGCGGCCAGCCGGCGCGAACGATGTGCCC
>Ga0184623_10000703_pt1 | contig 14366 bp, 14 predicted proteins | sample PLM1_100_b1_FD_133138 | JGI IMG/M metagenome (GOLD analysis project Ga0184623, IMG submission 133138) | Groundwater sediment microbial communities from an aquifer in East River, Colorado, USA - PLM1_100_b1 | ecosystem: Environmental > Terrestrial > Soil > Riparian zone | place: USA: East River...
AGATGTCCGACCGGGCGCGGACCGCCTACCGCGGCCGGAACATGGGCTTCGTCTTCCAGGCGTTCAACCTGTTGCCCGTCCTGACGGCGGCTGAGAACGTCGAGATCCCCTTGCTCCTGCAGGGCGTGAGTGACCGAGAAGCGCGCCGCCGGTCGCTCGAGATGCTCGAGACGCTCGGTCTCGCCCACCGGGCCAAGCACCGGCCGGACCAGCTCTCGGGCGGCGAGCAGCAGCGGGTGGCGGTCGCCCGGGCGCTCGTCCACAAACCGGCGGTCGTGTGGGCCGACGAGCCAACGGGCAACCTCGATACCGAGGTCAGCCTGGTGATCGTCGAACTCCTGCGGCGGATGAACAAGGACGGCCAGACCATCGTCCTGGTTACCCACAACCCGCAGGTCGCTGAACAAGCCGGAAGGGTGCTGCGGATGCGAGACGGCCGGATCGACCAGCCACTCGAGCGAGCCTCCCTGGGGGCGTAGGGATGGACGGGGCATCGCTGGCCGTCGTCGTTGCCGTCTTGGTCTATGCGGCGCTGGCGGTAACGGCCCTCCGCAACCAGCTGCTGGCGCGCGTCGCGACGAGAGAGGCGATCCGTCGACCCCTCCAAACGATCGTGGTAGTCGCGGGCCTGACAGTGGGGACGGGCGCCATCCTCGGGCCACAGCTCTGGTACGACTCGATCACCGACTCGCTGATCGCCGCGGCCTATCGCTCCTGGGGCAGGGTCGACATCACCGTCGCCGCCGGTGGCAGCTACTTCAGCCCCGACGTCGCCGAGCGTCTCGCGGCAGATCCGACGCTTCAGGCATCGGTGGCAGGCGTGCAGGGCGGTCTGGACCTGGTCGGCTCGGTCGCGAACCCAGGTGAGCAGTTGGGTGCGTCAGACGTCCGGATCGTCGGCTTTGATCCCGCCGAACAGCCCCCGTTCGGGGCCTATGTCCTGACGGATGGATCGCCGACATACGGTGGGGATCTCGCGCCCGGCGAGGTCCTGCTGTCAAGGTCATTGGCTGACTCATTGCAGGCGCGACCGGACGATGTCATCCGGGTTAACGTCCAGGGGCGGACGGCGGAGCTCACCGTGGCCGGTATCGCAAGACCCGAGGGGCCGGGCGTCTACGGTCTCCGTCCCGCGCTCTTCGCACCCCTGCAGGTGGCCAGGAGCCTGGTCGGCACGAACCGGATCAATGCGGTCTGGATGACCGCTCGAGGCGATGGCCCAGCCGAGGCGGAGGCCGCGCGAGCGGCAGCGCCAGCGACACGGGCGATCCTCTCCACCGTAGCCGGCGATCCCGAACTGGAGGTGCGTGAAGTCAAGGCGGAGCAAGCGGGCGCGTTCACCAGATACCAGGAAGACACGAGGTGGGTCTTCCTGGTGTTCAGCCTCCTCGTGATGGCCATTGGTTCGGCCCTCGTCGTCAATCTGATCGTGTCGCTGGCCGAGGAACGTCGGCCACGGCTCGCCGTGCTCAGGGCTCTCGGGCTGTCACGGTCGGGGTTGGTGACGCTCTCGATGATCGAAGGCGCCCTCTACAGCCTGGCGGCGGCTGTTGTGAGTGTCCTGACGGGAGCGGCGATCGCCTGGGTCCTGTTCGCCTACTCGGCCGACGCCACCCTGGGCGACATCAACGGACGCGACATCGTGATCCAGCCGTCCGTGCGGTTGGGCACGGTGGCGGCAGCCGTCGCCTTCGGAGCGCTGATCACCCTGCTGACGGTTTTCGTGGCCGCGGTCCGGAGCTCCCGGATGACCGTCGCGTCCGCGATCAGGGACTTGCCGGACCCGGGGCCCGTTCGAGGGCGCTCCAGGCTCCGGCTGGCAGCCCTGGTGCTGCTGGCGGTGGTCGGCACCCTCGCGCTGCTGGCCGGCGACCCTCTTGTGCGCTTCGTGGGCGGGTGGGCCTGGATCGCCATTGCCTCGGCTGCGGTTCGCGGCCGCCTATCGAATCGGACGAGGGCGACCGTGACGGGTTTGCTGCTGATGGCCTGGAGCCTTGCGATGCTCTCTGCGTACGGCCCAAGCACGCTCGACCTCGACCTTTCCATCCAGCTCTACCTCCTCGGAAGCATGACGTCGGTGTTCGGACTTGCGATCCTGGTCGCCGCCAACCTGCGTATGCTCGAAGGGTTGGCCGGCCTCCTCGGAAGCGCCTCGACCGGAATCCAGGCGACCTTGCGTCCGCCGCTCGCCTATATGACCCGGCGACCGCTACGGACAGGCCTCACAACAGCGGTCTTTGGGCTCGTGGTCACCTCGATCACCGTCTGGACGGTCGCGGGGCTCGCGAACGACAGCCCCGATTACGACCGAGCGTCTGGTGGCTTCGATGTGGAGGTGACCTCTGCCGGATCTCGGCTGGCGACGCTCCCTGAGCGCGTGCAACTCCAGGTCGCCCGCTCGATCTCGATCCCCACGTATCGATACGTCGGGCGAGAACGCCAGTCATTCGGTTCAGCCTCCGTCGCCATGGACTGGCACGAGTCGCTCGTGCCTCTCTATGAGCTATCGGACGCGATGGTCCGGAACCCGCTCGCGCGCCTCAGCCAGCGCGACGCCAGCTTCTCGAGCGACGCTGATGCCTGGGAAGCCGTTAGCTCAGACCCGACATGGGTCATCTCGAGCTGGTGGGGAGGCCACGGAGGTAGCCTTTGGCTGGTCGGCCGCGACGGCCCGATCGAGCTCAAAATCGCCGGCAGCCTCGCCCCCGGAATTCTGGACGGCATCGCGGGTTCCTCGGAAGCACTGGCTCCGTTCGCGAAGCTGTCAGCCGGCACGACGCTGCTGATCCAGGCCACGCCCGGCACCGATCCGGCGGCTCTCGCCCTCGAGATCCGGCGATCCATGTTCTCGGAAGGGATCCAGGCCTCCACGACCAAGGACCTCCTGGACCAGGGCCAGGCGCAGGCACGGGCCTGGGGCTCGATCTTCGTCCTGCTGAGCGAGATGGGTCTGGTGGTGGGCGTGCTGAGCCTGGGCGTGCTCGCTCTGCGGAGCGTGCTCGAACGGCGCCGTGCGATCGGGGTCCTTCGCGCGCTCGGCTATCAACCGCGAAGCATCCTAACGGGCATCCTCCTCGAAGCGATGCTCATCACGATATTGGGGATCGTCATGGGACTCGCAGGAGGGCTGGAGGCCATCTTCTTCATGCTGAATGCCAACTCCCAGGTCGGACCAACGCAACGAGTCGAGTTCCTTGAGGCTGCCGCCGAGCTGGCCCCGATCTACGGCGTGCTTCTCGCCGTCACCCTGGCCGTGAGCATCGGCCCCGCACTGCGGGCGTCGCGGCTGGCTCCGGTCGATGCCTTGCGCCTGGTGGACTGACGTCGCTTCGCGACGGCACACCGACCGGAAGCCATCCCCAGGGCGACTAAGCTTGCATGCGAAGTCAGCCTGCACGCGCTCGATGGATGGACGGGTGGAGCAGCCTTGCCTGACGTAAGCAGGTTGGATCCAGTCAGCATTGCCCTGGCGGGGATCGTGATCGCCTTCACGGGCATGACGGCCGCGGCGGTCCTGGTTGGATGGGTCAGGCAGCGGCGGCGAGAGGTCGCGAGCCTGAGCGCGATCGACTTCGTGCGCACGTCGTTCGTCAGCCGCCTCGCCCACGGCGAGCCCCTGGTCGAGCTCCTGCCCCAGGTAGCGGAGTCGCTTCGCGATTCCCTCAGGCTCGATGCTACTGAGATCTGGCTGTCGCAGGGCGGCGAGCTGAATCTGGCGGTATCTGATCCGAAGCGAGAAGCGCGCCGCATTTCCTTGCTGCCCAACGTGGACTCCATCGCTGCCAACGCGCCGGTGTCCGGTCGGCCGTGGGCCAGGGTCTGGTTGCCCGAACTCCTTCCCGACGACGCCGCCGCCTCCATGCGCATCGCCCCGATCAGCCTGTCAGGCGAGCTGTTTGGCCTGGTCGTGGTCGAGCGGACAGGTTCGGAGGAACGCCTCGCGGTTGAAGCGGACGACACCTTGGAAGAGCTTGTCCGAGAGCTCGGCGCCGCCCTCAAGAAGGAGCGCTTGGACACTGCCCTTCACGATTCAGTGGAACAGCTCCGGAGGCAGGCTCAGGACCTACAGGCATCCCGAGCGCGCATCGTCGCGGCGGCCGATGCCGAGCGCCGCCGAATCGAGCGTGACCTCCACGATGGTGCCCAGCAGTATCTGGTCGCCATCGCCGTGAAGGCGGGCCTCATTCAGCAGCTTGCGGACGGAGACACCTCACGGAGCAAAGCGCTGCTGAAAGAACTCGCCAGCGACACGCAGTTGGCGCTGGACGAGCTTCGAAGCCTGGCCCATGGCATCTATCCACCACTCCTCAGCAACGCCGGGTTGGGCGAGGCGCTCGGGGCTGCTTGTCGTCGGGCCACGCTGCCGACCGAGCTCGACGCCCCAGATCTCCGCCGCTATCCCGCGGAATTGGAGGCGGCCGTCTACTTCTGCTGCCTGGAGGCCCTGCAGAACGCGGCCAAGTACGCGGGCAGCAACGCCAATGCCAGAGTCACCCTCTGGGAAGAGGCTGACGGCCTGCTGTTCGAGATCCGCGACGACGGTGTCGGTTTCGACGTGACTCACGAGGATCCGGGAGCCGGGCTCTTAAACATGCGCGACCGGCTCGGCTCGGTTGGGGGAACACTCAGCATCGAGTCTCAACCCGGGAGGGGCACTCGGGTCACAGGCGCTATCCCGCTCGGCCACGATCCGTAGACGCGGGCGCGCTCGCGGCCGGCTGCGAATCCTCTCGCGGGAGACCCGATGTCGACCGACGTCAAGGTGCGCGTCATTGACATTCGAGGGCTCCGGCGAATGGCCCGCCAGCACCGAAAAAAGGTGGTGCTGGCTGCCTCAAAGAGGCGGGTCAGCACGATCGGCATGGCCTCCCCTCGCTTCTAGGCTCGTGGAGTTCGAGAAAGATCGCTCAAGCGTGGAAAGGAGCGCAACAATGGCCATCCGGATCCTCGGGCTGCTAGCGATCCTCGGCGGGGCTGGTCTCACGATTGCAGCCGGCCTCGTTGTCGGCCTGGCCCTGGCCGCGCCGACAGTTCGACCTTGGGACCTTGTCACAGACCCGACCCAGGCTTCATTCATGGCCGTGTTGGGGAACACCGGGATCGCCGCGATCGCCGTTGCGACTGCCGGTCTGGTCTTTCTCTTCCAGGATCGAATCACCAACGGCGCCGCGCTGGCGGGATCCATCGGCTCGATGGGCGGTGTGCTCGGTTCGCTCGGGGGCTATGCCGGCCTGTTCTTGCTGCCTGTCGGCTCCCTAGCCGTCGTCTGGGACCTCGCCCGTGTTCGAGTGCTGGGCCGCTGGCTTGCGGCTGCGGACGTCGCGTCCGCCGTCGCCTTCCTGGTCCCGATCGGAGTCATGCTCAACAACACCCAGCTTGGGGTCGCCTTCGTCCTGACGCTCTTCTACCCTCTCACTTGGGTGGCGATCGGTGCTTCGATCCTTCGAGGCGCACCGGTCACAGGGCCCGCGGCGCCGGGTGCTCGGCCGCCAGCTGCTCGTCTCCCTTGAGATGAACCGCGCGCTCGGCCGAGCCCTCGCGATCCCGGCCCCGGCCGGCCAGCTCGAGCGACGGCGACGGCGCTTGAGTCCGTCGACACAACCAGCCCACCGGCCCTGTTCCAACCGGCCATCGGGCGGTAGTCATCGAGATCCTGCAGTCTCGATGTCCGACGCCAGCAGCGAGTACATGACGCAGTCACGAGGCTCTCCGCGCATGACGACATATGCCCGAAGAACGCCCTCGCGCTGGAAACCGACCTTCTCCGCCACCTGGCCGGATGCGTCGTTCCCGACGAACTGATACAGCTCGAGCCGCCGGAGGCTCAGCTGGCGCAGGGCCCAACGCCCCAGCAAGCGAACCGCATCTGTTGCGACGCCGCGCCCACGCTCCGCTGGCACGACCCAATAGCCGATGCTCCTCGATCGGTCCGAGGCCGATCGCACCGAGGAACGTGTCATCGGACGCATCGGCAATCGCCATGGCGCCGTGGCGCCCCTCTGACCAACCACTTTCCGCGTTCGCGATCCAATCATGGGCGTGCTCCCGCCGATACGGCACGGGGATCGGGACCCAGCGTTGGATTTCGGGGTCCTGGCACGCCTCGTAGACCGGCCGTTCGTCGTTCGCCACCGGCAGGCGGAGCCGGATGCGGCCATCGCTGAGTGGAGGATCGGGCGGCGAGAACGCTCGCCTGGGCTCATCCTCCGCAGCCATCGACGGGAGCATACGCGGCGACGCGGCTTGGCCAAGCGCGCATCGCAACGGCTCCAACCGGTCAATCCGACGGTGAGTCCAATGAGCGGCGAGACAAGCGACCCGCGGATAGAGCGTAAAACTCCACGCGTTTTGCTCGAAGTCCCACTCGGGTGGCCACAACGCTCAGGCGGCTCGGCTCCGGAGGCCGACGCTCTATCCACTGAGCTACAGGCGCGCGGCTAGTGGACGGTTTCGTGCTCAGCTAGAGCGTAAAACCCGGCGCGAGTGGCTCGCTCGCCATCCCGCCGACAGTCCAACCAGCCAGATGATACCGGTCCGGTTCGCCACAACGCTCGTTGAGCGTAAAACACCGCGAAACTGGGTTCCTACGGACAGCGGCTTCCTGCCGCCATTGCGGTCTACCGGGCAAGGCCCACGGTGGGCCCGCGAATGGCCTTCACCTTGCCGAACGGCCACCAGCCGAGTCCTCTCGATCAGCCAGCCGATGACGCGAACTCGTCGACGAACCGGACCATCGAACGAACAGCCTTCTCGGCATAGTCGAGCCGGTAGCTTTCGTTCGGGGCGTGAGCGCGAGTTCCGGAGTAGGCGGCACCGAAGTCGGCAAGAGGCACGCCGTTGCCCGCGCAGATGTCCCACATCGGGGCCGCGCCGGGATCCGTGACGAGGACGGTTGGTCGACTGCCCCACACCGATTCGAGCGCGCGAGCCGCCGCCTGAACGATGAAGGAAGTGAGCGGCGACCAATACGCTCTCGTTCCCCAGCCGAGTTTCGTAACCTCGAGCTCGCCGAATCCACCTGCCTCGAAGTGCTCTCGCAGACGATCGAGGATCTCATCGGGATCCTGATTAGGCACAAGGCGGAGATCGAGGCGGGCGTGGGCCTCGGCCGGTGCGATCGTCTTGATGCCCGCGAGGGTGTAGCCGGACCAGACACCGGAGACGTTGCATGTCGGCTCCCATGATGGCAATCCGCTTGGCCTCGCCTCCGGCTCGGCCGCCCACGAATCGGTCGATCTCGAATGCATGTCGCAGCATGTCCAGGAGCTCGTCCGGCACGGCATCGACGAGCGCCAGCTGTTCGGGTGTTGGCGGCAGGACGTCGTCGCGCAGCCCGGCGAATGCGGGCCGACCGTCGGTGTCGAAAAGCGATGAAATCGCCTGGCTCATCCGAATCGCCGCATTCGGCGGGAGGGCCGCCAGGCTAGAGTGACCGTCGTAGGCGATGGTCCGCAGGATCAACTCGACCACGAGTATGCCTCGGATGCCGCATTGGATGATCGGTCGCTCCTGGTCATCGATGCCACCCCCCTCCATCAAGGCTCCGGCTGCCTCGCGCAGCTTCGGCCGCGGATCGAGATATCCGGCCAGATGGGGACTGCCGATCTCCTCCTCGCCCTCGACGAGGAAGCGGATCCGGCAGGGCGGCCGACCGATGACCGCAAGATAGGCCTCGATACCCCAAACGCGGGCGAGGAACTCGCCCTTGTTGTCTTCCGCGCCGCGAGCGACGAGGGCGCCATCGCGGATAGCTGGCTCATAGGGAGGTGACGTCCACAGGTCGAGCGGCGCCGCCGGTTGAACGTCGTAGTGCTGAACGCAGGTTACCGTCCGGCCCTCGCGGATCTCACCAACGACGAGGGCCGCGGCGTCCTCCGCGCCGATCAAATCAACAGAACAGCCGAGCTTCTTGAGCCGCCCCAGTGTCCAGTCGCGCGCTCGTCGGAGGCCGTTCGATTCCCCAGCCTCCGATGAGATCGAACAGAACTCGCTGAGCTCTCCCGTCCACGACGGCATCTGCGCGGCGATGTAGGCATCGATCGCGCTGTAGTCCCGCATGTCTTCTCCCGGATTGAAATCGGCTACGTGGGGGCGATCTGGTGTTGGTCGACGTCGCCCACCGCCACCTAGCCGAGCGTCTCGCAGATGTGGTTGGCCGTCCGGTTGGTTGAAGGCGACGGCCGAGCCTCGGCTAGCGTACCTGGAGGTTGCCGTCTTCGACCGTCCAGAAAAACGGCTCGGCATCGGCGGGCCAGAAGTCGTTGTACGCTGGAGGCGGCCGTCTATTTCTGCTGCTTTTAGGCGATGCAGAACGCGGCCAAGTACGCGGGCAGCGGCGCCAGGGCGACGGTGGAGTTGTGGGAAGAGGCGGGCAGCCTCCTCAACGAGGTCAGCGACGACGGTGTGGGTTTTGACGCGACGCATTCAAATGCGAGCGCTGGCCTCACCAACATGAGCGACCGGCTCGGCGCAGTCGGAGGGACGCTCAGCATCGAGTCTGAACCCGGAAGGGTACTCGCGCCCGAGGCGCGATCCCGCTCGGCAACGATCCGTAGGAGCCGGTGCGAACGTGCGCCTGCTGGGATTCTGCTCGCGGGGAATGGTTAGCGGCCGACTCAGCGTGCGCGTCGCCGCTCGATGTCCGACGCCAGCGTCGAGTACATGACGCAGTCACGAGGTTCTCCGCGCATGACAACATACGCCCGAAGATCGCCCTCGCGCTGGAAACCGACTGTCTCCGCCACCCGGCCGGATGCGTCGTTCGACGAAGTGATACAGCTCGAGCCGCAGGAGGCTCAGCCGGAGCAGGGCCCACCGGCCCAGCAAACGAACCCCATCCGTCCCGACGCCGCGGCCACGCTCCGCGGGCGCGACCCAATAGCCGATGCTCGCTCGATGCTCCTCGATCGGTTCGAGTCCGATCGCACCGATGAACCTGTCACCGGACGCATCGGCCATCGCCAAGGCGCCGTGGCGCCCCTCTGACCACCCGCAGTCCGCGTTCGCGATCCAATCATGGGCGTGCTCCCGCCGATACGGCACGGGGATCGGGACCCATCGTTGGATGTCGGGGTCCTGGCACGCCTCGAAGACGGCCCATTCGTCATTCGCCAGCGGCAGGCGGAGCCGGATGCGGCCGTCGCTGAGTGGGGGATCGGGGGGCGAGAACGCTGGCCTGGGTTCATGCTCCCAGACATCGACGGACCATACGCGGCGCCGCAGCTCGGCCAAAGCGAGCAACGTAACGGTTCCATAGACGATCCCGCTTGCCGCAGCGATGAAGATGAACGCCTTTGTTCGGGGCCAATGATGTTGTTGCCGACCGGGGCAACGCTGCGGCCGAGGCCGTCCTGGAACTGACCGATGGCGTCGGTGTCGACGCTGCCCTCGAATGCGTCGGGACGGCCCAGGCGTTCACGACGGCGATGGCGCTGACGCGACCGGGCGGGATGGTCGGCTACGTCGGCGTCCCCCACGGCGTCGAGGTGCCGATCACCACGATGTTCTTCCGCAACGTCGGGCTGCGCGGCGGCGCGGCCCCCGTGCGCAGGTACATCCCGGAGCTGCTCGACGATGTCCTACAAGGTCGCATCAATCCCGGCCGGGTCTTCGACTTCGAGACCGACCGCGACGGGATCGCCGAGGCCTACGCCGCGATGGACGAGCGGCGAGCGATCAAGGCGCTCGTGCGCGTCAGGGGAGCCTGACCCGCGCTCTCAGACTTGCGGCTTCGAGATGCTCGCTGCATTGGATCACTGTTTGACCAATCGTCAGACGGTGCGCTCAGGACGTGTGCCGATCCACTCCTCGATTCGTTCGGGCGTAATGCCCTCGGCGAGCTCGGGCGCCTGGTGCTCCTCGCAATAGACGATGATGCCGGCCGCGATCCCCTCCTCGACAAGATCAGGTGGCAGCGTGAACTCGCCCCGCTCGTCGTTGACGATCTCGCCGCCCGCGGCGACGAGGGCATCCGTCGCGACGAGGCTCGTTGGGCCGATCCATCTAATCCGCGCCTTGCCGCCGCACCTTCGCGCCCGGGCTGGCGGCCGGACCATCCAGATCTCCTCCTACGGCGGGCCACGTGGCCTTCGCTGGGAACGAGTCGCTTGACGCCTCGGTCCTTCGCCGCGGCCGCAGCCGTCTGCGCGAATCTCACGTAGTGCTGCTCGACATCGTGCGTGTGAACGTCCAGTGGCACGACGAGGAAGACGCTGTCCGCCCCTGGAGAACGCCTTGTTCAGGAATGGCGGCTCCCGGCGGTCTTCGCCGGAGACGCGGCGATCGCGGCTAGGCGGGGACAGCCACGGAGCGGCGCGGCGATCGGTGATCAGCGGCCCGACAGGACGATCGGCTTGCCGTGGGGCGTCGTACGTGCGGCCTCGGCCCATTCCTGGTGCCGGGCGCGCAGCTCGTCCTCGAGCACGATGCCCTTGTCGGCGACGAGCCGCTCGAGGGCGGCGAGCCAGTGGCGGTAGTAGCGGCGGCCGTCGTCGTCCTCGCCGCGCGCGGTGGCGGCCGCGATCTCGGTGGCCAGGCGGGCGGCCCACTCCGGCCACGTGACGAGCCCTCGCTCGTGGAGCATCACGGCCATGGCGAACGCCTGGGCCTCCCAGGGCGCCCGGAACACCGGCCCGCCGTCGTCGCGGGGGATCGCCGGCAAGGCGCCGATGTCGGGCGCCGTCAAGCCGGCACCAGGTGGTCGTCCCAAAGGTCGACGTACACGGTGTCACTCGCGCCCGCCCCATCGCCCCAGAGCTCGCGCGCCTCGAATCGCACACTGTAGACATGCTGCGGGTCCGGCCCGAGGCCGTTGCCCATCGAGTCCGGGAACACCCAGACCCCGTGGTCGGCCGTGACCAGCCCCCGCTTGCCGCGGGCGTACCGAGGCAGCCGGGTGTGGCCGACCGGATTGATCGTCCGGGTGAGGACTCGGTCGCCGACTCGGTAGCGCGGCTCGACGTCGTCGTCGGTCCGGGACGCCCGGGCGGTCCCGAGGACGCGCTCGACATCGCGGGCGCCGAGGGCCTGCGCACGGTCGACCCTGGCGACGGGGACGGTCGGATCCTGCCGGCGGGCCGCGCGCTCCTCGTCGAGGACGAGCCCGCGCGCATCGAGCAGGCGTTCGAGGCCGTACAGCCACACCTCGTAGTAGCTCGTGGCGAGGTACTCGGTGGGCGGCAGCCGCTCGCGCACTGCGCGCGACTGGTCGATGTTCCACTCGCCGAGATACCCGGCGGCGAGGGTGATGGCGAACGCGCGACGCTCCCACGGGTGGTGGAACGGCGGCTCGTCGGGCTCGATCACGACGGGCCCGAAGCCCTGCATGCCGCCTACGTCGTGGAGGCCGTTCACCCGGCGCCCGCCGGCGCCTGCACGACGGCGACGCCGATCATCGAGTCCCGCGTGACGAGATCGGCGAGCTCCGCCTCCGACATGGCCTCCGCGCCCGCGGGGCGCTCGGGCAGCACCATGTACCGGATCTCGGCGGTGCTGTCCCAGACCCGCACCTCGCGATCGTCCGGGACGCCGACGCCGAGCTCGTCGAGGACGCCCCTCGGATCGATCACCGCCCGCGCGCGATACGGCGCCGATTTGTACCAGGTCGGCGGCAGCCCGAGCACCGCCCACGGGTAGCACGAGCACAACGTGCACACGACGAGGTTGTGGACCTGCGGCGTGTTCTCGAGGACGACCAGCTTCTCGGTCTGGCGGCCCTCATAGCCGTGCTCGGCCGCAGCCGCGGTGCCGTCCGCGAGCAGCCGGCGCCGGAAGTCGGGGTCGACCCACGCCCGCGCCACGATCCGCGCGCCGTTGCGCGGCCCGACCCTCGTCTCGTAGGTGTCGATGATGGCGTCGAGCGCAGCTGGGTCGACGAGGCCCTTGTCGACGAGGAGCGACTCGAGGGTCCGGACGCGCAGCTCGACCTCGCTCAGTGGCGCGTCGTGGTCGCGATGCTCCCCGACGTCGTCGTCGGGGTGATCTGGGCCATCGTGAGGCATGGCAGTTCCTGCGATGGCCCCGAATCTTACGCTGGCCGTTCAAGCCGGCCCGCCCCTCCGCGACCCGGCGAGGACGGGCGAGACGACGCTCACGAGGCCCATGTCGGCCGTGCGGAGCGCAACTTCAGCCGGTCGTGGCCGCCCTTCCGGGGTCGGAAGCAGTTGCCCCCTGCTCATTGCCGGCGCGATCGCCCGCCGGCGCGCTGGACCTGCGGTCCCCCTCCGGCGGTTGCCCACCCGCCGGGCCGCGCGCCGTGGCCAGGCGACGGCAACCACGAAATCCGCGGAGCTGCGTCAGCGTCCGCGAGGGTCCCCGAGGCCGCGTAGCTGATGCCGCAAGCGAGCCCGCAATCATGGTCCGCGAAGGACGGCCTGGCTGCTGTTCGGGTCGATCAGCAGGAACCGCCCACCCGGAGCGGCAACGTAGCCCAGCGGGTGCACGAGACCCGCCGTGGACGGCGTCTTCGTGTCGACGACGTTGCCCTCCAGGTCAAGCGTGAACAACGTCGGTGGCGCCCAGAAGCCGAGGTGTCCCGCTCCGCCGTCATCGATGAACTGGAGTGCGCCGCTCGAGGCCGGCAGGGGGAACGAGCCGTCCAGATTCCCGGTTCGCGAGATCAGCCACGCGGTGCCCGGCAGCCGCCGCAGGCCTACGACGAACTGGTGCGATGACGGAATGTAGGCGAGCGCTGCGACGCGTCGGTTCGGAAGCCCGGTCACGTTCGCGAACGCGATCTCGCCTTGCCGTGATCCGCCGCGACCAAAGATGTCAATGCCGAACGGCGGCGTGAGACGACCAAGCGCGAACATGTCCTCGTCCGGTAGCCGCGCGATCCCGTGGCGTGGCCCGTCGAGCGTCATCATGATCGTCGCCGCATCGAGTGACACGGGAACACTGGCGACGACGTCCGCGAGGTCCCGTCCCATGCCGACGAGCGCAAACGTGCCCGCGGGCGCATCCCAAACGCCGTCGAATGGCCGGCTCAGCCCGACTCCGATTTCGACCTCGCGATCCAGCGCCGCCATGCGGCTCAGAGTGGACCCGAGCCCAAACAGCCGCCCGGCGGTGTAGCTGGCACATACGAAGCGACCGTTGCCGAGCCGTGTCAGGCCCTCGAGCATCGGTAGCTCGGGCGAGGTGAATGGGCCATCCACGACTGCACCGTCCAGCCCGACTCGCCAGAAGCTCGCATCCTCACAGGTGACGACGAATGTGCCCGGAGGGTCGAAGGCGAGACCGAGAACGTAGGTATCCGGCCCGTCGAGGGGCGGACCCAAGCGGATCTCGCGCTCCACGACCCCGCCGAGAGACAGGACCTCGATCTGCGTGCCCTCGGGGCCCGGAGCCCCGACATACAGGGCTCTTGCGATCCGGTCCGGAGTAGAGCCCTTGCCCGGCAGCACGGTCATTCCCTCCACGCTCACGATCGTGGCCGGATCGAACCCCGGCAGGAACGTGATCGGCCGTGGCGGTAAGGCAGCGCCGGCGTCGTCCGTCGCCCACAAGGTGTCCGCCTGCGCCTGGAGGCCGAAATAGAACCGCCGTTCCGACCGGACGTAGACCAGACCGCTCGCAAACGCCTCCGGGTTCAGGCCCTCGATCCCGAACAGTCTCGCCGGCGCTCCGTGAGCCGGATGGATGGGGACCGCGATGACGTCGTAGCCGTCGATGATCGCCACCCGGCCACCGTTCGGTCCGCCCGTGATCAGCGTCAGGCTCTCGGTGTTGTTGCCGAGGCGGTCCTGGCCGAACGGACTGGCCGGTTCTTCCTCGTCGTCCGCCCTCCGCCCACGATCCGGCCGCATGTGGTCCCTCCCGGCGCAAAAGCGCAAGGGCAGCGAATCTCGGTCAGTCACCGCACTGAACGCTGACGGCCGCAGCATGTCCCGACCGCGTCTTCCGCGCGTCTCGCCTCCGGGCCTGGGGGCGTCCCGCCGGTCCTCTCCAGCCGTGAAGGGACCGCGTCCCCGCCGGGATCCGGAGATCGTGTGCGCGCTGCCGTAGAGCGTAAAACCCCAGCGGATCCGCTCGGCGTGCCAATCTGCGGCCAAAGCGCTCAGGCGGTCAGGCTCCGGAGGCCGACGCTCTATCCACAGGCGCGAGCTTCGATCATACCGGCTCATCCTCGGATAGAGCTTCGGCTTCTGGCGATGTGGACGGAGCTTGAGTCCGTCGACACAACCAGCCCAGCGTGTCTTGTTCCGACTGGGCCGTTAAGCGGCAGTCATCGATCTCCTGCAGTGTCGATGTCCGACGCGAGCAGCGAGTACATGACGCAGTCACGAGGCTCTCCGCGCACCACGACATACGCCCGAAGTACGCCCTCGCGCTGGAAGCCGACGTTCTCCGCCACCCGGCCGGATGCG
>Ga0184623_10000704_pt1 | contig 14361 bp, 18 predicted proteins | sample PLM1_100_b1_FD_133138 | JGI IMG/M metagenome (GOLD analysis project Ga0184623, IMG submission 133138) | Groundwater sediment microbial communities from an aquifer in East River, Colorado, USA - PLM1_100_b1 | ecosystem: Environmental > Terrestrial > Soil > Riparian zone | place: USA: East River...
GGGTTCCCATCCCGCTGCGCGGATCGTTAGTGAATCAGGCCTTTGTCACGGCCGTGGCCGGTTTGCCGGCGCCTGCCGCCGCTGTGTCCGTTCGCATGGTGAGGAACGCGTGCACCGATATGCCGGTGAGCCAGACGCAGGTGAGCAGGAAGCTGCCGAAGTCGAACACCAACGGTGCCCGGGTGCTGGTCCCAAGGTTCATCAAGGCGGTAACCAGTCCGCCGAGGGCAGAGACGACGGCTACCCACCCAAGCCAGCGCGGGAAGACACCGCGCTGGATGGTACGAGCGCCGGCGAGGAGCAGGGCAATCGTCGCGGGCAGCGGCGGACCCATGAAGGCGACGATGTTCCAGGTGCGGTGAAGGGCGAGCAGCGTCGAGTCGTCGATCCCGTTGACGCCGTGCTGGGCGAGAACGCCTTGCAGCAGGACGCCGGCGAGCGCCAGGGTGACGGCGGTCGCCCCGGCGGCCAGGAAGGTCGCGGGGAGCGCAGTGCCCTCGTCGGTGTCGACGAGGCGCCGGTGGATATAGCCGACCGCCAGCACGAAAGCCAGGACGGCGAGGGCCATGGCGATGGTGCTGAGGCCGAACCGGTCGTGGTTGTCGGTCAGGTACCGGCGGATCTCGCCTGCGGACGCGTCTACGGCCGGGGCAGCGGGCGCGATCACGATGGTGGACAGGCCGAGGACGGTGAAGGCGATGCCGCCTCCCGCCGCGATCCGGTCGAAGGTCGAGTGGGTCATGGGGTTCCTCCAGGCTCGGCTTACCGGTGGACGGGTCGACCGTAGGACGGTGCCGCCGGGCTGGTCGTCGGCGCGGCCACGCAACAACGCTCAGTGCCAGCACTTACCGCAGGTACCGTGGCCGCGCTCTTGGCCGGCACGTCGGCGGCAGCGGACAATTCCTGGCTGTGAGGCTCCCGGCGCTCAGGCCGCTACCGCTCTCCGTGTTCGTGGTCACGGTGTTGACCGAGGTCGCCGCGGTGGCGCTGTCGTGGGGCCTCGAGCCGGTGTACGACACGCTGCTGTATGTCGTGTTCTCTGCGGGGCTGGCCGGCACGGGCGCCCTGATCCTGACCCGCCACCCCCGCCACGCCATCGGTTGGCTGCTGTGCGGCAACGGCCTGGTCAACCGGGCTGGACGCTCGACCCGGACACCGGCAGTGTGTTCGTGCACGGGCGCAACCCGTTCGCGGTGGAGCGCCTGCCGACCGACCTGCTATTCGGCGTCGGGTTTTCCCTGGTGACCGCCGCCATGGTGGCTTCACTGATCGCGTCGATCATTCGGTTCCGCCGGTCGAGCGCCGTCGAGCGACAACAGCTGAAGTGGTTCGCCTTCGCCAGTGTCTTCCTGGTGGTGTCCCTGCCGATCGCCGTGGTGCTGTGGAACAGTGCTCCGGTCGTAGGTGTGCTGCCGCCGCTCGCGTTGACTGCCTGGCCGGTTGCGATAGGCGTCGCCATCCTGCGCTACCGGCTCTACGACATCGATCTGGTCATCAGCCGCACCGTCGCCTATGTCACCCTCACTGGCATCCTTGGCGTCGTCTTCGCCGTGGCCGTGGTCCTGCTGGGAACCGTCGCCGGCCGCGGTTCGGCGTGGGCCACCGCCGGTGCCACCCTCGCGGCCGCGACCGTATTCCACCTGCTACGCACCCGTGTGCAGGACCGCGTCGACCGCCGTTTCCGCCGGGCTCGCCATGACGCCCTGCGCAGCGTTACGGCGTTCCTTGAAGCGCTGCGTGCCGGCCACGCCGAGCCGGAGGATGTGACGGCCGTGCTGCGTGCGGCCCTCGGCGATCCACGTCTTGAGCTGCGCTTCGTCCTGCAGCCGGATGAGCCCCCAGTCGATGAGCACGGCCAACCGGTCGCCGACGGGCCGGGCGACGGGTACGAGTGCTTCGCCGTCCAGCGCGCCGGTGTGACCCTCGCCGAGGTGGTGCGGCCCGCCGGAGACGCGGCGCAACGCGCCTTGCTGCCGGGCCTGGTGGCTGCGGCCGGACTGGCGATCGAGATGGCCCGGCTACGGGTCGAGCTCCGCCGCCGCCTCGACGAGGTGGAGGCTTCCCGAGCCCGGATCGTCGCGGTGGCTGACGAGGAACGCCGGCGGATCGAGCGTGACCTGCACGACGGCGCCCAGCAGCGGCTGGTCTCGATCGGGCTGGCACTGCGGCACGCCCAGCACGAGCTCGGACCCGCCGCCGGTGCGGCGGGCCGGACGCTCGACGAGGCGATCGTCCAGATCTCCGAAGCCATCGACGAGCTGCGCGAGCTGGCCCAGGGCCTCCACCCCGCGCTCGAAGCGGGGTTGCGCCCGGTGCTGCACGAGCTGGCCACGCGAGCGCCGATGCCGGTCGACGTCACGGCAACCGCGGAACGGTTTCCACCCGAGGTGGAAACCGCTGCCTACTTCGTCGTCTGCGAGGGCCTGACCAACGCCGTCAAACACGCCCGCGCGGAACGGGTTGCGCTGCGGGTCGCCCGCGAGGACGGCCGATACGTCGTCACCGTCACCGTCACCGACGACGGCATCGGTGGCGCGGCACCCCGCAACGGCTCCGGGCTGACCGGACTGTCCGATCGGGTCGCCGCCATAGGCGGAAACCTGCGAATCGACAGCGTCAAAGGACAGGGCACCATATTGACTGCGGAGTTCCCATGCGCGTCGTGATCGTCGAGGACCAGGTGCTGCTACGCGAAGGGCTCGCCAGGCTCTTCGTCGACGGCGGACACGAGGTCGTAGCGACACTCGGCGACGCCGACCGGCTGGAGGAGATCCTCACCCGGGAGCGTCCCGACCTGGTCATCATCGACATCCGCATGCCGCCCACGTACACCGACGAAGGCGCCCGCGCCGCGCGGGAAAGCAAGGACCGACACCCCAATATCGGTGTGCTGGTCCTGTCCCAGCACATCGAGACCACCCACGCGGTCGATCTCGTGTCCCGGGCCGGGTTCGGCTACCTGCTCAAGGACCGGGTCCTCGAAGTCGGCGAGTTCCTCGCCACCGCGCAACGGGTCGCCGACGGTGGCTCCGCACTCGACCCCAAGGTCGTCGCCAGGTTGGTCGCGCCGGCGGCAGGCGGTCCGCTGGCGCGACTGTCGGAGCGGGAACGACGGGTGCTGGAGCTGATGGCCGAGGGCCTCACCAACACCGGAATCGCCCACCGGCTCGTTCTCAGCGAGCGGACCGTCGAGGCCCACGTCCGGCACGTACTGCTCAAACTCGACATCCCCGAGGATGGCGACGGCCACCGCCGGGTGCTGGCCGTACTCGCCCACCTCCGCACCGTGCACGAATGGAGCTGAGCGTGAGCCAGGGAAGCCCATCGACGGAACCGCCGCCACGCGGACCCTTATTCATGATCGGAGCATGCCTGAACGCCGGCTTCATCTGCGCAATGGTCGCCGCGCTCCACCCGTCGCTGTCGTCGATCTGGACGACGAGTAGTGCGCGGGCTGTCATCCTCATCGGGGACGAACGCGAGGATGCCTGGACGTTGGCGAACTGGATGTTCGCCATCGGAATCTGGTTCACGCTGGCTGGCCTGGCCACGCTGACCGTCCTGCTGAGCCGCCGCTCCCGAGAGCCGGCGCTGTCAGGGGCTGGCGCTGACGCTCGCGACGGCCGCCTCGACACTGTGGACGGTGAACCTGACCTTCCGGCTCACAGTCATGACAAGGGTCGCGGCCGCCGGGCCGCCGGTGCCCGACTGGTACCCGCACCTCAGCCTTTGGGCCGATGAAGGGCTGCTGAACGCTGCGGCTCTCATCACCGGCCCCGCGATGATCCTCTATGGCCTGGCCGTGCTCCGCGGTGGCCTGCTGGCGCGCTGGACCGGATGGTTCGCGGCCGGGTGCGGCCTGCTGCTGATCGGCGAGTCCGTCCTCACCGGCGATGTCGTGCCAGCTCTGCTGTACCTCGCGCCTTTCCCCCTCGGCATAACCGCACTCATCCGAGCCGGGCGAGGGACCCCGGCAGGACTCGAACCCGCGTAACCTGGAGGGAGCCCTGGGTGCCAGAGTGCGCGGACGCCGACCGGGGGAGAGCCCTTCACGAGACGCCGCGTAAGCGACGTTCGCGGACAAGCGGAAGCGCAAAGTCGCAGCTCAGGACAGTCGCGCAGCGGTTCGTATGCGGTAACCCTCGGCCCACTCCAAGATCTCTTAGGTGGCGCCGCTCGGCTGAGTGGCGCCGCCTCTGCGTCACACAAACGCGCGGAAACCAAACGGGCTGCCCAGGACGTGGGTGGCCAGCGCGGGCTCCGTTACAACTGGATACTCAGGTTGCCGCGCCGTCGTCGCACCGTCCTGACCAGGCGTTCTAGGAGTTCTGGCCGTTTCGAGTACCGAGCTACAACGTCCACCGAGACAGGCCCCAACCTGGGGAGATACCCGGGTCGGGGCATTCTGCTACAAGTCCACGACAACTCAGCTTCCAGTCGCGCCTTGCTGGCGCCTGCCGGCCCGCGAGAATAGTCGAGAATCACGCCTGACAGATGGCCGCTCGCGGCTCATCCTGGGCCTGTCCTGCCCGACGACGAAGGGAATGCCATGGCAAGACGACTGCGCTTCATCGGCACGAACTCCGGCAACAACGGGTGCCCGACGTTGTACGAAGATCTGGACACCGGGGAAGTGCTCGTCCAGGGGGACGCGGTAACTGACCCTGACGATGTGGCGCACCTTCGCAATGTCAGGGACGGCGAGGGGTTCGTAGTGGTGCCGCGCGTGCTGTTGGCGGACTTCGCGCCGAGGGAGGTAAACCGGGTGTCCGTGCTGATCAGCTTCGATGAGTTCGGCGGCATGTTTGAGACGTTCGAGCACACGGCATGGCGCCTGGAGACCCGCCGCCGCTACCGGTCCGACGAAGAGACCGAGACGTACCGCCGCTTCGCCCGTGGCGACGATGCCGGGTGGGACCTGGACGATCCGTGGTGCGTCTCTCGCCGGGAACAAGTGGCGCTGGGCAAGCGGTTCGAGCGTGTTCGGATCATGGACAACCCGCCCACCCTGGGGCAGCGGTACCTACTCGACAACGCTCGCCGGAACGCCGAGGTAGGCGAGGACATCCGGAACCTGTGGCGGAGCGACGCGGAGAGACTCGGACTTCCCGCTGAGGACTTCTGGCTCTTCGATTCGCGCGTGATCGCCCTTCTGCATTTCGACGACGCGGACTGCATGACCGGCGTAGAGCTGATCACGGACCCCGTAGAGGTCGCGCGCGCCTGCCAGGTAAGGGATGCCGCTTGGCATCACGCGACGCCGTACGACGTGTTCGCGGCTCAGGTACCTTCCGCCGTGTGAGCACCGACTTCCAGCGAGCCCGAGAAGCCCTTGGCGTGCGGCTGCGCGAGATGCGCGCCGAGGGCGGGCTCGCCGGCCGAGAGTTGGCCGACCGGTTGGGCTGGACACAGTCCAAGGTCAGCAAGCTGGAGACCGGCAAGCAGATCGCGACGGCTGACGATCTTCAGACATGGGCTGAAGGGACAGAGCGACCGGAAGCGGCCGAGGAGTTGAAGGCACGGCTACGCGGGCTTGAGTCGCGCTCTCGGTCGTGGCGGCGGCAACTCGCGGCCGGACACCGGTCCGTACAGGACACTCTCAGCGTCGAGTACGAGCGTTCAACGGTCCTGCGCGCGTGGGAAGGGTCGATGATCGTTGGCGTACTCCAGACCGCTGAGTACGCCCGCCACGTGTTCTCAGGGTATGTGGACCTGCACCAGTCGCCCCGGGACATAGACGGCGCCGTACGGGCGCGGGCGCTGTTCCCGCTGCACATGCTTAGACAGCGGGACCGGCTCATGGCCGCGCTGGGACACATCGTGGCGCAGGTGGACCGCCTCGACGAGTTGGTGCCGTTCGGCCGCGATCACCGCAAGTTCGGCACGCTGGCCAGCACTACCCGGCCGTCGGGGCCTCGCTCGTTGCCACGTTGGAGCACTTCTCCGGCGAGAGCTGGACACCGGAACTGGCCCACGACTGGACCGACGCCTACAACCTCGTCGCCCGCACCATGATCGACGCCGCCGAGGAGGCGGCCCAGACCGAGCCGGGCTGGTGGGACGCCGAGGTCATCGCCCACGAACGGCGCTCGTTCGAGGTAGCGGTGATCCGGGTGCGGCCATACGGCGTCCTGGCCTACCGGCCCGGGCAGTCGCTGTCGGTGGAGACCGACCTGCGGCCCAGGCTCTGGCGCTACCTCTCGCCGGCGAACGCCCCACGCGAGGACGGCACCATCGACCTCCACGTCCAACTCATCAGCGGCGGCATGGTCAGCGCGGCGCTGGTGCGACACCTCGCCGTCGGCAACATGGTGCGACTCGGCTCACCGATCGGGCACCGGCTGGTCCTCGATCCTCATTCGGAGCTTCCCGCGGCGGTCGCTCTGCTCTGTAGACCCGGTCCGAGCACTCCAGATCAAGGGTCACCTGGGCCATCGAGCAGATCGTTGAGCCTCACTGGTAGTTGACCCTGGATTAGTAGCAGCGCGCCCCGCCCTTCGCTGGGCGGGCCGTTCAGCTCTCTGTCACCCAAGCGCCTCGATGGCCTTCAGGATCAGCGCCCGCGCCTCTGCGCCGTATACGGCTAGCTCGCGCAACTGGTCGAAGGCCTTGAGGTACTGGGCGATCTCGCTGGGCTGTGTGATGGCCACCCGGGCGGACAGGAGCTCGACCGACACCAGGGTGTCGTCATAGATATGGAAGGTCTCCATCGGCCAGATGCGGCGATCGGGAACCGCTGAGGGGATGACGCCCAGCGCCACAGACGGCAGCGCGCCTGCGGTGAGCAGGTAACCCAGCTGCGCGGCCATGGCCTCGGAGTCGCCCACCTGGTAGCGCAGCGCAGCCTCTTCGATGAGCAGCACGAAGCGGTGGCCGGCTTCGTGGATGATGCGGGAGCGCTCAAGGCGGGTGGCCACCGCTTCGGTGACGTCGTCGGGGATCTCCCGGAAGTCCGTGATCGAGGACAGCAACGCTGTGGCATAGCCCTCGGTCTGCAGCAGGCCGGGGATCAGCGTGCCAGAGTACACGCGGAACAGGCGCGTCGAATGGAACAGGGGGACGTAGGATTCCTGCAGCTGGCGTAGTCCGGTGCGCACCTTGCGGCGCCACTCCGTGTACATCGATTCGGCGTCGCGCGACGCCGCGATGAAGTCCGCAGCCTGGTCGTCCGCATCACAGGCGCGGCACCATAGTCGGATGTCCGCGGGCGACGGGGCGGTCTTGGCGTTCTCGATGCGTGAAGTCTTGGCGTGATTCCATCCGCACCGGTCGGCCAGCTGAACCACCGTAAGCCCGGCGTCTTTGCGAAGCTCCCGCAGCCGCCTCGCGACAGCATCGCGGGCAGCCTGGGCTGAGGACGACGGTGAGACGGGCATGAGCTGGCCTGTCCGATACATAGCGGCTAGTGAATCGCGTAGTCCTCGTGCGGGATGGCCCGCTCCCATATCGCCTCGAACGCCGTGGCGCAGAGCTTCACGGTGGCCGGGTCGTCGCTCATCTCGCCGCCAGCCGATGCGCCGTCGCCGGTGAAGTGGTTCCAGCGGATCAACTTCTCGTCGATGAGCCAGAAGTCATTCCCCGGCAGGGGTATGTCCGACGCGCGCCGCCGGGGCAGCCAGCGCACCTGCTCGCCCGCCGTGACGTTGTTGACCGTCCCAGCGTGCTCGAAGCGGATGTAGTCGGTGACCGGCTCCGAGACGATACGGGCGCGGCGGACAACGACGCCGCGGGCGACGGTTTCGGAGATGAGGTCCATCCAGGGGCGCCAGTAGTCGGGGTTGCCCCACCGGCCGGTCTCCCGCCAGGCGGCGAAGTCGTCGGCCTCGTAGTCCACCGCGTACGCATCGCGCATCTCCAGGTGCACCGCCGAGCGGATGCAGCCGCGCAGCAGCTCAGCGACCGTCGGAACGCTCGGCTGCATCGCATGCCTCCCTCACGATGTGCACCATGCGCGCCGGAATCCGCACCACCGCTTCATGCTCGGGGATACCCGCCGCGTGCCCGGGAACCTCGGTCGCAGCGCACTGCGCCTTGACCTCCGCGCTCGCCCTCCAGCCCTGGATGACCAGCTCCCCGGCATCCTTGTCGACCCATACCGTCGGGCTCTCTCCGGTACCTGTGCTGGGGTCAATCCCGATGAACTCTAACGACATGGCCGCCTCCCCACGTAGGGCGTGTGCAATACTGTGCACTAGAGTTACCCAAATTCGGGCGGCGCGTCAAGCGCGCGATGCGGTCTTGTACAGGCCCGACAAATAGTCTGCACACTACCGCACATTCGTGGCGGCTCCCCGCCATCTGTCTCTAGCGTCGGGCCATGGCGACACGTCAGCAGGCCACAAAGGCCCCCGAGCGGCCTACTCACCCTGCCCGTCTCCCACGACGACTGCCGCACCTGGGGGCGCACGAAGCAGTTCTACGAAGCGACTGCAAGCCCGACTTCTTGTCCCGTATGGCGCTGGCGTTGCCGGCTGGCGCGGCGGTGTGCCTGGCGTGTGGCTGGGCTTTCGCCCGCCGATGGTGACGCCCACGCTACCGGGCGTAACCCCGAGGACCGGCCAGGGCGGGTCGGTGGGATCAGTTCCCCTCGTGCTGATCCGCCAACTCCCGGCCTGTTCTGGCCCCTCACGGCCCTTCGGCGGAGGCCCAAAGGAAGCGACGACGCGCGGGCTGGTTGCCCGGTTCCAGCACGTGCGTTTCGTGTCATTTCGGCATCACCACTCGGGGCCGCACCGGAGCGGCGGCACGGGGGTGTGCGCGCAAAGCGGTGTCACCTCGCGCGCTCACCGTGCCGCCACTCCCTCAATTGACCGTCAACAGACTTCCAGAGAGGACCGATTGACCATGACCACGATCTATCAGCAGCTCGGCGAGGTTGCGGGTATCCGGCGGGCGGTGGACGCCTTCTATGAGTGTCTGCAAGCGGACGCGCAGCTTGCGCACCACTTCGCGGACGTTGATATGGCGCGGTTGCGGCGGCATCAGGCGGCGTTGTTGTGCGCGATCACGGGCGGCCCGGTCGGCTACGACGGGCTGGAACTGGCGGAGGCGCACGCGCACCTGACGATCACCGACCGGGACTTCACCCGGGTCGCCGGGCACTTGGTCGCGGTGTTGGAGGAAGCGGGGGTCGAGCGGAACGCGGTGAGCGCGGTGGTGGCGACGTTGTCGACGCACCGCGAGGAGATCGTGACGGTGCCGGCGGCGGGCAGCGGCGCGGGCGGCTGCGCGTCCCGGGCGTGAGTGTGGTGGGGAGCGCGGCGGTGATCGACGCCGAGCGGCTGCGGGCGAGTTTCGCCGCGGTCGCGGAGCACGGGGACGAGGTGGCGTTGTGGTTCTACTCGCACCTGTTCCTGTCCCATCCGGCGGCGCGCGGTCTGTTCCCGTTGAACATGCCGCGGCAGCGGCGGCGGCTGTTGGACGCGCTCGGGCACATCGTGTCCCGGGTGGACCGCCTCGATGAGCTGGTGCCGTTCCTGCAGCAGCTCGGCCGTGACCACCGCAAGTTCGGCACGCTCGCCGAGCACTACCCGGCGGTCGGGCAGAGCCTGGTGTCGACGCTGGCGCATTTCTCCGGGTCGGCGTGGTCGATGGAGCTGGAGGCGGACTGGCGCGACGCCTACGACCTGGTGGCGCGCACCATGATCGACGCCGCGAGCACGGCCGAGCGGGTCGAGCCGGCGTGGTGGGACGCCGAGGTCATCGCCCATGAGCGGCGGGCGTTCGACGTCGCCGTGGTGCGGATCCGGTCGTTGTCGCCGCTGGCCTACCGGCCGGGGCAGTCGATCTCGGTGGAGACCGACCTGGCGCCGAAGCTGTGGCGTTTCTACTCCCCGGCGAACGCGCCCCGCAGCGACGGCGCCATCGAGCTGCACGTCCAACTGATCGCCGGGGGGCCGGTCAGTGCTGCGCTGGTGCGGCACCTCGCGGTCGGTGACCGGGTGCGGCTCGGCGCCCCGCTCGGGCACCGCCTGGTGCTCGACCCGCGCTCGGACCGGGATCTGCTCCTGGTCGCCGGAGGCACCGGGCTGGCGCCGTTGAAGGCCCTGGTTGAGCAGGTCGCCGCCGAGGGCGGGCGCCGCCGGGTGCACCTGTTCCACGGCGCCCGCACCTACCCCGGCCTCTACGACCGGGCCGCGCTCGACAAGCTGGCCGCCACGAACCACTGGCTGAGGGTGACGTACGCGCTATCGCAGGACGCCGCGCCGCTCGGCGGCGAGGCGTCGAGTAGCCCGATCGGGCGCGGCACGGTCGGCGAGGTCGCCGCCCGCGCCGGGGAGTGGCAGCGGCACGACGTGCTGGTGTGCGGGTCGCCGCGGATGGTCGCCCGCACCGTGCCGCTGTTCGCACATGCGGGCATCGCCTCCGACCGGATCCGCTTCGACGAGTTCACGCCACGGTGAAGGGGAACACCGACCATGATCACCACCCGCCTCACCTCCGCCGATCTGCACGGCGAGTTGTTCGACCGCACCGGTATCGGCCGGCGCGGCTACGACCCCGACCAGGTCGACCACCTCATCGGCCAGATCCGCGCCGAACTGCGCCGCCGCGAGGAGGAACGCGACGCGCTGCTGCGGGACCGGTCCGCGTTGGAGCAGGAGAACGCCAGCCTGCGCACCCAGCTCGGGCTCATCGACCGCAAACACCTGGCCCAACAGATCAACACCGAAGCCATCGACATCCTCAACAGCGCCCAACGCCAGGCCGAGCGGTACTACGCCGAAGCCGAGGACCAAGCGCAACAGATGACCCGCGACGCCCGCGGCCACTGCGACCAGATCCTCGGCCAGGCCCACCAGCAGGCCCAGGCCATCCTCGACGAGGCGCACCGCACCGCCGACGCGGCGGGAAACATGGCCGCCACCGCCTACCGCGCGGCGACCAGCGCCAACGGCTACGAGGCCCACGTCGAAGAACTGGAACGCAAGGCCGCCTATCTCAACACCCACTGCGCCGTCATGACCGGCCTGCTCCACGGCCTGTTTGAAGACCTCGCCCGCCGCGTTGAGCAGTGGCCACCAGACACCCCACCAACCGGCACGCGCGGACTGACCTGAACCGCCCGCACCTTCGCAGGAATGGACCGCCGTCTGGTTCCTCGAACACGCCGCCCGCGGAAATCACAACCCCAGCACCGACCCGAGCTGCACCCCTATCGTCAGACAGCAACTCGACCATCCCACCAGGCTGCTGGGACCGTGACCGTGTCCATAGGGAGAACGATCCCGCCGCTACCATCGCCGTTCCCATCAACTAGGAGGGTCCATGTCCGTAAGAGAGATCGTCGGCCGGTTAACCGACGCGAAGAACAAGCTGACGCAGGCCAAGGCCGCCGGGACTGCCGTTGCAATGACGGTTTCCGAGGCGAAGGCGCCGGTCGACAACGCACTCGATGGTGTCCAGGACAAGAGCCTCGGCGACGACATCGCCAAACACGCTCAAGCCATCTCCGCTGAGATCGCCGGAATCGACGGACTACTCAAAGGCATCGACACCACAATTCAACGCGCCCAGGGCATCGGCACACAACGCCGCTGACCAATGCCCGCGCCGCGCCTCGCCTCGACGCAGCGCACCGGAGGAGCCACATTGTCTGTCGACGACACCATCTCGAACCTCGAAGCGGCTAGCGAAAAGCTCAAGAAAGCCAAGACCGACGGACTCAACGTCATCGGCACCATCACACAAGCCAGGAATTCCGTGAGCCACGCACTCGGGAGATCCGGCAGCCGCAGCCCATTGCTTGCCGAAATCGCCGCGAAAGAGAAAGCCCTCCTGACGAAGATCATGGCCATTGATACCCTCACCGCCAGGATCGACGCGGCCATCCAACAGGCGAGAAACATCGGCGATACGGGCCGCGAAGGCACCGCCGAGCCGCCGTCTTGAAGCGGTGATGGCGGGCGACCAGCGGCGCACGAAAGAGCCGACGATGCGGCAGGCACAAGCGGTGCTGCGCCTGAGTTCCATCCCGACGAAGCAGCGAACACGGACGCCCCGGCAGCAAGCGGGGACGGAGGGGAGTTCGATCCCACGCCGTTGCTGGAGAAACTGCCGGAGCGGGTGCTCGGGCGGGGCGGAGGCGAAAAGACCCGCGGCACATGGGTCGACGCCGACGGCAACGAGCACGCCCTGATCAGCGGCATGCACGAGCCGTACTTCAACAAGGCGCTGGAACACGCGCACAAGCTCGGGTTGGTGCCGCGCCCACGCGTGCTGACGACGGCTGCGGACGTGGAGCTAAAGTTCGCGATGCGGATGCGTGAGGATCAGGTCCAGAACGCCGATATCGTCATCAATAACCAAGACGGCCCCTGCCCTGGCCGGCGAGGCTGCGACGAGCTGCTGCCGCTGTTCCTTCCGCCCGGAGCACAACTGACGGTGCACTGGCCAGGCGGTAACAAGAAGAGCTACCGTGGAAGAGGCGAGTTCTGATGACCTACAGCGCCGAGGCGTTCTACACCGGAGCCCACCGCGACGCCCCTGTGATCATCGAGACACCCGAACAGATGGACGCGCTCATTGACGACCTGCTCGCGGGCGATTTCAGCAACAGCGTCGCCACGCTTTACCTCCGTGAGCGTCCTAAGAACGCCGCTGGATTCGTCGACCACGAATTTCTCATCGCCGTCAACGCCGGGGACGGCGTGGGCAGCCTAAGCTACGACGGCCCCGACGAGACCGACACCCTCGTCAGCAAAGGCGCGGTCAGCCAACACGAAGAGATCCACTACTACTACGTCGGGAACGATCGCGAGTTTCCGCGCGATTCTTTGATATCGCTTGATGCCGTGCGCCAGGCTGCGAAAGAGTTCCTCGCGACTGGCGGACAGAAGCCCACGGCCGTCGAGTGGCAACCAGCCGGGTATTCAGTCGAGTCCTAGCGACTGGTGTTCGCTGAGCTACACGGACGCCCATCGCGCGTGACAACTTTGCGCAATCAGTTTGGGGCCTCCTGCGGGCTGGTTGCGGACCGGCGGGCGCCGGGGCGCCATCGCCCGTTCGACTTCGGTGGCCCGGCGAGCTCGGCAACCACCTCCGGCGGCGGGTTGGCAAGCCACGGCCCACTCGGTCAGCTCTTCGGCACTGATGGTCTGGCGACCGTTCTCGACGCGGCTGACCTTGCTGGGCTGCCAAGCGAGCCGCTCCGCCAGCTCGCGACCGGTGAGACCCCGTCGTCGCGCAACTGGCGGATCGAGGCGCGTAGTGCTCGTAGCGAGACGTGCGTCTTAGCCACGCGTCGATTCCATGCTGACGTACTCCTCGTGGGTGATCGCCGCCTCGGTGGCCTGATCGAGCCAGCGGCGATGGCTCGCGACGATGGCGGGATCGGTGACCACTTGCGCGCCATCGGGCACGTCGTCGGCCGTGAAGTACATGAGGGCCAGCGTCCGTTTGTCGAAGACGTAGTAGTCGTAGTCGGGAAGGTTCAACGCGCGCGCTCGCGCGGCGTCGAGGTAGCGGATGTTCTCGCCGGCGGCGACGTTGTGCCGGCTGATCTCCAGTTCGAATCGCAGGTAGTCGGTGAGGACCTCCGGCACGACTCGGACGCGCTCGAACTCGGCACCGTCACTGGTCCGCTGCCGAATCTGGTTGAGCCATGGCTGGAACCAGGCGTAGTCGTCTGGCTGGCCCGCCACGAACCTCCGCAGCGGCTCCTGCTCGTTCTCTACGACGTAGTCCCTGCGCGTCTCCAACCTGCGCGCCGAGTGACGGAACCTTTGGAGCAGGCCGCCGAGTTCGGCGCGGCTGATCCGGTCGGTCACGACGCCGGGAAATGCCGAAGCAGCTCGATCGGGATCTCCACCGCCGTCTCGGTGTCGGGCAGGCCGCGCTCTGCCAGCGCAGCCAGGGCGTCCTGGTCGATGACCTTCCATCTCTGAGCCGAGTTCGGGTCCTTGCCAAGGAACGTGAGCTTCACGGCTTCTCCTTCGAGAATTGAGCACGTCCGGATCTGCGTACCCGACGCAGTGTGTCGGAGTTGTCTGCGTCCGTGGCCGTGCGAGGACATCCAGTGGGCGAGGGTGGTCCTGGCCTGTGACCTCCAGCGGTCAGTGGCGCCGTTTTCCCGGCATTATCTGGCGTGGTCTCACGAGTTCATGATCGCGACAGTCCCGCAAGCCGATCGATGTGTGACTCGGGCCGTGCTGCGTCAGGAGGTTCTGGAAGAAGATGTGGCAGAGGATGTCGAGAACGGCCTGGCGGCTCCGTCCCAGGGGCAGATGCGGCCACCGTGGCCGTACCACACCAAGGAGACCCAGCATGGCGAAGTATCTGCTTCTCAAGCACTACCGCGGCGCCCCCGAGGCCGTCAACGATGTCCCGATGGACCAGTGGACCCCGGAGGAGGTCGAGGAC
>Ga0184623_10000706_pt1 | contig 14332 bp, 14 predicted proteins | sample PLM1_100_b1_FD_133138 | JGI IMG/M metagenome (GOLD analysis project Ga0184623, IMG submission 133138) | Groundwater sediment microbial communities from an aquifer in East River, Colorado, USA - PLM1_100_b1 | ecosystem: Environmental > Terrestrial > Soil > Riparian zone | place: USA: East River...
CGCGAGGCCGAGCTTCGTCGCGGCGACGAGGTTCTCGTCCCGGCCGATCAGGGGGCCCTTGACGGGAGTTTTTGTTCCGATGTCGTCATCCCGGTCGACGCACAGGACTAGGGTCTTCATCGCGTCCGTTCACCAGCGGCCGGTGCCTATATCAAAGTTTGGCTTCACGGAACAAGTTTAATAAAGAGCCGACCGAATCGTCGGAGAGAATGGCGAAGAAGAAAGGCGGCAAGCGCCTCGAGGCGCAGATCAAGGAACTCGCGGCGGTGGTCGCGGAGTCGAACACCTGCGGCGCCTGCGGGAAGCCGATCGGGGTGGACGCGACGACGTGCCCGCACTGCGGCACCCCAGTGGGCGAGGCCGCCGAGCTCCACGAGAAGGCCGAGGAGTCCCTGATGGACCTCGAGAAGCATCTCGCGGAGACCGCGGAGGAACCCGCCCCGAAGCGTCCCGGGCCTGAGGCCCCTGCGAAGGGCGGACTGGAATCCGCGGCGACGATCGTCGCGGCGTTGCAGGTCTCGGAACCCGTCCCGGCGCCCGCGCGGACCGCGCCCGTCGCGGAGATCGCGCCGGAACCCGTCCCGGACACCGAAGCGGAGGTCGAGGAATCCGAGGAGCTCGAGGACTTCATCGAAGAGATCGAGGCCGAGGTGGGTCCGGGAGAGGCCGAGCCGCCGGCGACTCCCAAGGTGGCCTCCGTGGCTCGGACGCCCACGGTGCGGGCCGTGCACCCGGCCGCCCCGTCGTCCCGGTCGGGCCGGTGGGTCGCCCCCGTCGCGGCGGGTCTCGTGGTGTACGTCCTCGCCCTCTTCCTCCTCGCCCTCCTCGGGAGGCTCGTCGTCGCCTCGTTCATGATCATCGGGACGTTCCTCGTGTTCGCGGGGATCCGCGCGCGCCCCGTGTCCGGCGCGCGACCGAGGGGCGACCCCGGCTCGAGGGCGGAGGACTACGTGTGCCCCCTGTGCGGGACGGAGATCCCCGCCCGCGCGACGCAATGCCCCACGTGCGGCGCCGTCTTCGAGGAATGAGGCGCCGCTAGAGGTACCCCAGTCCCTCTTCGATGCGGCCCATCTCGATCGGGGTCGTGCGGCCGCCGATGATCGCCCCCCGCGTGTTCGCGACGACGCACGCGCCGACCTGCGCGGTCCCGTAGTTCGCGGTCGTCGTCCGCGGGGGGACCCGGAGCACGTCCTTCAGGAGGGCCATCTCCTCCTCCGTGGCATGGGGGTGGCACAGGACGCCCTTGTTCGTGGCGACCGCCGCGGACCCCACGGTGCGGACCCCCCCGACGGTCCCTCGCTCCACGGGGACCCCGAGGACCGCGGAGACCTCCCGCACCGTCACGTCGTCGAACCCCGGGTGCACGATCGCGCCGGCGTCGTTGCACAGCACGTTGTTCCCCGCCGCGTTCAGGCGGTGGTGGACGAGCTTGACGCGGGGGATCCCGAGCCTCGTGAGCTCCGGCGCCTCCGCGAGCCCGCTGACGACGGCCCCCGTCGAGTTCATCGCGATCAGGGAGCCCACGACGCTGCTCCCCGCGAGGGTCGTCTCGACGAGCCGGACCTCGAGGGCGTCCGACATCGCCCTCGCCGTCCGCCTCGGGACCTCGGGGCCCACGACGAGGACCTGGTCGTTCGCCGCCGCGTACACGCCGACGTATGGGTTTCCGTTGAAGTCCAATCGCTTGAGCAGGAAACCCCCTCATTTCTCGGGGAGGGATACCTCCACGCGGCCGTCCTCGAACTTGATTGTGCGGAGCTGGATCCGCTTCGGCGGCTTCTCGATCCCCCGGGTCCACATTGCCCGGTTCACCTCCGGGTCGATCCACACGTCCTCCCGCTTTGCCTTCGCATGGCGCATAACGAACTCCCGAATCGCCTCGATCGCACGGGGGGCCCGCTTCGTCCTTGCGGCCTTCAGGGCGGCCCGCAGGGGGACGTTCATCACCCGCTCTTCCTGTTCCTCGTCCGCCATCGCCTCACTTGTCCAGGTGGCCCCGCCGCCAGCTCCGCTGCTTCGGATGGCGCGTGAACCTCCGCTTCGTCCTCTGCATCACCCACGCGGGCACGCGCCGGTTGCTCTTCACGGCGGCGAGGAGCCGCAGCTTCCGGCCCAGGGGCTTCGTCGTCGACATCCCGTCACCGCCTCTCGATCTTGATTTCCCGCTTCTTCGGGATCAGCCGCGTGAGGATCTGCCGGAGGGTCTCGTCGTCGATCACCCGCTGGACCCGCCCGCTCTGCGCGAGCGCGATCAGCTGGCTCTCGATGGACTCCGTGAGCTCCGGGTACGCGAGCTCGATCCGGCCGAGCCGCTCCCGCGCCTCTGGGGTCAGGATCTGGCGGAGGATGAGCTGGCGCTGGGCGAGGGCGTTCTCCCGGGCCTGGGCGTTCGCGGCCACCTGGTCCTGGGCCTGAGAGTACTCCGCGAGCTTCCGCCTGCGGATCGCATCCAGCTCCTCGTCGTCCATCGACATCACTTCATCCGCCCGTACTTCATCATCTGCGGGTTCGTCTTCGTAAGCTCGACCCAGACGTCGTACGCGAACCGGTCCACGAGCTTACGGCCGGAGGGCGTCAGGATCCGCCCGCGCTTCTCCCGGATCCCGAGGTACCCCGCCTCCTCGAGCTGCTGGAGGGCCGTGCGGACGATGTTGCGGCTCCCCTTCCGGGGGTGTTTCGGCGCCGATCCGCCGTCCCGAGCCCCGCCGAATTCCGCGGAGAGACGGGACGTCCCGATCGGCCCGAGGATGTACACCTTCCGGAGGATCGCGGCCGCGCGGAGGAACCACCAGTCCCGCTGGACGGGGGCCTTCTCCGTGTGCACGCCGGTCCGGGCGAACGGGGCCCAGTCGGGCTCCGTCACTTTCCCTTCGGAGCGGAGGTGGGCCGCGATCAACTGGAGCAGGGGCAGTGCGGGTACATCGAAGGCGGTCGTCATGCGTTCCTCTCGTCGAGGCTTCGGTTCATAAAGGGAGCAGATATAAGAAGCTTGCCCGGCGGCCGGGGATTTCGGTGCCGTTATCTATGGAGAAACGCGTCCCTACTCTCGCGATGCGGACCGTCGTCGGCGTCACGGGGGCCTCCGGAGCCCCGTACGCGTACCGGCTCCTCGAGACCCTCGAGGGGGAGATCGACCTGATCCTGAGCCGGGACGCCGAGGAGGTCGTCCGTCTGGAGACCGGGCGGGAGCCCGCGGACCTCGCGAAGCTCGCGACCCGCACGTTCCGGAACGAGGACATGGCGGCCCCGCCCGCGTCCGGGAGCTACCCGTTCGACGCGATGGTGATCGTGCCGTGCAGCGGGACGACCCTCGCGAAGGTCGCGGCGGGGATCGCAGACAACCTGATCACCCGCGTCGCGGCGGTCGCGCTCAAGGAGCGCAGGACCCTAATCCTCGTCCCCCGCGACACGCCCTTGAGTCCGATCGCCCTGGAGAACCTGCTGAAGCTCGCGAACGCGGGGGCCACCGTGCTCCCCGCGATGCCCGGGTTCTACCACCGGCCGAAGACGGTCCAGCAGCTCGTCGACTTCGTCGTCGCCCGGATCCTCGACCAACTCGGCCAGAAGCAGGACCTCGTCGAGCCGTGGAAGGGGATGCCTGCGGAGAAGCGCTAGGGCCTCGGCGGGACCGGGCCCGCCCGGCCGCTCGTCTCGATTACCCGGTCGAACTCCTTCCGGAGGAGGGTCAGCTCGTCGGACCCGAAGGAGCCCGCGGTGACGGGGATGATCAGGGTGACCTCGTGGACGCTCGCGAGGTCGTTCACCTTCTTGATGAACTTCAGGACCCGGTCGAACGAGTTCTCGACGACGAGGAACTCCAGTCCATCGAGAAGGACTGCCCCGCCCTTCGTCCGCTTGATGAAGTTGCTGAGGGCCCGCATCATCTCGAAGTCGATCCGCTTCGGGTCGATGGACTTCGGGCCGGAGTCCGTGTCCGTGAGCCAGTACAGGTCGACGCCTTCGAACCCGAACTCCTTCCGGAGCTTCTCCTGGAACGTCGTGCTCATCGCGAGCCCGGGCACGTCCTTCTTCACGATCGAGTGGAACCACTCCAGGGCGAGGTCGTTCTCCGGGGCGAGGACGAGGTAGTTGTACCCCCGCTCGATCTCCTTCAGGAGGGCCCCGCAGGCCTCGCACCGGGTCTGCATCAGGTCCGCGGTCTCCGCGACGATCTGGATCTCCCCGCATGACGGGCACTTCGCGGTGACCATCCGCTTCTCCGCGGGGCGGGTGACGTCCAACTCCCTCTGGCAGTTCGGGCAGCGCCCGATGTCCGCGGCGCACGATTCGTGGTACACCTGCCCGCACCGGCACTTCAGCGCCCCCTTCAGGTCCTCGATCTCGTTCCCGCAGCGCGCGCACGCGAGCACCCGCTGGCGGGCGAGCTCCTCGAGCTCCGGGGGCGGCGGGGGCGGCGCCTCGCCCTCCGCGAAGGGGGCCGCGGTCGCGAACGCATCCGCCTCCTCCGGCGGGATGAACCTCGCCCGCCGCTCGTACAGGAGCCAGGTCCCGATGGCGAGGCCCGCCGTGGAGGCGATCGAGAACGCCCAGAAGATCGGCCCTGTGATGAACGCGTTCGAGGCCCCGAACAGGCCGAAGAACGAGGGGACGAAGTAGAACAGGACGAACAGGATGATGAACACCCGCGCGATCCACACGAGCCACGGGATCCGGCCCGCGCCCGCGCGGTACTTCAGCGGATGGCGGGCGCGGTATCCCGCGAAGACCTTGTCCTGGAACCATGACGTGAGGTACGCGGTCACGATCAGCACGATGAACAGGGCCTGCGGGTTCTCGAAGAAGTCAAACCCGCGGAACCGCGTCGCGTCCTCGGGAGGCGCGCTGGAGGGGTACGCGCCGCCGTACAGCAGGATCTCCCCCGCGGGGGTGCGGATCAGGTTCACGCGGCCCCCGCGGATGTCGAAGTCCTGGAAGCTGAGGGTCCCCACGAGGTAGTCGACCTCCGCGGACTCGATCATCCCGACGTACCGGGAGGGCCCCCGGACCGCGAAGTCCCGGATGAAGAACCCGGGAGCGCTGTTCCCCGTCGCGTTCGCGGTGAAGTTCAGGCGGAAGCGCACCCGGTCCCCCACGGCCGAAGTCACGTTGTACCGGACGGACCGCCACGTCGCCGTGTCCGGAAGGTCCAGGTCCCCGGCCTCCGTGGTCAGGTCCGTCCATACGGCGGGGGAGGATTCGTCCATGATCTGGAGCCGGAGCCTGTCCCCGGAGTCCGCCACGCTCCCGTTGTACCGGAAGGAGACGTTCGCCCAGGTCGCGGACCGGAGGTCCGTCCAATTGAGGCCGGTCTCCGTGTACGTGCGGGTCCACCGGCTCGTCGAGTTGTCGTAGCGGCCGAGCGCCGGGTTCCCGGTCCCGAGCCACGTGGAGTCGTTCCCGGGCCACAACGCGTGGAGACCGTCCGCCATCAGGACGGAGTGCCAGCCGTTCTCCCGCGCCATCGGCCACGGGTCGATGTACCCGGGGCGGGCGACCTGCGCGAGGTCGAAGACGCGGTGGAGCGCGTCCGCGAGGGGGACGTCGGAGAACCGGAACCGCCAGTTCTCGGAGACCGTCTTCGCGTTGAAGATGAACCGGATCTCGAGCCGCTGCGTCGCGTTCGAGCTCGTCCCGACGAGGCCCTCCGTGCTCCGGTCCACGGGGAACCCCTTCTCCAGGATGTCCGCGCGGTCGATCCGCACGTACCGGACCTCGATCCCGGTGCCCGCGCCTGCATACCGGATCCCCTCGAGCTCGTTCTCCAGGAAGTCCGTGTACTTCTCCGCCTCGCCGCTCTGGATAATCCCGTCCCCGGTGACCCCCCCGGCGGCGGACCGCGTGACGTTCCCGCCATACGCGAAGCCCCGCGGGATCACGGGATACGCGTCGAACACGTCCAGGATCTTCATCCGGAGGATGCGGGCCTCGTCCCCGGTCAGGGTCCACGTGATGTGGCCCCCGCCGTTCAATCCGCCGATGCCGATGAGCTCGAGGTCCGTCGACACCCGCAGGCTCCCCGTCTGCGCGTCGACGCGGTCGATCACGTTGATCATCGACAGGGCCGTCAGGAGCGCGAGGAGGGCGACGCGCTGGCGGCGGGTGAGCATGACGCCGCGGCATCAAGGTGGCTTCCTTAAAAGCTTTCTCGGGACGTTCTCGGGGCGAGCAATGATGCGTGCGTGCGGCAAAGCGTTAAGCCGCGCACGCTCATCCCAACCCGATGATTCCCCCCGCGATCTCGAAGCTCCTGGAGGGCGGGATCGACCTCGAGAAGGAGTACGAGAACGTCTCCCGGACCCTCGAGTCGATCGGCCTCTCGAGCTACGAGGCGAAGGGGTACATCGCCCTCGTCGCCCACGGCCACGGGAGCGCGGAGATGATCGCGGAGACCGCGCACATCCCGCGGACGTCCGCGTACAAGGTCCTCCAGTCCCTCGTGACGAAGGGCTTCGCGATCTCCACGCACGGACGCCCGACGATCTTCAAGCCGGAGCCCCCCGCGAAGATCAAGGAGAAGGTGATCGAGCGGCTCGGGGAGAGCTTCGACAAGCTCGACCTGATGCACGAGATCCTCCGGGACAAGGGGGAGCCCCAGCTCGTGTACACGGTCGCGGGGAAGGCCCGCGTGATGGAGAAGATCGGGGAGATGCTGGACACCGCCACGGGGGGCGTGACGATCGCGACCCCGGCGTTCTTCGAGATCCGCGAGAAGCTCGCGAAGAAGATCGAGAACGCGATGGCGCGGGGGGTCCTGATCAAGCTGATCACGGAGCCGGGGCAGAAGGTGCCCGAGGGCGCGAAGGTGTACTACCGCAAGGGCCTGATCGCGACGGACATCATCGCGGACAGCGAGCGGGCGATGATCGCGGCCCCGGACCTCACGGCGTGCGGGTTCACGGACAACGCCGCCCTCGCGGCCCACCTCGACGCGTTCCTGCAGATTCTGATGACGCAGAAGGAGTGAGGGGGTCCGCCTGGCGACGCGGGCGGAGGAGTTCGACGTCGTCGTCGTGGGCGCGGGGCCCGCGGGCGGCTACACGGCGGGCCGGATCGCGAAGGCAGGGTACGAGGTCGCGCTCCTCGAGGAGCACCGGGAGATCGGGGAGCCGATCCAGTGCGGGGGCCTCGTGACCCCGCGGGTCTTCGACATCGTGTCGTGCAAGGAGACGATCATCGGGCGGGTCCACGGCGCGGAGATCTTCTCGCCCTCCGGGCGGCGGATCGTGATTGACGGCGGGGAGACGGAGGCGGTCGTCGTGGACCGGGCGATGTTCGACCGGGCGATCGTAACGCAGGCCCTCCGGAACGGGGCGCACTCCTTCCTCGGCGCTCAGGCCGCCGCGGCGAGGCGGGAGAACGGCGGGGTGGAGGTCCTCGTGGACCAGGACGGCGAGAGCCGCCGTCTCCGGTGCAAGCTCCTCATCGGCGCGGACGGGGTCCGATCGAGCGTCGCGAAGTGGTTCAAGATCCTCCGCCCGAAGAAGATCCTCCCGGGGTTCGAGGTCGAGATGGTGGGCGTGGAGAGCGACCCCGGTCTCGTCCAGTTGTTCGTCGGACATGACTATGCCCCCGGTTTCTTCGGGTGGATCATTCCGAGCGGGGACACGGCTCGGGTCGGCCTCTGCATGGACGCGGGGAACACGTACGCTCAGCTTGAGAAGATGCTCGCCCACCCAACGGTACGGCCGTTTGTGAAGCGTGCCCAGCCGATTCTCTACATTGCGGGCGGGATCCCCCTCGGGTTCCCGAAGCGGAGCCACGCGGACAACGTGATGATCGTCGGCGATGCCGCGTGCCAGGCGAAGGCGACGAGCGGCGGCGGGATCTTTACGGCTCTCCTGTGCTCGACGTTCTGCGCGCAGACCGCGATCGAGGCCTTGGAGAGGGGGGACTACAGCGCCCGCATGCTCCACCGGTACCACAAGGCGTGGACGGGCAGCATGGGCAAGGAGCTCCGGAAGGACCTCGCGATTCACGATTCGTTCTCCCGCCTGACGGACGCGCAGGTGGAGGAGATCTTCGACATCCTCGACAACCCGGAAGTGCTCCGGATCATCCAGGAGATGGGGGACATTGACTTCCCTTCGAAGGTCGGCTGGGCTCTTCTGCGGGAGGAGCCGAGGTTGCTGAAGTACCTCGGGAAGGCCCTCCGGGCGATGGTCGCGAAGACCGTTGGAATCTAGGCAGCGTCCGCCAGGACGCGGAGGCCGGATTGAGAGTCCGGGCGATTCACCGATCCACGACTTTGCGCTTCTCCTTGCCGGTGATTGCGGTGAAAATGGAAAACACACCGCCTGCAAGAGTGGCTCCCATGAATCCCGCATCGATCATGCCGGCCCGCCTAGCTTGGATGGCAAACCAAGCAATTGCGGCGAAAACGAAGAGGAACAGGACGGCCGCGATTCCGTACACGACGCGCCGTCGCGTGAGATTCGAACCCACTCGACTCTGGCGACCGCCTTAATCATCATCCCCCTAAGTTCGAGAAAGCGAAGTGACCACTTGAGCGTTGCGGGAAGCCACCACGGACGAGGGGGTGAAAGGCGTGGGCAGGTTCCCACTCCCTCATGGACACCGTTCGGGCGGGGCCGATCCACACTCAGATCGGATACCACTGCCCTTCCACGGGCATCACGACCTCGCGTCCATCGAGGACCTCAGCGAGGGCCTCCCGGTGGTCCCCATGCATCAGGACGACCCGCCGCGGATCGCAGCCGTCGATGAACCGCACGAGGTCGTCGTGACCCGCATGGGCGGAGAAGTCGAACTTCTGCCACTCGCACCGGATCTTCGCCTCGGCGCCATCGAGCTCGACGACCCCTTCGTCCATGAGCCGCCGGCCGTTCGAGCCTTCCACCTGGTAGCCCGTGAGGAGAATCGCGGACCTCGGGTCGTCCCGTACGGCCTGCAAGTACCGGATGATCGGCCCCCCGTCGAGCATCCCGCTCGTCGTCACGATCACGTCCCCCTCCAGGGCTTGGAGGGCGCCCCGCTGCGACCTCACGACCCGCACCCGGTTCATCGCGTCTCGGAGCTTCTTCGCGTTGCGGAGGTACTCGGGGTGGTCCAGATAGATGTTGTTCACCTTTTTCCCCATCCCGTCGAGCCACACGTCGAACTGGCCCGCCGCGAGGGTGAGGAGCATGTCCTGCGTCCGGCCCACGGCGAACGCGGGGACGATCGCGATCCCGCCACGATTGTTCACGGTCCGGATCTTCTCGAGGAACTCGTGCTGCGTCTTCAGTCGGTCCGGATGGTTCCGCCCCGCGTACGTGGACTCGATCACGAGGGTGTCGCAGGGCACGGGACGCGCGCCCTTCACGAGGTCCGTCGTGAGGGTGTGGAGGTCCCCCGTGAACACGATCGTCTGGTTCCCGTTCACCTCGAACATCGAGGCGCCCGGGATGTGGCCCGCGGAATGGAGGGTCACCTCCAGGGAGCCGGCGTCGAGGCTGTCCCCGAAGTCCAGGGTCCGGATGTTCCGACGGGTCGCGTCGATGTCGGACTCGTCGAACGGTGCCTCGTACCCCTCTGCGGCCGCGACCTTCAGGCTGTCCTCGAGGAGCAGGTCCGCGACGTTCGCCGTCGGGGGCGTCAGGATCACCTCCGTGTCGTGCCGGCCGCAGAGCCACGGGACCATCCCGGAGTGGTCGAGGTGGGCGTGGCTCACGAAGACCCGGTCCACGGGCGGGGCCTTCATCGGATACTGCGGGGGGTCCCGCGGGAGCATCCCGTAGTCGAAGAGGAGGGTGTCGGGGCCCTGCCGGAGGAGCATCCCGAGGCGGCCGACCTCCGTGGCCCCGCCGAGGAACTGGAACTCCATTCTGTCGGGACTCGCGAGGGGCCCATCCCAATTAAGGATTGCGCGGGCTCAGACGCCGAAGAAGAGCGGCTGGCACCGAATCGCCCGCCCCATCTTCCGGGCCCCGAGGAGGGACATCGCCGCCCCGAGCATCCAGTCGCTCCCGAAGAAGCGGTCCGCGAGGTGCTTGGTCTTCCGACCCCGCTCGAGGGGCCCGCCGACGGCGTCCCGCCACCGGGTCTCGTACGCCCCGAGGGGGGCGCCCTGGAGGACGTGGTCCGCGGCGGCCTCCCCGGCGAACCGCCCGCAGATCATCGCGACGTTGATCCCCCCGCCGTTCGTCGCCATCACGTGCCCCGCCGCGTCCCCGACGAGGAGGACGTTCTCCTTCACGGTCTGCGGCACGGGGCCCTCCACGGGCACGTACCCGCCCGTCCCGTGCGGGTGCGGGAGCCCCCGCTGATCGAGGAACTTGTGGAACAGGGAGTCGAGCCGGCCCCGGAAATGCTGCCACGTCCCGAGGCCGACGTTCGCGCACGCCCCCTTCGGGATGATCCACGCGTACCCGCCGGGGGCGAGGTTCCCGAAGAACAGGTCCGTAACGGAGTCGAAGTCCCCGTCGATCGTGCAGCTCATCGCGGGCCCCGCGACGGGCCAGGGGAGCCCAACGCTGCGGGCGACCGTCGACCGCGGGCCGTCGCTCCCGATGATGACCTTCCCGGACACGGTCCCGTGGTTCGTGGAGACGTCGCTCCCGTGGACGCGGTGGACCGTCGTCTCCGTCCGGAGCTCCGCCCCCTCCGCGACGGCCTGGTCCGCGATCCCCTGGTCCATCTTGTCCCGCTGGACGGTGTACCCGCCGAACGGGATGTCCCAGCTGCGACCTCCCGGGCTCCACATCCGGATCACGTCCGTATCGATCTGGCGGACCCGCTCCGGGACCTCCATCAGGTCGTCGAGGCCGTCCACGGTCGGGAAGATTGTCCGGACCTCCTCGTCCTTCGCGACGTACTCGCCGCACTGGACGGGGACCCCGATCTCCTTCCGGCGATCGAGGAGGAGGACCTTCAGACCTCGGCGGGCCGCGTACCGCGCGGCGGTGGACCCCGCCGGCCCAGCCCCGACGACGACGACGTCGTACACGGGAACTCCTCACGACTGGCGGGAGAGAACGAACTCCACGAGGTCCCGCATCCGCCCCGTAGCGTCGCCCTCGGGCAGCCCGTCGAGGGCGTCCCGAGCGTTGTCCCCGAACCGACGGGCCTGCGCGCGGGCCTTCTCGACCGCGCCGGACTCCCGGATCAACCGAAGGGCGGTCTGGACCTCCCCCCAGTCCTTCTTCCGCTTCCTCAGGATCCGGATCAGCTCGGACCGGTCCGAGACACCCCCGTCCTCGAGGGCGTGGATCGCGAGAATCGTCACGTTCCCCTCCTTGATGTCCATCCCGGGGCGCTTCCCCAGGGTCACGCCATCCCCGATGACGTCGAGGATGTCGTCCACGATCTGGAACGCGATTCCCAGGTTCATCCCGTAGTCGCCGGCCGCCTCGATCTGGTCGAGCTTGTCCGTGCCGAGGAGGGCGCCGACGCGGGCTCCCGTCGCGATCGGCATCGCGGTCTTCCGGGTGACGATGTTCAGGTACTCGTCCCACGTGATCCCGATGTTCCCGACGTGTCGCTTCTGGAGGATCTCGCCCTCCGCGAGAGCCGCGCACACCCGGGCGGTGAGGTCCACGATGTCGTCGTCGAGCTTCCCGCCGATCCGGAACGCCTTCGAGAAGAGGAAGTCCCCCGTGACAAGGGCCTCCTGGAGGCCATACTTCAGGTACGCCGCGGGCCGCCCGCGCCGCTGCGTCCCGCCGTCGTTGATGTCGTCGTGGATGAGGGTCGCGCTGTGGATCAGCTCGAGGGCCGCCGCGATGTCGACGGCCTTCTCGATCGCCTTTCCGCCGACGGCCCGGAACGCGAGGAGGGTCACCGTGGGCCGGACCCGCTTCCCGCCCGCCCCGATCACGTACTGGGCGATTTCCGTGAGGAGTGGCTCCTCGGAAACGAGGGACTCCCGGATCCGCCGCTCGACGAGGTCAAGCTCGTGAGAGACGCCGAAGTCCCACGTCGTCGTCATCCCGAGGGGCCCTGATTACGACTTAGGGTCCGTCGTTATATAACGGTTTGGTAAGGAGCGCGACCGCCTCGGGCGGGCGGGGCTCGGCGGAGCACGAACACGGGCGAAGGCAGACCGCGGAAAGCTCCGTCGAGGACTATGCGGTGCGGGCCGCGATCTTCGCGGCGACGGTCGCGACGTCGACTCCGCGGTCCCGGACGGAGTCCCGGATCGATGGGGAGATCGCCCGCAGGTACGAGTGGATCATGTTGTCGCGGTTCCCGATCCACTCCGCCATCATCACGACGGGGATCATGATCGTGACGAACGGGTAGAAGAGGGACCCGTCCCCGAGTTCCTTCGTCGCGTGCTCGAGGGCGCGGCGGGAGAACTCCGCGGTCCGCTCGGAGTGCTCCTCGTAGTCCCGCATCGTCAGGTTCGGGTTGTACCCCTGGAGGCTGGGCATGTTCACGAGCTCGTTCTCCCGCATCGCGATGAGGGCGAGGTTCGCGATCCCGGAACGGAGGTCCTTGTGGACCCCTACGAAGTGGTTCAGCCGCGTGATCACGAGGTCGTAGTAGTACCACGAGTTCACCGTCCCCTGGAGCTCCTGGGGGCTCGCGGGGTCGGAGAGGAAGCACATGTCGATCAGGTTGTAGTATGTAGCCCCGGAGAGGGCCTGGGAGATCCGCTCGTGCCACCGCAGGTCGGAGTCCGGCGCGCTGAGCCCCGCGGCGATCCGCTTCAGCTTCGGGAGGTCCATCGTCGGGTGCTTCTGGAACATCGTAAGGGCCTGACCGAGGATCAGCCGGTCGTCGACCCGCTGGAGCTCGTAGAACAGGTCCTGCCCGTTCGGGGACTCGAGGAAGAGACGGTTGAACGCCGCTGTGATGTTCGTCATCAGGTCGAACATCCCAAGCTGCTCCTGGTTCAGGCTTAGGGCGAGCTCCTTCCGGAACGTGTTGATGTCGAACCCGGGGTCGATCATCGACGCGAGGCAGTGGTGGTACAGGTCCTTCGCTTCGATGAACGTGTACCGGCCCGTGTCGATGAGGTCGTCGAGGAGGCCCGCCTGGCAGTGGTGGAGGACCTTCGCGACCATCGACCGCCGGAGGTTCTCACTCGTCATCCGGCTCTCGTACCGCTGGGTGATCATCATCGCCCCCGCCGCGAACCGGAGGGTCTGGCCGTAGTTCCAGAGCTCGTCCGCCTCCTCCCACATCGCGTCCTCCGGGAGGCCCGGCGGCCGCAGGCTCAAGACGGACCCGCGGATCGACTCCCGCATCCGGCGGAGCTCGTCCGCGACGCGGCTGATCTGTTGCTTCAGGGCAGCCTTGGGGAAGCCGAAGTCGTGGTAGTCGAACAGGCCCTCCGCGTAGCCCCCGAGCCGGAGCACGAACTTCGTGAGGAGTTCCAAGTCATCCGGCGAGATATCGATCGAAACCATTCCGCCCCTCGGCATCTTCGGGTGTGGTGGGAGGACATAAAGGGCTTCGGCGGTGGTTATCCCCTTCAATTCTCAAGGAAACAAACGCGCTAGGACAGTTCCATACCCGAGAAAAATATCAACCCGGATAATCAGGTCGATATCCTATATAGCGCGCCGTCGGCTCGGTTCGCTGTCTCCGGATGGTAGAACCTCCACTTCTCGAATCGCTGGGGGCCGTCACCGCCCTATTCCTCTCAATCCTCATTCTGTCCGCGGTCGGGCGTCAGGCCACCCGGAAGTCGTTCCAGAAACGGACGTTCCTGTTCTCCCTGATCCTGCTGATTGCGGCGGTCGTGTCGAACATCCTCCTCACCCTATACGTGAAGGGCCCCGCCACGGACCCCAGCCAGGCGCTCATCACGACGAAGCGGGTCCAGGGCACGTTCGACCTCCTGTTCGCGATCTCCATCGGGGTGTTCGTCCTCGCGACCGCCAAACCGGAGATCGACTCCTGGAAGGCGTTCCTCGGCCACATCCAGAAGCAGCTCCCGAACCCGTTCCTCTTCTACGTGTTCGTCCAGGCCCTCGCGATCGCGGTCCTCTGGATGACGGAGCCCGTGCCGATCACGGTCGGGACAGCGACCCGGATCGAGTTCCCCTCGATCTTCCTCTTCGCGGGCGGCCTCGCGTTCATCACGGTGATGACGTACGTGCCGTACATGCTCCTCACGTACACCCGGAAGATCCAGGCCCGCCCCTCCGTGAAGCGCGACGTCTACATGATCATCGCGGGAGTCCTCGGGTACACGTTCTTCGAGTTCGTCGTCGAGGTCGTCCTCCCGTACTACGCGATCGACGTGCGGGCGGGTGGGTTCATCCTGGAGATGGGGCTCGTCGCGCTCGTCGCGTTCGCAGTGCGGGAGAAGGGGTTCCTCGAGGACCTCCTCGTCCCGCAGGCGGAGGCGGCCCTGTCGACGGCCCCGTCGTTCCAGCTCCGC
>Ga0184623_10000707_pt1 | contig 14322 bp, 11 predicted proteins | sample PLM1_100_b1_FD_133138 | JGI IMG/M metagenome (GOLD analysis project Ga0184623, IMG submission 133138) | Groundwater sediment microbial communities from an aquifer in East River, Colorado, USA - PLM1_100_b1 | ecosystem: Environmental > Terrestrial > Soil > Riparian zone | place: USA: East River...
AGGTCGACGTGTCGCTGGCGGGCAGGCGGCCGGCCGCTGGCGCGGTCGGCCCGGTGGTTGTCTCGGTGGATGCCGCGGCGGGTCCGTTGGTGCCGGCCGGTGGCTCGTGGGGTGGGCTGCTGGTGGCCTGGCCGGTGTGGGCCTCGCGGAGGACCCGGAGCAGGTCCACGGTGGTGGGCACGTCGAGGACCGCCAGCCGGTCAGAGTCGGTGTCGGTGTGGCCGTCGGCGTGGACGGAGAGGGTGTCTCCGCGGGGCCAGTCACCAAGCAGTACCGCGTTGATCTGCAGCGCGTTGCCGAGGTTCAGCGTGCTGCTGAGCCGGGCGTGCGCCTCCGGCGGGGGTACCTCGCCGATGAGTAGGACGGGTGGCATCGGCGGGTAGTACGGGTCGGCTGCGCGGAGGCCGTCGAGGTGGTACGCAAACCACATCCGGTGCTGCTGAGCGGACACGCCGCCGAGCACACAGCGTCGAGTTGTCGCCGCTCCGTGGATCGGATTTCCTAGCCGACCGGCGTCATGGAGTGACCGACTGGCCGCCTGTGGTCCTCTCGCGAGCGCGCGATGGTGGGGTGATGAGTACCGCGTCGCCGGCCGCGCTGGCTGTCGGCCCGTACCGGGTCGAGCGGCTGACGCGCGACGGGCGGACGATACTGCGTGTCACGTTCGCCGGGCAGACCGGACGCGTTGTCGTGGCCGACTGCGACACCGCGGAAAACGCGCTGGACGTGCTCGTACGGCGTGGTGTGCCGTTGAGCGAGCTGGTCCTCCTCCACCAGCCGTGACAACGCCCCGGCAGCTTGCCATGTGCCGCCCGGCCGACCAAGCCCGCACATCGGGTGGCCATCGCTCGGGCAAGACGTGGTCGCGGGTTCTTGGTCGTGCCTTTTGTCCCACGCTGGAGCGGGTGGCGCGCCGTTGACCTGCACGTCCCGACGGGGGCTGCGGTGAAGGGAAAGCTTTGTGAACACCGTCAAGGGCGTTCACAGGTTCTTGCTTGTTGACAGGGTGCCCTTGTACGGTCTCTTGCGTGAGTCCTGATGAGCGCGACGAGATGACAGCTGCCGCGATCGCGCGGCTGGCTGGCGTTGGCCGTGCTGCTGTGTCGAACTGGCGCCGCCGCTATCCGGAGTTCCCTAAGCCGGTCGGCGGGAGTGAGACCAGCCCAACGTTCTCTAGGGGACAGGTCGAGGGCTGGCTGGTCGCGACGGGCAAAGCTGACCAGCTGGCGACAGCCGGCCGTACTCGGACGGGGACACAGCACGTTGCCGGCATGCCGTTGTCGCTGGACAGTCCGCGCAACGGCCTGATGGGGCGCGTCCAGGAGCAGATGCCGGATCGCGGCATCGCCGACCTGACGCCCGGCCAGCTGCTGGCAAAGGTAATGGTGTCGCTGCTACCACGTTCGACTGCCGCCCCACGGTTGGTGCGCGCCGACGACATGGGCGCACCCGTCGTGCTGGATCCGGCTTGCTCGAACGGCACGCTGCTGATGGCCGTGGCGGACCGGTTCGGCGATCAGGTCAGGCTCGCTGGGCAGGAGATCCAGGAGTCGGCCGCTGCGCTTGCCGCACTAAACCTGCGTGGTAACGCTGACGGCGCGCCGTATGAGATTCATGCCGGCGACTCTCTGCTGGACAATCACCTCGGTGAGTATCTGGGCGCGGCAGCGGCCGTCGTCTGCGAACCGCCCTTAGAGGTACCGCAGTGGCCGTCGGTCGAGCTGACCACTGATCCGCGTTGGGAGTTTGGCATTCCGGCCCCGCGCGACGGCGAGTTGGCCTGGGTGCAGCACTGCTATGCGCACCTGCGGCCGCGGGGCGTAGCGGTCGTTGCCGTGTCGCCGCGTACCTGCATTCAGCTGTCCGGGCAGCACGTCCGCGCGGCGCTGGTGCGCTCTGGCGCCCTGCGCGACGTGATCGCGCTGCCGAAAGGGATGGGCACGGAAACTGCCACCGACGTGTTTCTCTGGGTCCTACAACGTCCCTTCGGTGCGCCCGATCATGCAGCCGTGCGGATGGTTGACCTGTCAGGGTTGGGCGATCCGGCCGACGTCCCGCATGAGTTCGCGGCCTGGCAGCGAGTGTTCGACGACGCAGATCCGACAATTTCCCGTGCCGTTCAGCGCCTCGAGTTGCTCGACGGGGAGGTCAACCTGCTGCCCTCCCGACACGTGGCTGCCCGCGTCAAGACGAATGCTGAAGACCTCGCCGGGGTGACGGGCCGGCTGCAGGCGCTCCATGCGCGTGTCGGCGAGGGTCTGCCGCGTTTCGCCGCACCGAAGGCGCCGACCCGCCATACGTACGTCACGCTCGGCGAGTTGGAGCGTGTTGGCGTGCTGACGCTCCGCTCGCGCGACACCACCCCGCGCAGCGGCGATCTGCTCGTGCGGACTCTCGGTCGGCCGCCTGCCGTCGCGACTGGCACAGCCGCCGACGACGCCGGTGTCGCACTAGTGGTTGAGATAGACCAGAGCCGCTTGGACGCGCACTTCGTCGCGACATTCCTGCGCGCCGATGCAAACGCAGTGCCTGTCGCCAATACGCTCGGCGCGCTCAGCCGCGATGACCTGCGCCGCTGCCGCATTCCGCGCATGCCCCTGGCCGAACAACGCCGGTACGGCGACGCGATTCGCCGCCTACAGGAGTTGGAACAGGTGCTGGTTGCGCTGGCAAAGGTAGGTGCGGGCGTAATCGATCAGATCATCCACGGCCTGACCACCGGAGCTGTCGAGCCGGACACCCTTGCACTGAAGAACACTGGCGATGTTGACGCAGCTGAAGGCGAGACGAGAGAACTGTGATCTCAGGACCCACGCACACCAAGATGGCGAGCGACATCTGGTCGGTCGCCGACCTGCTCCGCGGCGACTACAAGCGCCATGAGTACGGCCAGGTGATCCTGCCATTCACGCTGTTGCGCCGACTCGACGCCGTGATGACACCGACGCGCGCGACAGTGCGCGCTCGCGACGCAGCGCTCGACATCCAGAACAAGGAGCGCCTGCTGGAGATCGCGGCGAAGCTGCCCTTCTACAACACCTCCGAGCAGAACTTCACGACGATTGCCAGTGACTCGCAGAACGTCGCGAAGAACCTGCGTGATTACATCAACGGCTTCTCGCCGAACGTCCGGCAGATCCTGGCCCGCTTCGACCTGGACAACGAGATCACCAGGCTCGCAAGCGCGAAGATTCTGTACAAAGTCGTCGGCAGATTCGAAGCGATGCGCGATCTCGACAAACTCTCCAACCACGACATGGGCTACGTCTTCGAGCACCTGATCCGCAAGTTCGCCGAAGACTCGAACGAGACCGCGGGTGAGCACTTCACCCCGCGGGAAGTCATCAAGCTGATGGTCAACGTGCTCATCGCGCCAGACGCCGACACCGTCGCCGGCGAGGGCCAGGTCATCAACATCCTCGATCCCGCGTGCGGAACCGGCGGCATGCTGACCGCGGCCGAGGACCACATCAAGTCGATCAACCCCAAGGCGGAGGTGTACCTGTTCGGTCAGGAGGTCAACGCCGAGTCATGGTCGGTCTGCCAGTCAGACATGCTTATGCGCAACCAGCGTGGCCGCATTCACTTCGGCAACTCGTTCAGCGACGATGGCCACCCGGGCAAGAGGTTCGACTACATGCTGGCCAACCCGCCCTTCGGCGTGGAGTGGAAGAAGGTCAAGGACGAGGTCGAGGCTGAAGCTGAACTCGGCCACGCTGGCCGCTTCGGCGCCGGCACGCCGCGGATCAACGACGGCTCCTTCCTGTTCCTGCAGCACATGATCGCCAAGATGGAACCGGTCGAAGGCAAGGGCGCGCGGCTTGCGATCGTCTTCAACGGCTCCCCGCTGTTCACTGGCGCGGCTGAGTCCGGTGAATCCAAGATCCGGCAGTGGATCCTGGAGAACGACTGGCTGGAGGGCATCATCGCGCTACCCGACCAGCTGTTCTACAACACCGGCATCTCCACGTACTTCTGGATCCTTTCCAACCGCAAAGCCAAGGAATTGCGCGGCAAGGTGATCCTGCTAGACGCCCGCGACCAGTGGGAGAAAATGCCCAAGTCCTTTGGTGACAAGCGAAAGTTGATCAGCGACGCGCAGATCAAGCACGTCACCGAGTTGTACGTTGACGCCCTCAAGGTCGCAGCAGACGCCAACCATCCCGACCACGCAAAGGTGAAGACCTTCGCGACCCGCGACTTCGGCTATCACCGCATCACAGTCGAGCGTCCGCTTAAACTGCGCTTCGAGATCACCGAAGACACCCTCGCCACGCTAGAGAACGCGAAGGCGCTGGCCAAGTGGGACGGCCGCGAGGCTCTGCTCGCGGCACTTCGTGGTTCACTCGGCTCAGTGTGGTGGAAGAAGACAGAAGCGGCCGACGCCCTGCACACGACCGTCGCCGCAGCCGGCGCGACGTGGCCGAGTACGACGGCGCTGTTGAAGGGCTTTTGGGGCGCAATCTCAGTGTCCGACCCTGAAGGCGAGGTACAGAAAGCCAAGGATGGGACGGTGTTGCCCGACCCAGACCTGCGCGACTACGAGAACGTCCCGCTGGACGATGACATTGACGCCTACTTCTCACGCGAGGTCACCCCACACGTCCCGGACGCGTGGATCGACTACGACAAGACGAAAATCGGCTACGAGATCCCCTTCACCCGCCACTTCTACGTGTACACGCCACCACGGCCGCTCGCCGAGATCGACGCCGAACTGCGCGAACTTGAGACGCAGATCCAGAAGCTTCTGAGCGAGGTGACGGGGTGAGGCTCAAGGACGTCGCTCACATCAATCGCCACGCCTTGCCAGAGGCGACTGATCCTGGCTACTCATTCAAGTACATCGATATTTCAGCTGTTGACAACCGTGGAAACATCGCAACTCCCGGCGAACTAACGCGCTTTGATGTCGCTCCCTCCCGCGCGCGTCGTGTAGCTCCAGCAGGCAGCACGGTCGTCTCCACTGTCCGAACCTACCTACGTGCGATTGCCCAGGTACCTCGAACCGATGAGCCACTGGTGTTTTCGACCGGATTTGCAGTGATTGAGGCTAAGTCGACAATATGTGATCGGTTTCTCGCCTACATCTGCCAATCAGAGCAATTCATTGATGGAGTAGTCTCGCGCTCAGTCGGCGTCAGCTATCCTGCAATCAACCCGAGCGATCTCGGAAGCATCGAAGTTAGTCTTCCATCGCTGGACGAGCAGCGCCGTATTGCCGACTTCCTCGACGGCGAGACGGCAAGGATCGACAAGCTTGTCTCGCTCAGAAACGAACAGGTTGACGAGCTGTCCGAAGCGCTGTGCGGCGAAGCTGTACGGAGTACCGGGCGCCATCGACTGTCCTCTGATCAGCCCGAGTGGCAGAGCGTCGCGCTCCGCCGTGTTGTCGAGAAGGTGCAAACCGGCACGACGCCAACAGAGCTCCTCCAGCCGATTGCCAATTCCGGTCATATGCCGTGGTACACCCCTGCGGCACTCGGCGGAACTCTCGATCTCAACGCGGCCGACAAGGGGGTACATGAGACCGATGCGCGGTATGTCCCGCGATTTCGAGCTGGCAGTATCCTGATCGTCGGAATCGGCGAATCACTCGGCAAAGTCTGCGACCTCGATCATGAGGCCACTGGCAACCAGCAGCTGACCGCTATCACGACATCCACCGCCATAGACCGCAGATTTCTTGCGTGGCAGCTCTTCGCTGCGCATAACGAACTTCGAAGTTGGGCACAGTACTCTCGAATCAGGATTCTGAACAATGAGAACCTCAAGTCTTTCATGATCTCGATTCCGCCGATAATCCAGCAAGTGGAGTCGCGTAAGGAGCTAGATCGCCGCCTCGCTGGGCTAAGGGCCTTTCGTGATGCAGCGGCGCATTTCTCCGTCCTGGCCTCTGAGCGTCGCCAAGCGCTGATCACTGCTGCAGTCATGGGGCAGATCGATGTGACGGCCGCCCGTGGAGTGTCCTCGCCTGGGGGTGTGATCGTATGAGTTCCGGAGCACACACGGAGCGTCCCTTTGAGTCTCGTGTCGAGGCTGAGTTGGTCGAGCGCGGTTGGTCACGCGCTTCGGGCACTTTCAACGTCGAGCTGGGTATCGACGATACCGAGATGTACCGGTTCATTGACGCGACGCAGCAGAGGAGCTGGGAGCGGCTCGTTGACTTCTATGGGGACGACGCCTCGACAGCGAGGCGGCAGTTCGCGCAGCGCGTCGCGGCCGAGATCGATGCGCGCGGTGTGCTCGATGTGCTGCGTCAAGGCGTGCGTGATCGGGGCGTGCAGATCGACCTGGCCTACTTCCGGCCAGGCCACACGTTGGCCGCGGACGCGCTCGCTGAGTACAAGGCAAACGTGCTGACTGTCGCGCGGCAGCTGCACTTCAGCGTGCGTAACCCACTGCTGTCGCTCGACATGGCGTTGTTCGTCAACGGGCTGCCCGTCGCCACGGTCGAGTTGAAGAATCCGAACACCGGGCAGAACGCCGACCACGCCATCGCGCAGTACCGGCGCGACCGGGACCCGAACGAGGTGTTCTTCGCCAAGCGCACACTGGTCCACTTCGCGGTCGACCCTGATCGGGCGTTCATCACGACGCGGCTGCGCGGGCGGGACACGCAGTTCCTGCCGTTCAACGTCGGGTCCAATGGTCCTGGAGTATCCGGCGGGGCCGGGAACCCGCCGGCCGATCCCGGCTCCTACAGCGTCGCCTATCTGTGGGAACAGATTTGGCAGCGCGATAACTGGCTGGAGATCCTGCATCGCTTCATCCATGTTCAGGCGCCGGACAAGAAGGGTGTGAAGGAGAACCCGCACACCTCGCCGCGAATCTTTCCGCGCTACCACCAGTGGGACGCGGTGCAGGAGGTAATCTCGCACGCGCGCACCAACGGCGCCGGGCACAACTACCTGATCCAGCACTCGGCTGGCTCGGGCAAGTCGAACACGATCGCGTGGCTGTCGCACCGGCTGTCGAACCTGTTCGACGCCGACAACCAGCCGGTCTTCCACAAGATCATCGTGATCACGGATCGGGTCGTGCTCGACCGGCAGCTGCAGAGGACAATCTTCCAGTTCGACCACACGCCCGGCGTGGTGAAGAAGATCGACGAGGACTCCACGCAGCTGGCTGCGGCGCTCGACGACGCCACATCGAAGATCGTCATCAGTACGCTGCAGATGTACCCGTTCGTCCTGAAGAAGATCGCCGACATGGGATTGGCCGGCAAGCGGTACGCGGTCATCATCGATGAGGCGCACTCCTCGCAGGGCGGCGAATCAGCGATCCTGCTCAAGCAGGCGCTGGGGGCCAATGCGACACCGCGCGAGGAGGGCGAGGACGACGCGGAGTACATGACGCGCGTACGCGGCAGGCAGCCGAACCTGTCGTACTTGGCGTTCACCGCCACACCGAAGTCACCGACACTGAAGCTGTTCGGCACCTTCGACCCCGACAAGCTCAATAGGCGCACCGGCGAGCAGGGCATGTACGTGCCCTTCCACGTCTACTCGATGCGGCAGGCGGTTGACGAGGGCTACATCCTCGACGTGCTGGCCAACTACATCACCTACGACACGAAGTGGCGGCTGCGCAATGCCGCTGTCGAGCAGGCCGAGTCGCGCGTCGCCAACCCGGAAGTCGACGCGGCCAAAGCGAAGGCCACGCTGGTCCGCTACGCCGAGCAGCACCCAAAGTCACTGGGGCAGAAAGCGAAGCTGATCGTTGACGACTTCCACGCGAACATCGCCGGACGGCTCGGCGGGCGGGCCAAGGCGATGATCGTCACGAGCAGCCGGCAGCACGCGCTCGACCTGTACCAGGCGATCCGCAAGTACGTCGCGTTGCGCGGCTTCAGCGACTGCGGCACGCTCGTTGCGTTCTCCGGGCAGTTGAAAGACGACGCGGATCTGGAGTTCACCGAGGCGCAGCTCAACGGCTTCCCGGAGAGCCAATTGCCGGACCGGTTCGGCTATGCCAAGGCCGACGACCCGCAGGCGGTCGCGCGCAATCAGGACGAGTACCGACTGCTGGTGGCTGCTGAGAAGTACCAGACGGGGTTCGACCAACCGCTGCTGTGCGCGATGTACGTCGACAAGCCACTGACGGGGGCGGCGGCCGTACAGACGCTGTCGCGGCTCAACCGTATCCATCCGTTGAAGTCTCAGGAGGACGTTCACATCCTCGACTTCGTCAATCAGGCCAGCGATATTCAAGCCGCCTTTGAGGACTGGTTCGAAACGACGATCACCGAGCCGAGCGACCCGAATCTGCTCTACACCAAGCAGCGTGAGGTGATGGATTATGGGCTGCTGGTCGCGTCGGAGATGGAGGCGTTCATCCGGGTTCTGGCCGCGGCGGGGCCTGGACGAATGCCGGATGCGGTCGAACGCAAGCTCCATGCCGAGCTGCACGAGTACCTCAAGCCGGCGCTCGACCGATTCGATGCGCTCGACACCGAGGACGAGCGGGAAGGTTTCCGGGGTGCGCTGCAGGGCTACGTGCGCGCATACAGCCTCATCGCTCAGATCGTCGATTGGGGCGACAGGGACCTGGAACGCCTCTACCAGTTCGGCAGAGTGCTGCTGATCCGCCTGCCGGGCAGACCGTCGACGTCGGTCGACATTGGAGACGCCGACCTGAGTCACTTCCGGCTGGAGTTCACGGGACGGCACAACGTGTCGCTCTCGGCCGGCGGCGACCGCGATGTGCGCGGACACGCCGCCGACGGCGCCGGCTTCCGGGAACCGGAGGTGAGGCCGCTCTCGGAGGTGATCGAGGAGCTGAACGACCGTTTCGGCCTGGGCCTCGGTACCTCCGACCAGGTTCTCGTCTATCAGCAGGTCGTCGGCTTGGTCGAGGACACAGCGATGCAGCAGATCGCGCTGATGAATGACGAGTCGCGGTTCGGGCAGGTCGCCGACGACCGGCTCGACGACATCGTCGCGGAGAATGCCGAGCGCCACACGGCGTTCATGAAACTGTACTTCGACAACAACGAGTTCCAGAAAGCGATCAAGGAGGCGGCGCGCAAGCGGGCCTATCGGATCATCACCGCGCCGGCGCGGGACGAGGCCATGGCGCGGCTGCGTGCGGAGATGCAGTGGGAGACCGGCGGGCACGCGATGGCGGAATGACCCCACGGCGAGCAGCCGTGCGGAGTGGTCAGCAGGCGGTTCTCGAGGTGGGGTGGGCAGTGACGGACGGGACGCGGCGGCCAACCGGGATGCGGTTGTTGGCCGGGCGCTACCGCGTGGACGGGTCACTCGGTCGCGGGGGCATGAGCGAGGTCTTCCACGGATACGACGAGCGTCTGGATCGGCGTGTCGCGATCAAGCTGCTGCGGCCGCCGCCACCGGGTACGGTCCCGGCCGCGCCGGACAGCCCGGAGGCAGTGGAGATCCTCGACGCGTTGGGGCGCGACCGCAAGAGGTTCCTGCGCGAGATCCGGACCACTGCCCGGCTGGAACACCCCGGCATACCAGCTGTCTACGACACCGGCGTCGAGACAGCATCCGACGGCAGCACACAGCTGTGGCTGATCATGCAGCTGCTGCGTGGCTCCACGCTGGAGGCGGTGCTCGACCACACGGACTACGTCGCTGCGGCGCCGAGCCTGTCATGGGCGGCGTCGATCGCCGCACAGATCGCGGCCGTGCTGGCGGACGTGCACCGGGTCGACATCGTCCACCGCGACATCAAACCGGCTAACGTGATGCTCGTCGACGGCGGCCTGGTAAAGGTGCTCGACTTCGGCATCGCGATCCTGCGCGGTGCCGGCGCGCTGCCACGACTCACGCAGGTCGACCGAACCGTCGGCACGCCCGCCTACATGTCGCCGGAGCAGTGCCTCGGTCAGGCGGTGACCTCCGCATCCGACATCTACTCCCTCGGCTGCCTGCTGTACGAGTCGCTCACCGGTGACGTGCCCTTCCACGGGACGACTGACATGCCGCTCAGAGCCCACCACTTGCAGTCGCCCGCGCCATCGGTGCAGGCGTGCCGCGCCGAGATTCCGGCGGTCGTCGACGCACTCATCGGATCGATGCTGACAAAGGACCCACAGGCGCGGCCGTCGGCAGAAGAGGTGTACGCAGCGCTGCTGCCACATACGACGGCTGCACCGTCCGGCGGCGACGAAAGCCGCGACCCGACACGCCCATTCCGCATGCCGCTGCTGGCTACGACCAAGCGCCGCACGCAGGCTGCCGACCGGTCCACACTTACCGACGCCGAAGCCGAACAGCTCAGAGGCAACGTCCAGGCGTTGCTAGACAACGACCGACCGTCCGAGGCTATCCGTCTCCTTGAAGACGGTGTCGAACGGGCCGGCCACGACCCAGTCCTGGGTCTGCGTTTGCGTCACTTCCTGGCGGCCGCACTGTTCTACGCGGACGAATACACACGCGCGGCGTCACTGTTCGACGTCGTTGGACGCGACTACCGCAGGCATCTGCCGTCGACCGACTCATACGTCCTCGACTGCGCCTACCACGCGGGCCACGCCTACGCCGTGATCGGTAAACCGGACAAAGCCTTTCCGCAGCTGCGGTTCTACGTCGAGAACGCCGACGCCGCGGTCGACGAGGAAGAGGCAGACAAGATTCGCGAGTCCCGCTTCGTTCTCGCTCAGATGCTCGCCGCCGCCGGACACCCCGACGAGGCCCGCACTGAACTCGAGGCCGTCCGCCCACTTCTGGCTGATGCCTTCGGCGCCAACTCGACCCATGTCCGCAACCTCGACAAGCAGATTGACCGACTCAGGTCTGGCCACTGGCAAGGCTCATCCGAGGGAGCCGAGTAGCCGAATCACCCGGTTCGCTGGTTGGAACGGGAACTGCAGAAGCGCAGTCTCGTGGTGCAGGGCCGGTCCGGTCTAGGGTCTGCGGCGCAGACTCTCCATCCGCCGTTGGGCTTACGTGCCCACATGACGAAATTACGCGGGGGTGTTCTCGACGATCTCCTCTAGCGCTACAACGTCTTCGTCGCTGATCGTCTCGCGCAGCCCACTGGCGACGCGCCAGTTATTGGTCAGGTTTCCGTAGCGTCCGGCTACCGTGGGAACGCCAACACCTAGCCGCGCGGCAATGATGATCAGGTCGTGCTGACTGCGTGCGAGGGCGATGTCCTGGCTGCTATCGCCGGGGAACAACGTCTCCTCGGCGAACGCGTTCGCTTCATCTTCGGCTGGATCAGTTGAGTCTCGGGTGTCGTCCCTGTTGAGGAAGCTGATGCGGCGTGGATGTCGGACGATGTGGCCGAGCTCGTGGACGAGATTGAACCAGAAGATGTCGGGTCGACGATGCCGTTCGGTGATGCCGATAGCAGGTCGCTCGGCAGTGATCCACCAGGTCGCGGCGCACACACGCGTGCGAGGGACCTCACGGATGAAGGTAAGCGCGACACCGGCCTCGGCGAGCGCGGCCCGGGCGGCGACGAAACCGTTGGGCACGGTCATCGTTGTCATCGCCGGTATCGACTGCGCAACCTTGCGCAACAGCCTTGGGCTGAACGGCGCGACAGGCAAGTCATTCGCGGAACGTTCAACCAGGCGGAGCCACAGCGCGGTGTTGGGCTCATCGACGGTGAACGCCTGACTACGCCGGAAGGAAACCGACGGGTGTAGCCAGGTCTGCTCGAACGCGGACGGAGTCGCGACCTGGAACAGCTTTAGCAGCTTCTCCACCAGGGTGATGCCGCGGTCGGTGGCATCGATGACACCGTGCCGTCGCAGCGTGCCCTTGTCGAACTTGCCAGCCCACTCGCGGTACTGGTCGAGCGCGACCTCCGCACGGCGTCGGCTCTCATAGGCCTGGAACGCTGCGTCCGTCTTGATCCAGAAGTCGGCCGGCACGTCGAGCGCCCGCTCGAGAAGAATCGCTACATCGGCGCTGATCCCGATCGTTTGCTTGATCATCTGGTTGACGTGCTTCGCCGACAGGCCGGTACGTTCTGCCAGCTCGGATTGGCGCAGCCCGCGGCGCTGAAGCACAGTGGCGAGCACCTCGCCCGGGTGGATGCCCCAGTCGGGTTTCAGCTCGTCACGAGCGTTCAATGCGTCGCCTGCGGGGCCGGGCACCCGTCGACGCCGACGGCGCGAACCTCGAGATACGTGATCTCGCTCAGGCACGCGAGCGGCGCGGCCACCTCGCTGCCGTCGTCTCGACGTCCGACCGCGGTCAGGGTCGCGCGCCCGTGGCGCAGGACGACGACCGAACGCGCCGCGGGAACGGCGAGAACGATCAAGCCGACGGCGAGAGCCTCGGCCAACGAGGGCATCGACGTCTGCAGAACGTGGAGCAGCATCATGACCTCCCGCGCGGCGTCGGGCCAGATCTGCAGCAGCAGGCTCTGCGAGGCGAGCAGTTCGCCAAGGCCAGCATCCGGGACTGTCAAGTGCACGTGCCTAACTTATCTCCCGCCCGGTGCTGACCTCAAGCCAACACGAGCACTGTTTGCGCCAATTTTCTTTACCAAGCTCGCGATTTCTTGGTGCTATACTCGCTGTGCCCGAGGGGCAGAAGTTACCGATGTGGCCTGTTGGGCCTGGAAGGAGAGTGGGACATGCGGATCCATACGTACGCCGCGGACGGCGGCGGAGCGCACACCCGGGAGGTCGAGCCCGGAGCTCGGCTACGCGAGGTTCTGGTGATCGAGACCGACGACGAGCTGGTCTACCGCGTCGGCGACGAGAGCGAGATCGACCTCGATGTCACCGTCGCCGAGGTGTTCGGGCAGGAGCCCGGCCACCTCATCACGCACTCGTGCCGGAAGGTCGCGGTCACTGTCGTTTACGCCGGGGCCGAGAAGATCGTGAAGGTGCACCCCGCCGTCCGCCTGCGCAAGGTCCGCGCGAAGGCAGTCGACGAGTTCGACATCGAGCCCGCGGACGCCGCCGACCTGGCGCTGCGCCTGCCCGGCCGCGATCAGGACTTGGACCTGGCCATGCCGGTCGGGGCAATCGTTCCCAAGGGCACCTGCAGCGTCAGCCTCGACCTCGTGCACACGGTCCGCCCGCAGGGATGATGAACATGTCCGAGCCCGGCATTGACCCGTGCCTGAACCGTCTGCGCCGCCACTTGGAGGCCGCAGATGTCGAGAGCGGGGTCGCTGCCGGGCTCTGGCGCATCGTCGATCTGACCTGGCCAACGTTGACTGTCGTGATCCGTCTCGACGACGGCGGAGAGCTTGGCATACGGCTCGCGGTGGACGATTATCCGGTCGCTGCGCCTGGCGGGCAGCCGTGGGACCTGGCGGCCGAAGCGCCATTGCCTGTCGCCCGGTGGCCGGTCTCCGGCCGCAGCCCGGAGGTGTTCCGCCCAGACTGGTCTCCCGGAAACCAGAATGCGCCGTACATGGCCTGCGACCGGACCGGCCTGGCCACGCACGGTAACTGGGCGACCGAGCACCCGGACCGGGCCTGGAACCCGACCCGGAGCATCGGCTTCTACCTACGGGAGATGCATCATGCGCTCGCCGCCGCCCATCTTCCGCCCGGCGACGGTGACCGATGAACAGTGCCCGGCTGAGCATCGACGCCACTTTCTTCGCCGAGCTGATGGGTGAGCTTGCCCGCCGCGGCCAGGGCCGGCGCGAGTCGGGGGCATTCCTGCTCACAGACCGCGCTCATCCCGCCGACACACTGCCACAACCGGTCACCGCAGTTGCGTTCTACGACGACCTCGACCCCGCGTGCCTGACCGGCGGGATCACCTTCCACGCCACTGGTTACACCGCGCTCTACGCCCGCTGCCGCCGCGAGGGCCTTCGCGTTTCCGGAGATGTCCACACCCATCCGTATCAGCGGGTTGGCCAAAGCCCCACGGATGCCAACCATCCGATGGTCGCCCTCGACGGCCACGTGGCGCTCATCGCGCCCCGCTACGCGGCTGGCGTCACCAGCGCCGCCGAACTCGGCGTACACGTCCGCCACCGCGGCAGCTGGACCTCGCTCTACGGGCCGCGGGCTGCGGAGGTCGTGCAGATCCGCGACGACCGCCCAGCCAAGACGCGGGCACCGGCGTGGCGGCAACTGTTGGCCCACCTGACGATGCCGCAGCGACGACACCGGAGAAACCGATGAAGCTCCCGATCGCCAACGCCATCAGCCGGACTGCCCTGATCGGTGTACACGACGGCGTCCACCCAACCCTGGAGGCCGCCCTTGCCGCGCACGCCAACACCGGCATCGCGATCGTCGCTGACCCAGGCTCGTGCGCCCGCGTCACCGGCCAAGCCGCGCTGTGCACTGCGGTCGCTACCGCCGCTCGCGCGTTCGGCACCGTTACGGTCGTCACCGACGGACGGCTGAAGCTTGCAGCC
>Ga0184623_10000708_pt1 | contig 14314 bp, 7 predicted proteins | sample PLM1_100_b1_FD_133138 | JGI IMG/M metagenome (GOLD analysis project Ga0184623, IMG submission 133138) | Groundwater sediment microbial communities from an aquifer in East River, Colorado, USA - PLM1_100_b1 | ecosystem: Environmental > Terrestrial > Soil > Riparian zone | place: USA: East River...
CGCACGCCGTCGCGCATGGGGATCATCACGTTCTCGGTGAGGTGGACGTCGAACTCGGGGCGGGAGGGGCGGGCGGCGGGGTCGAGGGGCTTCATCGGGGCCGGGGTGGAGTCTGCCACAGGGTTTCGCGAGCCGTCCAGCTCACGAAAACCTCGCCTTTACGCGCCGGATCGTCGCCGAGGATTCGACAGCAGGGGCCCGTCGAACTTTCGACAGCAGACGCGATAAGCCCGCGAAATCGTGCGGGTTCTCCATTGGCTCCTCGGTTGCACTAGATCTGGTGTCGCGGATCTCAAGAACGGCGAGCCCAGGCTCGGAAAGGGGAGACGACAATGGAGGAAGCACCTCTGGTAGGCGTGAACCGCAGCCCGCGCCCGATCGCCCCTCGGGTCCTTGACTCGACCGCTGATCCGAGGCTGCCGTTTCCATCCGCCGCCATCCTCGAGGGAGAGGTGGTGGCGGTGTCCGTACTCTTTGCCGACCTTCGGGGCTTCACGGCAGTGGCTGAGCAGGTTTCTCCGCGGCGTATGGCCGTTTTTCTGAACGACTTCCTCACCGTCATGTTCGACGTGATCCTGGCGCGTCAGGGCATGATCCAGGACTTCGTGGGAGACGGGATCCTGGCCGTGTTCGGTGCGCCATCTCGCGATCTGGACCATGCGTGGCATGCCGCGGTGAGTGCCGTCGAGATGCAGGTCGCCCTCCAGTGTCTCGAGGGGTGCTCGAAAGCGGACCGAGAGATCATGCCGTCCATGGGTGTATCGGTGCACAGCGGCGAGGTCTTTGCGGGCACCGTGGGGTCGGCGCGGCGGCGGAAATACGCCGCGGTCGGCGACACCGTGAACGTTGCCTCTCGCCTCGAGGAGCTGAACCGGGATCTCGGTACGTCCATTGTCATGACCGGTCAGACCATCGCGTTGCTGAGAAACCGGGTCGAGGTGCGCAGCCGAGGATGGTTCCCGGTTCGCGGAAGAAGCAGCTCGATCGAAGTGTTCGAGCTGCTGGGCTTGCGGGATTGAGCATGACTCGCCATTCGCGCGCCTTGCTCCCCTCATGGCAAGGGGATAACATGCCGCTGCCATGGAGCAGTTGGCGGACCTGGTCGGCGAAAGCCCCGGGATCTCGGCCATCCGAGCCCAGGTCCGTCGACTGCTCCTGCATCAGAAAGCCGCGGGTCGGCTACCCTCCATCCTCGTCCTCGGCGAAACCGGCACGGGCAAGGGGCTGCTGGCCCGGGCCGTCCATCGCGCCAGCATCCGGGCGATTGGACCGTTCGTCCCCGTCAACTGCGCCGCCATTCCGGACACGCTGCTCGAAGCGGAGCTATTCGGGTTCGAGCGAGGAGCGTTCACCGATGCCCGCCAGGGCAAGCAGGGGCTGTTCCAGAGTGCCCATGGGGGCACTCTCTTCTTGGACGAGATCGGCGCGATGCCCCTGTCGCTGCAGGCGAAGCTGCTGACCGCGGTGGAGGAACGGACAATTCGCCGCCTGGGGAGCACACGCAGCGAGCCGCTGGACGTCTGGATCCTGGCCGCCACGAGCGAGGATCTCCTGACCGCGATTCGAGAGCGCCGGTTTCGCGAGGATCTCTATCACCGTCTCTCGGCCATGACCATCCTGCTGCCGCCGCTTCGCGAGCGCGGTTCCGACATCGCGCTGCTTGCCGAGCACTTTCTCAGCCGGTTGTGCGTGGAGTACGGACTGGCACCGAAGCGCTTGGCTCCCGACGCGCGGGGCCTGCTGCAGGCCTATGCGTGGCCGGGAAACGTTCGTGAGCTGTCCAACCTCATGGAGCGGGTGGTCGTCCTCATCGATGGCACGTCCGTGACCGCGGCGGACCTCGCCATTCGAGTGGAAGCCTCGCCGGCGGTGACAGGCGTCCTCGCTCCGGGGGACGTGGAACGACCCCTGCGGGAAAGCGTCGGCGATTTCGAACGCTCGCAGCTGGTGGCCGCCCTCGAATCGGCGGGTGGAAACCTGTCACGGGCCGCGGCGCTCCTGAGTATTCCGCGCAACACCCTGCGCTATCGCCTCGAGCGGCACGGCTTGCGACCCGACACTACACCTTCCGCCGGAGGCAAGGGGTCCAGGCGCACCGAGCTACTGGCCGTCCACCGGCCGGTCACGTTTCTCTGGGCCGAGCTTCACTCTCCCCGAGCGACGCTTTCCCCTTCCCAGGCCGGCGAGGCCTTGAACGTCGTCCTGGACAAGGTCCGTGCGTTTGGCGGAATACCCGCCGAGATCGGAGGCACTCGTGTCGTGGCCGCCTTCCCATCCGAACCCGCGGAAGCGGCGAGCCAGGCGGTTCACGCCGTGCTCTCGATCCAGAGAGCCGTCCGGCCTGCGGAGACGGCCGACGCGGTACCCATGTCCACCAGAGCCGCCATCGATGTCATCCAGTGTCGGACAGAACATGGGGAAGCCGGAGAGCCACTGCACCCGACCGATCAGGCAGAGGCCGTCGCCGCGGTGAACCGTTTCGCCACGAAGATTGCCTCGGATACCATGCTCGTGAGCCCATCCGCCGTCCCCTTCGTGACCGGACGGCTGGGCCTTCAGGGCGGGGTCTCGAACATCGAGCCGCAACCGATACCCGGTTCCGGCATCGTGCTCCGGACCTCGCCGACTCCCTACAAGCCGTCGATCGCAGTGCTGCCCTTCCGGAACTTGAGCGACGATCCCGAGCAAGAATACTTCGGCGACGGAATGACCGAGGACATCATCGCGGCGCTCTCGCGCGTCCGCTGGCTCTTCGTCATCTCGCGCACGTCGACCCTGGTCTACAAGACCAAGATCGCGGACATGCACCAGATCGCGCAGGAGCTCAACGTTCGCTATGTCGTGACCGGCACCGTTCGCCGGGTGGCCTCGCAGCTCCGGGTCACCGCCGACCTGATCGATGTCACCGCGGGCAACACCATCTGGGCGGAGCGCTACGATGGCGCTCTGGCCGATGTGTTCGATTTTCAGGACCGGATCACCGCCCGGACCGTGGGCACGCTCGAGAGCACGCTCCGCATCGCCGAGGCTCAACGGGCCCTGCAGAAGCGTCCCGAAAGCCTCGACGCCTACGATTGCGTGCTGCGCGCGTTTGTCTTGCTCTACCGCCTGTCCCACGAGGAGTTCATGCAGGCGGGTGACCTGCTCGCAAAGGCCATCACCCTCGATCCCGGATTCGCGGCCGCGTACACGTGGCGCGCGTGGTGGTACCTGTGGAAGTTCGGGCAAGGCTGGATGGCCGATCCCGAGTCGGAGAAGCACGAGGCCGGTCGCATGGCCCAGGCCGCCCTCGACCGCGATCCCGAGGATGCCCTCGCCCTGGCCATCTCCGCGCACCTCGCCTCCTACTTCCACAAGGAGTGTGCGGGGGCGCTCGAGCTCTTCGACAAATCGCTGGCCCTCAACCCGAATTCTCAGCTCGCGTGGGGCTTGAGCGGGATCACCCTGTGCTACGTGGGCGAGCCCAAGGCAGCGCTGGATCGCGAAGCGTACGCTCTCCGCCTGAGTCCATTCGACCCGCTCAGTTTCTACTTCACGGGGATTTCGGGTCTGGCCGCCATGCTGTCGGGGAACTACGACGAGGCGCTGGCCTTCGGTCTCAAGGCGCGACGAGAGAACCCGCGCTGGTCCGTCAATCTTCGATTCGTGGCCGCGACGCTCGTCCACCTGGGTCGGCTCGACGAGGCGCGCGAGATGGCGCGCGAATTCCTGGCCATCGACCGGACCTTCACACTCTCCGCGTTCCGACAGTGGTATCCGCTGCGAGAGCCGGAGCTGAGCCGCTACGTAGAGGCCCTGCGACAGGCCGGACTGCCCGAGTAGGCGACACGCCGGGACACATGCGCCAACCCAAGGAGGAGACCATGGACGAGGCCGACGACCGGCACTTCCTCAGAGAGAACTGGGATCCCAACTTCCGCGCCGAGCTGTACCAGGAGGAGTTCTTTGCCACTCCTGCCTGGGCGCGTGGGCGTGACCACCTGGTAGCCGCCTGGCAGAGCAGCACCACCAAGGAGCTGGCACATCTCCGTCGGCTCAACGAGGACGAGAGACCGGAGCACGCCGGGGAGATCATCCGGGAGCAGCAGGTCCCGGTGATCATCGGGTACTGGTATGAGCTGCTGGAGATCGGCCCGCAGAGTCATCGGCTGACGACCGAGCTTCTGCACGCGAGCATCTATCTGGCGGGCGCGGTCGCCACGTATTCGAAGCGGCGCTTCAACCGGGTTCGTCCGTGGGTGCTCGCACCCGATCTGTCCCCGCCGGTCCAGTTGTTACCCGGACTCCCGTCGTACCCAGGCGGACACTCGGCTCAGGTGCATCTCATGGCTCAGGTGCTCACGCACCTCGTCCCGGACAAGGCCCAACAGATCACGAAGGTCGCCGACAACGTCGCCGTCAATCGCGAGCGGGGTGGCCTCAACTACCCGAGCGACACGGAGGCAGGCAAGGAGCTGGCCGGCCGAGTATTCACGATCCTGACCCAGGACTGCGAGATGTTCCAGGCGACACTCAAAGCTGCGATGGACAGCGAGTGGAACCCGTCCGCAAGTCCGTACCTGGATCATCTTCGGAAGGCCGGCCTCCCAACATAGCCGTTCTGCGATCAACGCGCTCAGCGTACGGAGGACACCATGACCGCGACCGCAACTGCGACTGCCACCGCCACTGCCACGGCTACTGCCACCGCCACTGCCACCGCCACTGCCACGGCGACGGCGACCGCGGCAGGCTCAGTGGGAGGAATTGGAACAGGGATCGGGAAGAAAGAGACCGAGCCGCCATCGGGGTTTCTTGACGGGAACTGGGATCCCGACTTCCGCGCCGACCTGTATAAGCAGGAGTTCTACAGCACACGCGCCTGGAAGAGCACGCGGGATGGGATGGTCAGTCCCTATCCCAGCGAGGTCCGGAGAGAGCTGGGCGAGCTGCTCGGGACGAGAATGGCCGAGAGGCCCGCGCACCTCGGCCAGATCCTCCGGGAGCAGCAGGGCCTCGTGATGGTTTGGGACTGGTTCGACCTGTTACATTTCGGCCCGACCACTCATCCGCGGACGACGGAGCTCGTGGTCGCCTGTTTGAGCCTGGCGGGCTCCGTGGTCATGTATTTCAAGGAGCGCTTCGATCGGGTGCGGCCGTCCGTCCTCGCGCCCAGTCTGTTGCCGCCTATTCCGGTGCCCGGACACCCGGCATATCCTAGCGGGCACTCGACTCAGATGCACCTCATGGGCCTGATGTTGGCCGATCTTTGTCCCGAGGACGAGCGGAAGATCATGGCACACGCCCTGGAGGTCGCCGTAAATCGCGAGAGGGCCGGCCTGCACTATGCGAGCGACACGGAGGGAGGCAAGGAGCTGGCGACGCGGGTATTCGAGATCCTGAAGAACGACTGCGAGATGTTCAGGTCGGTCCTCCGCGACGCGAAGCACACCGAGTGGAACGCCGACCGGAACGGATACGGGGAGGCCTCGCGCGCGGCCCACGGGGGCAAGCTCAAGGCAAAGACACGCGCGGTCCTGGGTCAGGAGGACTCGCGCGAAGCTCGCGTGGACAAGCTCACGGCTAAGACACGCGCGCTCCTGGATCAGAGTCCCTTGAAGCGTGACATCGAGGAACGTACGAAGCGTCTTTCGGCTGCGTGTCCTCCGAATCTACTCCTCCGCGATCATTTCCCGGGCGGAGAGATGTTCGTCAGTCCCGACGGCTCGTTGTTCCTCAAGAGGGAGCATGAGCCGAGCGAGCGGTGCATCGTGGCCCGCCAGACCGATCCAGTGATCGCCTTTCGCCTCAGTCCCGATTACACGAAGGTCGCGTATGGCCTGGGGACCGAGGGAGGTGACGTGTCCCGGTGGTCAGTCATCGGTCTGGACCAGGACCCGAACGAGTCTCTCAGTGGAGACGCGGTACCGGTACGCCTCGGTTGCGTATATTGGGACCTGAACTCGAACGGGTTTTACTACTCCGGCCCGCCGTCACTGGAGGGGGAACAGGTCGGCGCGCGAGGAAAGCGAATCAAGTACCGCTCGATTATTCCGCCGGCACCACAGCATCGGAGGGCCGATCTCTCCGTCTTCGAGAATCCGGAATGGCCGAACTACGCCGACTATGGTCTGTGCGAGGTGAAAGCCGGCCAACAGTATCTCGCCTATCGGGTACAGGGTTCCGCCGAGATTCCGCTTGCCGCCTACTTCGGGGAAGGTCCCCACGGAGCCGTCAGCTGGACACCTCTATACGTGTCCAGTGAACGAACGCTGGGCCGATTCGTAACCGTCCACAAGAAGGAGGCGTTGTTCAGGGCCAGTACGCTGGGAGACCGGCCGGCCAACCGGTTCGGCATCGTCGCGGTCGAGCTCGTCGAGCCGTTCCGGCGCCGCGTGCTCGTGCCGGAAGACCCGGATCACGTTCTCATCCACGCGCAGCAGATCGGACAGTTTCTCGCCCTTCAATACATCACGCCAGACTTGACGAATCTCGTTCGCTTCGCCGATCTGGGTGGCCGGACGGTGTCGGAATGGGTGCCGACCAGTTCCGACCTCCCGAACAACTATGGCACTCTCTCCCGATTCGCCGGAGATGGTCAGTCCAGCAAGGCCTTCTTCACGTATGAGAGCATAGCGACGCCGCCGCGCACGCTGTCGGTCGACCTGAACGACGGCCCCAAAGTCACCGCGCTGCCGTCGAACCCGGCTGTCGTCAGCGCCTCACCGGTAAGGTACGAGCGGTTGGACTACCCGAGCGCGGATGGAACACCCATACCGATACAGCTCATGACTCGCTCCGACACTCCTGACAGCCCGAAGTTCGCGTATCTGTACTATTACGGAGCGATTGGCATACCGACCTTCCCGGCGTGGAATACGACGTTTCAGATGATCCTCGAGCTGGGTGGAGCGGTCGCCATAGCCAATATCCGAGGCGGTGGCGAGCGGGGCTTCGACTGGCAATCTCCGGAACTGAGACTGGACCGTCAGAAGACCCTCGAGGACATCGCCGCGGCTGCTCAGTGGCTGAAGCGCCGCTACCGCCAAGTTGTCATGTCAGGCCGCTCCTATGGCGGCATGCACACGCTGGCCTCCATGGTCCGGTCGCAAGCTGACGTCGATCTGTTCGTGGCGCAGATGCCGGTAAGTGATGTCCTCGGGTTCCTCGACAACGGCGTGTTCGGCCGGTCGGCCTGGGATGATTTTGGCCTTGCTCACAACCGAGCCGGAGATCTTCGGCAGACAACCGACGCAATCGACACGCTGACATCCTGGTCCCCCCGGCAAAACATCGCCAAGCTTGACTCGCTCACCACACCGGTGCTTCTCGTTACGGCCGAGCTGGACGAGCGGGTGGAGCCTACCACTCAGGTCTACGAGGTGGCACTGGCTCTACAGGAGCGATGTGGCATGGGTGCCCCGGTCTACCTCCACGTGGAACCGAACCGTGGCCACGATGCTCCGGTCCACGACGCTGAGCTGATTTTCATCGCAAAGCATCTCGGAATCGGAGCTCCGAAACCGCTCTTCGCATCTTGACAGGACCTCCGCACCGGCGCAGTATCCCAGCAGTTGCGAGCTCCGTCCGGATGTAGCATCTCGCTCGTCCTTGACCCTCTCGACCAGTCCAGGGAGATGACCACCAGGTGGCTGCAAGCAGCGTGGAGCCGGCGGTCACCATCACGAGGCGCCTCGCCGCGATCGCTTTTGCCGACGTCGCGGGCTGGTCTCGACTGATCGAGAAGAACGACGTCGATGCATTGCGCGCCTGGAAGGCGTTGCGGGCCGAGGTCATCGAGCCAAGAATCCGAGAGCACAGCGGCCGCCTGCTGGAGATCGCGGGTGACTCGGTTCTCATCGAGTTCCCGAGCGCGGTCGCCGCGGTCACCTGGGCGCTTGATACGCAGCGCACATTGGCCAGTCACGAGCCGGCACGACAGGCTTCTCAGATGGTGCTGCGAATCGGGATCAATGTCGAAGACGTGATCGTGGACGAGGGCAAGCTGATCGGTGACGGCGTCAATATTGCGTCGCGTATTCACCAGGTCGCGTCGCCCGGCGAGATAGTCGTGACGGCTACCGTGCGCGACTATGTGTGGAACAAGATGCCGGTCACCTTCAGGGACCTCGGTGAGCACGAGCTCAAGAACATCGGCCGGCCCATCCGCATCTACCGCATCGAGACGCCTTCCACGGGCACGACCCTACCAGTCCAGCCGCGTCTCTCGTGGACCCGGCGGCCTGCCATCGCCGTTCTGCCGTTCCGCAATCTCGGCGGCAATCCCGAGGAGGAATACTTCGGCGAGGGGATAACCGAGGATATCATCAGCGGGCTGGCCCGCAGTCACTCGTTGTACGTGATCGCCCGCAACTCCACCTTGCGCTACCGCGATCGCCAGACGGACCCGCGCGTAATTGCCTCCGAGCTCGGGGTGCGGTACATCCTGGAGGGAAGCGTTCGACGCCAGGCGTCCCGCTTACGCATCTCCTCGGAGCTAATCGATGCCGCGAACAACCGGACCGTCTGGGCCGAGAAGTTCGACGGCGCCGACAACGAGATCTTCGCGTTCCAGGACCGCATCGCGGCCAGCATCGTCGGTGCGCTCGAGCCCAAGGTCTATCAGGTCGAGGCCACGCACGCGTTCGCGAAACCCACGGACAGCCTCGACGCGTATGAATGCGTGCTTCGCGCGCTGTCGCTCCTGTACATGTTCAACGACGCCGACTTCGAGGAGGCGCGTCGGTATCTCGAACGTGCGGTAGCCCTCGACCCTTTGTATGCGCAGGCGCACGCATACCTGGCGTGGTGGTTCAACCTGGCGACCGGGGAGGGTCGCTCGGCAGATCCGGCGGCTGACGCCAAGATGGCGGGACGGGCCTCGACAACCGCGGTGGAGCTCGATCCGGACGACGCCTTCTGCCTGGCCGTTTCGGGTCACATCCAGGCATATCTCCAGAAGAATCTCGAGAATGCGATCGACCTGTTCGATCGGGCCCTGCGACTGAACGAGAACAGCGCCTTTGCGTGGGGTGTGAGCGGTTCAACATACTGTTTCCTCGGACGCCCAGACGACGCATTGGAGCGCCTGCATAACGCCTGGCGGCTGAGCCCGTTCGATCCCCTGAACTTCTATTTTTGCACGGTCGCGGGACTTGCCGAATTCATCGCCGGGCGCTACGACCAGGCAATCGGCTGGCTCCGCAAGGCGCAGCGCATGAACGCGCGATTCTCCGCCTGTCATCGCACCCTGACTGCTTCACTCGCTCTCTCCGGCGACATCAAGGCAGCCAGATTCGCGGCCAGGAATCTCCTCTCGGTCGAGCCTCGCTTCCGGGTCTCGTCGTTCATCTCCTGGTACCCGCTTCGGCGGAAGGAAGACCTCGAGCGGCTCGCGGAGGGCCTTCGGCTGGCGGAGCTGCCCGAATAGCGATGGCGGTGAGGGAGGCAGACCGAACATAGGCTGATCTCCTGTCTCGACGCGGACCATACGGATCAAGGAGGACGCAGCGATGGGGACTGGAACCGGGACAGGGACGGGCACCGGGACGGGCACCGGCACCGGGACGGGCACCGGCACCGGGACAGGCACCGGCACCGGGACCGGCACCGGCACTGGGACGGGCACCGGCACTGGGACAGGCACCGGGACGGGCACCGGGACAGGCGCTGGGACCGGGACCGGCACCGGAACGGGCACCGGCGGCACCGCTGCCATCCCCTGGAGCTACTACGCTACGCCCGTCGAGCTTGGATTCAAGCCGTGGGCCCTCGACTTCGCGCCGGACAACTATGGGTCCGATCCGTTTCCGAAGGCCATCCCTCGGGACGCCGCCACACGCCGCTGGCCGAACGAGGACTGGGATCCCATCCTGCGCTTCTGGACGCTCGGCTGGGACCCAAACCTGGGCGAATGGCTCAAGGGCGAAGACACGTCGCAGCCTTCGATCATGGCGGCGCGCGAATTTGCCCGGGAGCACGAGAAATGGCGCTTCGATAAAGAAGACAAGCTCGTGTCCCTGGGGTGGCTGGACAAGAAAGCCCATCTGGCCTGGAAGTACGGGATCGGTGGGGTGAACCCGACGACGCCACTCACGGAGATCCAGAAGGAAATCGACCAGCTCTTCCAGATGATGGAGGACGACCGGGATCGCTATCTCGCCGAGATCAATGTCCAGGCAGACGGTCTCGCCGCCTACGAGATCAGCTTTCTCGACATCGACAGCGACAGGAAACCGTTCACCGTCGACCTCATCCGCACTGGGCTCGCGATCGGTAACCTCGTGTACATGACCTACAAGGAGCTGTTCCGGCGCGTCCGGCCCTCGAGGATCTGTCCGGGGCTGGTGCCGCCCTTTGGACCTCCCCGACACCCCGCCTTCCCGAGCGGGCATTCGTTTCTCGGCCACTTCATCGGCTTGTTGCTTCTGGAGATCCCGGAGATCGCTGCGATTTTTGGAGAGCAAGTTCCGCCACTGGCGCCCGGGACGCCGCCGCCACCGGCGCCCCCACCCGGGACAGTCCCCCCGGACCGCGGCCAGGCCTCTCTTGCCAACGTGATGAACACCCAGTACGTCTTCAATGGCCCGTTGCTCTGGCTCGGAGACCGTCTCGCCAAGAACCGGGAGCGGGCCGGTCTGCACTACCCGTCCGACTCGGCGGCCAGCCGCTTTCTCGCCGGGGCGATCTGGGCGCTCCTGACCACTACCGTGAACGTGCCGGCCGGGATAGACCCAGCTACCGTCAAGGTAAACTCCGTCAAGCCACCCAATGCAACCAACGACGTCACCGCGGCCGACCTGATCAACTGCCCGAGCCTGCAGCGAATCCTGCGCCTGGCCAAGGCGGAGTGGGCCGGCTAAGGGATGGTCAGGAGCCGCAGTCCCAGGTTGTTGTCCCCGGCGACGAGGTGCACGATGGGCGTCGGCTGGGTGGAGCAAGGGAGCGTGGTGACCGGGTCGGTATTCGCGAGATCTCCGGGGCACGTGGCCTCGGCCAGGATGAGATAGCGCCCGGTCGTTGTCGGAAATCCGTTGAACGGCCGGAAGTCGACGTCGCCTCCCGCGGGCACAATCTTTGGCCCGATGGCACCGAGTGCCTGCCATGTCGTCCTGTCCCACAGAGGCGGGTCCGGTTGGGTTGTCGGCCAGCTCACATACGAGACCTGGACGACGACACCGGTCGCGGGCGACTGACCACGATTGCGCACTCGGACGGACACCCGGTCATTCACGACCCGTAGCGCAGAGCCAGTCGCGTGCCAGGGAGCCGGCGAGGCATTCCAGTCCAGCGAGACCGGCATGTAACCACCGCGTCGGTGGGCGCCTTCCGAGTGCGGCCGGCCATTGTCGATGTACAGGTCGATGTCCGGCGGCTCCCCCGGCGTGTCGACGACGGCCAGCGGGTCGTTGGACGCGTACAGGCCCTGGGCCTCGAACGCCCAGCGCACCACCTTGTGCGCACAACCGCCGACCCATCCCTTCGGGAGCGGCCACGTCCCGACGTCGGCGTTGCTCAGAGCCGTGACAAATTGATCCGGCGTCGCGGTGGACGCCATGCTCGCCTGACCGAGGAGACCGATCGCGCGCATGATGAGATACATGGTGCAGTCGGACACGGATTGCCTGAAGCTCACGTCGGGCTTCCCGGTGGCGAGAACCGTGTCCCCACCGAGGGCCCGGTACAGGCGGAACAGGGAGGTCGACAGGATCTGCTCGGACTGATATCCCTTGTGCCGGCGATTGTTGCCGTCCGGATAGAAGCGGGAGGGCCGATGATATGTCCCGCACCAGCTCCATCCAGCGTAGACCGAGCGATCGTGACGCCGATTCAGGTACACCCAGGGGAAGGTGGCCAGGCGCAATGGCGGCGAAGACGCCAGGTGGGACACGGGGTCCCATCGGATTGCCGCGAGTGCGTCGCCCGCACTGTGAGCGAAGCGGAGCTCGAGCTCGCCCGTCGACGCAGCAAGCAGGACGTGACAGTACTCGTGCCAGCTCCACCGCGGATCGGCTGTGAGCCCGAGCGGTTCCCGACGGGAGGCTGACCGCTTGAGATCGGCCAGCGCGAACCTGACCTGCAGCGGTCTGAGTGTCTCCGGATTCGGCTCGTTCAAATCCGCGCCCGGCGGATCGTAGTCCACCTGGGCGTTGACCGTCTTTCCGTCCTTTCCCGGCCCTGGATTAATCGGAGCCCGATATCGAACCCGCAGCGGCAACGCGGCATACCGGAAGTACTCGGTCGGATCGAAACCGTAGGCGCGCATCGTGTCGAAGAGCTCGCGCGCGTGCTGATAGCCGCTGAGCGCGGCAAACGGATTCGTTCGCGCATGCGGGACGTAGGCCGGCTGGACGACGATCTCTTCCTTGGCCTCGTCGCCGTTCTTGTCGACCAGCTTCGACTGCATGACCTCGACCTGGCCAAGATCATCCAGGAGATCTGTGTTCCCGGATAGGTCGAGGGTCAGCCCCGGCAGCAGCATCACCTGGCGGTATGGCTCGAAGCTCTTCGGGGACCGATTCGGTCGCACCTCGATTAGATGCCCGGGTCCGGCCAGGTCCGCAGGAGTCTGAGGGAACAGCCGCGCACTGACCGGCGCCGCGTGAGTGATGAGCCGAGACTTCTCGAGAATGCTGATTGCTTGAGAGCGGCCCAAGAAAGACCTCTGCCAGGTCAATGCGTAGGGAAAGGCCCGCGGGCGCTGAATACAAGCATACCCTTCCACGATGATGGGCCTGCGGCCCGTGCTGCGGACTCGCAGACCGTCGAACCAGAGCCGATCGCCGGGGTTCGCGCCGGCAGCCTCGAGGATCTCCGCCTTGAGCTGAAGCCGGGACGTGCTGGAAGAGAAGAACGTATTGAGGAAGTCCGCCAGAGCTCCGACAGGAGGGTCCGAGGGTTTCGCGAGGTCACTTGAACATGTAGAGCTGGTGATCCGGACCTCTCCCCCGCTGGAGACATGAGCGACGATTCGTATTCCCAGACGACTGCCGAGCGCCATCGCAGGCTCGTTCGCGACCGTCGATTGGACCGCGAGAAATACGGCGGTACGGTCAGCCAGGACACGCTCCGAGCCGGACAGGTCGCGATACCGATTCACCCAGATCGAGGCGAGCGGTCCCGGAATGTTGGCAGCGGAACCAAGGGGAAGCCAGGTCAGCGGAAGGCCCGAGGGAGGAACCGTGTTGAAATTCGGGTGATTGTCGGACAGGAGATTCGCGGGCAGACCAAATTTGACTGCTACTTTCCGGAGATACGCAGCCGCGATGCTCGTCAGGTCATCGGGGTCCGCGGTCGTCCACGTTCCGAGGAAGGGATAGGACGGGTGCCGGAGCGTGATCGCGCGGTGTTCGTCCGGGACCAGCTCCTCCCAGACCGCCGGATGGTCGGGATTCCACTCGCCAGGATTCGGCACTTTTCCCTCCCGTTCCTTTGCGAGACGGACATATCGGCCTTACCGCCATCTCAAGGGGAGCGCCGGCAGTATGTCACCGATCCGACCGTTGATCCAGTACTCCGCCGCGATCGATGTGGCTCCTGCCCGCCGACGCCAGCCCACTCGAACGGGTGCCCGCGTACGAACCGGCGTCGAACCTTGGATCCGCTAAATAGGACCTTGTCGCTACCTAGGGAGACGATCGGGAATCCCTGCCGAAGACTCGATCGGGATGATAGGGAGCACCACCCGCGACTCCCGCCCCCGCTCATGGCACACGGTATTGTCCGCCACCACCCGCCGCCGCTCCCGCCCGATCGCCTCCCCCGTGTTGGGATTGACGTCAAACCGCGGGAAGTTCGAGCTCGACACGTCCAGCCGGATCCGGTGGCCGGGCATGAACAGGTTGCTCGTCGGATAGAGCGTGAGCGTCGCCTGCACCGGCACCCCCGGCGTGGCGGGCTCGCCCCGCTCGCGGCCGTCGCGGTAACGGAGCCGCGCGATGCTGTCGGTGAGGTTCAGGGCATAACCCTGCGGGTACCAGAGGCTCGGCGGGTAGACGTCGATCAGCTTGGCGGTGAAGTCGGTGTCCACCGCGGAGGTGGCCACCCACAGGACGACCTCGATGGGCCCGGTTACCTCGATGGGCTCGCGCAGGGGCTCGGTCTGGAACACCAGCACGTCGGCCCGGGAGCCCAGCGGCAGGTAGGGCGGGCGGCAGCCGTGGAAGCCGGGCGCCTCGCGCTGGTCGAAGCCGCCCGGGCGCATGATGTCGGCCGTGCGCTCGCCGCGGCCGGCGTAGCTCGGGTCCGCGATCCCGGGGGGCAGCGGCAGCACGTCGCGCAGGGACGAGACATTCCCGCCGATGGACGGCACGGGGCGGGCCGGGTCGAACCGGTA
>Ga0184623_10000710_pt1 | contig 14296 bp, 13 predicted proteins | sample PLM1_100_b1_FD_133138 | JGI IMG/M metagenome (GOLD analysis project Ga0184623, IMG submission 133138) | Groundwater sediment microbial communities from an aquifer in East River, Colorado, USA - PLM1_100_b1 | ecosystem: Environmental > Terrestrial > Soil > Riparian zone | place: USA: East River...
AGAGCCGGGCAGGGGGCCGGGCAGGGAGCCGGGCAGGGAGCCGGGCAGGGAGCCGGGTGGGAGACGCGAGAGGCGCCTGGGTACGGTGTGAGCCGTGTTGCCTTGGTCTGCCGACCTAGCCGGTCGCCTCGACGAACATGTCATCGTGTCCGAGCAGTTGCGCGACAACCCGCTCGGAGATCCGCACGAACGTCCGATTTGGGTCTATCTGCCCCCTGGCTACGACGCCGAGTCGGAACGCCGCTACCCAGCCGTCTACGTCATCCAGGGCTACACCGGCCACCTCGCGATGTGGCGCAACAGGGTGGCCTACCGCCAGCCGTTTCCCGAGACCGCCGACGCGGTCTTCGCGTGCGGCGACGCCCCGCCCGTCATCGTCGTCTACGTCGACGCTTGGACAGCGTACGGCGGCAGCCAATTCGTGGACTCACCGGGCACCGGCCGCTACCACTCGTACCTCTGCCTGGACGTCGTTCCCTGGGTCGACGCCCGCTACCGCACCATCCCCGACCGCGACCACCGCGCGATCAGCGGGAAGTCCAGCGGCGGATTCGGCGCCATGATCACCCCGATGCTCCGGCCGGACCTGTTCGGCGCCCTCGCCACTCATGCGGGCGACGGGCTTTACGAGCTGTCCTACCTGAACGACCTGGGCAAGACCGTGCGTGCCTTGCGCGAGTACGACGGCAACATCTTCCGGTGGTGGGACGACTTCCGCAGCCGGGCCGAGCAACGCCGCGGATCGAAGGAGAACGACGATGTCCTGCTCATCACGCTCGGGGTCGCCGCCTGCTTCTCGGCCGCCGACGACGGCACCCCGCAGCTCTACTTCGACCCGGCCAGCGGCGAGCTGATACCTGAGGTGTGGGAGCGCTGGCTCGCCTGGGATCCCGTCCGGATGGCCGACCAGCCGGCCTACGGCGAAGCGCTGCGGTCGATGCGCGCGATCTGGATCGACGCCGGCACGCGCGACGAGTTCCTCCTCGACCTCGCCGCGATCGCGTTCCGCCGCAGGCTCGCCGCGCTAGGCGTGCCGGACGAGCGCGTCTACTTCGAGCTGTTCGACGCCGGCCACGGCGGCATCGACTACCGCTATCCCCTCTCCCTCGCCTGGCTCGCTCACCGCTTGAACGACCAGGAGGGCTGACGGAGAGACGCTTTGTAGGGTGACCGCGTGCAGGGACACGACCCCGCCGCTCGCCCGCCTTTCGCCGTGACGGTTGACCTCGTCGTGCTGACCGTCCGCCGGGAGGAGATGTGCGCGCTCGTCGTCCGGCGCGGCTCGCCGCCGTTCTGCGGCCGGCAGGCGCTGCCCGGCGGCTTCGTGCGGGTGGACGAGGACCTCGAGACCGCCGCGAAACGCGAGCTTCGCGAGGAGACCGGGCTGGCCGACTTCCCGGGTCATCTCGAGCAGCTCGCGTCCTACGGCGACAGGCACCGTGATCCCCGGATGAGGGTGGTGAGCGTCGCTCACCTGGTGCTCGCCCCCGACCTGCCGGACCCGCGGCCGGGCAGCGACGCGGCCGAGGCTTGCTGGGCGCCGGTCTCGACCCTGCTCGACGATCCGCAGCGCCTGGCGTTCGACCACCACCGCATCCTTGTCGACGGGGTCGAGCGCGCCCGCGCGAAGCTGGAGTACTCCCCGCTTGCGACCGCCTTCTGCCCGGCCGAGTTCACGGTGCACGAGCTGCGGCGGGTCTACGAGATCGTCTGGGGCGTGGCGCTCGACCCGCGTAACTTCCACCGCAAGGTGACCGGGACGCCCGGGTTCCTCGCGCGGACCGGACGGACCACGACTCGGGGGGGCGGCCGCCCGGCGCAACTGTACCGGCGTGGCGAGGTCCCGCTCCTCAACCCGCCGATGCTGCGCCCCGACCGGGCCGGCCAGCCAGTGCCGGCCGACCCGGCGGCCCGCTAGACCGCAGGCGTCCTGCCGCGCAGCGGCCGGCGAGCGGCGATCCACTCGTCCATCCGCCCCCACCAGGCGAACAGCCAGTCGATCTGCTTCTCGCGATCCGCGGGCACGTCCTCGGCCGGAACCCGCCACCAGCGCGCCTCGACGACGTCGTCCATGGGCAGGCCGCGCCACAGGTCGAAGAGCGAGCTCAGGTCCTCGAGGCCCTCATGAGCGACGAACACGACGTCCGCCCGGGGCGCCCCGTCGATCGCCGCGAGCAGGCCGCCCGGTCTCGGCGCGACCACGTGGCGCATCCGCTCGGCCTTCGCGGCCTCGTCGTGGTGGCCCTTCGACCGCAGCCGCTCGATGGCCCGGAGCCGGCGGCGCTCGGTGAAGTTTCCCCCTTCCGGGAAGATGACCAGCGCGTCGTCCTCGCCCATCGTCGCGGCCAACTGGCCGATCGCCGCCTCGACGTCCTCTCCCCCCTGGGGGCTCGGCGTGATGAACCGGTTCGGCAGCCGGCCCAGCCCGATGTCGACGGCCGGGTCGAGCCGCAACGTGTCCTTGAGCACGATGCGCGGTCGCCGCCGGAACGTCACCAGCAGCGCGTGGACCAGCAGGAACGAGTCGCCGGGTCCCGCATGGCGGCAGCAGACCAGCAGCGGCCGGCGCGGCCTGGCCCGAACGGCCACTCGCGCCGGGATCGGCTCGTCGACATCGACACGCAGCCGGAACGCCCGGACGGCCGTGTGCCGCAGCCGGCTGAGGAACCAGGCGATGAGGGCGTAGTGCTGGTCCTGCCAGCGCCGCCGGTCGAATCGGCCGGCGACCCGGCGCCACAGGCGGTCCAGCCAGAGCCAGCAGAGCGCGGCCAGCAGCAGGTTCTCCAGCACCGCGTAGACGACGGCGAACCACAGGAAACGCATCGGCCGCCAGCGCCCGGGCAGCCAGGGCGACAGGAACGCGCCGACGATCAGCCACAGGGGGAGCAACGTGAAGAGGAGCATGCTGCCGGCCAGCACTCCCGGCACCGTGAACAGGCGGCGCAGCCACGCCGGCACCCGGTCGGTCACGCCGTGATCCCCGCGCCGGCGAGGTATGCCCGGGACGCCTCGTACGCGCGGTCGATGCGGTCGCGGACCGGGCCGTAGTCGCGGTAGCGGAGTTGCTGGCGCAGGTCGCCGCGGCGCGGCGGGTCGGCCTCGCCCGAGGGCAGGACGTGCGCCGTCAGGTGGGGCGGCAGCGACGCCATGTCGGTGGCGAACCGGTGCCGCCGGGCGATCTCGAACGCCACCAGGCCCACCTCCGAGGGTCGGGTCGGCGCCTCGAGGGGGCGCTCGATCCGGCCGACCTGGAGCACGTATACGGTGCGCGCTCCGAGTTGCACCGCACGGCCCACCGGAATGCTGTTCACGATCCCGCCATCGACGAAGTGCTCGCCGCCGATCTCGACCGGCGGCAGGAGCCCGGGCACCGCGGACGAAGCGAGGACGGCGTCGGCGATGGGCCCGGAGTCGAACCAGTGCTCGGCGGCGCGCTCGATGCTGGCGGCGACGCACTGGAACGGCACGGCAAGCTCCTCGATGAGTCGCGCGGGCACCAGTTCGTCGATCAACGCGCGCAGGGGTTCGTTCGGGTGCGCGTGGGTCCGGGTTCGGGCCAGCGTGCTCAGCCGGCTGAACAGCGACCCCGCGAACACCCCGCTCCCCTCGAGTCGGGTCCACGCTTCGATCAGGCGGCCGATGGCGTCAATGGTCGGGTCGGCGGCGACGAGGACGCCGTTGAGCGCCCCGACCGATGTGCCGACCACCAGATCGGGCCGGATGCCGGCCTCGAGCAGCGCCCGGAGCATCCCGACCTCGTTCGAGCCGAGGATCCCGCCCCCACCGAGCACGAAGGCGACGTCAGCAGCGGCGTCCACACCCCAGATCGTGCCACGTCACGCCGCATCCGCTGATCCTCGACCCAACAACCTGCTGGGGCTTCCGGTCCTCGTGGGGCGCGCGTCCGGGGCGATAGCCTGCTCGGGACGGTCCGACCCGGACGAGCTCGGAGGCTGCCGTGGGCTTGCAGTTGAGCCAAAACCAAGATGCGGACGCGCTCCTCGACCGCGACCCGCTGGCGCTCCTCACGGCCATGCTGCTGGATCAGCAGATCCCGCTCGAGCGCGCGTTCGCGTCGCCTTACGACCTGACCCAGCGGCTGGGGCACGACCTCGACGCCAAGGAGCTGGCCGACTACGACGCCGACGCCCTCGCCACGATCTTCGCGCAACGGCCGGCGTTGCACCGGTTCCCGAAGGCCATGGCCAAGCGGGTGCAGGAGCTGTGCCGCGTGATCGTCGACCGCTACGACGGCGAGGCGGCCAACGTGTGGCGCGATGCCGCCGACGGCGTGGAACTGAAGGGCCGGATCGCCGGCCTGCCCGGGTTCGGCGAGCAGAAGGCGCAGATCTTCGTCGCCCTGCTCGGCAAGCAGTACGGCGTGGCGCCGCCCGGCTGGCGGGAAGCGGCCGGCGGGTTCGGCGAGGAGGGGTCGTACCGCTCCGTTGCCGACATCACGGACGAGCACTCCCTGCAGAAGGTCCGCGCCCACAAGCAGGAGATGAAAGCGGCCGCCAAGGCCAAGTGACCGGGCGGCGAGGTTCGGCAATCCGCGCGGCGGGCTTGCGGCAACGGCCTATGGTGGGTGAGTGCAAGTCGGGTCGGCTGAACCAATGCGCCCCGTGTCAGAATGGTGCTCTGGGGCCGCGCGGAGTCAGATTAGGCTGCGCGACCTACCCCGCAACTCCGCCCATGTCGGAAGGTCTTGAGTGTCGGCAAGTAACTCCCGCCCGCTTCCCGCCGATATAACATCGTCCGCCCCGATGCGGGCACTCATATCGCAGGGAAGGAGCCAGGGCTACGTCACCCCAGACGACGTTCGCCGCGCCTTCGAAGCCACCGACCTGCCGCTGCGCAGTGCCAAGGCGGTATTGCGGAATCTCCACGAGGAGGGTGTGACCGTCATGGTGAGCGCCGCCGACTCTGCGGCCCCCAAACGCACCCGCAAGGTCGTCTCGGCCGCCAAGAGCGCCGCGGCTCGGGCGACCACGACCAAGGCGGTGAGCGGGAAGGGCCCGGGCAAGGCCGCGAGCAAGCGCCCCGTCTCCGAGGTGCCAGCCGAAGACGACCACCCGGCGCAGCCGCCGGCCAGCGGCGCGAAGCCGGCCGCCGCTGCGGAGGCGGGGCCCAATGGCGCCGCCGACGCCGCCGCAGCCGGCCCAAAGCCGAAGGGCGGGCAGAAGGCTGCCGCGAAGAAACCCGCAGGCCAGGCCGAGGCGGCAGCCGTAGCCGCGGCCGAGGGCGTGGCCGCGGGCAAAGAGCCGGCGCCGGGCGACCCTCCCGACGAGGAGATCGCCCTCGGTGAGGACCTGGTCGGCGACCTGGAGCTGGCCGCCGCCACCGAGGAAGACATGCCGGCCGACGCGATCACCGAGGAGGCGGAGGAGTTCGTCCTCGACGACGAGGACGACACCGACGAGCCGGCCCAGCAGGTGGCCGCGGCCGGAGCCACCGCCGACCCGGTCAAGGACTACCTCAAGCAGATCGGCAAGGTCGCCCTGCTCAACGCGGAGCAGGAGGTCGAGCTGGCCAAGCGCATCGAGGCCGGGCTCTTCGCCGAGGAGAAGCTGAACTCCGGCGACAAGCTCACCCCGAAGCTGCGGCGCGAGCTCGAGATCATCGCCGAGGACGGCAAGCGCGCGAAGAACCACCTGCTCGAGGCCAACCTGCGGCTCGTCGTCTCGCTGGCCAAGCGCTACACCGGTCGCGGCATGCTGTTTCTCGACCTCATCCAGGAGGGCAACCTCGGGCTGATCCGGGCGGTCGAGAAGTTCGACTACACCAAGGGCTACAAGTTCTCGACCTACGCCACCTGGTGGATCCGCCAGGCGATCACCCGCGCGATGGCCGACCAGGCGCGCACGATCCGCATCCCCGTCCACATGGTCGAGGTCATCAACAAGCTGGCCCGGGTGCAGCGGCAGATGCTGCAGGACCTCGGCCGGGAGCCGACGCCCGACGAGCTGGCCAGGGAGCTCGACATGACCCCTGAGAAGGTCATCGAGGTCCAGAAGTACGGCCGCGAGCCCATCTCGCTGCACACCCCCCTGGGTGAAGATGGCGACAGCGAGTTCGGCGACCTCATCGAGGACTCTGAGGCGGTCGTGCCCGCCGACGCCGTGTCGTTCACGCTCCTGCAGGAGCAGTTGCACTCGGTGCTCGACACGCTGTCAGAGCGCGAGGCCGGCGTGGTGTCGATGCGGTTCGGCCTCACCGACGGCCAGCCGAAGACGCTCGACGAGATCGGCAAGGTCTACGGCGTCACGCGAGAGCGGATCCGGCAGATCGAGTCGAAGACGATGTCCAAGCTGCGCCACCCGTCGCGCTCACAAGTGCTCCGCGACTACCTCGACTAGGTCCGGCAAGACAAGGAACCGCCGCGATCTTGAGCTCTTCCGGGACGGCACGCCGGTGACGTGCCGAAAAGCTCAAGATCGCGGCGGTTCTACTTTGGTGGTTCTTGGTGGTTCTATTCGCTTTCGGACGCCGTGGCGGGCGTCTCCGCAAGTTTGTCCGTCTCGTCGTGAATGTCCAGGGCAATGTTACGCAAGTTCTCTTCGTAACGCTTCCCGTGATGGCCGCAAAAGAAGAGCTCCCCCCCGCTCGCCAGCCGCACCCTGATGTAGGCCTGGGCACCGCAGCGATCGCAGCGGTCAGCCGCGGTCAGCGGGGTCGGTGCAAGGGCTGTGTTCACTGCGCCTCTCTCGGATCGTTCAGGGTTGTGCCCATGTCAACATGAAACCAGTCCACATCTCTTCCCGCTGGGAGAGCAGGAGCGTTTCGCGCTCGGCGTAGTGGCCTCGCTCACACCGCGACACTCCGGCGGCGGCGCGGTCAGCCAGACTGTCTCTCGTGCCAGGTAGCCTGCAAAGGCCGTCGAGACTTCCGTCCAGACCCACCGAGGCAGGAGATCCGTGACCGCCCAGCCGGCCGACACGCGGCCTACTGGCGCTGCCCGTGACCACTCGGGTTATACCGCCAGGCACCTCTCCGTCCTTGAAGGACTGGAGGCCGTCCGCAAGCGCCCAGGCATGTACATCGGCTCCACCGACAGCCGAGGGCTCACCCACTGCCTCTGGGAGATCATCGACAACGCCGTCGACGAGGCGCTGTCCGAGCACTGCTCGCGCATCCGGGTCACCCTGCACGCTGACGGATCGGTCGAGGTGCGCGACGACGGGCGCGGCATCCCGGTCGATGTCGAGCCGCGCACGGGGCTCACCGGCGTCGAGGTGGTCATGACCAAGCTGCACGCAGGCGGCAAGTTCGGCGGCGGCTCCTACGCGGCCTCCGGGGGGCTGCACGGCGTCGGCGCGTCTGTGGTCAACGCGCTGTCCGCGCGGCTCGACGTCGAGGTCGACCGCGGCGGCGCGACCCATCTGATGAGCTTCCACAGGGGCGTTCCGGGCGTGTTCGAGGGCGACGGGCCCGACGCGCCGTTCGCGGCGCAGTCCGGGCTGCGCAAGGTTCGGCGGGTGGCGAAAAAGGTCTCCGGCACCCGCATCCGCTATTGGGCCGACAAGCAGGTCTTCCTCCCAGAGGCCGCGCTGTCTCTCGACGAGTTGCACACCCGGGCGCGGCAGACCGCCTTCCTCGTGCCTCATCTGGCGCTCGTCGTCCGCGACGAGCGGCGGCCCGGCGAGGTCGACGAAGAGACATTCCGCTACGACGGGGGCATCAGCGAGTTCTGCGAGCACCTCGCCCCTGACACCGGGGTGACCGGCGTCCTGCGGCTGCAGGGCGTCGGGCACTTCCACGAGACGGTGCCCGTGCTCGACGACCAGGGCCACATGGCCCCGCGCGAGGTCGAGCGCGAGCTGACCGTCGACGTCGGGCTGCGGTGGGGCGCCGGTTACGACACGACCGTGCGGTCGTTCGTCAACATCATCGCGACCCCGAAGGGCGGCACCCACATCGCCGGCTTCGAGCGCGCTCTGGTCAAGACGATCAACGACCAGCTCCGAGCGACCAAGCTGCTGCGCGCCAACGAGGAGGCCGTGCTCAAGGACGACGTCCTCGAGGGCCTGACCGCGGTCGTCACGGTGCGGCTGCCCGAACCGCAGTTCGAGGGCCAGACCAAGGAGGTTCTGGGCACCTCAGCCGCGTCCAGGATTGTCGGCAATGTCGTGTCTCGCGAGCTCCGGCACATCCTGACCAGCACGAAACGGGCCGACAAGCAGCAGGCCCGGGCGGTGCTCGAGAAGATCGTAGCCGCCGCCCGCACCCGCATCGCCGCCCGGCAGCACAAAGAGACCCAGCGTCGCAAGAACGCTCTCGAGTCGTCCGCGTTGCCGGCCAAGCTGGCCGACTGCCGCAGCGACGCCGTCGACCGCAGCGAGCTGTTCATCGTCGAGGGCGACTCCGCCCTGGGCACGGCGAAGCTGGCGCGTGACTCCGAGTTCCAGGCCTTGCTGCCGATTCGCGGCAAGATCTTGAACGTCCAGAAGGCCTCGGTCGCCGACATGCTGAAAAACACCGAGTGCGCGGCGATCATCCAGGTTGTCGGCGCGGGATCGGGCCGCACCTTCGACCTGGAGGCGGCGCGTTACGGCCGGGTCGTGATCATGACCGACGCCGACGTCGACGGCGCGCACATCCGCTGCCTGCTGCTGACGCTCTTCTACCGCTACATGCGGCCGATGATCGAGCAGGGGCGGGTCTTCGCCGCGGTCCCGCCCCTCCACCGGATCGAGGTGATCGGGCAGGGGCGATCGAAGGGCGAGGTCGTTTACACCTACTCCGACGCCGAGATGCGCCGATTGGTGGCTGACCTGCAACGGCGCGGCCGTCGTTACCGCGAGCCGATCCAGCGCTACAAGGGCCTCGGCGAGATGAACGCCGACCAGCTCGCCGAGACCACCATGGACCCCCGCCGCCGCACTCTGCGCCGGGTCGCGATCGGCGACGCCGCACAAGCTGAGCGAGTCTTCGAGCTGCTCATGGGCAACGAGGTCGCCCCCCGCAAGGACTTCATCGTCGAAGGGGCCGACGCGCTCGACCGCTCGCGCATCGACGCGTGACCGCGCCAGACCACTAGACCTTCCACTTGATGCCGCAGCCCATGCTGGGCCGGTGCGGCTCGGGCATCGGGCGGCCCGCCAGCGTGGCGTCCAGCGCCGCCTGCAGCAACTCGCCGGTCACCGGCGTGTCGTTGCCGGGCGTGCTTCCGTCGAAGGCGCCGCGGTAGGTGAGGCGGCGATCCGGCCCGTACACGAAGAAGTCGGGCGTGCAGGCCGCGCCGAACTCCCGGGCCACGAGCTGCGACTCGTCGATGAGGTAGGGAAAGGCCCAGCCGGCGCGGGAGCGCTGCCGGGCCAGCGCCTCGGGCGCGTCGTCGGGGTAGGACATGATGTCGTTGCTGCACACTCCGACCGTCGCCACGCCCGGGCCGGCGCAGGCGCTGACGACCTCACCCAGTCTCGCCTCGATGTGTCGCACGTAGGGGCAGTGGTTGCAGAGGAAGGCCACCAGCAGGACCGGCGCGTCGGCGAAGTCCTCGAGCCGAACCGGAGTGCCGTCGATGCTCGGCAGGCAGAACGACGGCGCGGGCGTGCCGAGGGAGATCATTTGCGATGAGACAGCCATAATGTCCATTCTTCATGACGCCACCATGCGCTCATGACGCGGGAGCGTATCGAGCGCCACGGCGCGGTGCGGCCCAGGTCCGACCGCATAGACCCGATCGCCGGTAGAGACGAACAGCCAGCCGGAGCGCGCGAAGCTCAGCCTCGGTCGGTGCCCGGGTGGCGTCGTCAGCCCCTGTAGCGGTGTGCTGGCCGATGCGGCGCGTGGGCTGCCGGGCAGGTGGCCGATGACGAGGTCGAGGCCGGCGGTGTCGCTGCGGGACACCAGGACCGCGTAGTGCTGCCCGTCCGGCGAGAGGCGCAGCCGGTTCGCGACGGCCGATCGGTGCGGCAACGGGCCCAGCGGACGCGTCGAGCCGTCTGCGACACGGGTGACAACCAGCGGGCAACCCAACGAGCAGGCTGACCACACGACGTGCCGGTCGTCGCTGCTGTGCAGGATCGCGGCGCGCGAGAAGGTCCGCGTCACCCGGGCCGTCGCCGTGTCCCAGAGCATCAGCGGGCCTGGTTCGCCGGGCCAGCGGGACCCGACGACGAGCCGCCCGCCAGCGGCGACGCCTGAGACGTCGACCGCTCCTGGCAGCGGCCGCGGCGGGAGGCGGACCTTGCCGTCGAGGCCGACCTGGGTGACGGTGCGGGTGTCGTCGCCGCGCCAGAGAATACCCGCGCCGTCGCGCCCCCAGCCTCCGCGATCTTGAGCTTTTTTCGCGATGGGAGCGCTCCCATGTGAAAAAAGCTCAAGATCGCGGAGAAGGGGTGGGGGCGGGAGTGGGGAGTGCGCTGCCGACCGTCGCCAGGGGCGCGGCCAGCGGAATGCCCGAGCCGTCGCGGCGGCCCGGCTCGGCGGGCAGCTCGATCGGCACGCCCGCGGCGCTCGCCCCACGGCCGGGAGCGGCGCCGACCCAGGCGAGCACCAGCAGGTCCTCGCCCTTCAGGAAGCGGTGGCAGCGAACGCCGCCGGTTGCCCGGCCCTTCGGCGGGTACTCGTAGTACGGCGTGACTTTCACCGTGCTCCCGCCCGTGCCGGGTAGGGCGCCCGATGCGCCCGCTGCGGTCACGACGTCGATGTCGGCGGACAGGTCGACCGCGCCGAAGAACACCACCTGCGCCCCGCGTTCGAGCCGGATGCCCGCCATCCCACCAGCCGGCCGGCCCTGCGGGCGCACGCTCGCCGCGCCGAACCGCAGCAACTGCCCGTCGGAGGTGACGAAGACCAGATCCTCCTCGCCGGTGCGCAGCTCGACGGCGCCGACCACCCGGTCGCCCTCGCGGAGCCCGATGATCGGGAAGGAGTCCTGGCTGGCGGGGTACTCGGGCAAGACCCGCTTGACCACCCCCTCCGCGGTGCCCAGCGCGATCCCCGCGGACCCGGAGTCGACGGTGGTCAGGCAGAGCAGCTGCTCGCCGGCGAGGTCGAGGAACTCGCTCGCCGGCGCGCCACCCGCGAGGTTGGGCGCTGACGCGGTCGGCGGCAGCGCGGGCAGGTCGAGCACCGACAGCCGGATCATCCGGCCGGCGGAGGTCACGGCGCCCACCTCGCCGCGGGCGGTCGCCTGAACCGCGGAGACGATCACGTCGTGCTTGGCCCGGGGGCCGTCGGCAGGGATCGGGTCGGCGCTGGTGGTCCGCGCCAGCAATCCGGTCGAGGAGAGCAGGACCCAGCACGGGTCGTCGCTCACCTCGAGCGGCACGGCAGCGGTGGCCGGCTGGCCGGCGGACTCGAGCAGGACGGTCCGGCGCGGTGTGCCGTAGGTCTTCGCGACCTCGGCCAGCTCGTCGGAGACGACGCCGCGCAGCAGCTCGTCGGAGTCGAGGATCGCGGTGAGCTCGTCGATCGTCCGCTGCAGGGTCTCGCGCTCCTGCTCGAGCTCGATGCGGGAGAACCTGGTGAGCCGGCGCAGCGGCATGTCGAGGATGTAGGTCGCCTGGGTCTCACTCAGGTCGAACACCGACATCAGCCGCTCGCGCGCCTGGCCGGCGTCGTCGCTGGTCCGGATCACCTGGATGACCTCGTCGATGTTGAGGATCGCCACGAGCATGCCGTCGACCAGGTGCAGCCGGTCCGCGGCCTTCCGCCGCCGGAACTGCGTGCGGCGGCGGACGACGTCGAGCCGGTGAGCGACGTAGACCTCGAGCAGCTCCTTGAGCCCGAGCGTGCGCGGCTGGCCGTCGACGAGCGCGACGTTGTTGATCGCGAAGGAGTCCTCGAGGGGCGTCAGGCGGTACAGCTGCTCGAGCACGGCCTCTGGATGGAAGCCGTTCTTCACCTCGATCACCAGGCGCATGCCCTTGACCCGGTCCGTGAGGTCCTTGAAGTCGGCGATGCCCGGCAGCTTCTTCGCCTTGACCAGGTCTGCGATCTTCTCGCGCACGCGTTCGGGGCCGACGTTCCACGGCAGCTCGGTCACGACGATTCCCTTGCGCCGCGGCGTGACGTTCTCGACGCGGACCGCGGCCCGGGTGCGGAACGACCCGCGCCCGCTTTCGTACGCATCCCGGATCCCGTCGAGGCCGACGATCTTGCCTCCGGTCGGCAGGTCGGGGCCGGGAACGAACCGCATGAGGTCGTCGAGGGTGGCGCCGGGGTGGGCGATCAGATGCCGGGCGGCGGCGACGACCTCGCCCAGGTTGTGCGGGGGCATGTTGGTGGCCATCCCGACAGCGATCCCGGCCGCGCCGTTGACCAGGAGGTTCGGGAACGCGGCCGGGAGCACCCGGGGCTCGAGCTCGCGGTTGTCGTAGTTGGGCCCGAGCTCGACGACCTCCTCGTCCAGCCCTTGGGTCATCAGCAGCGCGGACTGCGCCGGCCGGCACTCGGTGTAGCGCATCGCCGCCGGCCCGTCGTCGAGCGAGCCGAAGTTGCCGTGCCCGTCGACCGTCGGCAGCCGCATCGCGAACGGCTGAGCCATGCGCACGAGCGCGTCGTAGATCGCCCCGTCGCCGTGCGGGTGCAGCCGGCCCATGACCTCCCCGACGACCCGGGCGCTCTTCACGTGGCCGCGGTCGGGGCGCAGGCCCATCCCGGCCATCTGGAACAGGATGCGCCGCTGCACCGGCTTGAGCCCGTCGCGTGCGTCGGGCAGCGCGCGGGAGTAGATCACGGAGTACGCGTACTCGAGGAAGCTGCCCCGCATCTCCTCGGCGACGTCGATGTCGAGGATGCGCTCCTCGAAGTCGTCGGGGGGAGGGGTCGTCGTGGTGCGGCGGGCCATGGGTGTCGCGCTCCTCGCGGTCGGTCGCATGCGGGTCTACAGCCTTCCCCATTGTCCCTGCGTGGAGGGGCCGAGCCGGTAGGTGCGGCTACGTGTCGAGCGCCGCCAGGTCGTACCGTTGCCGGACCAGGTTCTTGCCCCACTGCCGGACCGGGAGCTCCTCGGTGAGCCGGAACCCGGCCGAGCGGTAGAGGTGGGCCGCGGCGTCGAGCCCGCCGACGGTCGTCAGGAACAGCGACCGGAGGCCCTGCGCCCGGGAGAACGCCGTCGCCTCGGCGAGCAGTCGCCGGCCCAGCCCGGCGCCGCGCGCGTCCGGGTGGACGAGGAACCAGCGCAGCTGGCCCGTCCGCTCGCCGGCGATCACCATCGCGACGCAGCCTATGAGCCGGCCGTCGGCCTCCGCCTCGGCCAGCCACAGGCACCCGTGCTCGCCCGGCCCGTGGTACTTGGCGGCGAACTCCCCCACGCCGGCGGCGACGTAGCCCTCGAAGGTGTGGTCGAAGCCGTACTCGGCGGCGTAGAGCAGGCCGTGCAGCCGCACGATGCCGCCTAGATCCCCGGGCGCGAGGGTGGTCCGCAGCCGCACGTGATCGCACCTCTCACTGAAACAGTCGTTTCAGTGAGAGGCTAGCGCCATGTCGGCAGCCGGGGAAGAGTCCACCCGCAGACGCGAGCTGCTGGAACTGACATTTCAGTACGTAGCCGAAAACGGCATCTCCGACCTCTCGCTGCGCCCGCTCGCGGCCTCCGTCCGCTTCAGCGAGCAGGCGGATACTCCACCGATTTATCGCTTAATCTGAGGACGAATTGCGGGAGGGAGGACAGGAGCGCCAAGCCGGCCTGCGTTAGCCAAGTCAGTATCAATCCCATTCCACCCTGATCCTGGAGGAACCTTGAGAAACCCCTACTTCCTTCGGCCTAGATTCTCAATCCAGCGGCGAGGGGATTCGCGCCCAGGGTACTTCTCCTCGAATCGGGCGACCCATTCCATCGCCTCCTTCCCGCTCCCTGTCTTCTGAAGGGCGACAGCCAAGAACCTCATCGCCTCCGGCGTCAGAGGGTGTCGAGGCCACCGATCCAGAAACTCTCGCAAGATCTCCATCTCCAGGCCCGGCTGCTCTGCACCACCGGCAGCCCTGCCTGCCACTGACCTTGCGAGGTTGAACACGATAGCCGGCACGTAGCTCGAATCAGGGAACCTCGCCACGAGTGCACGCAACCCAGCGTAGCAGTTGTCCTTCGACACCTCCTCACAGTACTTCCGCGCACCCCTTCTCAGCAGCTCGACCAACCTATCCTGCCCACCGAGGGCCTCGATCACTTGAACGTCCACAGCCCTCGGTTCAAGGATTTCAATCTGGACCGGCTGTGCCTCCACAAAGACCGGACCCGGATTCCTCCCCAAATACACTTTCCCGTAAATGCGGTATCCCCCTCGTTCCGGAAATGCCAGCCTTCCAGTCACGTCGTTATGGAATACCGTCACCGCCGCTTCTATCC
>Ga0184623_10000712_pt1 | contig 14291 bp, 10 predicted proteins | sample PLM1_100_b1_FD_133138 | JGI IMG/M metagenome (GOLD analysis project Ga0184623, IMG submission 133138) | Groundwater sediment microbial communities from an aquifer in East River, Colorado, USA - PLM1_100_b1 | ecosystem: Environmental > Terrestrial > Soil > Riparian zone | place: USA: East River...
GTGAACAGCTCCCGAGCTGCGTCGAGGATGCGCCGGCGAGTCGCCTCCGCCGTCGAGCCAGCCGTCCGCGCCATCGCTGCGTGCTACCTCGATGCCTTCAACTTGGGTCGTCGCCCGGCGAACAGTTTGACAAGCTCAGCCTCCATCGCTGACTATTTAACCGGCCGTCCGATTAACGAGAGGGTGGGGCCGTGGCCAGGATAGCTCGGTGGTGCTTCCGCAACCGATACATCGTGATCGTTACCTGGGTCGTCGGCCTGGTGGTGCTCGGCGGCTCTGCGGCCGCCGCCGGCAGCGGCTACAACGACTCCTTCTCGCTCCCGGGCACGGAGTCGGCCAAGGCACTCGAGCTGCTCCAGCGGTCCTTCCCCAGCCAGTCAGGCGACAGCGACACAATTGTCTGGCACGTCGACCAGGGATCGGTCAATGACCGGCCGACCCGCCAGCGCATCACGGCGATGCTCGGCGAGGTCGGGCGCACCGAGCACGTCGCCGCGGTGCAGAGCCCCTACGGCGAGCAGGGCAGCGCTCAAATCAGCCGCGACGGCCGCACCGCCTACGCCATGGTGATCTTCGACGGTCAGGTCGAGGAGGTGCCCGCGTCGGCCTACGAGAAGGTCATCGACACCGCGCAGGCGGCCCGGGCCGAGGGCCTGCAGGTCGAGCTCGGCGGTCAGGGCATCGCGCGGTCCCAGGAGCCCGAGACCAGCACCAGCGAGGCGGTCGGCGTCATCGGCGCCGCCGTGGTGCTGTTAATCGCGTTCGGCTCGCTGCTCTCGACCCTGCTGCCCCTGATATCAGCGGTCCTCGCCCTCGGTGTGTCCCTCGCCGCCGTCGGGCTGCTCGCCCATGTCATCAACATCGCGACGTTCTCCCCCACGCTCGCGACCCTGATCGGCCTCGGCGTCGGCATCGACTACGCCCTGTTCGTCATCACTCGCCACCGCAATGGGATCAAAGCCGGGCGCACGCCTGAAGACGCCGCGGTCACTTCGCTGAACACCTCCGGCCGGGCCGTGCTCTTCGCCGGCGCGACGGTCTGCGTCGCGCTGCTCGGCCTGCTGGTCCTGCAGGTGAGCTTCCTCAACGGGGTCGCCGTCGCAGCCGCGCTCACGGTCCTGTTCACCATGGCCGCGGCGACCACGCTGCTCCCGGCGTTGCTCGGTGTGATCGGCATGCGTGTCCTGAGCCGCCGCGAGCGCCGCCGGCTGGCCGCGGAGGGGCCGCACGATGCGCACGCCGAAGGCTGGTGGCCCAGGTGGGCGGCCTTGGTCGAGCGCCGGCCGCTGGGTCTGGCTGCGCTCGCCACCGTCGTCATGGTGGTGGTCGCCGGCCCGTTCCTCTCGCTCCGGCTCGGGTCCTCAGACCAGGGCAACGACCCCGCTTCCTCGACCACGAGGAAGGCCTATGACCTGCTCGCCGAGGGCTTCGGTCCAGGATTCAACGGTCCGCTGCAACTCGTCGCCGAGACGCCGGGCCCCGCGCCGACCAGGCCGACCTGCGGACGCTGTCCGAGGCGGTGCGAGCCACACCTGGGGTCGCCTCTGTGAGCCCGGTCATTCCAAACGAGGCCGGCAACGTCGCGATCCTCCAGGTTGTGCCCACGACCTCGCCGCAGGACACCGGCACCAGTCAGTTGATATCGCGCCTTCGCAACGACGTCATCCCTCAGGCCACGGCCGGCTCCGACCTGAAGGTCTACGTCGGCGGCATCACCGCGATCTTCGACGACTTCGCGTCCGTGCTCGGGGGCAAGCTCCCCCTGTTCATCGGCGTCATCATCGCGATGGGCGGCCTGCTGCTGCTCGTGGCGTTCCGCAGCCTGCTCGTGCCCGCCGTCGCCGCAGTCATGAACCTGCTCGCGGCCGGCGCGTCGTTCGGCATCGTCACAGCGATCTTCCAGTGGGGCTGGGGCTCCGAGGCGCTCGGCGCCGGCGCGGGGCCGATCGAGGCGTTCCTGCCGGTCATGATGCTGGCGATCCTGTTCGGCCTATCCATGGACTACCAGGTGTTCCTGGTCAGCCGGATGCACGAGGAGTGGGTGCGCCGACCCGACAACCGGCGGGCCATCACCGTCGGACAGGCCGACACCGGGCGGGTCATCACCGCCGCGGCGACCATCATGGTCCTGGTCTTCGGCGCCTTCATCTTGGGCGGCCAGCGCGTCATCGCCGAGTTCGGCGTCGGCCTGGCCGCGGCCGTCCTGCTCGACGCGTTCGTGCTGCGCACCGTCCTCGTGCCGGCGGTCATGCACCTGTTCGGCGCCGCCAACTGGTGGATCCCGGGCTGGCTCGACCGCGCCCTGCCGCACCTGTCCGTCGACCCTGCCGAGGAGCCGCCGGCTCCACCGCGGGAACAGGAGCGAGTGCCTGCGGTCGTCGGCTGACCGCGCCGCCGCGGTCACCCATACTCGCTTGGGTGTTCGGGAGCAGAGGGGCCGCCGCGGCGCTCGTCGGGGTGACCGCCGCATGGGGCTCGACGTTCTTCCTCATCAAGGACCTCGTCGAGCGGATGCCGGTCGCCGACTTCCTCGCCGTGCGGTTCGCGGTCGCCGCCGTCGCCCTCGCCGCGATCAACCCTCGCTCGTTACGCCGGCTCTCGCCCGTGCAGCGTCGACGAGGGATCGTCCTCGGCCTGCTCTACGGCCTGGCCCAGGTCGGGCAGACAGCGGGGCTGCAGCACACGTCGGCCGCGGTCTCCGGCTTTGTCACCGGGATGTACGTCGTGTTCACGCCGCTGGCCTGCGCGCTGCTGCTGCGCCGGCCGGTCACCCGCGCGGCCTGGCTCGCGGTCGCTGTATCGACGGCGGGGCTGGGGCTGCTGTCGCTGCGCGGCTTCTCACTCGGCTACGGCGAGGTGCTCACGCTGGCCTCAGCCGGGCTGTACGCCCTGCACATCGTCGGGCTGGGCAACTGGTCGAACAGCCGCGACGCCTACGGGCTCACGCTGATCCAGACGGTGACCATCGCGGCGGTTTGCACGGCGGCATCGCTGCCCGGCGGCGTCACGCTCCCTCCGGACGGCGGCGCCTGGCTCGGCCTGCTTTACACCGCGCTGGTTGCCGGGGCGCTCGCCTTGCTGCTCCAGACCTGGGCCCAGGCGCACCTGCCGGCCACCCGCGCGGCGATCATCATGACCATGGAGCCGGTGTTCGCCGCGGCATTCGCGGTTGTGCTCGGCGGGGAGCCGGTGACCTGGCGGATGCTGGCGGGAGGTGCGCTGATCGTCGCCGCGATGTACGTCGTGGAGCTGGGGCCGCGGCAGTCGGCCGACGCGCAGGTTCCGCACGTCGGCCCCGTTTAGGAGGCGGGCGCGAGCGCCCATCCGCGCCCATCGGGTACAACTACCGGACCAAGGCCGAGCACGAGCAGGCAAGGGCGCCGGTCGACTTCGGGGTAATACGGTCGCCACAGGCCACGGTGAAGGGAATCACCTGAGAGCTAAGAAAGGTCACGATGGAGGCTCAGTCAACCGGCCGGGTCACGCTCGACGTGCGTGGCGCTGTGGCGGTGGTGACGCTCGACCACCCCAAGCGGCGCAACATCCTGTCGGCGCCGATGATTCGAGGCATCCGCCATGCCTTCGATCAGTTGGAGAAGGACACCGCCGTCCGTTGCGCCGTGGTGACCGGCGCGGGCACGGCGTTCTGCGCGGGCGCCGAGTTGGCGGCCCTCGAGCGCGCGGCGGGAGGCGACTTCGGGCAGGTCGAGGAGATCTACGAGGGCTTCCTGCGCGTCGCGCGCTCGCCCGTCGTGAGCATCGCCGCCGTCAACGGTCCGGCCATCGGCGCGGGCGTCAACCTCGCGCTCGCCTGCGACGTCCGGCTCGTGGCACGGTCGGCCTACTTCGACACCCGGTTCGCCGACATGCACCTGCACCCAGGCGGCGGCCACGTCTTCCTGCTCGAGCAGGCCGTCGGCCGGCAGGTTGCGACAATGGCAGCGCTCTTCGGTGAGCGGCTACCCGCCGAGCTCGCAGTGCGGACCGGGCTGGCATGGGAGCAGTACGACGACGCCACGCTGGTCGACGAAGCCGTCCGCCTCGGCGATCGCCTGGCCCGGCACGAGGCCGTCTTCGTGCGTGCGCTGACGGCGACGCTTCGGTCCGCGTCGGCCACCGGCAGCCACGAGGCGGCCATCGCCCACGAGGCCTACCTGCAGCGGTGGTCAACCACCCGGCCGGCGTTCCTCGACGGCGTGCGGGCGCTGCGTGAGCAGGTCGAACGCCGTACCCGGCCCTCCTCGTAGCGTGGCGCGAGCCCCCGCCGGTAGCGTTCCCCGACGGCCGACTGATCCAGGGGTACGGATGACGGAGAGCGTGGGGCGCCGCAGCGAGGACTGCCCGTGACCGTAGTCGTCGGTGTTGACGGCGCCGGCCGGACCCATCGGCTCGACGAGATCGCCGCGGGCGCCGCCGGGCCGGTCGTTCGGGTGGCCGCGACCGGGCGGCTGCCCGACCTGGACGCGGCGGCCGCCGCCGGATCCCTCGTCCTCGTCGATGACGCCCACCGCCTCAGTGGCGAGGCGCTGCGAGCCCTCGCGGCCGCCGCCCGCCACGGGGCGCCGATGGCGATCGCCCGCCGCCCGACGATCGACCGGCCCGAGCTCGCCGAACTCGACGAGGCGGTCGCGGCTCGCGGCCCGGTCGAGCTGCTCGGCCCGCTCAGCGCCAACCACCTCGCCGCCCTCGTGGCCGAGGTCACCGGCCAGCCGGCCGCGCCCGACATCGTCGCCGCGATCCGCGCGGCCTCGGCCGGACTCCCGGCTGTGGCCGCTGCCGTCGCTGGAGCCCCGCCGGGAAGCCCGTCGCCGGCCCTCGTTGCGCGGGTGCAGAGGCGCCTGGCCCTCCTCGATCCGGCGACGGCCAGGGTGGCGCGCACGTTGGCCCTCCAGATGGAGCTCGCCGACGACGTGCTGGCCGGCGCGGCGCACCTCGAGATGGCCGACCTTTCCCGGGCCATGCGAACGCTGCGCGACGAGGGCCTGCTCGTGCCGGACGGCGAGCGGATGATCCCAGCGATCGCCGAGGCCGTGCTCGCCGAGCTGTCACCCACCGAACGCCGCCGGAGCCACGACACCGTTGCGCACGCGTTGATGGCTGCCGGGGCCGACCCGCTCGTCGCCGCCGGCCAGCTGCGCGCTGCGCGGGCTCGAACCCCAGGCGCAGCGGAGGCCTACCGCGCGGCCGGCGAACGATTGCGGTTCGCGGACCCGACGGGGGCGCTCAACTGGTTCGACGACGCGGCGGACGCCGGCGCCGATCCCGGTCAGCTGGTGGCCGGCCGGGCAGAGGCGAGCGCGCTGCTCGGCCTGCCGGTTGATCTTGACGGCGCTGCGCCGGCGTCCGCCGCCGAAACCGCCCGGCTCGCGCTCGTCGACGGCGCCGTCGCAGCCCACCAGGGCCGGGCCGGCCGGGCGGCAGAGGCGTTCCTCGCCGCGGGACCGCTCGGGCAGGCACTTGCGGTAGCCCAGCTGATGGCCACCGGCCAGCCCACCGAGGCGAGCGCGGCTCGCGGCGTGGCTGCTCGCGAGGGTGCGCCGGTCGGGTTGCTGCGATTCGCCGAGGCGGCGCTCGCGGTTGGCGATCCGGTAGCAGCGCTGCCGGTGCTGATCGAGGCCGCCGAAGCCCTCGAACGCAATCCGCCGGCGTTGGTGCTGCCGGACACGCCGCACGCGTTGGGGGCGCTCGTGGCGGTGACCGCGGGCGACGCGGCGTCGGCCGAGCATCTCCTCCAGCGCGCGCTCGCCGCCAATCTCGGCGGGGCGGTCGCGACCGATCGGCATCGTCTGCTGCTGGCATGGGTCCGCATGCGGTCCGGCCGCTACGACACGGCGGTCGCCGAGGCCCGCCGCCTGGCCAAGGCCCAGCTTTCCGGCCGGGAGCGGCTCCTGCTGGCATCGGTCTCGGCCGGAATTGCCAGGCGCTCGGGCGATATCGCCCGCCTGCGCGAAACCTGGGCCGGGGTTGAGCCGGTGCTCGCGCGGCGGGCCGTCGACCTGTTCCAGGCCGAGCCGGTCGAGGAGCTCCTGGTGGCCGCCGCACGGCTGCGCCAGCACCAGCGGATCGCGCCGGTGGTCGACCTGCTCGACCAGATCGTGGACCGGCTCGGCCGGCCACCGGCATGGGCTGCCGCCACGGGCTGGATCCGGCTGCAGGTGGCGATCGCGGGTGAGGACGTGGCTGCGGCTGCCGCAGCCGCCCGGCGCATGAGCGACGTCGGCGACGCGGACGACGCGGGCGCGCGCCAGCAGGCCCAGCGCGCGGCCGCCGCCCAATGGGCCGACGCCCTGACGGGTGCCGTGGATCCGGAAGGCGTGCTGGCGGCGGCCGACCAACTCGCCGATGCGGAGCTGCCGTGGGAGGCCTCCCGCCTGGCGGGCCAGGCCGCGATCCGCACGACCGACGCCGGCGTCGCCCGCAGGCTGCTCGAGCGAGCACGGGAATTGTCCAGCGCCGAGACGGCCGCCGCCGAGGCACGCCCTGACAGCCCGCTTACCGGCCTCTCGGAGCGGGAGGTTGAAGTGGCCCGGCTGGTGCTCGCGGGGCGCACCCACCGCGAGATCGGGGCGCAGCTCTACATCTCCCCTAAGACCGTCGAGCATCACGTCGCCCGCATCCGCACGAAGCTGGGCGCGACGACCCGGGCGGAGTTCGTGGCGGCATTACGCGAGGCGCTCGGCGGCGAAACAGTTACCTGATCGCGGATCTCGCCGAGGGTATCCACGCCCCCTATGGGTGTCTCCTAAGCACGGGGGTCGCCCCGATGTGGGGCGACGGCGGTGAGCCGCAGGCTTTAGCACGTGCCCAGCCACCCGGACGGGCCGGAGCCTAGGAGGAAGAAAAATGCCGGTTGATGTGTACACAGAGACGAAGGAACAGGTCGCGGAGCTCCTGGAGAGCCTGTTCGGCGACGACGCCACGGCTGAGGAAGCCGCGCGGTTCGTCTCGAACCCCACTGAGGTCCTGGCCGAGCACGACATCACCGAGGAGAGCCTCGACGGTGTCGACCTGCAGACCCTCTTTGCGGAAGCGTCCGCCGGGGCCGACATCCCGAGCTCGGCGCGGGAGGCGCTGGAGGGCTTCCGGCCGATCGGCGGGGGCGCGAGCCAGACCACGGAGCTCGTGACGCACGTCTCGACCGTGACCTACGCGACCTACGAGGGGGACGAGCAGTTCACGACCCTCACGGAGAGCTTCACCACCTTCGACAACTCGGTGGACGTGGATGTCGACGGCGACTTCGACGGCGACCTGGAGATCGAGAACGACCAGGACGTTGAGACCAACGAGGTCGACGCCGACGACGGCGCGGTGGTCAACCAGGGCGATGGCGACGTGAACGCTGCGACTGGCGAAGAGTCCATCGCCGTGGGCGACGACCTTGAGGGTGTTGCGAACACCGGCGACGACAACGCGATCGTGGGCGACGACGGCCAGGCCAACACCGGCGCCGGCGCTGTGCAGGTCGGCGACGACCTCGAGGACAGCCTGGTCAACACGGGCGAGGTCGGCGACGGCGCCGTGCTGAACAACGGGGACATCGAGGCGCCTGTCAACACCGGCGAGAACGACGGGGTCATCGCTGACGGCGACGTGGACGACACGGTGGTCGGCGACGACAACCAGGTTGCGAACGTCGATGGCGAGAACGAGGGCGTCATCAACTTCGGCGACGGCGATGTCTCGAACATCAACGACTCCGAGCTCGACGACACCGCGGTGGCGACGGGTGGCAACGCGACCAACGTCTCGGACAACGAGGACAGCGCGGTGTCGCTGGGCGGCGACGCTCAGAACATCTCCAACAACGATGTCGAGGACGGCGCCCTGGCCGGCGACGACGCGAACAACGCCTCCGACAACGAGCTCGAAGAGGGTTCCGCCCTCTCGGCCGGTGGCGACGCGGAGACCGAGGTCGAGGACAGCTTCAACGACACCGATGTCGATGCCGACGAGTCCATCGTGAACACCCAGCAGGGCAGCGGGGAGCTCGAGCAGGAAGACACCGAACTGGACGACTAGGGAGTCGGCCCTCCGACCGAAACCGGAGCCGCCACAGCCCCGGGCCACGAAGATGGTCCGGGGCCACTGGCGTGCGTGGTAAAGAGGTCGCGCAGCCGAAGGATGCATCAGGCCCGATCCGCGCGACCTCTACGTCTTGGTATCGACGAGAATGGAGCAGCCATGACCGAGACCGCCACCGCTGCCGACCGCGACCCCGTCGCGCGGGCGGACGCGGTGGTCGACCTCGGCCTGCGTGCTTGCGAGGCCTACGACCGCCCTGACCTGGGCGAGCGGCTCCGCATCGCGAAACGCACCCTGGCCGACCCAGCGATTCGGATCGTGGTCGTGGGTGAGTTCAAACAGGGCAAGAGCTCCCTGGTCAACGCGCTGCTCGGAGCCAACATCTGCCCCGTCGACGACGACATTGCGACCGCGGTGCCCACCTATATCCGGCATGGCCCCGAGGCGCGGGCCGAGCTGCTGTTCGACGGCGACCCGCCCCCGCGGGAGCCGGTCGAGATCAACGACCTGCGCCGCTACGTCGTCGAGAGCGGGCATGACGGTGGCATGGGCTTGGGCACGGACGTCAGCCTTGCCGCCGGCCGGGTGATCGGCGTCGATGTGCGGCTCCCCCGCAAGATGCTCGCCGGCGGTCTCGTGGTAGTCGACACGCCCGGTGTCGGCGGGCTCAACTCAGCACACGCGGCGGCCAGCCTGGCCGCGTGCTCGATCGCCGACGCCGTGCTCTTCGTGACCGACGCGTCCCAGGAGCTCACCCTCACCGAGATTGACTTCCTGCGCCGCGTCAAGGGCATGTGCGACACGGTCGTGTGCGTGGTCACGAAGACCGACTTCTACCCGGCGTGGCGGACCATCCGGGAGTTCGACGAGAAGCATCTCCAGGCGGTGTCGGACGTCCCCATCATGGCGGTGTCGTCCACGTTGCGAGCCCGTGCGGTGAAGATGAACGACAAGGCGCTGAACGCCGAGTCGGGCTTCGCCGAACTCGTCAGGTTCGTCACCGATCGTGTGGCAGGCGGCGGCGTCGGCCGGCTCGCGGCCAACGCTGCGGCGGAAGTCGCCGCGGTGAGCCAGCAGCTCGAGGTCCAGTTCGAGGCCGAGCGGGCCACGCTGGCCGACCCGGGGGCGGCGAAGCGGATCATTGGCGAACTCACCGCCGCCAAGGAGCGCGCCGAAGCACTCAAGGCCGCGGCGGCGAGGTGGAACCAGACGCTCAGCGACGGGATCGCAGACCTCAACGCCGATATCGACTACGACCTGCGCGGCCGGATTCGCCGGATCATCCATGAGGCGGACGACGCCATCGAGGAGGGCGACCCGGCCGACACCTGGCCGGAGATGGAGGCTTGGCTGGAGTCCCGCGCGTCGTACGAACTCCTCGAGAACTACAGCCTGCTCGCCGGCCGCGCCAGGGAGCTGAGCGAGCAGGTGGGAGAGCACTTCCGCGCGGCGTCCGGCCAGGTGTTCGACCAGATCGAGGTTTACAACCCGACCCCGGTGCTCGACAAGGCCGAGGTCGACCAGAACGTCAAGCTGACCAAGATGGGGGTCCGCCAGCAGGCCTTCGTCGTCCTGAAAGGCGCTTACGGCGGCGTCCTCATGATCACACTGCTCAGCAGCATGACCGGCGTCGTGCTCGGCCCGTTGGGCGTCGGCGTCGGCCTCATGATGGGCCGCAAAGGGCTGCGGGACGAGAAGCAACGCCAACTGCTCAACCGCCGGATGCAGGCGAAGAACGCGATGCGCCGCTACTGCGACGAAGTCCAGTTCATGATGAGCAAGGACTCGCGTGACACGCTGCGCCGCATCCAGCGGCAGCTACGCGACTACTACAGCACCAGGGCGCAGGAGCTGAACAGGTCGACCGCCCAAGCGCTGGCGAACGCGAACGAATCGGCGAGACGGACGCAGGCCGAGAGGGAGAAGCGGCTCAAAGACCTCGACGCCGAGCTGGCCCGGCTCCGGCAGCTGCGGCAGCGGGCGGCGGCGGTCGCAGGATGAGGAGCAAGCGGGGAGGGGCGAGGAGGCGGGCGCGACCATGAGCACCCCCCTGGTCGAGCGCACGCGTGCTGTCCTCGGCCGGGCACGGGAGGTCTACCGCGGCACGGAGCACGACGACCGGCTGGCCGCGGTGCTGGCCCGGCTCGACGAGCCGCTGCGCGTGGCCATCGCCGGCCGGATCAAGTCGGGCAAGTCGACCCTGCTCAACGCGCTGGTCGGCGAGCGGCTGGCGCCGACCGACGCCGGCGAGTGCACGCGGATCGTCACGTGGTACCAGGACGGCCACACCTACCACGTGATGATCCATCCCGCTAAAGGGGAACCTCGCCAGGCCCGCTTCAGCCGCGACGAGAGCGCGATCGAGGTCGACCTCGCCGACCTGTCCCCCGACGATGTGGCCGAGATGGTGGTCACCTGGCCGTCACGCGCCCTGCGGACCGCGACGCTGATCGACACGCCGGGCATCGGCTCGTTGTCCGAGCGAGTGTCGAAGCGCACGTGGGAGCTGCTCGCCCCCGATGACGAGGAGACGCCCGCCGACGCCGTGATCTACCTGATGCGGCACCTGCACGCGAGCGACTTCGAGTTCCTCCGGGCATTCCACGACACAGAGGTCTCTCAGCCCAATCCGGTCAACGCGATCGGAGTGCTCTCCCGGGCGGACGAGATCGGCGTCGGCCGCATGGACTCCATGGCCTCGGCGCGCCGCGTGGCCGCGCGGCTGGCCACGAACCCCAAGGTGCGGCGGGTGGTGCAGACGGTCGTTCCCGTGGCCGGGCTTCTCGCAGAGACCGCCGTCAGCCTGACCGAGACCGAGGTCGCGCAACTGCGCAAAATCTCCGCCTACTCGGCGAAGCAGACCGAGGAGCTGCTGCTGTCGGCCGACCGGTTCGTGGACACCATGCCCGAGCTCGGCCTCACCTCGATCGAGCGGCAGCAGCTGCTGGCTCGCTTCGGGCTGTTCGGAGTACGGCTGGCCGCAACGCTGCTCCGCCGCGGCGTCGCGGCGACCGCGACCGACCTCGCGCGGGAGCTCAGAGAGCGCAGCGGGCTCGACGAGTTGACCGACGTGCTCCGCTCCCTGTTTTTCGAGCGCCGCGAAACCCTTAAGAGCCGCTCGGCGCTGCTGGCGCTCGATGCGCTCTTCCACGCCGACCCACGCCCTGGGGCCAAGCGCCTCGCCGCGGAGGTGGAAGAGATCATCGCGTCTGCCCACCCGTTCAACGAGCTGCGCGTGCTGTCGTCGCTGCGCGCCGGGTGGGTCAACGCCAAGCCGGAGGTCGTGGCGGAGCTGGAGCGGCTGATCGGCGGCACCGGCAACGCCCCCCACCTGCGGCTGCGTCTGCCTGCCGACGCCGGCCCGGCGGCGCTCCGATCGGCCGCTGCCGAGGCCCTCGTCCGCTGGCAGCGACGCGCAGAGAACCCGCTCACCGACCACAACCTGGCGCTCGCGGCCCGGGTGGCGATCAGATCCTGTGAGGGCATGCTCGCCGACTTGCGTACCGTCGGATGACCTCTGCTCTGGTGTCAGAAGTCCGGGATGTCGTCGTCGACCCCGTCGTCGGGCTCAGGCTCGGGCTCGCCAGCCACGCCGAGCAGGGTGGCGTCGTCGCCGAACGAGCCGTTCGTCCCGTTCTCGGGCTCGATGGCGGCGGTTCCGTTGGCGGTCTCGGTGGGCTCCTCGGGACCGGCCGGCTCCTCGGGCGCCTCGGCCTCGACCTCGTCGATCGTCGCCGCGTCCCCCTCGCCGAAGTCGAGGCTGAACGGCTCGTCGGCGGCCACGCCGGCGTCGACGTCGGCGAGGTCCTCACCCATGTCGACCAACTCGTCATCGACGACCAGGCCGGTCGGAGCGGTGGCGAGCAGGTCAAGCCCCTGGGCGGAGTTCATCTCCTCGGCCGGGAGGTCGTCGAGCGGGACCGGGCTGTGGGCCATCACGAACGGCGCCAGGTGCTCGGCCACCTCAGCCGGCGCCGTGTCGGCGTAGCTCACAATCGCCTCGGCCACGAGGTCGTCGGGCAGCGCAGGGTAGCCCTCGGCCGCGAGAAGGCTGCCGAGGTCCGCGCCCTCCTCAGGGCGCGCGCCCTCGTCGCCGGCCAGGTCGCCGAACACATCTCGGAGGGAGCGCAGCGGTTCCATGCGACAACTGTAGGGACCGCCGCGAGCAAGGGTCCTCGGGGACTTCCCCAAGCCGTCCCCTATTCGGCGTCGAACCCGATGACGGGCGGAAGTCACCTGCATACGATCCCTTCAACCCCCACCGACTAACGGAGCCGTTGAGATGTATGCATTGGGCATTGATCTTGGGACCACATTCACCGCCGCAGGCGCCTGGCGCGACGGTCGCACGGAGATCGCAGCGCTGGGCAGCCGGGCCGCCGCCATCCCATCGGTGGTGCTGCTGCGCGAGGATGAGACCTTCCTGACCGGTGAGACAGCCAACCGCCGGGGACTCTCCGAGCCGCACCGCCTGGCGCGCGAGTTCAAGCGGCGGCTCGGTGACACGACACCGATCCTGCTCGGCGGCGTGCCGTACTCCGCCGAGGCGTTGACCGCTCGCCTGCTGCGCTCGGTGATCGACGACGTCGCCAAGCGCGAAGGCGGGCTGCCAGGAGCGATCTGCATCTGCCACCCGGCCAACTGGGGGCCGTACAAGATCGACCTGCTGCGCCAGGCGATCCGCATGGCCGATCTGGACCAGCCGGTCAACATGATCACCGAGCCCGAGGCGGCGGCCGTCTTCTACGCGCACCAGCAGCGCATCGAGCCCGGCGCGATCGTCGCGGTCTACGACCTCGGCGGCGGCACGTTCGACGCCGCCGTGCTGCGCAAGACCGAGACCGGGTTCGAGATCCTCGGCCAGCCCGAGGGCATCGAGCGTCTCGGCGGGATCGACTTCGACGCCGCGGTGTTCAGCCACGTGAGCCGCGCGCTCGGCGGCAAGCTGCAGGAGCTCGACGAGGACGATCCGGCGACCATCGCCGCGGTCGCGCGGCTGAGGGAGGAGTGCACCGACGCCAAGGAGGCGCTGTCGTCCGACACCGAGGTCGCGATCCCGGTGCTGCTGCCGAACGCGTCAACCGAGGTCCGCCTCACCCGGGCCGAGCTCGAGGCGATGGTGCGCCCGGCGCTGCACGACTCGATCGAGGCGTTGAAGCGGGCGCTCCGCTCCGCCGGTGTCGGCCCTGCCGACCTGGACTCGGTGCTGCTGGTCGGCGGGTCGTCCCGGATGCCGATCGTCTCCCAGCTGGTCGGCGCCGAGCTCGCTCGTCCGGTGGCGGTCGACGCGCACCCGAAGCACGCCGTGGCGCTCGGCGGGGCATGGCTGGCGAGCCAGTGGTTGACGGCCGCCCCGGCAGCTGCGGCGCCCGCGCCCGCGCCTGACGCACCGACTCAGGTCGTCCCGGCGGTGCCTGCCGCGAGCGCGAAGCCATCGCCGCCCGAGCCCGAGCCGCTGCCGCCGTGGCCGGCGTCAACCGCGCACTTTGCGTCGGCCGATCCGCCGTCGCCGTCGTCCCCTCCGCCGGGATCGACGCCCCCGCCCCCGCCCCCGCCCCCGCCGTCGTCGGGCGGGAACGGCGGCAAGAGCGGCGACCCGGCGCCTGACCGCGGTCCGCTCCTCCTGATCGCCGCTGGCGTTGTGGTTGCGGCCCTGCTCGCGGTTGCCGGCTTCATGCTGACCAATCAGAATGACGACCCGAGCGACGGCACCACGCTGAAAGGCAACAACACCGGAACGAATCCCGCCACCCCGCCGGCCACGCAACCGGCGACCCAGAGACCCACCGAGCCGGCTCTGCCCGCCGACGAGCAGTGCACGCCGGAAATCAAGCAGAGCGAAAGGTGGGTGTGCCTGAGCAAGGCCACCTACGACGGAGAAGAGATCACGATCGAGTACGAAGCGAGCTGGGCCGACGCCACGCCCAACGTCAACGGCGGCTTCCACCTTCACATCTACGGCGGCGACGGCACGACCCCGCCGGAAGAGACCATGGGCACCCATTCGGCGACCCCTGGGGACTGGTACGTCGAAGACCAGAAGCCGTCGATCCGGAAGGCGAGCAGCAACGATTTCAAGGACGCCATCGGCACGGACGTCCCGAAGGTGTGCGCCCGCATCGCCAACGGCAACCACGAGCTCGTGAAGGACTATTACCGCGGGTACCACACCGGCAACTGCGTCCCGATCACCCAGGTCTGAGGGCCGCCCACCCGCCGCGCCACCCTCCGCGATCTTGAGCTATTTGCGCGTGGGAGCGCTCCCA
>Ga0184623_10000713_pt1 | contig 14276 bp, 8 predicted proteins | sample PLM1_100_b1_FD_133138 | JGI IMG/M metagenome (GOLD analysis project Ga0184623, IMG submission 133138) | Groundwater sediment microbial communities from an aquifer in East River, Colorado, USA - PLM1_100_b1 | ecosystem: Environmental > Terrestrial > Soil > Riparian zone | place: USA: East River...
CACCGCTGCTGACAGCGACCGCAGGTCGCTTGTGCCGGATCAAGCGGCAGATGGGCCTGCCAGAACATGGCGGCCGTCGTCCAGCCGATGCGCGAGTCCACCCCAGCCGGGGCCGCCAGCGGGGGCGGCTTCGGTCGGCTCGGCGGGCTGCCGGTCACGACGAGTGGTTCACCCCCAGACCTTTAGGGCCTCCGGCGACGGCCACGGTGTGACACGGACGCGCGAGCTGGACCCTGGGCGACTCCATGGCTCCGTCGTCCTCGCTTCCCTGACTGCTACCGGAGGCGGCTTGGTCGACCAGAACGGGTCGGGACTTTGATGGAGCAACACGGGGCACTGCTCCCACCGACCCGCCCTGGCCTGCACCAAAGCTTGGCGGTATGCGCATAGCCATTCCAGCCCCGCGTTTGCAGAACTTTCAACGGGCCATTCCCCGGAATGTGGGGAGTTTTCGTGCGGCTTCCCCGCGCGCAGTGGAGCGGCGGTAGAGTGCATTTGCGGCAAGAGCCTCGGGAGGTGGCGTATGGCAAGCGACGTTGTTGTCCAACTCGGAGACGCCGCGACGGCCGAGGAACTATTCGAGCCAATCTGCGAGCTGTACGACGAAGTCTTCTCCCAACCGCCATTTGTGTGGACAGACACCGGCTCTGAACATCACCGTGAAGGGCTATTGTCGCTCAAGGATGAGCCGAGCTTCGGCATTTCAATAGCGACAGTCGGCGGGCAGCTCATCGGCTTCGCGTACGGCTTCACCTTGCCGTCGACGACGAAACGGTGGCAGCAGTTCGAGGCACCTCTACCGAGGAACTTCGTCACCGAAGAACGCGGGCAGACCTTCTCACTCATTGACTACGCCGTGAAGGACGAATGGCGTGGCCACGGAATCGGTCGGCGGCTGCTCGACACCCTGTTCGCAAGTCGGCCCGAAGAGCGGGTCACGCTTACGGTGCAGCCCACGGCCGCGGAGACGCAGGCCATCTACAAGCATTGGGGCTGGCAGTACCTTGGCCGCAAGGTGGCCTTGCCCGGCGCAGTGTCACCCTTTTGGGATGTCTACGTGCTGCCGCTTCACGCCAAACCGTAGGCGACCACCAGTTCATCCAGCTCCCTGACGGCCTTGGTCTTCGCCCACGGTTGCAACTGACCGCGTGTCGTGCGCAGTTCCCCGACGAGGCGCGCTGAGCGGTTCCGCGCCGCCAACGTCGCCGCTTGGCCGACGAGTCTGGCGGCCTGGTCAACGTCATTGGACTCCACATAGGCGCTGCCGAGCCGAAGGGTGCTGAACGCCCGGTTGCGCACGAACGATGGATCAATCAGCCGCAGAGCCTCGACGCCCGAGACGGTCGCCTGGCGGGCATCGTGGAGCCGGAGGAAGCAATTGCTACGCGTCGAATCGAGTTGACCCTGACCGTAGAAGTAGGCGAGCGACGAAGGCGGGGTTTGGCCCTCGGCGGTGGCCACCGCCTCCTGCGCGTCATCCAACTCACCAAGGCAGGCGTCGCGTTGGCCGTCCATCGCGTAGGCCCGCGCAGCGACATCAGCGGCGTACGCCCGCAGCAGTGGATCTTCTGTTCGCTTGGCCCAACCCTGCGCGGCCACAGCATGGTCAATGCCGACGCGCGGGCGCTCCTGCCAGGTCGCCAAGTGACTCATGTTGCAGAGCACCAGGGCGCCGAGTTCGCTGTTCTGGGCCTCGTGTGCTGCAGTCCGGGCCTGCTCGTAGTAGTACCAGCCACCGTCGAAGTCGTTGAGGTCGAACGACAACCAACCTGCGAAGCGCGATAGGTTGGCGAACGTCGACAATAGTCGCGGCCGGACTGTGTCCGGACATTCAGCGAGGATGGCGTAAGCCAGATTGCGCTGAGCCAGCACCGTGTCCAAGGCGGCCTGCGGGCCCAGTGAATCGTCCTGGCGCATACAGCGCCAGAGCACGCCCTCGATGTGGTCGACCACCGTGCCATCAACCCGGTTCGGCGCTCGTATCGCGCCGACCACCCGCTCTTGCTCTTGAAGGTCAAGCCCTTGGAATATTGGCGCGGCTGCGGCAACTGTGGCCGCCCAGCCGAGGATACGCAAGACTTCGCGACGATTCATAGTATGTGCCCATGTGACGAGGAACTGTACGAGTTGCTTGAAGGCGGCGTCCCGTTGCCGAGCCGGCAATGCCGCGTTGCCGCCTTCGGAGACCAGCGCTCCAAAGTTGCGCAGCAGTTGTCCAACAAAGTCATTGGAGACCGGCACCTCCTCGGAAGCACCAAAGAAGCTGTCCGCATTCGGGACAACGAGCACGCCTTTCTGTCCCCGGTCGATGACTCGCTGCGATCCGCCCAGCGCCAGATCGGCGCGGGATAGCTCATCCTGCCTATCCACGGCGGCCGAGTCGAAGTTGCTGTAATCCTCGCCATCGAGCAGATCGTTGGCCTTGCAGCAGTAGATGCGAGCCAGCCGGTTGAGCGTCTGAAGTGACGGCGTGCGACCACTGCGGCTCGGCCACGTCTCCCAATACGAGATGTGCTTGTAGGTGATCGGTGTCTCGCCATCCCCGGCGGGCCACAGATCGTTCCAGCGATCCGCGACGTGCTGCTGCGTCAGGCCATGCGCCAAGCGGAAGGCGACGCGGGAGTTGACCCTGCGCTCCTGGCGAAGGTGCTGCGCAATCTCTTGATATGTCCGGCCCTGGGCACGCAGTTCGTCGCGGAGGCTGGCCAGCTCTTCCTTCTGGCTCTGCCGTCGCTGCTGACTCACGGGTGCGCTCCCTCGCTCAGCGCACGTCTATCCGTGCGGCCTGGCCGCCCTCGACGTCAGGCTACGTCGAGCGGGCAGCCCGCCGGTACCACGCCTGGCGGGGAGTTCTACCGGCAACCTTGCGGGCCATGACGGGGGTTGTCATGCCGAGTGTCCCGTCATTCCCCGCCAACGGGACGGTGGCCTGCCAACCCAGACCGGGGGTCATCGCCTGCTGACCACGGCTCAGATCGCGCACGGCCTGTTCCCGTCGCTCGACTTCTGCCAACGCGGGCTGCTGCGCCTGACCGGCCTCGGTGTCATCACCCGGTTCCGGCTCGCACCACAACGAGGAGTCGCATGTCAGAAGGCAGTCCGCGCGACGCCACGCCGCGCCGTACTGCGCCACGCCCACGACGGGCACGCCCCCTACGGTCCGACAGGCCGCACCGCCGGGGGACACCACGGCGCAGACGGCGAAAAACCTCCACCGATCTCGCCATCGAAGCCGCATTCGAGGCCGCGGTCGCCACCGCGCCACCGCTGAGCGAGGAGACCCGCGCCCGCCTGGCCGAGCTGCTCTCGGTCAACCACCGCACCCGCCACCGATGGGCCGCAACAAAAGGCGTGACCGGCGAACCGCCGGTCACGCCCCTGTTGCCCCTTACCGCCGTCACGTCACGCGGCAGCGAGCCGCTTGCCTCAGATTGGGTACTGGTGAATCGAACGAAGCCAGAGAGACCTTCCGACCCCCCAACGGCCGTGGCCATCTCCCACCCCGACTGGTGTGACCCGACCCTGTGCACCGCCGACCCTGCCGCCGCGGAGTCCGACGGCTACCGTGCCGGTGCCGGCGGACAGCACCGGTCCGCCCCGCTCCCGCTCGACCTGTGGGCCGCCATCTGGCTAACCGCGCAGGACGGGACGGCGCGGCTCACCCGATGTCGACGTCGAGGTTTGTGGCGCCTTCCTCGAGTGGTTCGATTACGCCATTGCGCAGCTGCACACGATCGAATCCTGCCTTGCTGGCCTCGGCGCGGATGGTGATCTCCAACTGGACGTCGGCGGCGTGGTCGCGGAGCCAGGACAGCGCCCGGCTGAGATCGAAAAAGCCGGTCTTGCTGACGGTGGCCTTAAGGCGGACTCGTGTCACCGAGTCCGTTGGCTTCGGGGGCGGCGATATCGGGGTCGACGTCATCGGGATCCCGCTTGATGCTTGCTCCACGCCAGGCTCGCCACTGATGGGAATGGTGGTCGGCGGAATGGTCTCCCCGCCAGCCCGGACCGTGGGCCCTGCGGTGGCATCCAAGAGATGCTGAGCGTAATCCGCCTCGAGTAGTGCCGCGTCGGTGGACAGGTCGATTTCGTCGCCGGGCAGCAGCTCGCCGATGCGGATCAGTTTTGGTTCCCGCACCTGGAGGGTGCCGTCGCGGCGAACCAGGCCTACGACGTATCCCGCGCGGGCGGCGGCGATCGCGTTGCTGATCGCCTCGGCGATGACTCGTCGGCTCCAGATCTTGGTGAAGTCGAAGTACGAGTAGAACCAGTCGAGTAGGTCGCCGAGGGTTACGGCCGGTTTGTCAGGGCCGAGCCCAGCGAGGGCTATGAGCTTGTCCACAGTGACGCTGCCGAAGACCCGCTGGCTGAGGGCGTCCTCGACGCGTTCGTGCAGCGAGCGTCCCGCGGCGAGCAGGGACCGCAGGTCGACGGACTCGAGGACGTAGGTTGCTTGACCGCTGCGGTCCTTGACCGGCAGGACGACGCTCGCGTACCCGCGACTGACGGCGGTCGAGGCGGCCCGCCGGCTGGCGTCCGCCTTTTCCTTCAGCTCCTCGGACTGCTCGGTGGAGAAGCCATACCTGACTTTCTGCCTGAGCAGGGACTGCGCGGCGAGCCAGGAGCGGGTGCCCTGCCTGGCTTGGTCGAACTGCCCCGCGTCGGGCACCACCAGTGCGACGCCGTTGCGGTAGCGGCGGGGCCCGGAACGGGCCTGCTCGACGAAACTCTCAAGTGCGGTGCGTTCTGGTGTCCAGTCTGGATGCAGGTAGGCGATGGAGAACACCGGCTTGCCGTCGTCGATGCCGCCCGTAGTGTCGGGCCAGACGACCACGCCGCGAGTGCCCTTAAGTTGGTCTTCTAGCTGCTCGCGGATCGTGTCGAGCACCTCCGCGGGGGTGAACTTGTTCGCTTCGTCGCGCACGAGCTTGGTGAGATTCGGCGTCGGCTCAAACCGGTAACGCCGCCCGGTGTAGTGGAGATAGAGCTCCTCCTCACGCAGGTCGTGGAGTGCGGCCACCACGACGTTGCGGTCAAGTCCGGGGGTCAGCACCGCGGCGACGAGATCAGTCTCGAGGACGCCGCGGTCCTCGCCCTCGCGGGCGCCGAAGCTATACAGCATGATTGCCGTGGCGACCCGCGTGCCGACGGCGAGCTGGGCGATAGCGGGGCTGTCTGCGCCGAGTCGGCGGTCCACGGCAGCGGCGCCTGAGCCCGCCGAAGTGATGTCGCTGGACAGCACCGCGGTGTAACGCTCGCGCTCGCCGACCTGGCCGAAGAACGCGCCTCGGGTGGCCTCGTCGGCTAGGTCCACCTCTCCCGGACCGATGAGTGATGAGTTGGCGCCGTTCTTCCACAGGGCGTGCACATTGCAGGCGAGGAACTGAAGCGCACCTCGGGTGCGCTGGTAGCTGGGAAGTGACCCCCAGCGGTGGTACATGAGGTCCAGCAGCTCAGGGTGGAACGGATAGGCGGCCAAGATGCGCCGCTCCAGCAATCCGGCCTCGGTCGCGGCCTGCCGGCGGGCGTCGTCGGTCTCCGCGTACGCCTCGAGCTGGCGGCGCAGCAGGTCGGAGTGAGCCCGCGCCACGGCACGCTGCACGTCGATGTCGCCGAGGTCGGCGAACAGCCGACGCTGCACGACACGCAGGACCTCATCGCCCGACACCGGTTCTCGCTTGGCATCGATCCGGGCGACGAGGTGGTCCAGCTGGGTGAGCAGCCCCTCGGCGCCGACGGCCTCGCCCACGGAAGCCTGCAAGCTGTACACCATGGCGGCGCGCGGGTGGGTGTTGACCGCCTCGGTGAGCGCTTGGACGAACAGCATGGCCTGCCGGCCGGCGTTCGACTCACCGCGTTGTACAGCCATGGCCTTCTCGACGTAGACCAGGACCTCGTCGAGCAGCACCAGCACGGGACCCTCGCCCAACACCTGTCGCAGGATGTCGCCACCCGGGGCGGCACCCCTTCGGTCGTGCTCAGCCACGAGGTCGTAGCGGCCGAGTTGCGCGGCCAGTTCCCCCCAGAGCGTGTGGGTCTCGACGCCGCTCTCCTTGATCGGGCTCAACGGGTCGAGCTCCTCGCCGGACAGGACGGCGACCTGGACTGGCCCGGGGTCGGGCAGGTTAGCGAAGTCCGGGGCTGATGCTGCGGCAGCCCGGTCGCGGGCGAGGTGAAGCAGCGCGACGAGCGTGTGGGTCTTTCCGCCGCCAAACGGGGTGCGCAGTTGCAGGACGCGATCCCCGCTGCCGCCCTGCAGGACCCGCAGAACGTCGTCGAGCAGTTGGCGCAGCGCAGCCGTCAGGTAGGTCGCGGCGCAGAAGCGATCGGGGTCCGCGTAAACCTCGGGCACGCCGGGACGGCGTCGAAACACGCCAGCGAGGTTCGCGGCGTAGGTGCCCATTCCCAGGGCGCCGCTGGTCACGTCCGTGTGCGGGCGAGCGACGGTGGTCCACGGAGCAAGGCGGTAGCCGCTGGTCATAGGAGTGCTCCAAGCAGGCGCGTCGGCTTGTGGGTTCGGGCTCGACTCCGCTCTCGAACGCCGCCTACCGATATTTGAAGCTGGCGGGTCAGCCCACGGAGGGCATCGTTCGAGAGACCAACACCGTTGACCCCGCCCCGGAACGCTTCCGTGCCGCGACAAGAACACAGCGTAGGCCGGAACCGAGGGGCGAGGCCGTCACCTATCTCAACGGCCGAAGCCCTGCCGTGCTGGTACTCACCGAGGGCCACCGGCTGCGATGACGCGCTGGGTCCGGTGCCGCTCATGGGCTGAACAGACTTTCCTCAACGAGGCGGCGCCACGAGACCAGCAGTCGCTCGGCTGCGGCTGCTTCGCGTGGCTTGGCCTCGTCTCCGGCTGAGCGCAGCGCCTTGCCGGCAAGGGTCTGCACTACCTGGCGGAGCAGCTCGCTGTCCGGGCGAGCGGTCAGTAGATAGACGCGCAACTCGGCTGGCCGATGCTCAGTCCGCCAGAGCACTCCGTGAGCAATGTCTATGAGTGCAGGCCGCGGGTTCCCCTCGACGGTAAAGCCGAGTTGAGGGTCGTCGCCTCGGTCCTCGAAGTCTCGCAGAGTAACCGCCGAGCCCTTCTTGAGCACCAGCGGGTTGCGGCCCGCGGTAAGCCCTTGGGAGCTATCGAGGTCGACGCCGGTCATCCGCGCGAGGTTATTGGCCTCGTCGAATGGCACCGCGGCGTACCCGTAGGAGTATTGGGCTGCGACGTAGTAGCGGGTCACCCGATCGGCGCCGGCGAGCGCGCCGAAGATGGCATCGAGGACGCGGCCCTGGACAACAGCTAAAAACCGCTCAGCAGGGAGCGACTCGCCATTGTCCTGCTCAACCCGCTCGTACCGGGTCAGCGCGCGCAGCCCGGCGCCGACTGTCGCGATGACGAGATCGGAGCCGCTCACTCCCAGCTGCTGGAGTCGTTGGAGCCGTTCGGCGATAATCCCGTCGAGCTCCGCCATGACGTCGGCCTGGCTGCCTACTCCAGCGTCGACGCGGCGCTTGCGCGCGACGAGAAAGATCGACGATGCGAGGCTCGCGGTTCCTTGGCCTGCCGAGCGCTCGGGCATCTCGGTGTCCAGCGGCCACGCCTCGGTGATCGTGAATCCCGCCGCGCGAAGGGCCTCCACCAGAGTTGCCCAGCCCAGCGTGGTCTTGTGCGCATAGATACAGACAAGCGGTGCGCCGGGCTTGAGCACGCGTTGCGCTTCGGCGAACGCGCTGGCCATTATCTGCTCATAGAAGCGACGCGCCTCGTCCTTACGCCCGCCATGCCGATAAGGAGCAACCACGGCCTCATTGCGCTTCGGGGTGAGATTGCCGCCTAGGTGGTCGGGGTAGAGAAATCCGACGCTGCGCTTGAGCCAGACGTAGAAGAAGTCAGACAAATCGGCGTAGGAGATGTTGTCGTAATAGGGCGGGTCCGTTATGACAGCGTCCTGGCTCTCGTCGGCAAGCGGCAGGCTCGTCGCCGAGCCGCGGACGCACCGCGCCGACCGCCCGACCGACAACGTCTCGATCAGGTCAGCGGTCTCCTTCAGGTACTTGCGCACGTCGCCCGACGACCCACCGAACGGGTTGGCCTCGGCGAAGTCCCACACCATCGGCAACGCCTGTCGCGCATAGGTGTTGGCCGCTCCCTCATATGACAGCGCGGCGATCCATCGGCACAAGGCACTGCAGTGGTCGGCAACCTTGCTGATGACCAAAGCGAGGGCAGTGGCGACGCCCGCCGCACGGCCTCCCTCAGCACCTTCCGCGCGCATCTGGTCGTAGATCTCGCGCACGCCCACCGACAGCGTGCACAACGACAATAGTTGCCTCGGGGTGAACAGGTCGCGAAATTGGACGAACCCGTACGCGGTGCACATCCCGCCCGTGAGCGCGGTCGGCAGTGGCTCTTCGGGAGCCTCGACAGGAAGTTCTGAGAGACGCTTCAGGCACAGCTCGTTATCGGGCAGTGCGTAGGTTCCCACGGGCAGGTAGTCGCGGCCTCGTGCCGAGGGCAGCAGTGCGACTGCCGCGAGCGGCGCGATGCCCATGCGACCAGCCCGTCCCTCGGCTTTGACGTAGTCGGCGGTCACGGTGGCTCCGCAGATGCCGCAGGTGGCTTGCCCGCGTACCGAGCCAGCGGCCGGGTCGAAGCCCAAGGCATCAGCTGTTGGTGCTTCGACCACCTGGTAGGTCACCGTCAACGCATCGCGGTCGACGATGGGCCTGAGGGCCACCATGCGGCCCTTCTTCTTGCCCAGCCAGGTCTGGCGCACAAGGTCGACGCGATGCTCAGGTAGCGCGGGGTTGGGACAGCGCACCGTGCGGGCCCACAGGTACGCGAATGGTGTCCGGCTGTCGGCCGAGCCGCCGAACAGGTCGTCGTCAGCGCGGGCGTCATCAGGGATCGGCGGGTACAGGTCGGCGAGCCTTTCCCATGCGTGATCGACCCAGACTTTGCCCCAGCGGCGTACGTCCTCCGCGAGCTCTGGATAGGCCTGCGGATACTCAAGCATCATCCGCTCGATTAAGTGCGCGACCGGGTTGAGCTCGTTCGCAGTGACCTCGCATCCGAGCCGGGCGGCCTCGAGAGGGATCGCCCCGCCTCCGGCGAAGAGGTCAACCACCTGAGGCGACTGCCCACCGTTGGCGGCGAGGACCTCCTCGCGGGCGACGCGGATCGCTGAGTCGGAGCCGCCCCAGCGGCACAGCGCGTCGAAGAACTCGGCCTCCTCAGCCGGACTGCGGCGGCGCCCATCGGCGGGCACGAGCGTGGCGTAGACCGCTGCACGGGAGGCGGCCAGGGGGCGTCGGGCCCACCACAGATGCAGGGAAGCCGGGTGGCCGATGCGACCGCCGACCTTCTCACTCGCGCTAGTCCGGCTGACTACGTCGACGGGGATGGCGTCCTCGATGAGGCGCTTCCCGTTTGAAGGGCCCGCATGGCCCGGGCGTTTGGTCACGCGTGCTCCTCGATGCTGGCGGCCGACACGCGGTAGCCGGTGATCTGGCTGATCTCTGCGACGTTGTGCAGGGTGTGGAACGGGTCAGAGATGCGCACCAGCCGCGGCTGGTCGCTGGTCGCCTGGTACACGACGTACAGCAAGAACGCGGCGCCCCACCGCTCCGCGGCGTACCACTCGGTTCGATACAGGCCGACGTCGCCTGTGGCCGTGCTGCGGCCCTTCACTTCGATGCGGCGGACCTCGACCTCGTCGTCCGTGTTGTACCGGATGGAGCGGATATCGAACCCGGAACCGTCGCGGGTGGCGGACACATCGGTCGGGGTCCAGCCGTCGTCGCGCTCGAACTGCATGGCGAGCGCCATGGCGGCGTCCTCTACCTCTTTGCTGGGCCGCCAGATCTCGTGGTCGGGAACCACCGCCTGGGCCGCAGGGAGGACGCAGGCGGTCCCCAGGTGGGTGACCTTGCCGGTGCGGATCACACCGAGTCGGGCAAAGCCCCCCAGCTTGGCCTTCTGCCTGTGCTCCAATTCCTTGAGCCTGTTCAGGGTGGTGTCACGCAGCAGCCGGTAGGACTCGTCGCCGCGGGCGACCCTGGCGTCGTAGTCGGACCAGCGATCCTGCAGGCGGTGCCGCTGGGCAGTCATCGCCTCTTCGAGGTATGCGCGGCGCAACTCGGCCTGGGCGAGCCGCGTCGCGCGCTCGGTGTTGGTCCGGGGCATCTGGACATTGACGCGGACCCAGTTCTCCGCCGCCTTGACCGCTTCCGGGTCGGGCGGCGCAGCCTCTCTTCCCGAGGTGGGAGTGAACGTGTGCAGGACGTCCGCCGGTGCGCGGTGCAGCGCGTTGCGCTCCTCGACCACGGCGACGACCTCCGCGTACGCCGGTTCGGGATGGCCGCGCTGGTCTTCGCCCACGACCTCGTAGGTGAAGAGGTGCAGGTAGTACGGCTCGGTGGTGGCCGGGTCGACGAAGACGCCCGCGGACTGTGGCACGCCGCGGGCCTCAAGTTCGCGGTCGAGGGACTCGGCGGCCGCCGCGAACAAGGGGTGACCGGGTGAGCAGAGGACGGCGTCGCCGTGCTCGGGCCTGTCCCGCTGTTCCTTGCGGAAGGTGAGCTTGCGGTACTCGCCGACCGGCCGGCCGAGGCGCGTGACGCTGGCCAGGTCGTCGCTGCGGAGGGCGAGTGGGACGTGCTCGATCCGTAGCAAGGTATCGGCGCGACGTTCCACCCGCAGTCGGACCTGCTCAGCCGCGTCGAGGAAGTAGGCCTCGACGTACTCCGGCATGAGCCGGCGTTCCTCACTGGTGAAGTCGCGCTCCCGGACCCACTCCATGTCCACGTGCCGCTTGGCCAGCGCGATGCCGGTGGCCTGCTGGTACTCCTGGTACTTCTCCGCGGTCATGAGGCTGATCTGTGCCTTGGCGGCGCCGATGCGTTTCGGGTTGAGCAGGGTGTCCTTGACGAGCCGTTCGAAGTCGATGCCATTGAGCGTGAGTAGGTCGCCGATGACGTCGTAGACGCGCCCCTGCAGGGCCGTCTTCATCGTCTCCAGTTTGGCGTGCAGGCGTTCGAGGAGTTGCCCCTCCACGGTGTTGGTGGCGCAGAAGTTGAAGATGTAGCAGTCGTGCTGCTGGCCGATCCGGTGCACCCGGCCCATCCGCTGCTCGAGCCGCACCGGGTTCCATGGCAGGTCGTAGTTGACCATCAGGTGGCAGAACTGGAGGTTAATGCCCTCGCCGGCAGCCTCGGTCGCGATGCAGATCTGCTTGTTGAGCCGGAAGTCCTGCTGGATCTTCTTGCGGTCCGACGGTGGGTGGCCGCCGTGGATGGTGCAGACGGTGTAGCCCCAGTCGTGTAGGTGCCGCTTGAGGTACTCGAGGGTGTCGCGGTGTTCGGTGAAGATCAGCAGCTTGCCACGGCCGTCCTCCAGCTCATGCAGCTCGGACTTCTTCAGGCAGTCCTGCAGAGCGGCGAGCTTGCGCTCGGTGCCTAGGGACCGGACGTTGTCCGCCTGAGTGACGAGCTGGCGCAGCTCGAGCACCTCCGCCCGCAGCGCCGCGATCTCCTGCGCCCCCGAGACGGCGGTGGCCAGCTCGTCCTCGGTGCGTTCGTCGACGTCCTCGTAGCCGATTTCCGGGTCCGCGTCAGTGTCGCCGCTGATTTTCGGCATGCTGCCGAGCTCGGCCAGCCGGCGGCGACGCTCGGCGGGGCTCATCCGTTCCAGCTCGTCCGCGCGCTCGGTGAGCCGGTCGGCCCGCTTCGCCAGCGAGGAGCGGATCGCGCCGAGGCTGGAGGCGAGCCGACGCTGCAGGACCGTGCGGGCCAGCGCCACGGCGGAGGCGCGCCCTCCGGTTGCTGCAGAGCCAAGGTAGTCATTGACGTAGTGGGTAACGGCGTCGTACAGCTCCTTTTCCGCGGGGGAGAGCTGGAACGGCTGGGTCTTGACGTGGCGCGGCACGAACAGGTCGTGGCCCTGCTCGTTGACCAGGTCCTCCTTCTGCCGGCGCAGGAAGTAGGGGTTCCCGTCCTGAGTGATCTGCCGCTTGACCAAGTCGGAGGTGGAAAACTGGTCCGGGTCGAGCAGGCCGAGGAATCGGGTGAAGCGGTCCTCGTCGCCCGAGTGGGGCGTGGCGGTCATTAGCAGCAGCCGCTCGGTGCGCCCCGCGAGTCCCTCCGCCAGTGCGTACCGCTTGGTCCTCACGGGGCTGTCGTCGCTGCCGGTGTACGCCGCGCATTTGTGCGCCTCGTCGACGACGACGAGGTCCCACTCGGCCCGGAGCAGATCGTCGCGGACGTCGTCGCGCTTCGCGAAGTCGAGACTCGTGATGACCAGTGGGTAGCGCTCCCACGGGCTGCGCCCGAGTTGGTGGCGCACCTGCTCGCTGCTGACGATCTCGAATTGCTCGTCGAACTTGTCGAGCATCTCGTCCTGCCACTGCGGCGTCAGCGGCGCCGGCGCGAGGATCAGGCAGCGGTCTACCACACCGCGGAGCTTCAGCTCCTTCAGCAGCAGCCCCGCCATGATCGTCTTACCGGCGCCTGGGTCGTCGGCGAGCACGAACCGTAGGCGTGGCTGGGGCAGCATATGCCGGTAGACGGCCTCGATCTGATGCGGCAGCCCCCGCACGCCGCTCATCGACACGGCGAACAAGGGGTCGTGCGCGAACGACAGCTTGATCCGCTGTCCCTCCACCCAGCGGAATAGGTCCCGGGAGTCGGTAAGCGCCGCGACAGGTCCCTGCTCAGCGAGGGCTGTCTCTAATTCTTCGCGCGTCACCTGCGTCTCGTCCGGCTGTCCGGAGCTGTGGCGAACCTTCAATAGGTAGACGCCCGGCCCGATTTCCTCCGCCGCGTCGACTCGCACCGGGTGCGCAAAGTGCCCGGCAAGCCTCAGCAAGCGGTTCCTTGCTACCTCGCGAAGATCACTCATCGGTTTCCCCACCCATGACCCGACGCACCGCTACACCATAGAACCGCTCGCCTACGGTCCGTGTGCGTTTGAGTCGACCGAGCGGCAACATGCTGCGTGCCACGTGCGCCACGCCGTCCCGCGACGCCGGCGCCACGCGCTCGACGAGGGTGCAGGAGCCTCCCAGTAACCAGGACCGCGTCACCCGTGGTTCCGTCAGAGAATGCCGACGCTGCTCGACCGATCTGGTCTACAACCTCGCCGGATACATCTCAGCGAGAACGAGGACGATGGCCGCCAGTAGAGATGAGGCTCTATCGGAGACTATCAGAACTCTGTAGAGTTCTGATATGGCCAAATATAGAAAGATCGCAGACGACCTCCGCGGGCGCATCATCGCCGGCGAGTTCCCCGTCGGTTCTCAGCTGCCCAGCATCAACCATCTGATGGACCACTACGACGCCGCGCTGAACACCGTGCGTGATGCCCAGCAAATCCTCCGCGAGGAGGGGCTCATACGGACCGCTCAGGGCGAAGGCAGCTTCATCCTGAAGGTTCCGGTCCCGGAGCCTGTCGATGTGGTCGCCACACTGCGCACCGCGCAGACCGCGCTGAACCTGGCGATCGCGACCCTCGAGCAACGACAGTCGAACTGAACCAACTTCCTCTGAAGGGTGCCCAGCCCGTTGGTCGTCCACATCCTCGCCCTCGATCTTTGAGGAGTCGCTCAGGCAGGCGACGTTCTTCATCGCGCGACATACGTGTAGATCAGCACCATCACGCACCGAACCACGGCCAATTCCACAGTGGATACTAGGGGCGAGCGCTGCGGCCTGACTCACTCCCCGGTGAGGTAAGTCCGGCCACGAGCAACCTCGCCAGACCGACCTCCTCGACCAACTTCCCGGTGCCGGCGGGAAGGTGCTGGCGGGAGGGACATCCCACTTTGAGGGGTCACTCCTGTATGTCCACAAAGAAGCAGTCCGCGCAGAATGCGGATGTCGCCCGGATTGTCGTGTTGAATCTTGCTACGTCCTCGGCGCGGCCGCCAGAACCCGAGCCGCCGCTGCCGCGTCCGCTGGTCTGGGCGCTGGCGATTGCCGTAATCGCGCTCTCCGGCATCGCGCTCCTTGCCGTGGCCGTGTTGGCCGGGTTCACGCCGGCGCAGGTCATCCAAGTTGTCGATGGCCTCCTGGACGTGATCACCCGCCTCAGGTTAGGGGCCGGCGGCCACTGAGCTGAACGTCATCGGCGGTCCACTCGACGACTCCACCGTCCACTACCGCGCTGCGGCCGATCATCACGAGCGTGCGTTGGAGCTTGCGCGCGAGATCGGCAACCGTTACCCGGAAGCCGAGGCGCTCATCGGGCTGGCGGTCGCGCACCAGCACCTGGACCAGCC